>Ga0114903_1000859_pt1 | contig 14519 bp, 13 predicted proteins | sample MalvirDeepMed_s2_FD_87289 | JGI IMG/M metagenome (GOLD analysis project Ga0114903, IMG submission 87289) | Marine viral communities from the Global Malaspina Expedition - Malaspina viral metaG DeepMed_s2 | ecosystem: Environmental > Aquatic > Marine > Oceanic | place: Mediterranean Sea... | reverse complement strand
TCTCGGCGATGGAGTAGCCCGCCGGGGTCTGCATCCAGCTGTTCACCGAGAGAATCCAGGTGGCCGACATCAGCGTGCCGAAGGCGACCAGGGCGGTTGCGAACATGTGCAGCTTGTCGCCCACCCGTTCGCGGCCGAAAAGCATGATGCCGAGGAACCCGGCCTCGAGGAAGAAGGCCGACAGCACCTCGTAGGCCATGAGCGGGCCGAGGATCGGGCCGGTCTTGTCCGAGAACACCGACCAGTTGGTGCCGAACTGGTAGGACATGACGATGCCCGACACCACGCCCATGCCAAAGGCCACGGCAAAGATCTTTTTCCAGTAGTTGAAGAGGTTCAGGTAGGTCCGGTCCTTGGTCCAGAGCCAGGCGCCGTTCAGAACCGCCAGGTAACTGGCCAGCCCGATGGAAAAGGCCGGAAAGATGATGTGGAACGACACCGTAAAGGCGAATTGAAAGCGTGCCAGCAACTCTGCTGAGGCTCCGTCGAACATCCTGTGCTCCTCTCGGCGATTTCCCGGTACGTCGCTTGGTCCCTGTATCACGAAACGGTGCACGACGCGCTGTCCTGCCGGAAAAACTATGGCGAAACGCCCCGATTGCCACCACTCTGCGCCCGCCTTGCGTCACTCTGTCCTGCGCGGATTGCCGCAGGGTGGACCCTGTCGGCGCGCAGCATCCGTCGCGTCGCATGTCGGTTCCGGAACGGACAGTCGCGGCGCCTTGGGCCAGCGTCGTGCCGACAGAGGGAGGGACGGACATGAAAATCGGTTTCATCGGGTTGGGCGCCGTGGGCGCGAAACTGGCGGGCAGCCTGCTGCGCAACGGGCAGGATCTGGTGGTTCACGACCTCGATCCCGGTCCGGTCGCCGATTTCGTCGCCCGCGGGGCGGAGGCTGGCGCGGACCCTGCGCAGATGATGCGCGACGCCGAGGTCGTCATCACCAGCCTGCCCAGCCCCGCCGCGTCGCGCGCGGTGCTGGATGCGATGCTGCCCGAGATGGGGCCGGGCAAGATCTGGATGGAGATGTCGACGACCGACCCAGCGCAGATCGAGGCGCAGGCGGCCGAGGTTGCAGGCCGGGGCGCGCTGGCCGTCGATTGCCCGGTCTCGGGCGGCTGCCACCGCGCCGCCACCGGCAACATCTCGATCTTCGCGGGCTGCGACCGCGCCGCCTTTGACCGGGTGCTGCCGATTCTGACGTTGCTGGGACGGCGGGTGCTGCACACCGGCGCGGTCGGTACGGCATCGCGGCTGAAGGTGATGACGAACTACCTTGCCACCGCCAACCTGTTGACGCTTTGCGAGGCTCTGGTGACGATGAAGGCGCAGGGTCTCGATATGGCCACGACCTACGAGGCGATCAGGATTTCGTCGGGCACATCCTTCGTGCATGAAACCGAAAGCCAGCTGATCCTGTCGGGATCGCGGGACGTGGATTTCACCATGGACCTCATTCTCAAGGACCTGGGGCTTTTCCAGGCCCTTGCCGACGACGCGCAGGTGCCGCTGGAACTGTCGCCCAAGGTGATCGAGATCATGCAGGACGGCGCGCGCCGTTACGGGATGCGCGGCCAGACCGACCGCATCATCGAACGGCTCGAAGAGGCGACGGGGCTCAAGGTCACCGCCCCCGGCTTCCCCGACGAACTGATCGACGAGGAACCCGAGGAGCGCGGATACGAGGTGCGTCCGCCCGCCGCCTCCTGAGAGGTATTGGGGATCAGGCCACTGCCGTCGCCTCGATCTCGAACATCAGCCCGGGGATCGCCAGCCGCGTCACGCCCAGAAGCGTCATCGGCGGGGCGCTGTCGTGCGGACCGAAGCGCATGCCCAGAAGGTCGAAATTCTTCAACGCCTCGTCCACATCGGTGGAATAGACCCCAAGGCGGGTCACGTCGCCAAGACCCATGCCTGCGGCAGCCAGAACTGCTTCGAGGTTGTCCAGTGCAAGGCCAATCTGGCCGCGCATATCGCCCGGATGCTGGGGTGCGCCCGTGCCATCCACGGCGGTCTGCCCGGCACAGATGACCTGGCGCGCGGCACCCCGGGTCACTTCGGCCTGATTGTAGCCCAGTTTCAGGGACCAGTCCCAGGGGTTCACGGCGGTGCGTTCCATCGTTCAATTCTCCGTATTGAGTTGCGATGACGAGGGAGTAGAGCAAAATGGTGCCAAGAAATGACACTATTCATGATAGGCTTTGGATATGAACGTCCGACTCAGACATGACGCCATCGTTCGCAACCTGCGCCGCAACGGCACCACCACCATCGACGATCTCGCCGGCGAGGTGGGCGCCTCGCGCCGCACGGTTCTGCGCGACATCGGCGCCCTGCGCGACCAGGGCTTCGTGATCCATTCCGATGTCGGTCGCGGCGGCGGCGTGCAGCTTGATCCGCAGTCCGTGCAGACCACCGCACGGCTGTCGGTGCCCGAAGTCTTCGCGCTCCTGATCAGCGTCGCGGCGATGCGCGCCGCCGGCAACCTGCCGTTTTCGGATCTCGCCGACGCCGGGCTGGCCAAGATCGAACGCGCGCTGCCGTCGGACAAGGTCAGGGATCTGCGCGCCGTGCTGGATTGCCTTCACATCGGCCAGCTGTCGCCGCTGCAGGATCTTTCGGACATGGGCCGGATCGACCCGCAGCTGCTGCCCGCCTTTGAAACCGCGTTCCTGCAGCGCCTTCTGATCCGCTTCGACTATCGCGATGCGAAAGGGCGAGAAACGGCGCGCGAGGTCGAACCGCAGGCGATGCTGATCCTGCCGCCGCTTTGGTATCTCGTGGCCTGGGACCCGGCGCGCTGCGATTTCAGACATTTCCGCATGGATCGGATCAGCGGGCCGGCCGCACTGGACGGCACGTCTTTCCGCCGCCGGCATGTGCCGTTCGAAGACGACGTCTGTCCATTCCGTGACCTGCCGCGATGAAACGATTGGCCGGAAAGGTCCGGTCCCGCCTCATTATGCGAAGAGGCACGCGCGGAAAGCGGTTTCCCGGCGGCGCCGGCGGCGCTAAGACGCGGCATCGCCAGCGAAAGGGCCACGCACATGACCGATGAGAAAATCCTCGCGCGGATCACCGCCTCCGCCCCGCGGCGGCTGCTTGGGGTGGGGGCGCTGGTCTTTCTCGGCGCACTGCTGATCTACATGGCCTTCGCGGCGCCGCCGAGCCTGGTTTGGCAGCTATTCCTGCTGGCGCTTGGGGCGGGCGCCTTGGTGCTGGCCGCGCTGATGCGGCAGGCGACGGCGCTGGAGCTGGAACTGACCGAGACCGAACTGCGCGACACCTCGGGCGCGGTGCTGGCGCGGATCGACGACGTGGTGCGGGTCGACCGAGGGGCCTTTGCGATGAAACCGTCCAATGGCTTCACCCTGACGACGAACCGGCCGCAAGCGCGATGCTGGCGGCCGGGTCTTTGGTGGCGGCTGGGACGCCGGGTTGCCGTGGGCGGGGTCACCTCCGGCGCTCAGACCCGCCCCGTGGCGGATGTGATCGCCGCGATGATCGCCCGGCGGCAGGCGGACTAGGCGTTACGCCTTGCCCTTCTTGCTGGGCTCGACGTTCTCTTCGCCGTTGTCGTTGGCGCAGTCGGTGGCGTTCTCTGCGTTGTTGTTGCAGAGCGAGCCGCCCGGTGCGTCCTGGTCGCCGTTGCCCCAGCCGTTGTCCTGGCCATCGTCTTCGGAGCTCGCATAAAGGATCTGCGGCGCGAAGCGGGGGCGGGTGAAGGAGTAGGTGCGGATCTCGAAGAAATCCATGCCCACGCCGCGGAAGTCGGCCCAGTAGTCGTCCCAGGTTTCCACGATCACCACCTGGTCGTTGTTGGCCATGATCGGCAGACGGTCTTCGTAATGCCGCATCATGTTGTTGGCCAGCGGCTCCGGGTTGCCCCGTGCCTCGGACCAGACGACCTGGTAATTGCCGTTCTTCGCGTTGAACTTCACAACGGTGATGCGCATGTCGGTCGACACGGCGTCCGATTCGTTCATCGCCATGAGCAGCTTGTACGTGTTGTCGATGTATTCCGGCGTGATCGGATCGGTTTCCCGGCTGATCATGTCGCCGATCGTGTAGTTGGCCTTCTGGTTCACCGAGCTTTCGCGGGACAGGTCGAAGTAGACCCAGCAGGCGGCGAAGAGCCAGAGCAGCGCGGGCAGGACGATCATCGCCTCTGTGGTGACGTAGCCGTCGGTGTCCCGGCCGAAGCGGCGGAGGCGGGAGGTGATCTTGTTCAGCATGTCCGTCTCCTTAGCTCGGTTCCTGCACGAAGGCAGAGGTGGAAATCAGGGCCGAATAGCCTTCGCTGTCGGTCCGCAGGCTGGATCCCAGGCCGCTGGCCGGAGAGAAGGGCCGGTACTTGTAGCAGGCGCGCAGGTACATCAACTCGTTGTCGCGGCCGTATTCGAAGGTCAGGACCGGCGCCACGGTTTCGGAGTGGTCGACGCAGTCCACCGCTGCGGGCGGTTCGTGCCAGTTGCGGATGTTCAGCTTGACCATCTCGAGGCGCAGGTTGTCTTCGCAGCCCGGGAGGATGTCGGCCTTTTCGCAGATCGACGCCTTGATCGACGCGTGATCGTAGTTCGTGCCGGTGCCCAGGCGGATGTCCCGCACGGTCTGGTCCAGCGCCCGTTCGAGGACGGTGTGCCGCAGGGTGATGGCGCCCAGTTCGATGCCCGACACGACGATGCCGATGAAGAGCGGCAGCCAGAGGGCGAAGGGCACGATCATCAGGGCCCCGTCTTCGCTGAGCCAGAAGCGGCGCAGTTTGGTGTGCATGTTCCGGGTCATTGGGTCAGCCTCAACTGGTTGATCGCACGGGCGATGGAATAAAAGGCATCCTGGATCTCGGCACCCTGCACACGGAAGAAGTGCGAGGGCGAGGAGGCGCAGTTCTGCATGACGCCGGCGCCGTGGTCGGTGACCTCAAATCCGATGGTCCAGATCACGATGCCGCTTTCCTTTGCCGCGTCGCAGATCTTGTCCAGAAGCCAGTCGCCGGTTTCGGCGTTGTATTTCTGCTCGTAGAAATAACTGCGGTTGTACGAGGACACGTTCCGCGCGAGGTAGTACCAAAGGTTGTAGCGGTCCCAGTGCGCCACCTCGCTCGGCTCGTTGTAGGCCCAGTCCTGGATCCGGTAGGACTTGTCATGCTGACCGTCGGTCATCAGGACGATGGTCTTGAGCGTCTCGACGTCGTTGTAGTTCGCCGGACGGCCGGCAAAGGCGCTGTCCATGTCGCCCGAGCTTTGCAGGCTGTTGGCGATGGTACGGGTCGACGGGTCGAGCAGGGCAGTGCCCCACTTCATGCCCAGGAAGATCGACGTACCGGCACGCGGCTGGAACTGCGCGACCTGCTGCTTGAGCTCGTTCGCATCCTGACTGAACGGGGTGATCCGCTCGTAAGAATAGCGCGGGCAGACGGTGTCATCGCGGTCGTTGTTGCCGAAGTAGTTCCACTGGAAGTGCTGCATCTGTTCGTAGGTGCGGTTCAGGTCCAGCGCGACGGAGTCGAATTCGGAGTTCGGGAACTCGAGGCAGTGCGAGTAGCCGTGCTTCCAGTTGACGCGCATGTGCTGGGTCAGCAGAGGCCCGGCGTTCACATGCTCGGAATAGGGCACCATCGAGACCGAGATCAGGTCCTGCGTGTCGTCGTCGAGCACCGTGTCGATGAAGGTGTTCGCCGCGTTGCGCAGGTTTCCGATCTTGTTGTTGTCGTCCATCGAGCCCGAGATATCGAGGACCATGGAGATCTCGACCTTGGCGATCCGCTCTTCGGCGGCCGACAGGGCGGTCGCCTGAAGCTGTTCGACGCCCAGCGTCTTCATGAAGTTCGCCGGAGACGTGACCGTCGCCTCGCCCTGCACGGCCTTGTAGTTCAGGCCGGTGGAGACCGAAACGTTGGACAGGGACCCGTTCAGGTTCATCTTGTCCATGTAGTCGTTCACGACCGCGGTGGGGTCGATCGTCTGCTCCAGGTCGGCGGCGGCCAGAACGGCGCGGTCGAGCGTGTTTTGCAGCTTGGTGCGCTGAAGCTCGTTGCCGATCAGGTCGACGCCGATGCCGGCGAACACCATCAGCAGCAGGGACGAGACGATCGCCACTTCGGACATGGCGCCCGATTCGTCCTGTCCGAACCGCGACAGCCGCCGTCCGAACAACGCTTCGGAAGCACGGTTGCGCGGGATCGGCCTGACCTCTTGTACAGGTTTCATATTTGACATCCCATTACCTTCCTCTTGGACCCTCATCCAAGATCGCGCCCCACCATCGCGCAGTTACATGGGCTGGTTATGCTTGGGTATAATGGCCAAATTTGGGCGGTTTACCTTGATTTTTCAGGGCATTATCATCGAATTTCGGGCTAATTGTCCTGAGGTCGATCATTGTTCTCCGGGCCGGAACAGTCGGAAAATTCGCCGCGTCAAAAGTTGGGCGGGCGCGGCCGGAAATAAGTCATGGTCAATCTTTACCGGGTCGTCATACGCTGATTGCACATTTTCCAAGCAACCGAGTCGTCGGTTTCAGAAAAAAAGGGAGCGCCATCATGTCTGCAGCACCGATCAACGAACCCACCTTCCGCGAAAGCGTGGACCTGATGTTCAACCGGGCCGTGGCGCTGATGGACCTGAGCCCCGGGCTCGAAGAAAAGATCCGCGTGTGCAACGCCACCTACACGGTCCGCTTCGGCGTGCGGCTGCGCGGCAAGATCCAGACCTTCACTGGCTACCGGTCGGTGCACTCCGAACATATGGAGCCGGTCAAGGGCGGCATCCGCTACTCGATGGCCGTGAACCAGGACGAGGTCGAGGCGCTGGCGGCTCTGATGACCTACAAATGCGCGCTGGTCGAAGCGCCTTTCGGCGGGTCCAAGGGCGGGCTTTGCATAGACCCGCGCGAATATGACGAGCACGAACTCGAGCTTATCACCCGCCGTTTTGCCTACGAACTGGCCAAGCGCGACCTAATCCATCCCAGCCAGAACGTGCCCGCGCCCGACATGGGCACCGGCGAACGCGAGATGGCCTGGATCGCCGATCAGTACCGGCGGATGAACACCACCGACATCAACGCGGCGGCCTGCGTGACCGGCAAGCCGATCAACGCCGGCGGTATCCAGGGCCGGACCGAAGCGACGGGCCGCGGCGTGCAATACGCGCTGCAGGAATTCTTCCGCCACCCCGAGGACGTGAAGGCCGCGGGCCTTTCGGGCAAGCTCGACGGCAAACGGGTGATCGTGCAGGGGCTCGGCAACGTCGGCTACCACGCGGCCAAGTTCCTGCAGGAGGAAGACGGCTGCGTGATCACCGGCATCATCGAACGCGACGGCGCGCTCTACAACGATTCCGGCATCGACGTGGAGTCGGTGCGCGGCTGGATCGTCAAGCACGGCGGCGTCACCGGATACCCGGAGGCCAGCCATGTGAAGGACGGCGGCAGCGTGCTGGAAAAGCCCTGCGACATCCTGATCCCTGCGGCGCTCGAAGGGGTGATCAACCTGGCGAACGCCAAGCGCATCGAGGCGCCGCTGATCATCGAGGCCGCCAACGGCCCGATCACCGCCGGGGCCGACGAGATCCTGCGCGAAAAGGGTACGGTGATCATTCCGGACATGTACGCCAACGCCGGCGGCGTGACCGTGTCCTATTTCGAATGGGTCAAGAACCTGAGTCACATCCGCTTCGGCCGGATGCAGAGGCGGCAGGAGGAAACCCGCCACCAGCTGGTCGTCGACGAGCTGGAAAGGCTCAGCGCGGACAAGGGGCTGGGTTGGCAGCTGAGCCCGGGATTCAAGGAAAAATACCTCAAGGGTGCAGGCGAACTCGAACTGGTGCGCTCGGGCCTAGACGACACGATGCGCGCCGCCTACCAGTCGATGCGCGAGATCTGGCATAGCCGCCAGGACGTCACCGACCTGCGCACCGCCGCCTACCTCGTGGCCATCGGCAAGGTCGCGCAAAGCTACCGGGCCAAGGGGCTGTAACGCGCGGACCCGCATGCGCCGCGCCGATGCGGCCGCTTCGGCGCGGATGCGGCAAAATCCGCGAAAGATCGCGAAAAATCGTAAGTGAAGTCCACGGTTTTGCCGTGACTTCGCCGTCGCGGGCCGGATCTGGCCACCGGCGCGCCACAGTTGATGGCAAAGCTTCCTGGAACGGCGCCCTCACGCCGCATGCCTTGCCAGGAGACATCCCGATGAAAACCCTTTCCCGATTTATCCGCCGCATCACCCGCGACGAGGAGGGTTCCCAGACCGTCGAGGCGGTCCTGTGGCTGCCGGTCTTCGTGATGTTCCTCTCTCTAGTGATCGACGTGTCGATGGTGTTCAACCGGCAGTCCGAGTTCAACCGCATCGTGCAGGACGCCAACCGCAGCTACGCCACCGGACGGCTCGGGTCCGAAGATGCGGCCGAGGCCTTCATCAAGACCGCGCTGGGTAATTTCGGCGCCAGCGCCACCGTGACGACATCCCTGATCGACGGCATCATCTTCACCCGGCTGACGGTGCCGGTGACCGACCTGATGCCGATCAACAGCTTCCCGATCTTCCGCGACCGCGACGTTGTCGTGGCCAATCAGCAGCTGGCGGAATTCTGATGGGACGGCCCATTCTGCGCCGCTGGTTGCGCGATGAAACCGGCAGCCTGACGATCCTGTCGATCTATTTCCTGATGATCACCCTGATCATGGGCGGGCTGGCCATCGACTTTTCCAACCGTGCGGCCAAGGCGACCAAGATGCAGACCGCGACCGACGCGGTGGCCCACGCGGCGCTGCTGTCGCGGGTGACCGCCTCGGCGCAGGACGCCAAGGCGCGGGCCATCGAGATCGCCCGGGCCAACCTGCCGTTCGACCTGCACGGCGACGCGATCCGGGCCGAGGATATCGAATTCGGGCGCTGGGATACCGAGAGCGGCAGTTTCACCGCCGATGCGGATGCGCCCGACGCGGTGCGGGTAACCGCCCGCCGGATCGCCGCCCGCAGCAACTTTGTCGACAACCTGATGCTGCAGGTCGTGGGCTACGCCGGGTTCGAGGTCGAAACCTCGACCGTCTTCCGGATGTGGGAGCCGCCGTGTTTCCTCAACGGGTTCATGGCCCGCAACGTTGTCGACACGCAAAGCAACAACGTCTTCGGCGAACACTTCTGCATGCACGGCAACGATCACGTGAGCCTGAACAGCAATTCGCTGTTCAAGACCGGATCGGTGGTGTCGATGCCCGACCTTGCGGACCTGTCGGTGCCGGCGTCGGGCATGGAGTCGAACCTGGGCCTTGCGGAGGCGCTGCGGACCAGCTGGTATCCGTTCTCGGTGCTGGACCGGATGGACGACGCCATTGCCGATCTGCTGGCGGGCGGCACGACCTATGCGCCAGGGCTGATTTCCGGCACCGGCGGTATCGCGCTCTCGGGCAAGAAACTCGACGTCGGCAGTTTCGAACCGGGCCGGCTGCACACCGCGCTGACCTGCGGCGGCAACCAGTCGATCAGCTTCGAGGCCGGCATCTACGAGGATTTCATCCTCGTCACCAACTGCAAGGTCAAGTTCAACCAGGGGGTAGAGCTGCGGGATGTCATCATCGCCAGCACCAACACCGACCCCAAGGCGTTCAACTCGCCGTCGAGCCTGGTGCTGGGCCTTGACGACAACTGCGCCCCCGGCGGCGGCGCGGTGCTGCTGACCTACGGCGGGTTCAGCGTCGCGGCGGATCTCGCGGTGCACGGCAGCCAGGTGGTCGCTCTTAAGGACATCGATTTCGCCGCCCAGGCCACCGGCATCAAGGGCGTGTCGATGATCGCGGGCAACGACGTCAACACCACGTCGAACGTGCAGATGAACGGCTGCCCGCCCGAAGGTGTCGATCATGTGCTGACCGAGCGGGTTCTGCGCATGGCCGAGTGACGATGACCGGGCCGGGGGACTTGCAACTTCGGCCCGCTCTGGCATCCTGACCGCATCCCGTTCCCGAACGTGCTGCAAGAGACGCCATGACCCGGACCGCGCATTTTTCCTGCCGCTGCGGCGGCGTCACCGGCGTGCTGCACGAGGCTGCCCCCGAGACCGTCTGCCACCTGGTCTGCTATTGCCGCGATTGCCGCGCCTTCGCCCGCCACATGGACCGTATGGCAAGACTGGAGCCCGGCGGCGGGTCGCCGCTGGTGCAGGTGCTGCCGGCGCGCATCGAGGTTGCCACGGGCCAGCAGCTCATCGCCTGCCTGCGCCTGTCGCCGAAGGGCCTGTACCGCTGGCATGCCGCCTGCTGCGGGTCGCCGCTGGCCAACACCGTGGGCACCTCGAAAGTGCCGCTGGCGGGCATGTGGCGGCCGCTCTTTGCCGATCCGTCGGTCTTCGGCCCGGTGCGGGTGCAGGGCTTCGTCAAGTCGGCGCTGCCCGGGCAGGGCGCGCCCGCAAAGGACAAGGGGCTTCTGCTGATGCTGGGCGGGCTGATAAAGCGCGGGGCGGCCGCCTACATGGCCGGCACCGCGCGGCGCAGCCCGTTCTTCGACGCCGCGGGCGCGCCGGTGGTCGCGCCGCATGTCCTGAGCGCCGTAGAGCGCAAGGCGGCTTACGCGGAGTGACCGTTTCCGACATGTGATGTCGGAAAAGGCCAAGGATGGCGCGCGCCGTCGCGTCTAGTCTGGGCCATCACGACGGAGCATCCGATGCGTTTTTCCGCGCTGCGCCTTCTGCGCGAAGGGCTGACAGGCAACAGGGGCTGGGGCCCGCACTGGCGCGACCCGGCGCCGAAATCCGAGTATGACATCGTCATCATCGGCGGTGGCGGGCATGGTCTGTCGACGGCCTACTACCTCGCCAAGGAACACGGCCTGCGCAACGTCGCGGTGCTCGAGAAAGGCTATCTTGGCGGCGGCAATGTCGGGCGCAACACGACCATCGTGCGTGCCAACTACTTCCTGCCCGGAAATTCCGAATTCTACTCGCATTCCCTGAAGCTTTGGGAAGGCTTGGAGGAGGATCTCAACTACAACGTGATGCATTCGCAGCGCGGGCTGATCAATCTCTTCCACTCCGACGGGCAGCGCGACGCCTTCGCCCGGCGCGGCAACGCGATGATCAACCAGGGCGATGACGCGGTGCTGCTGGACCGCGCGGGGGTGCGCAAACACCTGCCCTACCTCGATTTCGAAAACACCCGCTTTCCGATCTACGGCGGGCTGCTGCATCCGCGCGGCGGCACCGCGCGGCACGACGCAGTGGCCTGGGGCTATGCCCGTGGTGCCGATCAGCGCGGCGTCGATCTGATCCAGAATTGCGAGGTCACCGGCATCGACGTGGAAGGCGGCCGGGTCACCGGCGTGCAGACCACGCGCGGAGCGATGCGGGCAAGGAAAGTCGGCATCGTCGTCGCCGGCCGGTCGGGGCAGGTGGCGGCGATGGCCGGCATGCGCCTGCCGATCGAAAGCCACATCCTGCAGGCCTTTGTCACCGAGGGTCTGAAGCCTTGCATCGACCACGTCGTGAGCTTCGGCATGGGGCATTTCTACATCAGCCAGTCCGACAAGGGCGGACTGGTGTTCGGCGGCGACCTGGACTTCTACGCTTCCTACGCGGCGCGCGGCAACCTGCCGATGACCGAGCACGTCATGGAGGCCGCGATGACGCTGATGCCGATGATCGGCACGGCGCGTGTGCTGCGGTCCTGGGGCGGGATCATGGACATGACGCCGGACGGCTCGCCGATCATCGACAAGACCGGCATCGACGGGCTCTATATCGATTGCGGCTGGTGTTACGGCGGGTTCAAGGCGGTGCCGGGATCGGGCTTCAGTTTCGCGCATCTGATCGCGCAGGACCGGCACCACGCGCCGGCGGCGAAGTTCCGGCTGGATCGGTTCCGCACCGGCGTGGGTCTGATGGATGAAGAAGGAACCGGGGCGCAACATAACCTGCATTGACGCGGGTCGATGGGGCAGGAGCCTCCGGCGGGAGTTTTGGGGCAAGATGAAGACGGATCGTTTCGAGATGACCGGTAGGGCGCGCCTATGAGGCTGCCCTGTCCGATCTGTGGCGAACGGGACCTGCGCGAGTTTTCCTATCTCGGCGATGCGGTGCGGCTGCACCGGCCCGCGCCCGATGCCGGCACAGACGCCTGGGACGCCTACCTGCATCTGCGCGACAATCCTGCGGGGCGGACGCGCGACCTCTGGCAGCACGAGGCAGGCTGCGGCGCCTGGATCGTGGTGACCCGCGACACGGTGAGCCATGCGGTCGAGGGCGCCCAACTGGCGGCGGAGATACGCGATGCGGATTAATGGACGCGGCCGTGTGGACCGGGGCAGGGCGTTGTCCTTCACCTTCGACGGGCGGCGCTATTCCGGGTTCGCCGGGGACACCCTGGCCTCGGCGCTGATGGCCAACGACGTGAAGCTGCTGGGCCGGTCGTTCAAGTATCACCGGCCGCGCGGGTTGCTGACGGCGGGATCGGAAGAGCCGAACGCGCTGGTGACCCTGGGGGCGGGGCCTGCGTCGGAGCCCAACGCCCGCGCCACGATGGTGGAACTGCGCGACGGGCTGCAGGCCCGGAGCCAGAACCGCTGGCCCTCGCTCGACTGGGATCTGTTGGCGCTCAACGACCTCGCGGCGCCGTTCCTGGGGGCGGGGTTCTACTACAAGACCTTCATGTGGCCGCGCGCCTTCTGGGAAAAGCTCTACGAACCGGCAATCCGCCGCGCGGCGGGGCTGGGGGCCTTGTCGGGCAAGTCGAACCCGGACCGGTACGAGAAGGCCTTTGCTTTCTGCGATCTGCTAGTGATCGGCGGCGGCCCGACCGGGATGATGGCGGCGCACCGCGCGGCGGAGGCGGGGCTCGACGTGATCCTCTGCGAAGAGGGTACAGTGCTGGGCGGGCGGCTCTTGTCCGAGGACGAGACGGTGGATGGTCAGCCCGGTGCCGACTGGGCGGCGGCGATGCAGCGCGACCTTGCGGCGCATCCGAACGTGCGGGTGATGACACGCACGACGGTGACCGGGGCGTATGACCAGGGGACCTTCGGCGCGCTGGAGCGGATCGTTTCGGACGCCGAGGGCGCGCCGCTGGAATGTTTCTGGCGGATTGTTGCGAAGCGGTCGATCCTGGCCGCCGGGGCGCTGGAGCGGCCGGTGGCCTTTGCCGGCAACGACCGGCCCGGCATCCTGCTGGCCGGGGCGATGCGCGCCTACCTGCACCGCTGGGGCGTGGTGCCGGGGCGCAGGGTCGCTGTCTTCGGCAACACTGACGACGCCCATCGCACCGCGCGCGATCTTGCGGCGGCGGGGGTGCATGTGGCGGCGGTGATCGACAGCCGGACGGATGCGAAGGTGCAGGGCGATTTCCCGGTCTACACCGGCGCACAGGTCTGCCGCGGCGCGGGCGGGCGCGACGGGGTCGAGGCGATCCGCATCCGCACACCGCGCGGCGAGGAGTCGATTGCCGTCGACGCGCTGGCCGTGTCGGGCGGCTGGAACCCGAGCCTGCACCTGGCCTGTCACATGAACGGCCGGCCGGACTGGCGCGAGGACATCGCGGCCTTCGTGCCGCGGGACGGCATGGTGCCGGGGATGACGGCGGCAGGCGCCTGCGCCGGAGCCTTCTCGACCCATGGCTGCCTGTCTGCCGGGGCCGCGGCGGCGGCACTTGTGGCGCGTGACCTCGGGCGGACGCCGTCCGACACCGCCGTGCCGGAGGCCGAGGATGCGCCTTACCGGATCAAGGCGCTTTGGGCGGTGCCGGGCCGGGGCCGGGCCTGGCTCGACTTCCAGAACGACGTGACGGTCAAGGACGTGGTGCAGGCGGCGCAGGAGAATTTCCGCTCGGTCGAGCATATGAAGCGTTACACCACGCAGGGCATGGCGCCGGACCAGGGCAAGTCGTCGAACGTCGCGGCGCTTGCGGTGCTGGCGGATGCCACCGGGCGTGACATTCCCGAGACCGGCACGACGACCTTTCGCCCGCCCTTCGTGCCGGTCAGCATCGCCGCCATGGGCGCGGGCGCGCAGGGGATGGGCTTTGCGCCGCGCCGGCTCACAACCTCGGATGCAGCGGCGCGGGCGCGCGGCGCGCCGATGATCGAGGCCGGGCTCTGGTATCGCCCGAGCTATTTCCCGCAGGCCGGAGAGACGACCTGGCGTCAGTCCTGCGACCGCGAGGTCGGGATGGTGCGCAATCACGTGGGCATCTGCGACGTCAGCACCCTCGGCAAGATCGACCTGCAGGGGCCGGGGGCGGCGGAATTCCTCGATCTCGTCTACACCAACCGGATGTCGACGCTGAAACCGGGGCGGGTGCGCTACGGGCTGATGCTGCGCGAGGACGGGCACGTCATGGACGACGGCACCTGCGCGCGGCTGGGAGAGCGGCATTTCGTCCTCACGACCACCACCGCGGCGGCGGGGGCGGTGATGAAGCACCTCGAATTCGTGCATCAGTGCCTCGTGCCGCATCTCGACCTCGCGATGATCTCGGTCACCGAGACCTGGGCGCAGTTCGCCGTCGCCGGGCCGAAATCGCGCGACCTGCTGAAC
>Ga0114903_1000852_pt1 | contig 14567 bp, 13 predicted proteins | sample MalvirDeepMed_s2_FD_87289 | JGI IMG/M metagenome (GOLD analysis project Ga0114903, IMG submission 87289) | Marine viral communities from the Global Malaspina Expedition - Malaspina viral metaG DeepMed_s2 | ecosystem: Environmental > Aquatic > Marine > Oceanic | place: Mediterranean Sea... | reverse complement strand
CTGTAGTCGAGGTGGAACTTCACCGCTCGGGCGCCTGCCTTCACTTTCATCGAGTCCGGATACCCGGTGTTCTGGACCTTCTTGTTCACCCGCTCGTACAACAGGTTCTCGGTCACCTGCCGGAAGAACGCGTCGTCGAACCATGCGCACAGGCGGCGGACCTCGTAGCGGGTGTCGGCATCCTTCGGCATCAAGGCGGGCTCGGGGTGCTGGTCCTCCAGCCACTCGCAGATCGCCTGGCTTTCGGGCATGTTCCGCCCCTCGGCGCGCAGCACGGGCACCTTGCCCGCGGGGTTCCGCCGCAGGAAATCCGAGTCGCGCTCCCAATAGCGTTCCTCGACCAGTTCCACCTCCACGCGCTTTTCTGCCAGGACTAAACGGACCTTCCGGCAGAAGGGCGACAAGGGGGCGTGGTAGAGGCGATACATCGGTGAACCATCCTTAACAGAAAACGACACGGGCTTAACTGCCCGCTCTGGAGGCGCCGTTCAACCCGGTGCAGCGGTCTGAAAGCAGGCGGCCCGTCCGTCCCGGTCGATCGTTGCGGCCCCGTCGCGGATTCCCGCCGCCCGCCGTTCCAGCGTGGCGCTGGGCGCGGCGGCCGATCGACCCTTGGGGTTCGGCAGGACTGCGGCCAGCCGGGCGGCCTGCGTGGCGCCCAACTCGGACGGGCGGACCCTGAAAGCGGCGTAGGCTGCGGCGTCGATCCCGAACACCCCTTCGCCGAACTCGGCCACGTTGAGGTACACTTCGAGAATGCGTCTCTTGGTCCAGAAAGCTTCGACCAGGGGGGTCAGCATCGCCTCCAGCGCCTTGCGTGGCCAGCTGCGTCCCTGCCAGAGGAACACGTTCTTCACCACCTGCTGCGTGATCGTCGACGCCCCCCGTTCGCCCCCGGCGTCGATGGCCGCACGGATCGCGATCACGTCGAACCCCCAATGCTGACAGAACCGCGCGTCCTCGGCGGCGACGGCCGCGCGGGCCATGACCGGGGCAATCTGTTCCATCGGGATCCACTCATGATCGACGCCCCCCAGCCGGCGCGCTTCGGCCGCCATGTATGGGGTCGTAGGCGGGTTCAGGACCGAGAACAGCGCCACCAACCCCAGGATCAGCACGACGATTCCCGCAGCCACCCGCAGCGCAATGCGCCTGAAGCCGCGTCCGACGGTCTTTCGCTTCTTGCCCGTGGTCTTTTTCGCCATGCCCCCAAATCCACCGGAAGCGGGGAAGGGTCAAGCGTTGTGGATCAGGGCAGTGGGTCCTCTGTCAGGGCCGACCGCAGGGCATATCGCTCTTCGGTGACGTCCCCCACGAAAGGATCGAGGTCGGCCTTGCGATACCAGTATTCCGCGTTTTGCCCATCGCCCTCGACCCGGTGCAGATGGGCGTGCAGCCAAGCCGCCTCGCGGCTGTCATCCTCGGCCACGATGTCATGCGCCGCGTCCCAGTCGCCGCCTTCGATCATGTCGAGCGCCTGGATCAAAAGTTTCGTCATGGTCCTACCTCCTGTACCCGGCGGGACCTAGGGCGGGGCGCGGGCAGGATCAGGGCGTCGCGGTCTTTCTGGCAAGAACCAGCGCACAGCCCGTCTTGCCGCCCGACAGCATCATCTCGAAGCTGGTTTCACGGAGCGACAGAACCTCCAGCCCGACGCTGGTCAGAAGGCGGCGCAGGGTGTCGGGGTGCAGCTGGGTGAAGATCAACCCGAAGCAGTCCCGCCCGGACCGGTCGCCGTCCTCGAACCCCTCGCGCCACGTGGTCATGCCCAGATGCAGGATGCCGCCCGGAAGAAGCGCATTCGCCGCCAGGGAGAGAAGGGGGGGCACATGCTCGATACAGATATGCGAAAGGCCGAAATTCGACCAGATTCCTTGGTATCGCGGGGTGGAAGAGAGGTTCTCGAACGGCTCGACCCGAACCCGGATGCCAAGACCGGCGGCCAGCTCGGCCATTTTCTGGCTGGCATCCGTCGCGTGCCCCTCGAACCCCAAGGAGGCCAGCATCGCGGCGGTGTTCCCAGGCCCGCAACCCCAGTCCAGGATCGGCCCGGCGCCGGGGTCCAGAAGGCGGATGAAGGCCTTTAGGTCGTCATCCGGTGCATCGCGCGAGACGATTTCGGAATACGTCTCCGCCATGCGGTCGTACCAGGCGAGCGTCCCCGCATCTGCCGTCCGTGGCATGGCCCCGGTCGGTGCAACCAAGGTCGAATCCCTTGTCAATTGCATGAAACGCACCTCTCGTTCATCCCCTGCAGCCTAGGCGGAAACCCGTCACCGAACCGTTAAGATCGGGAAGCGCGACGGTACGAGAGGCGTATGGGGCGCCGTTCTGACGCCCCATGATGTCATTCGGCCGGCACGGCTTCCTGCTCGATCCCGACAGGATGATCCAGTTTGCCCAGCATTTCGATCGGACAGATCTGCACGAAATTCGGCAGCTCCATCTCCCAATGCTGCAGGATATCGGCCGCCCGGCGCGATCCCGTCTCGGCGTGGTGCCGCTCGATCAGGCCTTTCAACAGGTCCGCCCAGTAGTCGGTCGTCACCGCGCAGGTCACCAGCGTTTCGGGGTTCATCAACGTGTTCGCCCGGTCATTCGGATCGTACAGGAACGCCATGCCCCCGGTCATCCCGGCCCCGAAGTTGGCGCCGATCTCACCCAGGATCACGGCGACCCCGCCGGTCATGTACTCGCACCCGTTCGACCCGCAGCCTTCGATCACCGCATGAGCGCCCGAGTTGCGGACCGCGAACCGCTCGCCCGCGCGGCCGGCGGCGAAAAGGAAACCGTCGGTCGCCCCGTAGAGCACGGTATTGCCGATGATCGTATTCTCGGCCGCCTGAAGCGGGCTGACCATGGGCGGGCGCACCACGACGATACCCCCCGACAGGCCCTTGCCGACATAGTCGTTGGCATCGCCCGACACCTCGATTTTCAGCCCCGGTGCAGCGAACGCGCCCAGCGACTGGCCCGCGCTGCCGGTCAGCTTCACGTGCAGGTGGTCGGGTTGAAGATCGTTGCGCATTCCGAAGCGCCGCACGATGTGGCTGGCCGTCCGCGTGCCCACCGTCCGGTGCGTGTTGCGCACGGCATAGGACAGCTGCATCTTTTCGCCGTCCTCAAGGAAGCGTTGCGCGTCGCGCACGATCTCGGCGTCCAGCGTGTCGTCCACCGCGTTGCGGGGCTGGTCGCGGTCATACACGATCTCGCCGGTGTCATCGACGGTGATCAGAAGCGGGTTCAGGTCCAGATCGTCCAGATGCGCGCTGCCACGGCTGACCTGCATCAGCAAATCCGCCCGCCCGATCACGTCGTCCAGCGACCGCGCCCCGATCGAGGCCAGGATTTCGCGCACCTCGGTCGCGTAGAAGGTGATCAGGTTCACCACCTTGTCCGCGTTGCCGGTGAACTTGTCGCGCAGCGCGTCGTCCTGCGTGCAGACGCCCACTGGGCAGGTATTCGACTGACATTGGCGGACCATGATGCAACCCATGGCGATCAGGGCCGCCGTGCCGATGCCGTATTCCTCGGCGCCCATCATCGCGGCCATGACGATGTCGCGTCCCGTGCGCAGTCCGCCATCGGTGCGCAGCGTCACGCGCGACCGCAGGTCGTTCATCGCCAGAACCTGATGCGCCTCGGTCAGGCCCATTTCCCACGGCAGGCCGGCATACTTGATCGACGTGGCGGGGGAGGCCCCCGTGCCGCCATTATGCCCCGAGATCAGGATGATGTCCGCCTTGGCCTTCGCCACACCGGCCGCAATCGTGCCGACGCCCGAAGACGCCACCAGCTTCACCGTGACCTTGGCGCGCGGGTTGATCTGCTTGAGGTCATAGATCAGCTGCGCCAGATCCTCGATCGAATAGATATCGTGGTGCGGCGGCGGGCTGATCAGCGTCACCCCGGGCGTCGAATGCCGCAGCTTCGCGATCAGCTTGGTGACCTTCATCCCCGGAAGCTGTCCGCCCTCGCCGGGCTTGGCCCCCTGGGCGATCTTGATTTCCAGCTCCTCGCAATGCAGCAGATATTCCGCCGTCACGCCGAAACGCCCGGAGGCGACCTGCTTGATCTTGGCCGAGCGGTTGTCGCCGTTCGAATCCGGCGTGAAGTCCTTGGGATCCTCGCCGCCTTCGCCGCTGTCGGACTTCGCGCCGATCCGGTTCATGGCAATCGAAAGCGTGCGGTGCGCTTCGGGCGACAGCGCCCCCAACGACATGCCGGGCGTGACGAACCGCTTCCGGATCGAGGTGATGCTCTCGACCTCCTCGATGGGGATCGGCGCGCCCAGCGGGTTGAAGTCCATCAGGTCGCGCAAATGGATGGGCTTCGCGCTCTGCATCTTCTTCGAATACTGCTTCCACATCTGATAGCTGGCCTTGTTGCAGGCCATCTGCAGCATGTGCATCGAGGTCGCTTCCCACGCATGCGCCTCTCCGGAACGTCGCGCCTTGTAGAAGCCCCCGATGGGCAGCACGTCCTTGCCGCCCCGGAACGCGCGGGCATGGACCTCCTCAGCCTTCAGCTGGATGCCATTCACGCCGATGCCGCTGATCCGCGACTGCATGCCGGGGAAGAACTCGGCGCACATGGCGCGGGACAGTCCCACCGCTTCGAAGTTCAGGCCGCCACGATAGGAGGAAATCACGCTGATCCCCATCTTAGACATGATCTTCAGCAAGCCCGCGTCGATGGCCTTGCGATAGCGCGCCACCGCTTCGGTCAGCGACACGTCCATCAGCCCCCGGTCGATCCGGTCGGCCAGCGAATCCTCGGCCAGATAGGCGTTCACCGTGGTCGCACCGCAGCCGATCAGTACCGCGAAATAGTGCGGATCAATGCACTCGGCCGAGCGCACGTTGATCGAGGTGAACGTCCGCAGCCCCTGCCGCGTCAGCCAGCTGTGGACAGCGCTGGTCGCCAGGATCATCGGCATCGCCACGCGGGTGTCGCTGACGCCCTGGTCGGTCAGCACGATATGCCCCGCGCCCGAGCGCACGGCATCCTCGGCCGCGTGCCGGATCCGCTCCAGCCCCTTGCGCAACGTGCCGTGGCCCTGACCCGCATCGAAGGTGCAGTCGATCTCGACCATGGGCGAGTTGAACGCCTCGACCATCCGGTCGAACTGCGCGTTCCCGACGAACGGGCTGTCCAGCACGATGATCTCGGTTTGCGCGCTGCTTTCGTCCAGCACGTTCTTGAGGTTGCCGAACCGGGTCTTCAGACTCATCACCCGGAACTCGCGCAAGCTGTCGATAGGCGGGTTCGTCACCTGGCTGAAGTTCTGGCGGAAGAAATGCGACAGCGGCCGGTAGGTCGTGGACAGCACGGCAGACGGCGTGTCGTCCCCCATCGAGGCCAGCGTCTCCTTCCCGTCCTCCGCCATGGGCGCAAGGATCTGCTCCAGCTCCTCTATGGAATAGCCCGCCGCGATCTGCCGCCGCTTCAGGTCGGTCCCGTCGAACAACGGCGCCTCGTCCACTTTGGCCAGCTCCGAATCCAGCTCGGTGATCTTGCCGACCCAGTCGCCGAAGGGCTGGGCAGACGCCAGCTTGTCCTTGATCTGCGCGTCGTGGAACAGTTGCCCGGCCTCGATATCGATGGCCAGCATCTGCCCCGGACCCAGCGCGCCCTTCTCGACGACGCCGGCCTCGTCGATCGGCACCATCCCGGCCTCGGACCCGGCGATCACCAGCCCGTCGCCCGTCACCACATAGCGCATGGGTCGCAGACCGTTGCGGTCCAGCCCCGCGCAGACCCAGCGCCCATCTGTCATCGCCAGCGCGGCTGGCCCGTCCCACGGCTCCATCACGCTGTTGCAGTAGGAATACATGTCGCGCCAGGCCTCGGGCAGCTCTTCGGCCTGCTTGGACCACGATTCAGGCACCAGCAGCGTCTTGGCCATCGGCGCCGACCGGCCCGAGCGCACCAGAACCTCGAACACCGAATCCAGCGCGGCCGAATCGCTCGACCCTTGCGGCACGATCGGCTTGATGTCCTCGGCCAGGTCCCCGAAGGCGGAAGATGCCATGCGGATCTCGTGGCTCTTCATCCAGTTCAGGTTGCCCTTCAGGGTGTTGATCTCGCCGTTATGGGCCAGCATCCGGAACGGCTGCGCCAGCCACCATTGCGGGAAGGTGTTGGTCGAATACCGCTGGTGATAGATCGCAAAGGCGCTCTCGAACCGCTCGTCCTTCAGATCCGGATAGAACTCGGCCACGTCCTGCGCCAGCATCATCCCCTTGTAGATGATCGACCGGCACGACAGCGACGCAAGGTACAGTTGCGGCACGCCAGCCGCGACACTGGCCTTCTCGATCCGGCGGCGGATGACGTAAAGCTCGCGCTCGAACGTCTCCTCGTCCACGCCCTTCGCGTTCGAGATCAGGATCTGCTCGATCTCCGGCCGCGTCGCGTTCGCCTTCGACCCCAGGCAGCTGATGTCCACCGGCACGTGCCGCCAGCCATAGATGTAATAGCCCATCCGCAAGACCTCGGTCTCGACGATGGTCCGGCAGGTCTCCTGCGCGCCGAAATTCGTGCGGGGCAGGAACACCTGACCGACGGCCAGGCGCTGCCCTTCGATGGGCGTATGCCCGGTGCGCGCGATCTGGTCGGCAAAGAAGGCCTGCGGGATCTGGATGTGGATCCCCGCCCCATCCCCGGTGCGCCCGTCCGCGTCCACGGCACCCCGGTGCCAGATGGACTTCAGCGCGCTGATCCCGTTCTCGACCACCTGGCGCGACGGGGTGCCGTCGATCGACACCACGAACCCGACGCCGCAGGACGCATGCTCATCCTCGGGGGAGTACAAGCCGTTCTCGGCCATGAAGGCCCGCTTGGCTTCCTCGCGGGCGACCCAGTTTGCATCATGTTCCGTCATGTCGGACCTCCGATTGAAGATGCGGGTTTTCCGCTTCGTATTGCGCTGCCGGCACCCGGGCGATCTCGCCCGGCCCGGTCATGTCGTATCCTTCCGGCGCACGGTCGGCATAGTTGACCCGCGCCAAATGTCCGCCCCCCGCATCGGGAAACAGCCCAGGCGTCAGTTCCAGGTACCCCGCATCCCGCCCAGCGGTATAGCGAAACCACAGATGCGTGCCGCAAATGTCGCACCACGCCCGCTCCGCGATCGCGGTCGGCCATGTCTTTACCGGGCCAGTAACCTCCACCGTCTCCGCGGGTGCGTCCAGTCCCATCTGCACGCCGCCGCCCCAGACCCGGCAGACGTCGCAGAAACATGCGCTGATCTCGTGGCCCAGACGGGGCACGAGAATCTCGACCGCACCGCAGACGCAGCCTCCGACCGTCTCGCCCGTTCCCGTTCCCTCCGCCGCCATGTCGGCTCCCCTCATCCGGGACGACCCACCGCCCCTTCATCCTTGACTAAATACCCCGGGGTCCGGGGCAGCGCCCCGGCCGGTCGCTTCCGGGGCCAATCCGTTGCCTGCGCCAGATGGGTCATCCAGCATGACCTTGTCCGCTTCTGCCCTGTCCGACCCCGTCCCGACAGATGTCCGACATGTGTCCGGCGCGCGCCCGGCTTTTGACCGGCCGGAACCCGGCGCCGGCCCGGCGGGAACCCGACAGATGTCCGACAGTTGCGGGACGCTATTCCGCAGCCACTGCGGCCGTTGAACCGAACTGAGCCATCATCGCCTGCGCGGCCTCGCGCCCATCGCGGATCGCCCAGACCACCAGCGACGCCCCCCGCTGGATATCCCCGCAGGCATAGACCCCCGGCAGGCTCGTCTCATGGGTGTGGAAATCGGCCAGAACGGTGCCCCAGCGCGTCACCTCCAGCCCTTCGACCCCCCACAGCTTCGGCAGGTCCTCGGGCTCGAACCCCAGCGCCTTGATGACAAGGTCGGCCTCTTCCACGTACTCGGCGCCCTCGATGATCTCGGGCACCTGCCGCCCGGTGGCGTCCGGCTGGCCCAACCGCATCTTGCTGACCATCACGCCCTCGACCGTCTCTCCGGTGAAGCCCTTGGGGGCCGACAGCCAGACGAACTCGACGCCTTCCTCCTCGGCATTGGCGACCTCGCGCTGCGAGCCGGGCATATTGTCACGGTCCCGGCGATACAGGCACTTCACCGATTTCGCGCCCTGCCGGATCGCGGTGCGCACGCAATCCATCGCCGTATCGCCGCCGCCGATCACCACGACCCGCTTACCTTCGGCGTTCAGCTCGCCGCTTTCGAACTCCGGCACGCTGTCGCCGAAATTGGCCGCCCGGTTCGACGCGGTCAGGAAGTCGATGGCCCGCACGATCCCCTTGGCGCCCACGCCGGGGGCCTGAAGATCGCGGGTCTTGTAGACGCCCGTGGCAATCAACACCGCATCATGTGTGTTCCGGATCTCCTCGAAGGTGATGTCGTCCCCCACGTTGCAGTTCAACCGGAAGGTCACACCGCCATCTTCCAACTGGTCGATGCGCTTCATGACCACGTCCTTCTCCAGCTTGAAGCCGGGGATCCCGTAGGTCATCAGCCCGCCCGCGCGGTCATAGCGGTCATAGACCGTCACCTGCACGCCCTCGCGGCGCAGCATGTCGGCACAGGCCAGACCGCCGGGCCCCGCGCCGATGATCCCAACGGATTCGGGGCGTTCCTGGCTTGGGCGGATCGGCTCTACCCAGCCGTTCTCGAACGCGGTGTCGGTGATGTATTTCTCGACTGCGCCGATGGTGACGGTGCCGTGGCCGGATTTCTCGATCACGCAGTTCCCCTCGCACAGGCGGTCCTGCGGACAGATGCGGCCACAGATCTCGGGGAAAGTATTGGTCAGCTGGCTGATCTCGTAGGCCTCTTTCAGCCGCCCTTCGGCGGTCAGGCGCAGCCAGTCGGGGATGTTGTTGTGCAACGGGCAATGCGACTGGCAATAGGGCACGCCGCACTGACTGCACCGCCCGGCCTGCTCGCCGGCCTTCTCGGTCGCGAACTCGCCGTAAATCTCCGCGAAATCCTGACGACGTAGATCGGGCGCGCGCTTGTCCGGCATGTCCCGCTGCACGGTCGTGAACTTCAGCATCTTCTGATTAGCCAAGGCACATCCCTCCTGAACCGCCGCCCCCATACACCCATTCCACGCCCCGATAAAGGGAAAATTCGACACTAGGTCACTAGTGCATACCTAAATATGGGTGGTGAGGGTCGAAACCGGTCGCTCGGCATCGCCGCGCCGCAAAACTAAGGCCGAAGCGGATATATTTATCGGATTTCCCTTGTGCATAGGGGACCCTATGGTCGCGTTAGCCACCGTTCGGATACCCCCAATGCCCATTCTGCACCTCTTCCTCGTCGCCCTCGTGCAGGGCGTCACAGAATTTCTGCCGATTTCGTCATCCGGACATCTCGTCCTTCTCCCCGCCTTGACTGGGTATGAGGACCAGGGCCTCCTGATCGACGTCGCCGCCCATGTCGGCACCTTGGGCGCAGTTGTCCTGTTCTTCTGGTCTGACGTCCGTATCGCGCTCAGCGGTGTGCCGCAGTTGCTGCGGGGCAGGGTAGCGGATCAGGGAGCATGGCTTGCGCTATGCCTCGTCGTGGCAACCATCCCGGTCATCCTGGCCGGACTGATCCTCAAGGTCACGGGGCTGTCGGATGCTATGCGCTCGGTCGCGGTGATCGGCTGGGCCACGATCCTCTTCGGCCTTCTGCTTTTTGCGTCGGACCGGCGCGATGACGCCACGCGCACTGCCGAGGAATGGTCGCTGAAACACGCCTTGATCATGGGGATCTACCAGGTGATCGCATTGATTCCCGGAACCTCGCGTTCCGGTATCACCATCACCGGCGGACGGTTTCTGGGATATACCCGCCACGATGCGGCGAAGCTGTCGATGCTGATGTCGATCCCCACGATCCTGGCCTCCGGCGCGGTCCTGTCGCTCGACCTGATCGGGCAGACGGATTTCTCCCTCCTCCGCGACGCCGCAATCGTGGCCGCGCTGTCGCTAATCTTCGCTCTGATCGCGCTCAAGCTCATGTTCCGCCTACTGCAATCGGTCAGCTTCACGCCATACGTCGTCTACCGGCTGATCCTGGGTACGGGGCTGCTGATCTGGGCCTATACTTGAGGCAATCGCACCGCTAAACGCCGCCCATGACCCGTGAAGGAGGCCCCGCCATGTCCCGCATCGTCTATGTCAACGGCGCATTCGTCCCCGAGGCCGAGGCGAGGGTGTCGGTCTTCGATCGAGGCTTCCTGTTCGCCGACGGCGTGTACGAAGTCACGAGCGTCCTGTCCGGCAAACTTCTGGATTTCGACGGACACGCCCGCCGGCTGGAGCGCAGCCTTGCTGAGCTCGACATGCCGATGCCCATGACGCAGGACGCCCTGCTCGAGGTGCATCGACGTCTGGTGGCCGAGAACGGGATCGAGGACGGGCTGGTCTATCTGCAAGTCACCCGCGGCGCGGCCGACCGCGACTTCGCCTATCCGCCGAAAGATACGCCGCAGACCGTTGTCCTGTTCACCCAGTCGAAGCCGGGTCTCGCCGACAACCCTGCGGCGCAAACGGGACTGAAGATCGTGACGCTGCCCGATCTGCGCTGGGATCGGCGCGATATCAAGACGGTGCAACTTCTGTATCCGTCGATGGGCAAGATGGCCGCCAAGGCGCAAGGCGCCGACGATGCCTGGATGGTCGAGGACGGCGTCGTGACCGAAGGGACGTCGAACAATGCCTATATCGTGAAAGACGGGACCATCGTGACCCGTCATCTAGGCAACGAGATCCTGCACGGCATCACCCGCGCCGCCGTCCTTCGCTTCGCGCAGGAGGCCCAGATGAAGGTCGAGGAGCGCGCATTCTCGGTCGAAGAGGCGCAGGACGCCGACGAGGCGTTCGTCACCTCGGCCTCCGCCTTCGTGATGCCCGTGGTCGAGATCGACGGGGCCGCGCTGGGTAATGGCACGCCGGGACCAATCGCGAAACGCCTGCGGGAAATCTATCTGGACGAAAGCCGCAAGACCGCGGTCTGAGGGGTCACCGCCCCTCGATCCGGTCGGTCCAGGCGGCCGCGTCGCCGGAAGGCAGGGCCACGGTGATCGGCGCCGTTATCCCGTCCCTGAAGCGGATCGTCAGCCCGCCGGGCACCTGATCGACCTCGGTATCGTCGATCCGGCAGGCTTCGGCCCCGCCATGACACAACAGGCCCGCGCCCCAGTCCGTGGCGACCAGCGCAGTGCGTCCGTCCATGGCGACGACCTTGTCGGTGACATGGTCGCCCGGGAAGGTCGCGGCCCAGTGACGTTCGACGTCCTCTGCCGCGATCCGCCGTCGGCGCATCAACAGGCGCAGGCCCGAGACGCCACCGAAGGCGGCGATGGCGATGGGAACGACAGGGAGCATGGGTGACCTCCGTGGACAGGCCGCCGGGATATGGCGGCCCGTTCCGTGCCGTTCAAGTGCCGGGCGCGACCAGCGCGTCGATCACAGCCTGCGCTTCGGGACCGGCCCAGTCCGCGCCGCCGGTCAGGCGAGCAACCTCGCGCCCTTCGGCGTCGATCAGCACCGTCACTGGCAGGCCGAGCACCGCCATCTGCCGTGCCGCACCCTGTTTGAGGTCCAGAAGGATGGGTAGTTCGGTGATCCCCTCCTCCTCGAAGAACGTCATTATCCCGTCGACGGAGTTCCTGCCCGTGGCGACGGTCACGACCTCGACCGCGCCATCACGAGTGGTCTGGACCTCCTGCAAGGCCGGCATTTCCTCCCGGCAGGGGGCGCACCAGGTCGCCCAGAAATTCAAGACCACGGGCGTGCCGGCATAGTCCGCCAGCGCGACGGTTTCGCCGTCGGGGGTGTCGAAGGTCACGCCGGGCACCGCTTCTGCGGTGTCGTGGACAACGAGCTTGCGCATGTCCCCTTCCAGCGAAACGTCCGACAGATCAGCGGCGTTTGCAGCGCCTGCCAGCGCCAGATAAGAAGCTGCCAACAGATATTTCACGTCCATCCTCCGCAAATAGGCCTTGCCCATGTCCAACTCCGACAGCACCTCGAACGCCATGTGGGGCGGCCGCTTTGCCGGCGGTCCCGACGAGATAATGGAGGCGATCAACGCGTCCATCGGTTTCGACCGGCGGCTGGCGGCCCAGGACATCGCGGGCTCTCGGGCCCATGCGGCAATGTTGGCCGCACAGGGTATCCTGACGGATAAAGACGCCGAGGCGATCCGGGAAGGCCTCCTCACCGTGTTGTCAGAGATCCAGGCGGGGACGTTTCAGTTCTCGACCGCGCTGGAAGACATTCACATGAACGTCGAGGCCCGCCTGATCGAACTGATCGGCGACGCGGGCCGCCGCCTGCACACGGGGCGGTCGCGCAATGACCAGGTCGCAACCGATTTCCGCCTGTGGGTGCGCGAGCAGTGCGACGCGGCAATCGAGGGGATCGCCGCTCTTCAAAAGGCACTGATCGGTCAGGCCGAGACGGGGGTCGACTGGGTGATGCCGGGCTTTACCCACCTACAAACCGCGCAGCCGGTGACCTGGGGCCACCATATGCTGGCCTATGTCGAAATGTTCGCCCGCGACGTCAGCCGATTCTCCGACGCGCGGGCGCGGATGAACGAATGCCCGCTGGGCGCCGCCGCGCTGGCCGGGACCAGCTTTCCCATCGATCGCCACGCCACGGCCAAGGCGCTCGGCTTCGATCGGCCGTCCGCCAACTCGCTGGATGCCGTGTCGGACCGGGACTTCGCGCTGGACTTCCTGTCGGCTGCGTCGATCTGCGCCATGCACCTGTCGCGCTTGGCCGAAGAGCTTGTGATCTGGTCCTCGGCCCAGTTCCGCTTCGTCGCCATGTCCGATCGGTTCTCGACCGGGTCCTCGATCATGCCGCAGAAGAAGAACCCCGACGCCGCCGAGCTGCTGCGGGCCAAGATCGGCCGAATCTTCGGGGCGCAAGCCGCGCTGCTGATGGTGATGAAAGGGCTACCTCTGGCCTATTCGAAGGACATGCAGGAAGACAAGGAGCAGGTCTTCGACGCCGCCGACACGCTGATGCTGGGCCTCGCCGCGATGACCGGGATGGTGTCCGACATGGCCGCGAACCCCGAGGCGCTGCGTGGCGCGGCTGGGCAAGGGTTTTCCACGGCGACCGACCTTGCCGACTGGCTGGTGCGCGAGGCCGGCCTGCCGTTCCGCGACGCCCACCACGTGACCGGCACGCTGGTCGCGAAGGCCGAGGCGAAGGGCTGCGATCTGCCCGACCTGTCCCTTGCCGAGATGCAAGAGGTCCACGGGGCGATCACGGAATCGGTGTTCGACGTGCTGGGCGTGGACAACTCGGTCGCGTCGCGCACATCCTACGGGGGCACCGCGCCCGACAACGTGCGCGCCCAGATCGCCACGTGGAAGGACCGCCTCGGATGATCCGTCTTCTTGCCGCCGCCCTGATCGTTCTGACCGCCTGCGGCGAGGCCGCGCCGCCCGAACGGCGGAACCCGCAGATCGCCGTCTCCGACGGGGTATCGGTCAGTGTGTCGGGCACCGCCTCCATCGGCGTGGCGGGCAGCTTCTGATGCGGTGGGTGTTCCTCGCCCTGGCCGTCTGGGGCGCGGTGCATCCGATGTACTGGTTCTTGGCCTACATGAACGAAGGGCACGGCTTCGGTGCGCTGATCGAAGCGTGGTACGTCAACGCCTCGACCACCGGGCTTGCGTGGGATTTGACGATCTCGGCCCTGACGTTGACCCTCTGGATCGCGTGGGACAGCGTGACCAGCCGCGACTGGCTCGGCCTTATCGCGATCCCGGCGATCTTCGGTATAGGGGTCAGCTGCGCGCTGCCGTTGTACCTGTTCCTGCGGACCCGGCCTGCGAGGGCGGCGTTGCCCAAAGCATCCTGAACGAAGGCCTCCCATGACCGACCGTCCCGCCAATCGCGCCGCCCTCGAAGATCGCATCCGCAGCACCCCCATCGCTGGAGATCCGGACAAGATGCGGGCCGCTTTCGATCACATCACCGGCCCCTTGGCCAAAGTGCGCACGACGGACATCGCCGGCATCCCCTGCGGACTGTTCGGGGAGGGCGCCCCGATCCTGTGGATTCATGGTGGCGGGCTTGTCCTAGGGTCTTCCGCGACCCATGCCCGGGCGGCCGAACACGTTGCCCTTGCGACAGGCCGGCAGGTTGTCGTGCCGGACTATCCCCGCGCGCCAGAGGCTGCGTGGCCCGCGCAGCTCGACGCGTGTCTCGCCGTTCTGGATGCACTGCCCGGTCCGCTGCCGGTCGTCGGCGATTCTGTCGGCGGCCAGATTGCCGTGCTTCTGGGCCAGGCGCGCGGCGGGCGGATCGCATCACTTTCGTTGATCTCGCCGAACTCGGATCGGACCGGGCAGTCGACGACACGCCATCGCGCCTCTGACCTGATGAACGACGACGAGGGGGATAGGACCTTCGCCCGCATGGCGATGGGCGACTACGATCCGCGCGATCCGCAGGTCTCGCCCGCGATCTCGGACCTCGCCGGTCTGCCTCCCACCCTGATCCTGGCGGCGGGGGACGAGATCCTTCTGGATGACGCTTTGATCCTGGCGCGTGCCGCGGCCCTGCAT
>Ga0114903_1000844_pt1 | contig 14710 bp, 14 predicted proteins | sample MalvirDeepMed_s2_FD_87289 | JGI IMG/M metagenome (GOLD analysis project Ga0114903, IMG submission 87289) | Marine viral communities from the Global Malaspina Expedition - Malaspina viral metaG DeepMed_s2 | ecosystem: Environmental > Aquatic > Marine > Oceanic | place: Mediterranean Sea... | reverse complement strand
ATGGGCGACCACTTGCCCAGCTTCATCGCGCTCAGCTTCGAGGATCGCCGGGCAAGCTGATCTCGAAGCACTCCGCTCGAATACGCCGCCGGCCCGCACCACGGGCCGGCGTTTTTGCGTCAGCCGTTCACCGAATCGCCGCTCTGCCCTACCCTTTCGCGATTATCGGAAAAGGGTTCGCAGATGCCGTCCATGGAAATCCAGGTGCTCGAAGGCGTATTCGATGCAGAGGAAAAAGCGCAGATCATCACCCGCGTGACCGAGGCCTTCGCCTCCGTCGCGGGACAGACCATCGCCGGCGGCCTGTCGGTCCGGATCCAGGAAATCCGAAGCGGCGCCTGGGGCTACGGCGGCACGGTCCTCAGCACCGAAGACGCGCTGGCGATGAAGGCCCGGGGCTGACGCTTCTGCCCTTCTCCGGTTTTCAATAACCCTCGGGGGACGGAGCGAAGCCTGCTTCGCTCCGGGGGGCAGAGCCCCCCAAAATCAAAACTGCGGGACAGAGCCCCCTAAAACAAAACTGTGGGGCAGAGCCCCCCAATTCAAGAAACGGCCGCTCAGCTCAGCCGGCTGACCACCACCGTGACCTCGGGCTTCTTGCCGATCTCGTTCTGCGCCGCCTGCCGCGCCACCCGGCGCAGCCCCTCCTCGAGCTTGTCGTCGTCGGTCAGGGTCTTGTCCCCGGCGCGGCCCAGGAACTGTCCCAGCTCCTCTTCCAGCACGTCGACCAGCGGCACACGGCTTCGGCCTTCCTCGGGCAGGCCCATGATCTCGCACCAGGGATCGCCCAGCGGGTCGTCGTTCTCGTCGAGGATCACCGTGACGATCACGTGCCCGTTCAGCGCCATGCGGATGCGGTCGCGCACCACGCCATCCAGCGCGCCGATCTGCACCGTTCCGTCCACGTAGGTCCGCCCCGTCTCCACGTATTCCGCCACCGTCGGGCTGTTGCCGGAAAGGTCGATCATCATCCCGTTGACCGCCAGCACACCCTTGCGCCCCGACGCCTCGGCCAGCTTCACATGCTCGCGCAGGTGCCGGTGCTCGCCGTGCATGGGCACGACGATCTGCGGCCGCGTCACCGCGTGCATCATCTCGAGGTCCGGCCGGTTGGCATGGCCCGAGACGTGATAGAGCCCGTCGCTGTCGTCGACCACATCGACGCCCATCTCGGAAAACTGGTTGATGATGCGGATGACGCCCTTCTCGTTGCCCGGAATGGTCTTGGAGCTGAAGAGAAAGAGGTCGCCCTCCTTCATCGTCAGTCCCTGGTACTTGCCGCGCGCCAGCTGCGCGCTGGCCGCCCGGCGTTCGCCCTGGCTGCCGGTGACCAGAAGCATCAGGTTCTCGCGCGGCACCGAGCCGGCATCCTCGGGCGAGATCACCGACGGGAACCCCTTGAGCACTCCGGTCTCGACCGCCGCCTCGATCATCCGGCGCATGGCGCGGCCCAGAAGGACGATGGACCGCCCCGCGCGTTCGCCGGCCTCGGCCAGGGTCTTGACCCGGGCCACGTTGCTGGCAAAGGTCGTCGCCACCACCATGCCGCGGGCGCCCGCCACCAGCTTTTCGATCTCGGGGCCGACGGTGGATTCGGACCGTCCCGGATGGCGCGAAAAGACGTTGGTGGAATCGCAGACCAGCGCCTTCACCCCGTCCTTCGCCACTTCTTCCCAAAGCGCCCGATCAAAGGCTTCGCCCACCACCGGCGTCTCGTCGAGCTTGAAATCGCCGGTGTGGATGAGCCGCCCCTCGGGGCAGTCGATCACGAGCGCGGAGCTTTCGGGGATCGAATGCGACACCGGCAGGAAGCCGACCTTGAAAGGACCCGCGGCAATCTGCTCGGGCCAGGCCGAGGCGGTCTTGACCGTCTGTTCGGAATGGCCGTGCTCTTCCATCTTGCGCCGGGCGATATTGGCGGTGAAGGCGCGGGCATGGATCGGCGCGCCGAGGCTTTCCCAGAAATGCCCCACCGCGCCGACATGGTCCTCATGGGCGTGGGTGATGAAGATGGCCTCGAGCCGGTCACGCCGTTCCTTCAGCCAGGTGATGTCGGGCAGGATCAGGTCCACGCCCGGGGTGGTGTCCATGTCGGGAAAGGTCACGCCAAGATCGACCAGGATCAGGCGTTCCTGGTCTGGTTTGCCGTAGCCGTAGACATAGGCGTTCATGCCGATTTCGCCGGCCCCGCCGAGGGGCATGTAGATCAGCCGTTCGCTGCTCATTGATTATCCTATCGCTTTGTTATGCTTATGAATCACGGTCAGCCCGTGCATCGTCAGATCGTCCCGGAAAACGTCGAAGAGGTCTTCCGTCTGCTGGAACAGGGGCGCCAGCCCGCCCGTCGAGATGATTTTCATCGGCCGTTCCCGTTCGGCCTTGATCCGGGCGCAGATCTCCTTGATGAGGCCGATATAGCCCCAGAAGATCCCCGATTGCATGCAGGCGACGGTGTTCGTGCCCACCACGCTCTGCGGTTTCGAAATGTCCACATGCGGCAGCGCCGCCGCCGCCTGGTGCAGGGCCGAGAGGCTGAGGTTCACACCCGGCGCGATCACCCCGCCCACGTAGGCGCCGTCGTGGTCGACCACGTCGAAGGTCGTGGCGGTGCCGAAATCCACCACGATCAGGTCGCCGCCATAGAGGTCGTGGCCCGCCACCGTGTTGACCAGCCGGTCCGGCCCCACCGCCGTGCCCGCATCGACCCGTACATCGACGGGCAGTGCGCATTCGGGTTTGCCCACGACGATGGGCCGCGTGTTGAAATACCGGTCGGCGAGAACCCGCAGGTTGAAGACCACCCGCGGCACGGTCGAGGACACGATCATGTCGGTGATCTCGGCCTCGATCTTCTGGAAGGCCATCAAAGTGGACAGCCAGACGTAATACTGGTCCGCCGTGCGCTGATGCTCGGTCGAGGTCCGCCAGGTCGCGATGAACCGCGTGCCGTCCCAGATCGAGAACACGGTGTTGGTGTTGCCGCAGTCGATGGCCAGAAGCATGACCCGCCCCCTTCGTCAGAAAAACACGTCGGCGGCGGGAATATGCGCGCGCCCCGCACCGGTGGCCAGCACCAGGTTGCCCGCCGCATCCACCGTCTCGAACGTGCCCACGGTTTCCGTCCCGCCCGCCCGCGCGGTGATCGTCTCGCCCAGCCGCGCCGCCCGCAACAGCCAGGCCTGCCGCACCGGGGCGAAGCCCTGCGTCACGAACAGCGTCTCGACCTTGGCATAGGCCGCCGCCAGCAACGTCAGGAACTCTTCCGGCGTCACGGCCACGCCCGTGGCGGACATCAGCGCCACCGGCGACACGGCGCCCGGCTCAAGCGCGGCACATTCCGGCGGGTGCAGGAGGTTCACACCGATGCCGATGGCCAGGTGCTGCACGCCCTGCCGGACCCCGAGGCTTTCGAGCAGGATGCCTGCCACCTTGCCGCCGTTGAGCAGCACGTCGTTGGGCCATTTCAGCGTGAGCCCCGCCGCGCGCCCGGTCGCCATGACCAAGGCCTCGTGCAGCGCCAGCGCCGCCACGAAGGATCGTTGGGCCACGATGTCCGGCGTTTCGGTGGGACGCATCAGCAGGGTCGCGGCAAGGTTGCCCTCGGGGTTGATCCATGCCCGCCCGCGCCGCCCGCGCGCCGCGGTCTGCCGCCTGGCGAGGATCCAGGTCGGACCGGCCAGCGAGGTGGCCAGCCGCGCGGCCTCTGCATTGGTGCTGTCGACCTCGTCGAGCACCCGCAGGTCGTAGCCCTCGGGCCAGCTCATCCGCCCACCTGCTTCATCTTGCCGGTTAAACTCCCGCCGGAGGCCGCGCAGGCTTGCCTGCGCACAAACCAAAAGCGACGCGCCTCTGGCGCGTCACAATTGGATCCACCTGCCGTTGTGCGGTCAGTTGACAAGCGTCGCCGCCGCGGCGGCGGCCGCGCCCTCGATGCCGAACAGGTTGACCACCCCCAGCACCATGATCGCGGCAGAGGCCATGAGAAAGCCCCAAAGCACCGGCGACCGGCCCTTGTCGAGCCCCTCGTCCTGCTCTTCGCCGAAATACATGAAGTAGACGATGCGCAGATAGTAGAAGGCACCGATGACCGACGCCACCACACCGGCCACCGCAAGCCAGGCCAACCCGCCCTCGTAGGCGGCGCGCAACACGTAGAGCTTGCCGAAGAAGCCCACCAGCGGCGGCACGCCGGCGAGGCTGAACAGCAGCACCAGCATTGCCAGCGCCTTGCCCGGTTCCTTTTTCGAGTACATGTTGAGCGACGCGATGTCGGTGACCGGCGCGCCATCCCGCTCCATGCTCAGGATGAAGGCGAAGGTGCCGACGTTCATGGTGACGTAGATCGCCATGTAGATCAGCAGCGCCTGCACGCCGAACGCGGTGCCCGCGGCCAGCCCCATCAGCGCATAGCCCATGTGCGCGATCGAGGAATAGGCCATCAGCCGCTTGATATTGGTCTGGCCGATGGCGGCGAAGGCGCCGAGGAACATCGACAGCAGCGACAGGAAGGCGATCACCTGCTGCCAGTCGCCCACCGCATTGCCGAAGGCATCGTGCAGCAGCCGCGCGAAAAGCGCCATGGCCGCGACCTTGGGCGCCGTTGCAAAGAAGGCCGTGACCGGCGTGGGCGCGCCTTCGTAGACGTCGGGTGTCCACATGTGGAACGGCACCGCCGAGACCTTGAAGGCGAGGCCCGAAGCCAGAAGCACCAGGCCGAACAGCAGACCGATGGACAGGTCGCCGGATTGCGCGGTCTGGATGATGCCCGAGAACAGCGTCGTCCCGGAAAAGCCGTAGGTCAGCGACGCCCCGTAAAGCAGCAGGCCCGAGCTGAGCGCGCCCAGCACGAAATACTTGAGCCCCGCCTCGGTCGATTTCACGCTGTCGCGGCGCAGGGAGGCCACGACATAAAGCGCCAGCGACTGCAGCTCCAACCCCATGTAGAGCGCCATGAGATCGCCGGCCGAGACCATCATCATCATGCCGACGACGCTGAGGCAGACCAGCAGCGGGTATTCGAACCGCAGCAGGTCGCGGCGACTCATGTACTCCTGGCTCATAAGCAGCACGCAGGCCGCCGAGACCAGGATCGTGACCTTGGCGAAGCGGGCGAAGGCGTCGTCGACGAACATCCCGCCAAAGGCCGCGTTGCTTCCGTCGCCGCTCATCCCGATCCAGATGCCAAGGCCCAGGAACAGGGCCGAGGTGACCCAAACCAGCGCCGGGGCCAGTTTGTCCTTTTCCGTATAGACCGCGCCTATCAGCGCCAGCATGGCAAAGACCGACAGCACGATCTCTGGCAGGATGACGGTCAGATCAGCCTCAATCATCGTCTCAGCCCCTCAGTGTTCTGCTTGCGCGGCCACCTGGGTCGAGGCGCGCGCCTCGGCCAGGGCCGTGTCGTAGTTGGAAACCAGCGCCTCGACGCTGGGGCCGATGCGGTCGAGGATCGGCGCGGGGTAGACCCCCATCCAGATCGTCATCACCACCAGCGGCGCAAAGATCGCCTTTTCGCGGCGGGTCATGTCGCCGATGGTGCGCAGGCTCTCCTTGATGAGGTCCCCCATCACCACCCGGCGATAGAGCCAGAGCGCATAGGCCGCCGACAGGATCACCCCCGAGGTCGCGACCAGCGCCACCCATGTGTTGACCTGGAAAATGCCCATCAGCGTCAGGAATTCCCCGATGAAGCCGCTGGTGCCCGGCAGGCCGACGTTGGCCATGGTGAAGAGCATGAAGATCAGCGCATAGGCCGGCATCCGGTTCACCAGACCGCCGTAGGCGTCGATGTCGCGGGTGTGCATGCGGTCGTAGATCACGCCGACGCAGAGAAAGAGCGCGCCCGAGATGAAGCCGTGGCTGATCATCTGGAAGATCGCCCCGTCGATGCCCTGCTGGTTGGCGGCGAAGATGCCCATGGTGACATAGCCCATGTGCGCGACGGAGGAATAGGCGATGAGCTTCTTCATGTCCTCCTGCACCAGCGCCACGAGGCTGGTGTAGACGATGGCGATGGCGCTCATCCACAGCACCAGCGGCGTCAGCACCTCGGCGCCCACCGGGAACATCGGCAGCGAGAACCGCAAAAAGCCGTAGCCGCCCATCTTCAGCAGGATCGCGGCCAGCACCACCGACCCCGCGGTGGGCGCCTGCACGTGCGCATCCGGCAGCCAGGTGTGTACCGGCCACATCGGCATCTTCACGGCGAAGCTGGCGAAGAACGCCAGGAACATCAGCGTCTGCATGCCGCCGATGATCGGCAGGCCGAGGATCGACAGCGTCGCGGAGTCGAAGTCATGCACCATCAGCGTCGGGATGTCGGTGGTGCCCGCATCGGCAAACATCGCCACCATCGCGACCAGCATCAGCACCGACCCGAGGAAGGTGTAGAGGAAAAACTTGAAGCTCGCGTAGATGCGGTTCTTGCCGCCCCAGATGCCGATGATCAGGAACATCGGGATGAGCCCCGCCTCGAAGAAGAGGTAGAAGAGCACCAGGTCCAGCGCCATGAAGACGCCGAGCATCAGCGTTTCCAGCAGCAGGAAGGCGATCATGTACTCCTTGACCCGGGTGGTCACATCCCAGGAGGCTGCGATCACCAGCGGCATCATGAAGGTCGTCAGCATGACGAAGAGCACCGAAATGCCGTCGACGCCCATCTTGTATTGCAGACCCAGCAACCAGGCGCCCTCTTCGACCATCTGGAACCCGGTGTCGTTCCGGTCGAACTGCGCCAGGATGAAGAGCGAGATCAGGAAGGTGGCACCGGTCGCGATCAGCGCCAGCCACTTGGCGTTGCGGTCCGCCGCCGCGTCGCCGCCGCGCAGGAACAGCGCCAGGATCGCCGCCGCCAGGGCCGGCAGGAAGGTGACGATGGAAAGCAGGTTGTCCATTACTGCGCTCCTCCGCTCAGCGTCATCCAGGTGATGAGCAGCGCAAGCCCGATCACCATGGCGAAGGCATAGGTGAAGATGTAACCGGACTGCGCGCGGCCCGCGAGGCGGGTGACGAAGGGCACAAAGCCCATGGCCACGCCGTTGATCGACCCGTCGATGACATCGCCGTCGCCCCGCTTCCACAGCAACCGGCCAAGCGCCTTGGACGGCTGCACGAAGATAAAGTCATAGGCTTCGTCGAAGTACCACTTGTTCAACAGGAAGAGGTACAGCGGGCGTTGGCTCTCGGCCAGCCGCTTGGGCAGCGACGGGTTGACGATGTAGAACAGGAACGCCGTGCCAAGACCGATCAGCATCGCGATGAAGGGGCTGACCTTGACCCAGGTCGGCGCGTGGTGGGCGTCGTCCATCACGTGGTTGTCTGGCGCCATGTAGATGGCCCCCTCGCCCGGTGCCGCGGCGCTGGCGGTGTCGGTGCCGTGATCCTCGGTCGGTTCGGTGGCATCCGCCACGGCGGCTTCGGTATCGCCCTCGGCCAGTTCCTCGATCGCCTCCACAGCGCCTTCGCCGTGGTCGTCAGCGGCGGCCTCGGTGCCGTGGCCGTCCTCGGATGCTTCGGCGTGGTGCGTGGGGATCCCGAAGAAGCGGTTCACCTGCGCATGGTCGCCGAAGAAGCTGCCGTACCAGATCATGCCCGAGAAGATCGCGCCGAGCGCCAGCACGCCCAGCGGCACCAGCATGACCATCGGGCTTTCATGCGCATGGGCATGGGTGTGCTTGTCGCCCCGCGCCTCGCCGAAGAAGGTCAGGAAGATCAGCCGCCAGCTGTAGAAGCTGGTGAAGAGCGCCGCGATCACCAGCATCCAGAAGGCGTAGCCTCCTTGCGTCCCGGCCCAGGCGCTTTCGATCACCGCGTCCTTCGACAGGAAACCGGCGAACCCGATGTGGGTGAGCGGGATGCCGACGCCGGTGATGGCCAACGTGCCGATCATCATCGCCCAGAAGGTGTAGGGGATCTTCTTCCGCAGCGCGCCGTAGTTGCGCATGTCCTGTTCGTGATGCATCGCGTGGATCACCGACCCGGCACCGAGGAACAGCATCGCCTTGAAGAAGGCGTGGGTGAAGAGGTGGAACATCGCCACCGAGTAGACGCCGACACCGGCGGCCACGAACATGTAACCCAGCTGCGAACAGGTCGAATAGGCGATGACGCGCTTGATGTCGTTCTGAACAAGGCCGACGGTCGCGGCGAAGAACGCCGTGGTGGCGCCGAGGAAGGTCACGAAGGCCATCGCCTCGGGCGCGAATTCCATTAGCGGCGACATGCGGCAGACGAGGAACACGCCCGCGGTAACCATGGTCGCTGCGTGGATGAGCGCCGACACAGGCGTCGGGCCTTCCATCGCGTCCGGAAGCCAGGTGTGCAGGAAAAGCTGGGCGGATTTGCCCATGGCGCCGATAAAGAGCAGGAAGGCGATCAGGTTCGCCGCGTTCCACTCTGTCCAGAGGAACGTCAGCTGCGTCTCGGCCAGTTCGGGCGCAGCGGCAAAGATGTCGTCGAAGCGGATCGAATCCACCAGGAAGAACAGCGCGAAGATGCCCAGGGCGAAACCGAAGTCGCCCACGCGGTTGACCACGAACGCCTTGATCGCAGCCGCGTTGGCGGTGGGCTTGCGGTAGTAGAACCCGATCAGCAGGTAGGACGCGACGCCCACGCCTTCCCAGCCGAAGAACATCTGCACGAGGTTGTCGCTGGTCACCAGCATTAGCATGGCGAAGGTGAAGAACGACAGGTAGGCGAAGAAGCGCGGCTTGTAGACCTCGCCCTCCTTCCACTGCGGATCGTGGTCCATGTAGCCGAAGGAATAAAGGTGCACGAGCGCCGACACGGTGGTCACGACGATCAGCATGATCGCGGTCAGCCGGTCCAACCGGATCGACCAGTCGGTGCTGAGCGTGCCGCTCTCGATCCAGCGCATGATCTGGATGTGGTCGGTGGTGCCGTCATGGGTGAAAAAGACGATCCACGACAGCGCGCAGGCAAAGAACAGCAGGCCCGTGGTGATCCACATGGCGCCGCGTTCGCCGATCAGCTTCCAGCCGAACCCGCCGATGATCGCCCCCACGAGCGGGGAGAAAAGGATGAGCGATTCCATGGGATCAGCCTTTCATCACGTTGACGTCTTCCACGGCGATGGTGCCGCGGTTGCGAAAGAAGCAGACCAGGATGGCCAGGCCGATGGCGGCCTCGGCGGCGGCGACGGTCAGCACGAAAAGCGTGAAGACCTGCCCTACCAGATCGCCCAGGAAGGACGAGAAGGCGACGAGGTTGATGTTCACCGCAAGCAGCATCAATTCGATGCTCATCAGCAGGATGATGATGTTCTTGCGGTTCAGGAACAGCCCGAAGATGCCGATGACGAACAGCGTCGCCGCAACCGTCAGATAGTGTTCAATTCCGATCATCTTGTCCCTCCGGGCCGCGCCCGTCCGATTGTCTGTCGGCCCGGCGTTGCCCGCCTTTGGCCTTTGGTCACCGGTGGTCAGCCACCGAAATATCCGTTCGCCACCGCGACGCCCACGACAATGGCCACGACGACGGCGATCAGGGTGCCCCGGTTCATGGCCTCAGAGCCCCTGCCCCGGTTTCACGTCCCGCAGCTCCATCGCCTTGGCCGGGTCGCGGTACATCTGCGCCAGCACGTTCTGGCGCTTGACGTCGGAACGGTGGCGCAGCGTCAGCACGATCGCCCCGATCATCGCAACCAGCAGGATCAGACCCGCCAGCTGGAAGAGCAGGAAATACTGGTCATAGAGCACCAGCCCCAGCGCCGCGGTGTTCTGCACCTCGGGGTTGATGACCTGCGCGCGCAGGCCCTCTGCGCCCTCGGCACTCTGCCAAGCGCCGAAGGCGATGGTCATCTGCATCAGCAGGACCAGCCCGATCAGCAGCGCCAGCGGCATGTATTTCGCCATTTCCGCCTTCAGCTCGGCGAAATCGACGTCGAGCATCATCACGACGAACAGAAACAGCACCGCCACGGCGCCCACGTAGACGATGATCAGCAGCATCGCCACGAATTCCGCCCCCAGCAGCACGAAAAGCCCCGCGGAGCTGAGGAAGGCGAGGATCAGCCAGAGCACCGAATGCACCGGGTTGCGGCTGATGACCGTGAAAAGGCCCCCCGCGATGGTGCTGATGGCGAAAAGGTAGAAGGCAAAGACGCTCATGGTTCCTCATCCTTGTTGTCTTCCATCACCTCGCGCGCGAGGTCCATGGCGCGGGTCATGGCCGGGATGCCGGCGAACATCGACATCTGGGCGATGGTCTCGGCGATCTCGTCGCGTGTGGCCCCCGCCTCGAGCGCATGGCGCACGGTCATGCGCAGCTGGGTGTCCGCCTGCGCGCCTTGCATGGTCAGACCCGCAAGTGTCAATAGCAGCCGGGTCTTGGCATCCAGCCCGTCTTTGCTCAGCCCCTTGCCGAACCACATCTCCATGGCTTCCTTGGGCATGGTCGGCCAGAGCTTTTCGAAACCCTTGGGATTGAAGGTCTCCATCGCCGGGTTGAAGGCCTTGGCCATCTCCTGCGCCTGGGCCATCATCAGCTCGAACGGGGTCTTCGGATCAGACATATCCGCCTCCCCAGGAATTTCCGAAAATTCCTGGCAAAAGTTTCCGAAAACTTTTGGGCGCATGGGTCATCTGTAGGGCGCATCCATTTCCAGGTTGCGCGCGATTTCGGCTTCCCAGCGCTCGCCGTTCTCCAGGAGCTTGGCCTTGTCGTAGTAGAGCTCTTCGCGAGTCTCGGTGGAGAATTCGAAGTTCGGCCCCTCGACGATGGCATCGACCGGGCAGGCCTCTTGGCAGAAGCCGCAGTAGATGCACTTGGTCATGTCGATGTCGTAGCGCGTGGTGCGGCGGCTGCCGTCGTCACGGGGTTCCGCGTCGATGGTGATCGCCTGCGCCGGGCAGATCGCCTCGCAGAGCTTGCAGGCGATGCAGCGTTCCTCGCCGTTGGGATAGCGGCGCAGCGCGTGTTCGCCGCGGAACCGCGGCGACAGCGGACCCTTTTCATGCGGGTAGTTCAGCGTCGCCTTCTTGCCGAAGAAATACTTCAGCCCCAGTTTCATACCGACCCAGACATCCTGCAGCAGGAAGTACTTGGCCGCGCGGGTATAGTCCATTTGCGTCATGTCAGCCTCCTACGCTCCAGCGCGCATAGACGCCCCAGAACCAGTCGAATTTTGCGGCAAACGCCACGAAGACCACCCAGACGAGGCTGAACGGCAGGAAGACCTTCCAGCCCAGCCGCATCAGCTGGTCGTAGCGGTAACGCGGGGTGATCGCCTTCACCATGGCGAAGAGGAAGAAGAAGAACGCCATCTTCGCCACCATCCACAGCGCGCCGTCGGGCAGGCCCGGGATCGGCGACAGCCAGCCGCCGAAGAACAGCAGCGAGGTCAGCGCGCACATCAGGAAGATGGCAATGTATTCGCCGGCCATGAACAGCAGGAAGGGCGTCGAGGAATATTCCACCTGGTAGCCCGCCACCAGTTCCGATTCCGCCTCGGGCAGGTCGAAGGGCGGGCGGTTGGTCTCGGCGAGGCACGAGATGAAGAACAGGAAAACCATCGGGAAATGCGGCAGCCAGTACCAGTTGAAGAAGCCGAAGCTGCCGTCCTGCGCCCGCACGATGTCGCCGAAGTTCAGCGACCCGGTGGAAATGATGATGCCGATGATGATGAGCCCCAGCGACACCTCGTAGGAAATCATCTGCGCCGCCGAACGCAGGGAGCCGAGGAAGGGGTACTTGGAGTTCGAAGCCCAGCCGCCCATGATCACGCCGTACACCTCGAGCGATGAGACCGCGAAGACGAAGAGGATCGCCACGTTGATGTCCGACAGCACCCAGGTGTCGTTGAACGGGATCACCGCCCAGGCCACCATCGCGAGGACAAAACTGGTGAGCGGCGCGAGGATGAACACCGTCCGGTCGGCCCCGGCGGGAATCACCACTTCCTTGACCACATATTTCAGCGCATCCGCCACGGTTTGCAGCAGGCCGAAGACACCCACCACGTTGGGACCGCGCCGCATCTGCACGGCGGCCCAGATCTTGCGGTCGCCGTAGACCAGGAACAGCAGGCTCACCATGACGAAGCCCAGAACCGCGAGACACTGCGCCACGATGATCAGGGCGATCCCGGCGGTTGTGGTAAAGAAATCAGCCATCAGGTCCTCACACCATCGGTATTCCGTTTTCCGCGCAGTTGAACACGGTGACTTCGGCGTCGATCGTCTTCAGCCCGGCGGGCAATGCTGGCGATATCGTGTAAACCGCATCTGCGCGCCAGAGACCACCCTCTTCCTCGACATTTGTGCGTAAATGCCGCGCGAAACCGTAGCCTCGGATCAAAGCATACTGCGCTGCAGCACATTCTGCATAGTCCGCAACGTCCTGAGGTCCGCGCGCACCGCGCATTTCCACCAGAAAGTTCACCAGATCGCCGTCCAGCAGCCGGGTATCGATTCCCTCGTAGACCGGCGCAAAGGGCAATTCGGGCGCAGGCGCGCTCTCTTGCGGCGTGCATCCCGCAAGCAGCGCCGCCAGCGCCAGCGCCCCGAAAACCGGTTCGGGCCGCATGACCTTACTCCGCCGCGATCTGGGTGTCCCGGCGCGCCTTGGCGTTGCGGCTGAGTTCGGCCATCAGCTGGCTCGCGCGCGCGATCGGATTGCTGAGGTAGAAATCCGCCACCGCATTCTTGAACGCGCCATCGCCCAGCTTGCCCGTCTCGATCGGCTGCCAGTCGTTTTCCGGCACCGTGTCGAGTTCGCCCAGGTGCGGCACTTCTTCAAGCAGCGCCTTGCGCAGTTGCGCGAGGCTGTCGAAGGGCAGCGTCGCGTCCATCTCGGCGCTGAGCGCGCGCAGGATCGCCCAGTTTTCCTTGGCCTCGCCCGGAGCGAAGCCGGCGCGCAGGGCCAGCTGCGGGCGGCCTTCGGTGTTGACGAAAAGGCCCTGCTCTTCGGTATAGGCGGCGCCCGGCAGAATGATGTCGGCGCGGTGCGCGCCGCGGTCGCCGTGGCTGCCCTGGTAGATCACGAAGGGACCGTCGGGGATGTCGCCCTCGTCGGCGCCGAGGTTGTAGACCACGTCCGCCCCGTCCAGCGCCGCGGTGATGCCGCCCTCGGTGACGGCCCCCACATCCATCGCACCGACGCGTCCCGCAGCCGTGTGCAGCACCAGGAAGCCGGATTTCGTCGACTCGGCCAGCGCCATCGCCCGGGCCAGCACCGCTTCGCCGTCGTCGCGCGCCAGCGCGCCCTGGCCGACGATGACGATCGACGGACCGTCCGTGTCGGGATCGAAGCCGTTCTTGTCCAAGTCGGCAAAGGCGTCGGGCCCGGTTCCGGCATGGTGATAGTCGTAGGTCAGCTCGGCCGCCTCTCCGATCACGCCGACGCTGGCCCCCTTGAGCCAGGCCTTGCGGATGCGGGCGTTGAGCACCGGCGCCTCGACGGCCGGATTGGTGCCGATCAGGAGGATCGCCTTGGCGTCGTCGATGTCCTCGATCGTGGCGGTGCCCACATAGGCAGAGCGATTGCCCGCGGGCAGTTTCGCACCGTCGGTGCGGCACTCGACCGATCCGCCCTGCCCTTCGACCAGTTGTTTCAGCGCATAGGCGGCCTCAACCGACACCAGGTCACCGACGAGGCCAGCGACCTTCTTGCCCTTCATCGCGGCAGCGGCGGCCGCCAGCGCCGCGGGCCAGGTGGCGGGCTTGAGCTTGCCGTCGCGGCGGATATAGGGCTTGTCCAGCCGCTGGCGGCGCAGCCCGTCCCAGACGAACCGGGTCTTGTCGGAAATCCATTCCTCGTTCACGCCGTCATTGTTACGCGGCAGGAACCGCATGACTTCGCGGCCCTTCGTGTCCACCCGGATGTTCGAGCAGAGCGCGTCCATCACGTCGATGCTCTCGGTCTTGGTCAGTTCCCAGGGTCGCGCGGTGAAGGCATAGGGTTTGCTGACCAGCGCCCCCACCGGGCAAAGGTCGATGATGTTGCCCTGCAGGTTCGAATCGAGCGTCTCGCCAAGGTACGAGGTGATCTCGCTGTCCTCGCCGCGGCCGGTCTGACCCATCTGGCTGATGCCCGCCACTTCGGTGGTGAAGCGCACGCAGCGGGTGCAGGAAATGCAGCGCGTCATGTGTGTCTCGACCAGCGGACCGAGGTCGAGGTCGGTAGCCGCGCGCTTCGGTTCGCGGTAGCGCGAGAAATCGACGCCATAGGCCATGGCCTGGTCCTGCAGATCGCATTCGCCGCCCTGGTCGCAGATCGGGCAGTCGAGCGGGTGGTTGATGAGCAGGAACTCCATCACCCCCTCGCGGGCCTTCTTGACCATCGGCGAGTTGGTCTTGACCACCGGCGGCTCGCCGTCCTTGCCGGGGCGCAGGTCGCGCACCTGCATCGCGCAGGACGCGGCGGGCTTGGGTGGGCCGCCGACGACCTCGACAAGACACATCCGGCAATTGCCGGCGATGGACAGGCGCTCGTGGTAACAGAATCGCGGAATCTCGATCCCGGCCTCTTCGCAGGCCTGGATCAGCGTCATCGCGCCGTCGACTTCGATTTCCTTGCCATCAATGCTGATCTTGCGGAGGTCTGACATCGTCTCACCTTGCTCTGAGAAGCGCGCCGATCTGGCTGCCCTTCGCGATTTCCTCTTTGCCAAGCCTGCACAGGCCCGAGCGGTCCTTCGGATCGACACCCCGGGCCTTGATGTAGGCCTCGCCCTTGGCGCGCATCCGCGCCT
>Ga0114903_1000840_pt1 | contig 14770 bp, 8 predicted proteins | sample MalvirDeepMed_s2_FD_87289 | JGI IMG/M metagenome (GOLD analysis project Ga0114903, IMG submission 87289) | Marine viral communities from the Global Malaspina Expedition - Malaspina viral metaG DeepMed_s2 | ecosystem: Environmental > Aquatic > Marine > Oceanic | place: Mediterranean Sea... | reverse complement strand
GATACGCCGAAAGGACTGACGTCCCCGCCAGTACGAAAGTCGAGCGCCGACGAAGCCCCGGCAGCGCGGCTGAGGGACATGGTTGAGGAACGACCGGATGCCGCCACGCTGGTGTTCGCCAGCCCCGCGCCCGTTCCGGAACCGATCGCGGCGGCCTTGACCAAGGCCCCGGCTGGCCCCGGAACGGCACCCGAGACGTCCTCTGCCCCGCGCATCGACGGGTGGCCGGTGGCCGAGGTGCCTTCAGCTTCGGCGATCGCGACGCTACGGGCGCCGGCTTCCTGGTCTTGGCCCGCGTTGGCCGATGGGCCGGTGCCGCAGGTGAAGCCTGAACCGGTCCCGACCGCCGCCACACTGGCACCCACGCCCCCTGAGACACCGGTGTCGACCGAAATGGTGGTGACGGTGGCCTTGGCGCGTGCGTCCGATGCCCGACCTGCCCAAACGATCCCGCCTGCCATGACGGCGCCCACGCAAGCCACCATGCCGATCTTGGCTGCCGCACCGGTTTCGCCCGTGCCGGAGCCCGCGCGATCCGAGGATCCGGAAGGCACTGCACTGGAAAGGAACGCTGTCCCGTCGGGCGAAACGGGGGGACGGCCGCTGATGGCAGTGGTCCTTCTGGACCAAGATGGTGGCGCGCTTCTGCAAACTCTGCCCCTGAGTGTCGCCATTGCCGCGGACGCAACCGACGCCGCCGCGCGGGCACAGGTGTGGCGCGATGCCGGGCAGGAAGTCGTTGCAATTCCCGCGGTGACCGATCCTTCGGAAACCGGGGCGGATGCTTTGATCGATGGGACCGCGTCGACCTTGCCCCAGGCCGCGAGCGTTATGCCGGACGGAGCGAGCGGATTTGCCGGCGGGCCGCTCGTGTCCCGGCAGATCGTGGAATCCCTGGCGCTGACCGGACATGGTTTGATTGCCCGCGGCTCGGCCTTGGACCCGGCGATCCGCGCGGCCGAGCAAGCTGGAGTGCCGGTGACGCGCATCTACCGCAGGATGGACGGGGCAGGGCGCGACGCGCGGGCGATCGCGCGCTTTCTGGATCAGGCCGCGTTCGAAGCGCGCAATCGCGGATCGGTGGTCGTGTTGGCCGCGAATACCGATGAAGTCGCGCGGGCCTTCGACCTCTGGCTGGGATCAAGCCGGGCGCAGAGCGTGGCCCTCGTCCCCGTCTCGGCGGTGCTGCGACAGGGCATGGCCGATGGCGGCTAGAGATGCGGCTCCAGAAGGGCAAGCGCCGCCTCGGGCGTATCGGCCACCTCGACAAAGCCCAGCAGGCTTTCGGCCGCAAACCCTTGGGCGACGACATGAGCCATGAGGTCCAATAGCGGCTCCCAATAGCCCGCCACGTTCAGAAGGACGATGGGCTTTTCGTGCAGGCCAAGCTGGCGCCAGGTCAGAACCTCGAAGAACTCGTCCAGCGATCCGGCCCCGCCCGGCAGAACGACCACTGCGTCGGCATTCATCAGCATGACCTTCTTGCGCTCGTGCATCGTCTCGGTCACGACGAAGCGGGTCAAATCCGTCTTGCCGACCTCGAGATCCAGAAGGTGCCGCGGGATCACCCCGAACGTATCGGCCCCCGCGGATTGTGCCGCGCGCGCCACCCGGCCCATCAATCCCACGTCTCCCGCGCCGTAGACGAGGCGCCAACTGCGCGAGGCGATAGCACCCCCCAGCGCTTCGGCGGCTGTCGCGAAATCGGGATCAATTCCGTCCCGTGACCCGCAATAGACGCAAATTGATACGTTCGAAGAGGGGGAAGCAGGCATGGACTCGCCATTTTTCGAGGTTTAGGCAGAGGTATGGCGGTTCTGCCCGTGGTGGCAAGCCGGTATCCGGAGGATCGCAAACGTGAAGTTTCTGTTCGGCATGGTTGCGGGACTGGCGGCGGTCGTCGCGGTTCTGACTCTGGGCTTTCGCGGTGTCGACATGGCGCAGGATCGCGCCGGCGACGAAGACGCGGAACAGGGTGATGCCGTCGCGCCGGTTTCGACTGCCGAGGTCCAGCCCAAGGAGGGGTCGACAGTTCCCGCACCGCAAGCAGAGCGAACCCCCGGCACCGACAACTTTGACCAGCCCGACACGCCCGCGGCGACGCTTCAGCAGGACCGGAATGTTGCGGCCGTGCCGGATAACCGCAGTGAGGCCACTTCCATGGCGAGCGAAGCTTCCACGGCGGGCGAAGAGGTCTCATCGCCGTCCCGCGCGGCGGTCGCCCCCGCTCCAGATGACACGGTCGTAACCATGGACCCCGTGGCAGAGCTGGATGAGGCCGCCGCCGTCTTGTCCGATCCCGGTCCGGCCGATGCGCCCAGTATTGATCTGCTGCGGATCGAGCGGGACGGTACGGCCATCGTCTCGGGCAACGCGCCCCCGAATGCCGAGGTCGAGGTTCTGTTGGACGACACTCCGATCGAGCGGACCCAAGTCGATGGTAGCGGCAGCTTCGCGATGATCTTGAGTTTGCCGCCAGCATCCGCCCCGCAGATCCTGAGCATCCGGTCCCGCGACAGGTCGGCCGAGGCGCGGGGGACGCAGACCTTCATCGTGGAGCCTGCGACCCTCGACCAGCCGGAGATGGCAGAGGCGCCGCGTGCCATTCGCCCGCCCACGGCCCCCGAAGATCGCGCACCCGATCCGCCCGATACGTCTGAGACCGACGACGTAGCGGCTTTGGCGGAGGAGTCCTTCGGGACAAACGCGCCCGCCGGCGTCGATACACCCGGCATTGCCCGCGACCCGGAACCGCGATCCGAGTCACCGGAAGCCGCCGCGGCCCCTGAAGCGCCGGTCCGGCCCACGGCTCTCGATGCCGTCGAGGGGGCCACACCGGACGTCGCGGGCGAACGAGGCGGCGGGATGGGCAACCCTTCGGGCGTAGGCGCGCCGCAAGCTTCATCCGACGGGCTTCAGGTGCCGACGTCAGACCCTCCTTTGCCCGCGTCCGACCAACCCGAAAGCCCCGCCGCACCGCGTGTCCTGGCGTTGGCGGGCCGCAGTCTCGAAATCGTTCAGGACGACATCGCGACCCCGACTCTCAGCATCGACACGATCTCTTACCAATCCGAAGGGAACGTCGTTCTGGGCGGCAGGGCGCCGGGAAACGCGCCGGTCCGAGTGTATCTGGACGGACGCCCACTGGATGCGAGGCGCACCGAGGCGGACGGCCAGTGGCGCGTGAGCCTGCCGGTTCTTGAGGAACGTGCATATACGCTGCGGGTCGATCAACTGGCAGAAGACGGCACGGTCGCGGCCCGAGCCGAAACGCCCTTCAAGCCTGAATCTCAGGCCGATCTGGATCGGCTGGCAGGGGAGATCTCGGACGGGATCCGGCGAGTCACGGTTCAGCCCGGGTTCACCCTTTGGGCGATTGCCGAGAGGAACTATGGGGACGGCCTGGATTTCGTGCGGGTGTTCGAAGCGAATGCCGAGAAGATCCGCGATCCTGACCTGATCTTTCCGGGGCAGATCTTCACTGTTCCGGACTAGGCCCGCATCTGGTCAAGCCGGCCCACCGCCCTTAGACACGGTGGCATGAGTCCCAGACCCTCCGCCCCCGCCGACGACCTTGACGAGACCCAGGCGGGCGGGTCCCGCATCGTCCTGCGCGTGTTGCCGTATCTCTGGCCCGAGGGAGAGCCCGGGCTTCGTGTTCGGGTCGTGCTGTCGATGGCGATGCTGATCGCGGCGAAGCTGATCGCCGTGGCTACCCCGTTCTTCTACAAGGCCGCCGTCGACACACTGTCGGGCGAAAGCGGCCCGACCGAGGCGGCGTGGATGCTGGGGCTGGGCGCGGTCGGCCTGACCGTCGCCTATGGCATCGCGCGGGCGATGAATGTCGGGTTCCAGCAGCTGCGCGACGTGCTGTTCGCGCCGGTGGGGCAGCGGGCGTTGCGGACCCTCGCGCTCGAGACGTTCCAGCACATCCACCGCCTGTCGCTGCGCTATCATATCCAGCGCCGGACCGGCTCGCTCCAACGGATCATGGAGCGGGGCGTGAAGGGGGTCGAGTTTCTGCTCCGCTTCCTGCTGTTTTCGATCGGGCCGCTGATCCTCGAACTGGTGATGGTGGGCGTCATCCTGGCGGTGGTGTTCGACTGGCGGTACCTGGCCGTGGTCGCCGCAACCATCGCGGCCTATGTCGGCTTTACCTTCGCCGTGACAGAATGGCGCGTGAAGATTCGCCGCGAGATGATCCGGCAGGACAATGACGCCGCGCAGAAATCCATGGACGCGCTGCTGAACTTCGAGACGGTGAAGTATTTTGGGGCCGAACGCCGCGAGGCATCGCGCTACGACGGGGCGATGGGCGCCTATATCGCGGCCGCGTTGCGCACCTCGTATTCCCTCGCGGCTCTGAACGCGGGGCAATCGATCATCATCACCGCGGGGCTGGTGGGAACCATGGTCATGGCCGCCATCGGTGTGCAGCAGGGCGCCTTGACCACGGGCGACTTCGTGATGGTCAACGCTTATATGATCCAGATCACCGTACCGCTCAATTTCCTCGGGACCGTCTATCGCGAGATCCGCCAGGCGCTTGTCGATATGGGCCAGATGTTCGGCCTTCTTGAACAGCCGGCCGAAGTGTCGGACGCGCCGGACGCGCAGGCGCTTGAGGTGCACGGCGGCAAGGTCGTGTTCGATGATGTCCGGTTCGGCTATGGGGCGGATCGTGCGGTTCTGGACGGGGTCAGTTTCACCGTGCCCGAAGGCCGCACCCTGGCGCTTGTGGGGCCGTCGGGCGCAGGGAAATCGACGGTCGGGCGGCTGCTGTTTCGCTTCTACGATGTGACCGGCGGCGCGATCCGCATCGACGGCCAGGATCTGCGCGCGGTGACACAAGACAGTTTGCATGCAGCCATTGGCGTCGTGCCGCAGGACACTGTTCTGTTCAATGACACCATCCTTTACAACATCGCCTACGGCCGGCCGGAGGCCACGCGCGCCGAGATCGAAGATGCCGCAAGGGCCGCGCAGGTGCATGACTTCGTGATGAGCTTGCCCGACGGGTATGACACCCAAGTGGGAGAGCGGGGGCTGAAGCTGTCGGGAGGCGAGAAGCAGCGCGTGGGAATCGCGCGAACGCTGCTGAAGGACCCGCCGATCCTGCTTCTGGACGAGGCGACCTCGGCCCTCGACACCGAAACGGAGATGGGCATCCAGACCGCCCTTCGCGCCATGGGGCGGGGCCGGACCGTCCTTGTGATCGCCCACCGCCTGTCGACCATCGTTGACGCGGACGAGATCGCGGTGCTGGAGGCCGGACGGATCGTCGAGCGCGGGACCCATCGCAAGCTTCTGGAGCGGGACGGGCGGTATGCCCAGCTTTGGAACCGGCAGGCGAACGAGGAGGAAGATGCCGCCTGAGCCGTCGTGTCAGGCCCGGGGCGTTGGCTATTCCGCGGCCTGAAGATGTGTCGGTGGTTTGCCGCTACGTTCCTGGGGCGTCGGGACATCGACATCCCATAGGATCTCGGGGTTCTTGATCTTGCGCGCGGCGCGTCCCAGCCGAAGATCGGCCGCCACGTCGCGCGCCGCCAGGGCCTGGATCCCGCGCAGCCCACGATAGGCGCCCTGCGCCACCCAGTAGCGGAAAGCGAGCGCTGCCGGGGTGAAGACCAGGGTCAGGACAGTCGCCACGGCCAAGCCGAACACCACTGCGGTGGCCAGCTGCTTCCACCACAGGGCCGTAGGGCTGTCGATGGAATAGCCGCCGCCGATGAAGTCGAGGCTGAGGCCGACCACCATGGGCAACAGGCCCGCAATGGTCGTGATCGTGGTCAGAAGGACGGGGCGGATGCGATCCTCGGCCGTACGCACGATCGCCTCGACCTTGGGCATGTACCGCGAATATTCTTGGTAGGTGTCGATGAGCACGATGTTATTGTTTACCACGATCCCCGCCAGCGCCACGATCCCGGTGCCGGTCATGATGATCGAGAAGGGCTGGTTCAACAAAAGCATGCCCCAAAGGCACCCCGCCACTGACATGACGACAGCAACGAGCACCAGCGCCGAATTGTAGAACGAGTTGAACTGCGCCAGCAGGATAATGAACATCAGGCCAAGCGCGCCTGCGAAGGCCGATTGGAGGAAGGCCTGGCTTTCGGCCTGATCCTCTTGATCGCCGGTCCACTCCCACGCGATGCCGCCGGGCAGGGGATCCGAGTTCAACCATTCGGTCAGCATGGCGATGCGTTCATTCGCATTCACTGGCGTGATCGTCAGGTCGCCCCCAGCGTCAGCCGCAGTCAGGTCGTCCGCCGTAACCCCGTCGGCGCGCCAGAACACCTGATACGAGGTATCACCCAGCGTCACGGTTGGCGCATCGGGGCGGGATTCGGGTGCGTCGGTGGGGCGCAGAAGGACCCGTACCTCGCCATCCATGGTCGCCTTCACCAGCGAGGGGGCGACGTCCGCCTTCACATCGAAGAACCGCTTCTGGTCGATGCGGTCGATCTGTCCCAGAGAGGCCACAGGACGGCGTTCGATGAAATTGGACAGCGGGATCAGGCCGTCGGGCGTCCGGACCTTCAGGTTGTCCAGCGTCGAAAGCGCGCGGTCTTTTTCGGGAAGTCGCACGCGGATCTCGATCTCCTCGTCGGAACTGTCGACCCGCATGGTGTCCAGCAGAATGCCGCGGGTGACAAGCTGGACCATGCCGCCCACTGTCGCGACGTCGGCGCCGAAGCGTCCGGCTTTCTCGACATCCACGTCAATTTCGAAATCGATGCCTGGCAGGGGCAGGGAGTCCTCGATATTCGTCAGGCCCGGCATTGATTCGAATCGCGCGCGCGCAATGTTCGCAGCCTCGCGCAGGTCATCCCAATCGTCGCCCATCATCCGAAGATGCACGGGCTTGCCCGAGCCCGGGCCCATGGCGAGGTTCAGGGTCTCGGTCTGCACGCCCGGAAGACGGGCCAGTTGCAGCTCGAGGCTTTCGAGCACGCGATCACCGTCGAGGGTCGCCAAGTCCACCCCATTCGCGGCGGCATAGTCCGGGCGGTCTTCCCACGCGATCAACTCGATCTGGATTTGCCCGATTGTATCCAGCGGCGCCTCTCCGCCACCGGTGTTGTTGTTGATGCCGCCTTCGCCAGCAAAGGCAAACGCCGAATCCACGCCTTCGGTCGACAGGGCGATCTCTTCCGCCTGTCGCAGCAGGGCGTCCTTCTCGGGCAGGCTGAGATTGCCGCGCGCGCGGACGTAGATCAGCGCCTGCTCAGGCTCGCTCTCGACAAAAAACTCGGTGCCGTTGTTATTCTGGCCGTAATAGCCGAACGTGAAGACCACGAAGGCGATCACCCCACCCATCGCAACCAGCGGCATGATCGGGTTGCCCGCGATCAGCTTGATGAGGCGGCCGAACATGGTCCGCCTGTGGCCCGCCCGGATCCGTTTCTGACGGCGTTGCCACGTGACCGAACTGAGGCACACGCCCGTCAGCATCGCCGCCAGCGTGAACAGGATCGCGCCGGGCAGGGCGCCTGCGGGGCTGGGGAACAGATAATTCGGGTTCAGCGCCTGCATCGCGCCGAGAAACACGAGATACGCCGCCCCGGCGGCCAGAACGGCGCGGACGGGCCAGGGCAGGACCCGGCGCAACGCGCTAGCGCTGCGGTCGAAAATGCGCGAGATGCGGCCCGCAACCCCGCCCATGACCGGCAAATAGATCAGTGCGACGACGAGCGAGGCGGACAGCACGAAGATGAGGGTGACGGGTAGCATCCCCATGAACTCGCCCGCCACACCCGGCCAGAACAGCATCGGCAGGAAGGCGCAAAGGGTCGTCGCGGTCGAGGAAACGATCGGCCAGAACATGCGCCGCGCCGCCTCGGTAAAGGCGGCCATTGGCCCCGATCCTTCCTCGATCCGCTTGTCGGCGTATTCCACGACCACGATGGCCCCGTCGACCAGCATCCCCACGGCCAGGATAAGACCGAACATCACGATGTTAGAGACCGAGATCCCCATGAGGCCCAGCAGGATGAAGCATAGCAGAAACGAGGTCGGGATCGCGAAGCCCACCAGCAAGGCCGACCGTATTCCGAGCGCGCCCAGGATCACGATCATCACCAACGCGATCGCGGTCAGCACCGACCCTTCGAGCTGGCTGACCATCGACGCCACCTGACGCGACTGGTCGTTCGAGGTACCCACGTCGATCGCATCGCGCAGAACCTGGGGCCATGCGGCCTCGGCGGCCGCGATCTCCTGACGGACGAGGTCGGCCGTGTCGATCACGTTGAAGCCTTTGCGCTTGACCACCTGAATCGCGACCGTGGTCTCGCCATTGAAGCGGGCGGTGCCTGTCCGATCCTCGAACGTCAGGCGGATGTCCGCCAGATCGCCCAAGGTCACGACGCGGTCGCCGTTCACCTTGACAGGGAGGTTGTAAATGTCCTGCTGCTCGTCGAAGCTCGAGGGGATCTTGACCGCGAACGATCCCTGATCGGACTCGATTTCGCCCGCCGCGATCAGCTGATTGTTGTTCTGGACGACGTTTATAAGCTCGGCCGCTGTCACGTTGTAGGCTTCCAGACGCAATGGGTCGATCACGACCTCGAGCATCTCGTCGCGATGTCCGGCCAAGGGCGCTTCGAGCACGGGTTCGAGCGCCTCAAGCCGATCCTGCAGATCCTCGGCCACCTGCAGAAGCGTGCGCTCGGGCAGGTCGCCGGTCAGGTTGACGATGATGATCGGGAATTCCGAGAAGTTGATCTCGTTGATGGAATACTGTTCCGCGCCTTCGGGGAAATTCGCCTCGGCATTGTTCATCCGGTCTCGCACGTCGGCCAGGGTCTGCGACTTGTCCCAGCCGAACTCGAACTCCATCGCGACGCCCGCATAGCCTTCGGCGGCGGTGGAGGTCATCGTCTCCAGCCCGTCGAGGTCCGAAAGCTCGGTCTCCATCGGTTTGATCAGCAGCGTTTCGGAATCCTGCGCCGAGATCCCGGGGAAGGGGACCGAAACAAACAGCGCCGGAATCTCGATATCGGGCTCGCCTTCCTTGGGCAGGCCGCTGTAGGCAAGCCACCCTGCGGTCACCGACAGGATGATGAACGCCAGAACCATCCGGGCGTGCTCTGCCGCCCAGTCCACCATGCGGGTCATTGCGCAGCCTCGCGATAGGTGACGTTCACCGGGACGCCGTCGGTCACGTATTCCTGTCCGACGACAATGATGTCGGCCGCGTCGGGCAAGCCGGTCAGATAGACACCTTGCGCGGTATCGCGAAGGATGTCGGTAGGCACAAACTCGGCTTGATCCTCGCCGTTCACGATCCGCACGCCAAGATCGCCGTCATCGTTCAACGTCATCGCGGATTGGGGAAGAAGGTGGGCCTGCCGCCCTTCTGTCTGAATTAGGATCTCGGCCGTCTGTCCGTCCCGGATCGCCAGGTCGGCGTTCGGCACCTCGACCTCGACGCGGAAGGTTCGGGTCTGCGGGTCCGACGAACGCGACAGGAACGTCACCTCGCCCTCGGCCCGACCGCCGGACGCAAGCTGCGCGCCGGCCCTGGCGCCCAGTTCGATTCGATCGACCGAAGTTTCCGGAACGAAGCCGACAAGTTTTACGGGGTCGAGCTGGAAGATCGTCGCGCACAACCCTCCGCCCTGCAAAAGTGAGCCGAGTTCGGCCGTATCGCTTTCCAGAACGCCCGCGAAGGGTGCGGCAATGTCCAGCCGCTGCAGCTCGGTCTCGGCACTTGCGACAGCCGCGGCCGCTGATTGTACCCGGGCCTCGGCCGATTCCAGGCCGCCTTTGGCCGCCTCGATGGCGGCCAGAGCGGATTCGACGGATGCGTCGGCCGACGCGACACGGGTCTGGGACGCGAACCCATCCTCGCTGAGGCGCGAGGCGGCGTTCTGGTTGATCTCGGCCTCGGTCAGGCGCGCTTCTGCTTCGCCGATGCGGGCGCGCGCCTCGGGCCGGGCGGCCTCGGCCTCGGCCAACAGGGCCCGCGCTTCGGCCAGCGAGATCTGACGGTCGCCCGGGTCGATCTGGCAAAGGACCTCACCTTCCGAAACGAAGGTGCCCTTGCGCAGGGGTGCACTGACGATACGGCCGCTGGTTTCCGCCCTCACATCCACCTGGCGTGCGGCTTCGGTCTGGCCGCGCACGATCACGGCGGTATCCACGGCCCGGGCTTCGGACCGGACGGCGACGACGGAAACCCCTGTGCTTCCTTCTTCGTCCAACGATTGCTCGGCCGCCCCGATGAGGACCGGATCCGCCCCCGCGAACTCCAGAAGCGCATTGCGCTCGATTACAAGGCCGTAAAGGGCCACCGCGACGAGAAGGGCCGTGATGATCGAGAAAACGCGCATGGCAATATTTCCAGCTGTGTCGCCGTCGAAATAGGGACTGTCGGGACTAATAGGAAGACTCGGAACTGAACTAATCGGTTCAGCGCGCGGTTTTTACGCATTTTCGCGGTCGGCGGATCCGAACTCATCGTGGCGGCGCCCTTGGCAATCCGCCGAATGCCACGTTAAGAGGCACAAACGACAGCCCGGGGATGACAGCGTGAGCGACCGCGACAGTTTCATTGATGAAGTCTCCGAAGAGGTCCGGCGCGACCGACTCTTCGGAATGCTCCGCAGGTATGGCTGGATCGCGATCGCGCTGGTGGTTCTGGCCGTCGGAATCGCGGCATATGTCGAATGGCAGCGCGCGCAGGAGCGTGCCTCGGCGCAGGCTTTCGGCGATCAGATCGTGGCCGCCCTGTCTTACGACAACCCCGAAGAGCGGCGGGAGGCCCTTCTGGGTATCCCGGCCGAAGGGACACGGCGGGCGCTTCTTGCAATGCTAGCAGCGGATACCTTGGAGACGGACGAAGCCGAAGCCCGGACGCTGGAGCTATTGCAGCAGATCGGCTCGGACGACACGATTCCGTCGCTCTACCGCGAACTGGCGCGGCTGAAGGCTGTCATGCTGCTGCAGGATCGCGCCGAGGCGCCAGAGGTTCTGGACCTGCTCGAGCCGTTGACGATTCCAGGCGCGCCTTACCGCCTTTTGGCGCTGGAACAGCAGGCACTGGCGCATGTGCGTGCCGGTGACACCTCTGTCGCCATCGAGACACTGCGCGAAATCGTGCAGGACGGTGCTGCGACGCGAGACTTGCAAGCCCGGGCCCGGCAGTTGATTGTCGCGCTGGGTGGGTCGCTGGAAACGGCCGAGGGATGAGAGGACGCAACATGGTTCGGATCGGCCTTGCGACGGTTGCCACCCTTGCGCTTCTGGCGGGATGCGGGGATCGGGAAGAGCTTCTTCTGGGCGAACGCATGAATCTCCGCGCCGAGGACACCGTTAACGTCGACCGGGCCTTGCCGTTGTCGCTGCCGGCACCTGTCGCCATCGCGGACTGGACGCACACCGCGTATGCACCCGACCACGATATTCCGCACGGCGCGCTTTCCGCCAATCCCGGTTTGCGCTTCAGTGTCGATATCGGTCAGGCGGAAGATCGGCGCCATCGCATCACGGCCAGCCCGGTCGTCGCGAGCGACCGCATCTTCACGGTGGACAGCCGGGCGCGGGTCATGGCGCACACGATTTCGGGCCAGCCGATCTGGTCGACCGACGTGTCGCCTGTGGGCGAGACGACCGAAGCCTCGGGCGCGGGCCTTGCAGTCTCGGGCGGAACCCTCTTCGTCTCGACTGCCTACGGACAGCTGCTCGCCCTAGATACAGGTACCGGTCGGCAACTTTGGGTTCAGGACCTGGGTGCAGCTGCATCCGGTCCGCCTACGGTTTCGGACGGCACGGTCTATGTCGTCGGACGGGACTCCACCGCCTGGGCGATCAACGCCGAGAATGGCCGCATCCTTTGGAGTGAGCAGGGGACGCCATCGTCCGCGTCGGTCGTCGGCGGCGCCGCGCCAGCCGTCGCGAACGGGACGATCGTGTTCCCGTTCGATAGCCGCGAATTGCGCGGGGTTTTGCCGGGCGGCACGCCGATCTGGACTTCGGCCCTCGCGGGAAGCAGGGCGGGACGAGTCTATGCTTCGATCACCGACATCTCTGCCGATCCTGTTATTGCTGGCGACACCGTCTATGCCGGGTCTCCGTCGGGTCGCACGAATGCCTACACCTTGTCGTCCGGTACGCTGATCTGGTCCGCCGAAGAGGGGGCGATGTCCCCCGTCGTCGTCACCGGCGGTTCGGTCTTCGCCGTTACGGACCAGGCCGAACTCGTCCGGCTGAACGCCAACGACGGAAGCCGCGTCTGGGGGGTAAGCCTTCCCTATTTCGAACGGACCGGCATTCGCCGCCGCAAGTCGGTCTTCACGCATAACGGCCCGGTCCTTGCCGGGGGTCGTCTTTGGGTGGCGTCCTCGGACGAGAAATTGCGCGCCTTCGATCCAGAAACCGGAGCGCAAAGGGGTGAAATTGCCCTGCCAGGTGGCGCGGCGTCGGATCCGGTCGTCGCGGGTCAAACGCTCTACGTCGTCAGTCGGGACGGACAATTGCTGGCGTTCCGCTAAGCCGTCCTATAATGGGCGGCCTCTGATAACCCGGAGCGGTAGCCCATGAGCTTCACCCTTGCCATCGTCGGACGGCCCAATGTGGGCAAGTCCACCCTGTTCAACCGCCTCGTCGGACGGCGACTGGCGCTGGTCGATGACCAGCCCGGCGTGACCCGGGACCTGCGGGAGGGGGAAGCCAAGTTGGGAGACCTTCGGTTTACCGTGGTCGATACGGCCGGGCTGGAGGACGCAACGGACGACAGCCTTCAGGGACGAATGCGGCGGCTGACCGAGCGGGCGGTCGAGATGGCGGATGCCTGTCTTTTCGTGGTCGATGCACGCGTCGGGGTGACGCCCGTGGACGAGGTCTTCGCCGAGATCCTGAGGCGGAAAGGGACGACCGTCATTCTGGCAGCAAACAAGTGCGAGGGGCGGGCGGCCGATGGCGGGCTGATCGAGGCCTATGGGCTTGGCCTGGGGGAGCCTTTGCGTCTGTCGGCCGAGCATGGCGAGGGAATGCCTGAATTATATAGCATCCTTAAACCCTTGGCGGCTGAAGCTGAAGCTCGGATCGAGGAAACGGCGCCTGAGACGGACGTGGATGTTGGGGAAGAGGATGAGGACGGTCCACGGGTCCCGACGTTCGAGAAGCCGCTGCAGGTGGCTGTTGTTGGGCGGCCCAATGCAGGGAAGTCCACGCTTATCAACAGGTTGCTTGGTGAAGACCGGTTGTTGACGGGGCCGGAGGCGGGGATCACGCGGGATGCGATCTCGGTCCGGTTGGACTGGGATGGATTGCCGGTGCGAATCTTCGACACCGCTGGCATGCGCAAGAAGGCGAAGGTCCAGGAAAAGCTGGAAAAGCTCAGCGTTTCCGATGGGTTGCGGGCCGTGAAGTTCGCCGAGGTTGTCGTGGTTCTGCTGGATGCCGCCATCCCGTTCGAACAACAGGATCTGCGGATCGCCGACCTTGCGGAACGCGAGGGGCGGGCTGTGGTGATCGCGGTGAACAAGTGGGACGCCGAGCCGGATAAAAACGATAAGATTCTGATGCTTAGAGAGGAATGCGAGCGTCTTCTGCCGCAGCTTCGGGGGGTCCGGTTGGTAACCGTCTCGGCCAAGACCGGGAGGGGGCTGGACCGTTTGCAAGAATCGATTCTGATGGCGCATGATGTCTGGAACCGCAGGGTCAAAACTGCCAAGTTGAATCAATGGCTTGGAGCCATGGTCGAGGCGCATCCGCCCCCTGCGCCGGGCGGGCGGCGGATCAAGCTGCGATATATGACGCAGGCGAAGACGCGGCCGCCGGGATTTGTTGTGATGTGCTCGAATCCGAAAGACATTTCAGAGAGTTATAGCCGATACCTGATCAACGGGTTGCGGAAGGATTTCGATATGCCGGGGACGCCGATCCGGCTTTGGATGCGCTCGCAGGCGGATCAGAACCCGTACAAGGGCAAGACGAAATCAACGCCCTCGCGGCTGCGCAAACACCTGAAATAGCGTCGGACATGCGCCGGACATTTGTCCCGCCCGCGTCGGACATCGGTCGGACACGGGCCGGGCGCGCGCCGGTCAGGCGCCGGACACGCGTCGGGCCTTCGTCATGACGACCCCCGCCAGGATGACGCCGACGGCTGCGATCAGCGCAAGGGCGGTCAGGATCCACGCGTCGTCCCAGTTCCGGATGCCGACCCCCGTGAAGGCCCAGGTGAGGGGCGCGACGTAACCCCAGCTCGGCCGGGCATTCAGGATGCCGAGGCCGATGGCGAGGGCGACCGTCAGCGCGACGAGGGCCGCGGTGAGGTCGGAGGTGATTCCGTAGCCCGCCAGCAGCAGGCCGAGGCTGACGGCGCTGGCGGCGGTGAGCCAGCCGGCATAGAGGCCGATTGGGGTGGACAGGGTCCACGGGTCGGACGGCCCGGCGCGCAGGAGCGCCACCAGAGCGCCCGCCAGCATGATCAGGATGAGGACGGTCGCCCAGACGGGCGAGGAATTGGCGACGGGGATCCAGACGGCCCCCACGGCGAGGCTGACCGCGAGGGGCGCGCGGGTGGGCGCCCAGTCGGGGTCGTCGCCGCGGCGCAGGCCGATGAGGCCGTGGGCGATCAGCGCCAGATAGATCAACCCCCAGATCGAGAAGGCATATCCCGCCGGCACCACGGGCGGATCGTCCTGCGGGACGGGAAAGGCGTTCGGATCGAACCCGCCGAAGGAGGAGGTCACCAGCGGGGAAGCCGCGAAGGCGAGGGCGAGGAGGGGTATGAGGTATCGCATGGGGACGGATG
>Ga0114903_1000836_pt1 | contig 14827 bp, 10 predicted proteins | sample MalvirDeepMed_s2_FD_87289 | JGI IMG/M metagenome (GOLD analysis project Ga0114903, IMG submission 87289) | Marine viral communities from the Global Malaspina Expedition - Malaspina viral metaG DeepMed_s2 | ecosystem: Environmental > Aquatic > Marine > Oceanic | place: Mediterranean Sea... | reverse complement strand
GTATAAATACAGTATTTAAAGAAGGCAGGAAACTTGTTCATGCAATCAGGCCAAAACGACGAGCGTGAGCGCTTTATCGACGAAAATCTTCGCCGCGTCTATGACGAGACGATGGAAGAAGGGATTCCCGATAAATTTAAAGACCTGCTTAATCAGTTGAAAGAACAGGATAAAAACGCTGGTAAAAAAGGATGAGCAATTCTGATCCCCGCGACCAACTGGTGGAGCATTTGCCCGCCATGCGCGCCTTTGCCATCAGCCTCACCCGGAACGGTGCCGTCGCGGATGACATGGTTCAGGATACTCTGGTCAAAGCCTGGACCAACATCGAAAAATTTGAAGTCGGCACAAATATGCGCGCTTGGCTCTTCACAATTTTGCGGAACACCTATTATTCTTCCCGTCGTAAAGCCAACCGCGAGGTCGCTGATGTGGATGGTGTGTTCACCGAAAGCCTTGCCGAAAAGCCAGCGCATGACGGGCATATGCAAATGACCGATTTCCGCAAAGCTCTGGGCTTGCTGAAAGACGAACAGCGCGAGGCATTGCTGTTGGTCGGTGCATCGGGCTTTTCCTACGAGGAAGCCGCCGAGATGTGTGGCGTTGCCGTCGGTACGATCAAAAGCCGGACGAACCGTGCCCGTGCGCGACTGGCTGAGCTGATGGGCCTGCGCGATGACGAAAGCCTCGAAATGACGGATGATGCGACGATGTCGGTTATCTCGGCATCTAAAGTGTCTTCTTTCTGATCGTGACGTCGGGGTTTCTGTCCACAAATATCTTTCGGGGCCTCGCGTTTCGCGTGCTGCTTTTTCTATCGCTTGCGTTGCTGCCCATCGGTTTGATCGCCGTTGTGCAAACGCGAGAGATTGCGGAGCAGAACCTCGAGAATGCCGAACTGTCGCTGCTTGCCATTACAGAGCAAGCGTCGGCGAAGGAAAGCGGCACCATTCAGGAAGCGTTCGGCGCAGCGGCGGCTTTGGCGTCCGTGGTCAAACTGATCAAGTCTGACAATGTGTCATGCAGCGCCTTCATGCGGGAATATCAGCGATCCTCCGACCTTTATACAGTCGCAAGCTTCATCCAAAACGACGGGCGGATGGACTGCGTGTCGACAGGCGTTTCGGGAAACGTGTCGGACCGGCCTGTATTTCAAAAGATGATCGAACACAAAAGTCGCATGGCGAATGTCACCAGCACGCCGGCACAAAGCAAGGAACCGGTGCTGATCGTCACCAACCCGCTTAAGGTGGAAGAAGAGCTGATCGGCTTTATCAACCTGTCCATTCCCGAAAAGGTTTTTAACGACGCACCGGTGCCCGAGACAGGGTCGCAGCCGATCGCGATGCTGACCTTTAACGCGCAGGGCGACATCCTGACGACCAAAAATGGTGTTGAAGCGGCCGAGCAAGAGCTGCCCTCCTTTGCCGCGTTGAAATGGTATGTGGGCCAGTCTGGTCGCGTCTTCCATGACACCAACCAGCAAGGGCAGGACCGCGTCTATGCCGTTTTGCCCATCGTCCCCGGTGTTGCCTACGCCATGAGCGTCTGGCCCGAGGATTCCCCGCTGCTTCAGGCGGGGGCGATGACAACGCTTAGTTTCGTGCTGCCGGTGGCGATGTGGCTGGCAAGCCTTGTCGTGGCCTTCTGGGCGCTGAACCGTCTGGCCATTAAACACATCCGCAAACTTGGTCGGCAGATGCGCCATTTCGCGTTGAACAGAACCTTGCCGCGCACGCCCTTGGGGGGTGTCGTCCCGACCGAGATCGTGAATATGGAGCATGCTTTTGTCGGTATGGCGGAATCTATCCTGCGGGATGAAGCGTCGCTAGAAGACAACCTGCGCCAAAAGAATATTCTGCTGAAAGAAGTGCATCATCGGGTGAAGAATAACCTTCAGCTGATCTCTTCTATCATGAATATGCAGATCCGTCAGGCGACCACATCGGATGCGAAACGCGTGCTGCAGCGTTTGCAGGACCGGATCCTCAGCCTCGCGACGGTGCACAAAAGCCTTTACCAGAACGACAACCTGACCCGCGTCGACGGTGGCGCGCTCATGCATGAGATCGTGAACCAGCTCCTTAGCGTAGGTCTGCCGTCCGGCTCTGGCGTGACGGTGTCGCAAAACTACGAGGCGGTTCAGCTTGACCCCGACGACGCCGCACCGCTGACGTTGCTGGTGTCCGAGGCGATTACCAATGCGCTGAAATATGTCGCCGCCGACGGCAAGGCAAAGGGACATATCGAGGTGAGCCTGTCTCATACCCAGCCGGAAATGGCATTGCTGTTTGTTAAGAACACCACCGGCAATATTGATCCCGAAGCAGGGACCGGCCTTGGCTCCCGGTTGATCAACGCGTTCTCGCGTCAGTTGAACGGGCAGGTAGAGATCATCGATGAAGAGGGCACCTATACGCTGAGCGTTGAATTCCACGTGCCGCTGCAGGCGAAAGAAGTCTACGATTACTGAGGGTTCGGCGCAGAAAACTCGGTAAAATTAAATTTATTTTCGGTATGTCGGCGGTGAATCCTTCGCGTCCCAGCCAGCGGGGCCTGTTGGGGTGCAACCTGCGGGATTCATGGGACTTTCGGTGGTTTCGCGATGGATGTGGTCCCGATCGCGTATGTCAGGCGACATTCGCCGTCTCAGCAAAGCGCCGCGCAAACTCTGCAATGCAGCAATTGCGCCCTCCAGCCTGTGGAACCATGTGACCCGTGGGCTGTTAGTCTCCTGAACGAGCCACACAAGCGAACAGGAGGCATCAATGACGACAGATTTGTTTATCGCTTCATTTTTGATTCTCGCTTTGGCTGCAATCGCTATCGTTTCGCTGACCACGCAACGGGGCAGCGAAGAGAAAAAGCGCCAAAGATCGTCATTGCATAGCCATTCCCGGCGCGACGACGAACGATAATCAAAGGTTTAGTGCGGGCCATCCGCACGTCAAGAAAACGAAAATCAAAGGTTTAGTGCGGGCCATCCGCACGTCAAGAAAACGAAATCAAAAACTCGGCGGCGTACATGCACTTACAACAATGCATTGTACGTCGCCGATGTTTCTGAACCGGTGCGGCAAGCGGCTGTCAAAAAGATAGCCATCCCCCGGTGCAAGCACGGCGACGGCATCATCGACCGTCACCTCGATCTCTCCGGAAATAACCACACCAGCTTCTTCGCCCTCATGCACCAGCAGTTCGGGGCCTGTGTCCGCGCCGGGCGGGTAGGTTTCGTGCAGCACCTGCAAGGAGTGTTGCTCAGCGTTGCCAAGCTGGCGCAATGACACCTGACCGTCATAGGTGGGGGAGACTTTGGTAAACTCGCTCTCGCGGTAAAAGACCTTGGGCGATTGCGTATCTTCCAGCGTTGAAAAGAACTCAGCCATGCTGATCGGGATCGCGTCCAGCAGGCTTTTCAAGGACGCGACCGAGGGGCTCGTCTTGTTCTTCTCGATCAAGGAGATGGTGCCGTTGGTCAGCCCTGCCTTTGTCGCCAGTTCGCGCTGAGACAGGCCGCGTTCTTCTCGAATCGATCTTAGTCTTTGACCTATGTCCACGTCCGGTCCCCGGATTATTTCTGTCAGCTACCTAACCCGTATCTTGGTGCGATCACAGGCAAATTTTGGCGCAGCAGATTCAACTGACGCGCGCTGAGGTAAATCTATATTGACAATTAAATTAAACGCAATAAGAGGATTTTAAACGCGGGTCGCGTTTCAACAAGAGGATTTGTATATGCCTAGTACTGTCAAAAAGCAGCCGCGCAAGGCCGCTGCAAAGAAACCGGCAAAAAGCAGCGTCGTGCCCGACATGCTTGATGCAAACGTATCTGTCGAAACCAACGCTCAGTTGATCGCCCGCCGTGAACAGGCTGTTCCACGTGGCGTTGCTTCTGCCGCGCCGATCTATGCGAAATACGCCGAGAACGCGGAACTTTGGGACGTGGATGGCAACCGCTACATCGACTTCGTTGGCGGCATCGGCGTGCTGAACACCGGCCACCGTCACCCCAAGGTGATCGCGGCAGCCAAGGCGCAAGAAGACCAATACACGCACACCAGCTTTCAGGTTGTGCCCTACGCCCCCTATATCGAACTGGCGGAAAAGCTGAACGCGCTGGCCCCCGGTGACGCGCCCAAGAAAACGCTGTTGGTGACAACCGGTGCCGAGGCGGTGGAAAACGCGGTCAAGATCGCCCGTGCTGCAACCGGCCGTCCCGGTGTGATTGCCTTTACCGGCGGCTACCACGGGCGCACGCTGCTGACGCTGGGGATGACGGGGAAAATCTCTCCTTACAAAAAAGACGTTGGTCCCTTCCCTTCCGATATCTTCCGCGCGCCTTTCCCATCGCCTCGCGACGGGATCACGGTCGAGGATGCGATCACCGGCCTGAAGAACCTCTTCCTGACTGATGCGCAGCCCGAACGTGTGGCCGCCATCATCATCGAGCCCGTCTTGGGCGAGGGTGGTTATACCCCCGTGCCCTTCGAGATGATGCACCAGCTGCGCGAGATCTGTGACCAGCACGGTATCATGCTGATCGCCGACGAAGTGCAGGCGGGCTTTGGCCGGACCGGCAAATGGTTTGCCATCGAACACTCCGGGGTTACCCCCGATCTGATAACCGTCGCAAAGTCGATGGCGGGTGGCTATCCACTGGCGGGTGTGATTGGCCGCGCTGATGTGATGGACGCGATGATCCCCGGCGGGTTGGGTGGCACCTACGGCGGCAACCCCGTCGCCTGTGCCGCAGCGCTTGCCGCGATCGAGGCGATCGAGGAAGAAGGCCTGCTGCAGCGGTCGCTGGACATGGGGGAACACCTCAAGGCGCGCTTTGCCGAGATCGGCGCACGCTCTGCACCTTTCCGCATGTGGGATATCCGCGGTCTTGGTGCGATGGTCGCGGTCGAGTTTGTGACCGACTTTGACACGGCGACACCGGACGGTGATTTCACCAAACGTGTTATTGCGCACGCGCTCAAGCGCGGTCTGCTGCTGCTGAGCTGCGGCATGCAGGGCAACGCCGTGCGTGTGATGGTGCCGCTGACCGCGTCGGATGAGATCATCGAAGAGGGGCTTGGGATTTTCGAAGCCTCCGTCGTTGCCGCGGTCGCCGAAGAAGCAAAATAAGCTCTGTAGTCAAAATGAAAGGCGCGCCGGGAAACCTGCGCGCCTTTTGTGTTTCCGGTCTTGGGCGCGTTTAATCAAACGGTACAAAGCTGTCGGCCTGCGCCCGCGCCCAACGGGTTTTATTGCCGTTATAGTCGGGCGATTGATCATCCAGCAGATAGCCTTCGGGCAGGTAGCCATAGACCTGATCACCCTGCACCATGCTGTTATCGCTTTGCCGCATCATCATATGGCGGGGGAGGAAATCGCTGGGATGCTCTAGACCGGCGGCGCCTGTCATCTCGCCCAAGGCCATCAGCGTATTGCGGTGGAACCGCGCGACACGCTGGCTTTTGTCATCCACATCCAGGGCGCGCTGACGCGTGGGGTCTTGGGTCGCGACGCCGACGGGGCAGTGATTGGTGTGGCACGCCTGTGCCTGGATACAGCCCACCGCAAACATGAACCCGCGGGCGGAGTTGCACCAATCCGCGCCCAAAGCCAGCGCACGGGCGATATCAAAGGCTGATACGACCTTGCCAGCCGCGCCCAGTTTCACCTGATCGCGAATACCGGCACCCCGCAGGGTGTTGTGCACAAAGGTCAGCCCCTCGACCATCGGCATGCCGACGTGGTTGGCGAATTCAAGCGGAGCAGCGCCCGTGCCGCCTTCGGTGCCGTCGACGACGATAAAGTCAGGCACGATCCCCGTATCCAGCATCGCCTTGACCATACACATGAATTCACGCTGGTGGCCGATGCACAGCTTGAACCCCACAGGCTTGCCGCCCGACAGATCGCGCAGCTTGCCCAGAAACTCCATCATCTGAACAGGAGAGGTGAACGCCGAATGGGCGGCGGGCGAGATGCAGTCGTGCCCCATCGGGATGCCCCGTGCCGCCGCGATCTCGGCACTGATCTTAGACGCGGGCAGCATGCCACCATGACCGGGTTTGGCACCCTGGCTCAACTTAAGCTCGATCATCTTGATCTGGTCGCTTGCGGCCTGCTCCTTGAATTTGTCGGGGTCGAACTGCCCGTCTTCTGTGCGGCAGCCAAAATAGCCCGACCCGATTTCATAGATCAGGTCTCCGCCCCCCTCGCGGTGATAGCGGCTGATCCCGCCTTCGCCGGTGTCATGGGCGAACTGGCCCATCTTGGCCCCCTTGTTCAGGGCGCTGATCGCATTGGCTGACAGCGATCCAAAGCTCATCGCCGAGATATTGTAGATCGACGCGTCATAGGGCTGCTTGCAGTCCTTGTTGCCGATGGTCACGCGAAAATCCGTGTCGGTGATATGGACCGGCTGGACCGAATGGGTGACCCATGAATACCCCGCATCATAGACCCGCATCCGCGTGCCAAAAGGCCGCGCGTCTTCCACGCCTTTGGCGCGTTGATAGACCAGCGACCGGTCATCACGGCTGAAGGGTTCTTCGTCCTGATCGGATTCAATCAGATACTGCCTGATTTCCGGGCGGATACCTTCAAAGAAAAACCGCATGTGTCCCAGCACCGGATAGTTGCGCAGGATCGAATGTTTGGTCTGGATCAGGTCGTACACCCCCATACCCGCGAGGATGCCGAAGATCACCGACGGGAGGACCATCCACCACGACCACAGCGCTGTGAGCATCGCGAAGGCGCCGAAAAGGGCGATGACAGTCGCAAAAAGGCCAAAGCGGCCGAGGGATTTGAGTGCTTTCATGTGGGGCTCCTGCTCGCGCGTCTGGGTCGAAAATCGCTGCTTTTTCGGTTATATAGCACAAATAACCCGAAAGTACCGCGCGGCGAAGGCAGATGTCCGGCGCATATTCCGGCCCGCAGTTTTGATTTTGTGCCGCTGCGCGCTAGTATTTTTAGGCACGGGATTGGGGGAAGTGAAATAAATATGGAAAATCAGTTTATTACATCGTTTTTCGCGTTGCGATTTACCATACGCTTCCCCTAAATGACGGGGGCCATGTGTACCGCATAGTGAAAATAATTCATGATTTCACGCCGCGATTCGCACAGGGTCAGAGCATTATTTCGGGGAAAAATCGCAATAAATCAGCTTGTTTTGCTTCGGAATATCTGCGCTCATTTCAACCATGACGGAGAGCATGCGCATCAATGACGTGTGTTCAGACAATTAAGTTGGGAGACTTCAAATGACTATTTTCAAGTCCATCGCCATCGCCTCTGCACTGGTCGCGGGTACCGCCGCCACCGCGCAGGAGAAATTCATCACCATCGGGACCGGCGGCCAGACCGGCGTCTACTTTGTTGTGGGTCAGTCGATCTGCCGCTTGGTAAACCGTGACAGCGCCAAAACCGGCCTGAAATGTACCGCTCCGTCCACCGGTGGTTCCATCGCCAACATCAACGCCATCAAGGCGGGTGACATGGACATGGGTGTTGCCCAGTCCGACTGGCAGTTCCACGCGTACAACGGGTCTTCGCAGTTCGAAGGCGACAAGTTCGACAAAGAGCGCGCGGTCTTCTCTGTACACGCCGAACCCTTCAACGTCATCGCACGTGCCGATTCCGGCATCGAAAGCTTTGACGACCTGAAAGGCAAACGCGTCAACGTCGGTAACCCCGGTTCCGGTCAGCGCGCCACGATGGAAGTCGTTCTGGACGCCAAAGGCTGGACAATGGATGACTTCGCGCTCGCATCCGAGCTGAAGCCAGCCGAGCAGGCCGCCGCTTTGGGCGATAACAAGGTCGACGCGATCATCTACACCGTGGGCCACCCCAACGGGTCGATCCAGGAAGCCGTGTCCACCGTCGACGCCAAGCTGGTGCCGGTTGAAGGCGAAGCGATCGACAAGCTGGTCGCCGATAACCCGTTCTACGCATACTCCACCATCCCCGGTGGCATGTACAAAGGCACCGACGCGGATGTGAAAACATTCGGCGTGAAAGCGACCTTTGTGACCTCCGCTGATGTGGATGATGAAGTCGTGTACGAAGTTGTAAAAGCTGTGTTCGACAATTTTGACCGCTTCAAAAAGCTGCACCCCGCGTTTGAGAACCTCAAAGAAGAAGAGATGATCAAAGACGGTCTGTCCGCCCCTCTGCATGATGGCGCGGCGAAGTACTACAAAGAGCGTGGCTGGATTGAATAAGCCCGCCGCTTGACCATTCGCGAACGCGAGGACAGCCTCGCGTTCGCATCCTGCGGCAACGACCGCAGTCGACCGACAATAAACGTGCACCTGTCCTGATACGGGGCCACCAAGGGGACGAAGATGTCACAGAACGATCAACACCAAGCCGCCGCTGTAGAAGCCGAAGCCGCCGGAAAAGGCGGGCTGAGCCAAAGCGAACTGGACGAACTTGTCGCGTCTTCGGACACGGGCGGCAGGTCAGCAACTGGTAGCGTTGGCGTCTTTCTGGCGTTGACCGCGCTGGCGTGGTCGCTGTTCCAGCTGTGGATCGCCTCCCCGCTTCCTTTTGTTTTCGGCTGGGGTGTTTTTAACGATACCGAAGCCCGGTCAATCCACCTGGCCTTTGCTATCTTCCTTGGCATCGCCGCCTTCCCCGCCGCGCGCACCAAGGTGCAGCTGGGGCTGGGAATTATCGTGCCCGTCGTGCTGGCCTATCTGTTCATGGTCGCGGCCAAAGACGGCACGCCGACCTGGTGGATCCCGCTGGTCGCCATCGTCATTGTCGCATGTGTCGTGCTTGGATCGCCCAAAGACCGTATCCCCTTGTGGGAATGGGCCTTGGCGCTGGTTGGCGCGGCGGCTGCGTTGTATCTGTTTGTGTATTATCGCGAAATCTCGGGCCGTGTCGGTGCACCGAACATGCAAGATACGGTTGTTTTCGTGATCGGCATCATGATCCTGCTAGAGGCAACGCGCCGCGCCCTTGGGCCTGCGCTCATGATCGTTGCGTCGGTCTTCCTTGTCTATAACGTCTTGGGCCCGATGATGCCGGATATCATCGCGCATAAGGGCAACTCGCTTTCCGAGATCGTGAACCACCAGTGGATCACCACCGAAGGTGTGTTCGGCATCGCGCTTGGTGTGTCGACGTCTTTCGTATTCCTCTTCGTCCTGTTCGGCGCGCTGCTGGATAAGGCCGGTGCCGGTAACTATTTCATCCAGGTCGCCTTCAGCATGATGGGCCACATGAAAGGCGGGCCTGCGAAGGCTGCTGTTGTGTCCTCTGCCATGACGGGGCTGATCTCTGGCTCCTCTATCGCCAACGTCGTGACCACGGGGACATTTACCATTCCGCTGATGAAAAAGGTGGGGTTCAGCTCTGAAAAGGCCGGCGCGGTCGAGGTTGCGTCTTCGGTCAACGGTCAGATCATGCCGCCCGTCATGGGGGCCGCGGCCTTCCTGATGGTTGAATATGTGGGCATCCCCTATTTCGATGTGGTGAAACACGCGTTTCTGCCCGCGGTGATCTCTTACATCGCGCTGGTGTATATTGTGCATCTCGAAGCGCTGAAGGCCGGTATGGTCGGGTTGGAACGCCCCTATACGCCCAAGCCGATTGTGCAGCGCTTGCTGGTGTCCGCCTTTATCATCGCCTGCATCTGCGCGCTGAGCTTTGCTGTCTACTATGGCATGGGCTGGCTGCGTCCTGCCTTCCCGAACAGCGCGGGCTATATCATCTTTGCCTTGCTGACCGCGGTCTATGCCGGTCTGTTGTATATCGGGTCGAAGGAAGAGCCGCTGGTACTGGATGATCCGAACGAGCCGGTGACGCGTCTGCCTTTGCCCGGTCCAACGGTGCGGTCGGGCCTGCACTTTATCCTGCCGATTGTCGTTCTGGTCTGGGCCTTGATGGTGGATCGTCTGTCCCCTGGCCTGTCAGCGTTCTGGGCCACGACCTACATGATCTTTATCCTCGTGACACAGCGTCCGCTGATGGCGATTTTCCGCGGCGAAAGCCAGTTTGCCAATGATGTGGTCGCGGGGGTGCGTGACCTGATCGACGGCTTGGTCGTCGGGGCGCGCAATATGATCGGTATCGGGATCGCCACCGCGACCGCGGGTATCATCGTGGGCGTTGTCAGCCAGACCGGCGTTGGCTCGGCGCTTGCCGATGTGGTCGAGGTTCTGTCGGGCGGCAATATCCTTGCGATCCTGTTCCTGACCGCGATCCTGTCGCTGATCCTTGGGATGGGGTTGCCGACAACGGCGAACTATATCGTTGTGTCGGCCCTGCTGGCACCTGTCATTGTGACACTGGGGCAGCAGAACGGTCTGATCGTGCCGCTGATCGCCGTGCACCTGTTCGTATTCTACTTTGGCATCATGGCTGATGTGACGCCTCCGGTCGGGCTGGCGAGCTTTGCCGCCGCGGCTGTGTCTGGTGGGGATCCGATCAAGACCGGTGTCGTCGCGTTCTTCTACAGCTTGCGGACGGCGGCGCTGCCGTTCCTGTTCATCTTCAACACCGAACTTCTGCTGATTGATGTGACGATGGTGCAGGGTATATTCGTCTTCATTGTCGCGACCTTTGCGATGCTGTTGTTTGCAGCGGCGACCCAGGGCTGGTTCCTTGCGCGGAACCGCTTCTACGAGACGATTGCCCTCTTGCTGATCGCCTTTACCCTGTTCCGGCCCGGTTTCTGGATGGATATGGTCTTTCCGCCCTATACCGAAGAAGCACCGGCCGAGATTGTGCAGGCCGCGGCCGACACACCGCTTGGGGAGAATCTGCGCCTGCGCGTCGCGGGTATCAATGATCTGGGTGATCCGATCGAATTTGTCGCCCTTCTGCCAATCAACGAAGGCACCACGGGCGAAGAACGGCTGGAGGCTGCCGGCGTGATCACACGTGTCGAGGGCGATCAGATGTTCATCGACGACGTTCTGTACAACTCTGCCGCGCAATCGGCGGGTCTGGATTGGGACCAAGAGGTGCTGCGCGTGCTCAAACCTGTCGCAACGCCAAGTAAATACTGGATGTTTATCCCCGCGCTGTTGTTGCTGGCCCTCGTGGTCGTCATGCAACGGGGCCGCAATGCACGTGCGGCCCGCAAAGCAGCGGTGGTGTAACAGATTAGTTTGTGCATGTTACGCATAGAAGCCATGCAAATGACGGTGGGTTCGCCATCACGTCACGTGTTTAATATTCCCAACAATGGGAGTATGGACTTGTCACCTTGGGCGTATGGGCGGAGTATTTCCGGCCCCTTCCGCCCGTTTGGACGGAGTGACAAGTTATGACACCTTTTGCGATTGCAGGCGTGCAGATGTACGTCAACGCGCTGGAGTCCAACGTCGATGGCATGATCCAACGACTGGACATCCTGATGGCGCGTTTTCCCTGGACCCAGATGGTCCTGTTTTCCGAGCTGGCCCCCTTTGGCCCGCTTGACCGGTTTGCATTGCCCCCCGAGAATGAAACGCTCGAGGTGTTTCAGGCCGCTGCACGCAAGCACCGTGTCTGGCTGATCCCCGGCTCTATGTTCCTCAAGAACCCCGAGGACGGGCGCGTGTACAACACCGCCGTGGTGATCAACCCCGAGGGCGAGATCATCCGCCGCTACGCCAAGATGTTCCCGTTCCGGCCCTATGAATCCGGCATCGCGGCAGGCACCGAATTCTGTGTGTTCGACGTGCCGGAAGTCGGGCGTTTCGGCTTGTCGATCTGCTATGACATGTGGTTCCCCGAAACCACGCGCCAGTTGACCAGCCAAGGCGTCGAGGTTCTGCTGACACCGGTTCTGACCGGCACCACCGACCGCGACGCAGAGCTGGCGATTGCCCGCGCGACCGCGGCGCAGTTCCAGTGCTATGTCTTTGCGGTCAACGGTCTGGGCGCAGGCGGCGTCGGCAAATCGCTGGTCGTCGATCCGACATCGATGGTCCTGCACCAGTCCGCCGGTCAGGAAGACATGTTCCCGATCGAAGTCGATCTGTCGATGGTGCGTCGTCAGCGCGAAACCGGCATGAAGGGTCTGGGGCAGGTGCTTAAATCCTTCCGCGACCGGTCTACCGACTTCTCGATCTATGACCGTTCCAGCGGGACGGACGCCTATCTGAACACGCTTGGCCCGCTTGAGGTGCCCCATCAGGGGACCCGCGCCGGTCTGCACGTCGATGTGCCCGCGCAGCGGGTACCGGACGCGCCCGTGTTCAAAGGGCATGAAACAACGACACCTGCGGTTCAGCCGGGCTTTGCCCCCGAACCGCTACCAAATCCAACGGCGGGGACTGCCAATATCACGGCCCCTGCCGAAACACATGTGGCTCCGGCTGCAGCGACACCAAATCCACCCGTAAAGCCCGGTGATCTGCCGGGCAGCGGGCCGACATCTAGCGGCTAGGCTGCGGCGTTCAGGTCCGGCGCTTTTCAAAAGTGCCGGACACCGGGATGCAGCAGTCGACCGCCCAAAGCGGAGTACGATTGATGCATTCTATGAACGATTATTCGTCGGCAATTCAGCTGAGGTCCGACCGATGGAGCGCGCTGCGTGAAGCGGCGAGCAGCCTGACCCGCGCCACCACAGCCAAGGAAATAGAAGCCCTGCGCAGCAAATGCGCCGCGCTGTTTGACTCCCTGTCGCTGATCGAACCCTATTGGGCCTTTCCGGGCATGGCGGCGTTCGAACACCTGCAACGGATGCTGAATAACAACAGCTTTGACGACATGGCCTTTGCGGTGAACCGCATCACGCGGGCGCTGACAACAGGGGCCTATCGCCGTCGCACCATCCCGTTGGAACGCGACAGCATCGATCACGACGAACATGACGACGAGGCGATGCTCTCTCCCGAGGCGCGGGCGCTGACCAAACCGTATTTCGAAGTGCTGATCGTCGATGATGTGAACGACCAGCAAGAGCGCTGGCTGAAATCCAACGTCAGCCGGATGCGCCGCCCCGAAGACCCGTTCCACTACGAAGCCGTGGTGGTCAAATCCATCGAAGACGCGCTGATCGCGGTGCTGTTCAACCATAATATCCAGGCCATCGTTGTGCGCCCGGGCCTGACGCTCAAGTCCAAGATGGACGAGACGATACTGGTGCGCTACCTCGCCCGCGCCGGCGGACAAGAAGAGATCGACAAGCTCCAGCCCGAGAACTACGGCCCCGAGCTTTGCCGCATGATCGCCAAGGTCCGCCCCGAGCTGGACGCCTATCTGGTGACCGAACGGTCGGTAGAGGATATCGCGGGTCTGGACTTGGGGATCTGCCGTCGGGTCTTTTATAACCAAGAAGACTTTATGGAGTTGCACCTGAACATTCTGCGCGGGGTGCAGGCGCGGAACAAATCGCCCTTCTTCACGGCACTTGTCGAATATTCCAAACAGCCCACGGGCGTTTTCCACGCGATGCCGATCAGCCGGGGTAAGTCGATCACGCGCTCGCATTGGATTCAGGACATGGGCGCCTTCTACGGGCCGAATATCTTTTTGGCCGAAACCTCTGCCACCTCGGGCGGACTGGACAGCTTGCTTGAACCACACGGGCCGATCAAAGAGGCGCAAGAACTGGCCAGCCGCGCCTTCGGGTCCAAGCAGACGTTCTTTGCCACCAATGGCACTTCGACCTGCAACAAGATCGTGGTGCAGGCTCTGGTGCGCCCCGGTGACATCGTGCTGGTCGATCGCGATTGCCACAAATCCCACCACTACGGGATGGTGCTGGCGGGGGCGCAAGTGTGCTATCTTGATAGCTATCCGCTGAATGAATATTCCATGTACGGTGCCGTGCCCCTGCGCGAGATCAAGCATCAGCTTTTGGCGCTCAAGGCCGCGGGCAAGCTGGATCAGGTGCGCATGTTGCTGCTGACAAACTGCACCTTTGACGGGCTGGTCTATAACGTCGAACGGGTGATGGAGGAATGTCTGGCGATCAAGCCTGACCTCATTTTCCTGTGGGACGAGGCGTGGTTCGCTTTTGCCCGTTTCAACCCGACCTATCGCCAGCGTACGGGCATGAACGCAGCCAATACGCTGCGCGCGCGGTTCAAGTCGGACGACCACCGCATCGCCTATGAAAAGCAGCAGGCTGAACTGAAGGATGCCGACGACGAGACGCTGCTGAACACGCGTTTGATCCCTGCGCCGGATTCGCGGGTGCGGGTCTATACCACGCAATCGACCCATAAAACGCTGACCTCCCTGCGGCAGGGATCGATGATTCACGTGAATGATCAGGACTTTAAAGGCGAGGTCGAACAAAGCTTCCACGAAGCCTATATGACCCATACCTCGACCTCGCCGAACTACCAGATCATCGCCTCGCTTGATGTGGGGCGACGACAGGTAGAGCTTGAAGGCTTCGAATTCGTGCAGCGCCAGATCGAGGCCGCTTTGTCCATGCGTCGTGCGATTGCCGACCACCCGCTGCTGAGCAAATACTTCAAGGTGCTGACAGCGGGCGACATGATCCCCGAGGAATACCGCGAAAGCGGAGTGACCAGCTATTACCATCAGGAACAGGGCTGGACCGATATGTGGGACTGCTGGGAGAAGGACCAATTCGTCCTTGATGCCAGCCGTGTGACGCTGCTGGTCGGCGGGACGGGCTGGGACGGTGACACGTTCAAGACCGATATCCTGATGGATAAATACGGCATCCAGATCAACAAGACCTCGCGCAACACGGTCTTGTTCATGACCAATATCGGCACCACGCGGTCCAGCGTCGCCTATCTGATCGAGGTGCTGGTCGAGATCGCGAAATCGCTGGATGACCGTTTGGATGACGCCAGCAAGATGGAGCGCCGGTCTTTCGACAACCGCGTCGCCAACCTGATGG
>Ga0114903_1000833_pt1 | contig 14890 bp, 11 predicted proteins | sample MalvirDeepMed_s2_FD_87289 | JGI IMG/M metagenome (GOLD analysis project Ga0114903, IMG submission 87289) | Marine viral communities from the Global Malaspina Expedition - Malaspina viral metaG DeepMed_s2 | ecosystem: Environmental > Aquatic > Marine > Oceanic | place: Mediterranean Sea... | reverse complement strand
CTGCGCGCGCAGCTCGACTGGGCCCTGATGCAGACGCTGGACCGGCTGGTGCCGGCGCGCTTCACCACGCCGCTGGGCCGCGAGATCGCCATCGACTACACCGGGGAGCACCCCGAAATCAGCCTGCGCCTGCAAGAGATGTTCGGCCAGACCAGCCACCCCACGGTCGGCACCACGCCCCTGCGCGTGACGCTGCTCTCGCCCGCCGGACGCCCGGTCCAGACCACGATGGACATTCCGGGTTTCTGGGACAGTTCCTACGCCGACGTGCGCCGCGACATGCGCGGGCGCTACCCGAAACACCCCTGGCCGGAAAACCCGCGCGAGGCCGACCCGACCCTGCGCGCCAAGCCGCGCGGCCAGTGACCGCCGCCTCCAGCCCGCGCCCGGTCCGGTCCTTCTTTGGTTCACAACACCCCTCAAAGAGCACGAGGGGCAGCGGCTCTTGTATCCCCGGCACGGCGATCCGACGCCCCCGGAGACCCCGCGCGCCGACAATCCGGCTTCGCGCGCCTGGGCGCACGACCCGCGACCGCGTCTCCAGATTCGCGCTGGTCCTGCTCTTCTTCGGTTCTCAATAACCCTCGGAGAGCACGAGAGGCAGAGCCTCTCGTATCCCCGGCACGGGGATATCAGGCCCCGAGACACCACCGCATGATCGCCTTCTGCGCGTGCAGACGGTTCTCGGCCTCGTCCCAGATCACCGAATTCGGGCCGTCCATGACCTCCGACGTCACCTCTTCCTCGCGATGGGCGGGCAGGCAATGCATGAAGAGCGTGTCGGGCTTGGCCGCGTCCATGAGTTTGCGGTTCACCTGGTAGGGCCGCAGCATGTTGTGACGGCGCTCGCGGGCGGACTGCGCGTCATGCATCGACACCCAGGTGTCGGCGATGATCAGGTCCGCGCCCTCGACCGCCTTCATCGGGTCGCGCTCGATGGCGATCTGCGCCCCGGCGTTGCGCGCCAGCCCGACGAATTCCATCTCCGGATCCAGCTGCACCGGCCCGGTGAAGGTGAGATCGAAGCCGAACTGCCCCGCCGCATGCAGCCAGGAGGCACAGACGTTGTTGCCGTCGCCGGCCCAGACCACCTTTTTCCCGGCAATGGGGCCGCGGTGTTCCTCGAAGGTCAGCACGTCGGCCATGATCTGGCAGGGATGGGTGCGGTCGGTGAGGCCGTTGATCACCGGCACATCGGCGAATTCGGCCATTTCCGTCAGCACCGCCTCGTCAAAGGTGCGGATCATGATCAGGTCGACGTAGCGGCTCAGCACCCGGGCGGTGTCGGCGATGGTCTCGCCATGGCCCAGCTGCATGTCGCTGCCCGACAGCACCATGGTCTCGCCGCCCATCTGGCGGACGCCCACGTCGAAGCTGACGCGTGTGCGGGTCGAGGGTTTCTCGAAGATCAGCGCCACCATGTGGTTCTTCAGCGGCTGTTCGGCATCGGGCGTGGCCTTGGGCGCGCCGTTGCGGGCGGTCTTCATGGCGCGGGCGCTGTCGATCATGTGCCGCAGGTCGGCGGGGTCGGTTTTGTGGATGTCGAGGAAATGGTTCATCGGTCTGTTCTTTTTGGTCATGCCGGACCGGGGCGCTGCCCCGGACCCCGGAGATTTATTGGCAAGATGAAGATCACGCCATTTCGTGCGTGAGTGCAGTGGCGGCGGCGTCGAGGCGGGTGACGGCTTCGGCAATCTCTTCATCCGAGATCGTGAGCGGCGGCAGCAGGCGCACGACGTTGTCGGCGGCGGGGACGGTGACGACTTCGGCGGCATAGCCGGCCTTGACCACCTCCGCCGGAGCGGGCTTGCACTTGAGCCCCAGCATCAGCCCGAGGCCGCGGACCTCTTCGAAGACGTCGGGATGCGCGGCCACCAGCCCTTCGAGCTTCTGCCGCAGCAGGCCCGCCTTGCGGTTGACCTCGGCCAGGAAGGCCGGATCGGCCACGTGGTCCATCACCGCGCAGCCCACGGCGCAGCCCAGCGGGTTGCCGCCGTAGGTCGACCCGTGCGTGCCCGCGGTCATGCCCGAGGCGGCCTCTTCGGTCGCAAGCACCGCGCCCAGGGGAAAGCCGCCGCCGATGCCCTTGGCCACCATCATGATGTCGGGGGTGATGCCCGCCCATTCATGCGCGAAAAGCCGCCCCGTGCGGCCGACGCCGCATTGCACCTCGTCGAGGATCAGCAGGATGCCGTGCTCGTCACAGAGCGCGCGCAGGCCCTTGAGGCATTGGTCGGGCAGCGGGCGGATGCCGCCTTCGCCCTGCACCGGTTCGATCAGGATCGCCGCGGTCCGGTCCGAAACGGCCGCCTTGAGCGCCTCGTGATCGCCCCAGTCGATATGGGTGAAACCGCCGAGGATCGGCGCGAACCCCTTGACCATCTTTTCCGATCCGGCGGCGGCGATGCCCGCCGAGGACCGACCGTGGAACGACCCGGAAAAGGTGATGATCTCGGTGCGGTCGGTCTGGCCCTTGTCGTACCAGTACCTGCGCGCCATCTTCACCGCCAGTTCGCAGCTTTCGGTGCCGGAATTGGTGAAGAACACCGTGTCGGCAAAGGTCGCCGCCACCAGCTTGTCCGCAAGCGCCTGCTGCTGCGGGATCTGGTAGAGGTTCGAAACATGCCAGAGCGCGCCGGCCTGTTCGGTCAGCGCCGCCACCAGGGCGGGATGCGCATGGCCAAGCGCATTGACGGCGATACCGGAGCCCAGGTCCAGAAAGCGTCGTCCGTCCGCCTCGATCAGCCAGCTGCCTTCGCCTTTGACGAAATTCAGCGGCGCGCGGTTGTAGGTCGGCAGAACGGACGGGATCATCTGGGTATCCTCCATTGGAAAGCCCGATTGGTGCCAACTGCACCGGGGCAAGTCAAGTTTCGGCAGGTCGAGGTCTGGGAGAGACTGCGCAAACGGCAAACACCCTCGCGATCATCGCGGGGCGGGATCAGGACTGTCGTCGTGTGGCGTTTGCTTGCATCATGCAAGGGCCGTTACGGTCACGCATGAAAAAAATCAAGCGGAAAAGCGCCGCAAGCGCGTGGTCGCCCCATGCGTTAATGATTCGTTAACAACTCTTAACGACGGTACGAGGAAACGAAGGGAGCTACCTCGGAAAGGGGGCTGCTGTCGTGACACTCCGTGCCTATCCCCGTCTGGTCCCGGGGCGCCGCTTCGACCAGTTAGTCGATTATGCCTGCGTCGCGCTGCACAGCGAGATCTCGACGATCTCGGTGTCAGAGCCGCATTGGAACCGGTTCATCGCCGTCCACGGCTTGCCGGACGCTCTTGTCGAAACCGGCGGCTACGTGATCGAGCAATCGATTTGCGGCCACGTTGCCGCGATGGGCAAGCCGCTGGAAATCAGCGACGGCCATGTGCACCCGCTGGTGTCGCGCTCGGCCACCGTGCGTGAGGTCGGCATCGTCAGCTACCTTGGCCATCCGCTGCACGCCCCAGACGGTCGCAGCATCGGTGCGATCAGCGTCTGCAACACCCGGCGCCGCGACTGGACCGAGGCCGATCACCACACCCTGTCGCTGCTGGCCAGGCTCACCGACCGGGCCATCCTGCGCGTCCTGTCCGCCGACAGTCCGGCCTAGCCCCGCCCGGAACACGTTTAGGATTTGCTGCTCCGGCAGGGCTCGGCTAGCGTCGGGACATGCAAGCGCCCCTGATCGACAACCTGCAATATGCCAACTGGTCGGAAAAGGTGTTCCGCCAGCTGCGCGGCGGCGGTGTCGACGCGGTGCATGTCACCATCGCCTACCACGAGAATTTTCGCGAGATGGTCGCCAACCTGGAAGCCTGGAACCTCTGGTTCGAACGCTTTCCCGGCCTGATCTTCAAGGGCACCACCGCCGCCGACGTCCGCCGCGCACAGGAGACGCGGCGCACGGCGGTGTTCTTCGGGTTCCAGACCCCCAGCCCGATCGAGGACGACATCGGCCTTGTCGAAATCGTGCACCAGCTGGGCGTGCGGTTCATGCAGTTGAGCTACAACAACCAGTCGCTGCTGGCGACCGGCTGCTACGAGGACGAGGACCCGGGCCTCACCCGCATGGGCCGCGCCGTGGTGGAGGAGATGAATCGCGTCGGGCTGGTGGTGGACATGAGCCATTCCGCCGAACGCTCCACGCTGGAGGCGATCGACCATTCGACCCGCCCCATCGCCATCACCCATGCCAATCCCGACTGGTGGCATCCGGCGCGACGCAACAAGTCGGACGCGGTGCTGCGCGCCTTGACCAACGCGGGTGGGATGCTCGGGTTTTCGCTTTATCCGCATCACCTTGCGGGCGGCACCAACTGCCGGCTGTCGGACTTCTGCGAGATGGCGGCCGAGGCCGCCAGCCGCTACGGGGCCGAGAACCTGGGGATCGGGTCGGACCTGTGCCAGGACCAGCCCGACAGCGTTGTCGCATGGATGCGCGCGGGCCGCTGGACGAAGGCGGCGGACTACGGCGAAGGCTCTGCCGATGCGCCGGGTTTCCCACCGATGCCCGACTGGTTCCAGGACAACCGCGACTGGGACAACCTGCGCGACGGCCTGCGCGAGACCGGGTTTTCGCGGGAAGAGACGGACGGTCTGCTGGGTGGCAACTGGCTGCGGTTCTACGAGACGAGTTTCGGCCCGGCGTGAGGGGGGGGCACGGCAGGTCGCTTCCCGAACCGCAAGATTTTCGCAGCAAGCAATGCAAGAAAGGCCCACACTTCGCCTTGAGCGCGATGGCCGCTTCGAGCCCGTTGTGGACGGCCCCCTTTCCTCCAGGCACGGAATCGAGGCCGCCACAGGCGGCCGCCGTGCCAGCGCCGGACCGGCCCCATGGGCCGGCGCTTTGTCTGTCCTGGGCGCCTAGCTTTTCGCGACAACGGTCTTGGCGACCATAAAGCGCATCAGCTCAGCCGCCGGATGCGCCGTCCCCCGGTCCGGCGCTGGCACGACTGGGCAACGTCCGCTTCGTCCTCAGAGCCGACATAGGTCTGACCCTCTGAGCCTTGCCCCCGACGCAAATCTCTTCCCAGACGCCCGGTCTTTTGCCACTCTCCTTCCATGAAGGACCATCTGCCCCCGCCCCCTCAGAACGACCTTCGCAGCCCCGACGAGGTCATGCGCCTTGCGCGTATGGGTGCGGCGTTTCCGACGCGGCTGTCGTTCCTGCGGGTGCTGTTGCGGCGGCTGGGCGCCGAGGGCGCAACGCTGCGCCGGCCGGTCTGGAACATCGACGCGCAGGGCTATGGCCATGCGGTCTATACCATCGCGCTTGGCGGGCGGGATTACAGCCTTGTCGCTGTCGCCACCCATCTGCCCGATGCGCAGCGCACCGACCGGGTGATCGCCACCGCCTGGGACAGCTCTTACGTGCTTTTCGACGGCGTGCCGCAGGACTATGACATCGCCCGCATCTGCGCCAATGCGCCGCTGCAAGAGGCCGGGCGGTTCACCGAGCGCGACCTCGTGCTGAGCCGGGCTAACAAGTCCGTGCGGCTCTTCGATCATGCGGTGGCGGCGCTGCGGGCGGGGCGGCAGCCCGACGCCGCGCTGGTGCGAGACACCGGATACCTGATGCGCACCACCGCGGTCTACGGCAACGGCAAGTTCGGCATCGCCGACCGCGACCTCTTTGCCGACCGGCCCGGCCTGTCGGGGCCGTTCGCCGCCGAGATGCTCACCGTCTGGATGATCCGCGCCTTCACCCATGACCTGGTCGCGCATCTGGGCGGTGCGCCGCTCGACCGACACCTGCGGCGGCACCTCGGGATCGGCAATTCCACGGGCCTGGGCATGGCACCGTTCCTGGTGTCGCATCCGGTGCTGCTCAACAACTGGATGATGGCGCGCGAAACCGCGCTGGCGCGGGTGCTGGCACAGCCGTCGGTATCCCCCGCGCAGGCAGAGACGCTGCGGCGGCTGGCGCGCCGGGCGGCGCAGCACCTGGCCGAGTGGCAGGTGCCCGACGCCGCCTACCAGGGCCGGATCGCCGCGATGCGGCTGGAATGGCCCGCGGTGATCGCGGCGCTGGGAGATGAAACCTTTTCGACGTTTCAACCGTTGGACCGCGTGATGACCAGAACGCGCACCCTCTCCTGCGACACGCAGGAACTGACGGCAGCCCTGCTGATCGAACCCTTCGGCGATCTTGTCGACGGGTTGGCCGAGGGCATGTCTGACCCCCACGGCCCGCAGGCATTGAGGCTGGCGGACACCGGCGCGCTGCGCGATGCCATCGCCGCGCGGTTCGGCTGGGCGCTGGCCATCGACTTCGACGACCCCGAAGAAATTCGCCAGTTCTGGTATGTGTCCGAGGAAAAGCTGGAACCGCGGCTGGGCGACCGCTTCGCCGAGCCGGGCGCGGAGCGGGAAAGCCCGCTCGACATTGCGCGGCGGGTGCAGGCGCTCTGGCGCGATCTGCCCGAGGCGACAGACGAGCTGCGCGCCTTCCGACTTGCGCATCCCGAGCACGAGCTGGCCCTGGCGCGCGTCGCCTGCGCGGTGCGGCATCCGTTTTCCGAGATCCGCGACAACCTGATCTCGGCCCGTTGCCTGCCCATCGACATGCTGCGCTGCAAACTGGCCTTCTTCGGCGCGTCGAAATTCGATCCCAAATCCGACCGCTGGACCCGCATCACCCTCGCGCAGGGCGCGCCGCTGCCCGACGAAGTGTCGCAGCCGGATGCGGACGACTGGTGGTTGCCGGTGTTCGCGTCATGAGCCTGTCTGCCAACGAAATCCAGGCGCTGGCCACCAAGGCCGCGCGCGGGGCGGGCTTCCCGCCGGGCCAGGCGGAAAGCTATGGCCGCGCAACGGTCATGCATCTTGTCGCCGGGCGCGATCCGCAGCCGCTGCACGATGCGCTGGCCCAGGTGGACAATAGCCCGATCCTGCGCCTTCCGCTGCTGGTCGACGACATTCTGGCGGCCTGCGCCGCGGTCAAGGGACCGGCGGAACTGACGCTGAACCCGGACGACAGCGCGCTGGCGCCAAGCTATGCCGAGCTTGCTCCGGTGCGGTTGCGCGACTGCACACTGATCACTACCGGCGAACAGCCGCGCCTGCGCGTGGATGCGGAGCTCGACACGCCCTGGCGCCCGAAGCTGCCGCCGCGGCTGGACCTTCCGGCACGGCTGCGCGCGACGCTGAACGAGCTTGCGCAGAACACCTACGTGCCCGCGTCAGAGGCGTCGCGCCTGCGCGGTGCCGGTGCGGGCCTGTCGGACAACGACTGATCCGCGGCATCATTTCTCCTGAGAAAACAGACCGCTGAGCGAGGTTCGGATGATCCCCCGCACTGATGGCCGTTGCTTGCGCGAGAACGGCAGCGGGCGGCAGACCTCCATCGCCGCGACTCCGACCCGCGCGGTCAGCGCGCCATTCACCAGACCCTCGCCGAACCGCCGCGACAACTTGGCCAGCAGGCCGCCGCCCAGGATCGGTTCCAGCATGTCGTCGCCCACCGCCACCGCGCCGGTGGCCACGAGGTGCGAAAACACCGCCCGTGTCAGCCGCCAGCTGCCCAAGGTGCCGGAGCGTCCGCCGTATATCTCGGCGATGCGCCGGATCATCCGCAGGTTCGACGTCAGCGCCGCGCCCACATCCGCCAGCGCCAGCGGGACGAGGGCCGTGACCGTGGCCACCTGCCGCGCCGCCGCCTCGACCTCGCGGCGCGCGGCAAGGTCCAGCGGCGACAGCAATTCCTGTTCAGCCAGATCGAAAAGCGCCGCGGCGTCGAAGACATCCTCCTGCCGCTCGGCCAGCCGGTCGCGGCCCCATCGGGTATCGTCGCGCCCCTTGTAAAGCGCCACAAGCTGCGCCACCGTGCCGCGTGCGGCGGACAGGTCGTCATCCGCCAGCGCCTTGGCGGCGTCGCGGTGCAGCCGGTCGACGCGGCCCAGTCGCGACATGGCCGACAGCTCCTTCACCACGATCAGCACCACCACCAGCGCAAAGAGCGCCATGAGCAGTGCCACCGCATAGCCCAGCAGCGGCGTGCTTGTCACAAGATCGGTCACGAAACGCCAGGCGGCGATGGACACCAGCGTGCCGACCAGCGCCCCCAGCAGCCGCCAGAACCAGCGCGCCAGTTTCGATGGCTTGCGCGCGGCGATGGCAGCCGCGGTGGCCATGGCCTGGCCCTTGGGCGCGGGCAGGTCGGTGTCGGGCACCGGTGGCGCTTCGGCGGGGTTCTGGCCGGGCTGCGACTCGTCGATCTCGAACAGCACCGGGCCCTTGCGCGTGCTCATGTGGCGGCCTTTCTCATCCAGTGATACTCGATATCCGGCAGGCCCTCTTCATTGTTCGACCCGTCGCCGCGCGACGCCTCGACAAAGCCTTCGCGCTGGTAGAAACGCTGCGCGCCGGTGTTGGCTTGAAAGGTCCAGAGCGACAGGCGTTCGGACTGCGCCTTGGCCGCATCCATCAGTGCACGTCCCACGCCTTCGCCGCGGGCCTGGGGCGAGATGAAGACGGCATGGATGAAATCTTTCTCCCGCGCGAGGAACCCGAGAATCAACGGCTTGTCCAGATGCTCGGCCACGGTGACCCAACCGCGTTCGATCATGCCGGCCATGTGGGCGATATCCTCCGCCCCGGTATGCAGCCGCGGTTTCCACGGGTTGGCGGCGACGGCCTCGGTCAGGATCGCGCCCAGCTTGCCGGCGTCGGTGGACCGAGCGGGCCGCAGGAAAAAGCTCATAGCCGGTCTCCGAACAGGAACTGCGCCGCGCGGTCCAGCCGGATGTGCGGCGGCCCCTCGCCGGGCTTGAGGCTGAGCGGCGCGGGCGCGAAACGCATGACCTGGTAATCCTGGTCGAGCCAGGCCTCGGCCCCCTGCCGCGCCGGTCCCAGCAGGTGCGCCGGGTCCTCGGGCAGCGCGCCGGGATAGAAGGCCGCCTGCTTGCCGCTGTCCAGCAGCGTGCCGCGCACCACGTCGAGCGAGCCGCCCTGGTGCGGCCGCGTCTCTTCGGTGGTGGCGCGCAGGGCGGCGATGGACATGGCGGCGGTCTCGGCTCCGGCGAACCGCGCGCGGTCGCGGGCGTCGCGGGTCAGCGCCTCCATGATGCCGGTCAGGCGGCGGTGCTGGGTGTGATGCAGGTGGTCGGCCTTGGTGGCGGCAAAGAGGATCTTCTCGACCCGCTTGCCGCGCAGGATCTGGCTCAGGAAGGCGTTCCGCCCCGGCCGGAAAGCGGACAGGATGTCGGCCATGGTGCGGCGCAGGTCCTCGACCGCGGCCGGGCCCTGGTGGATCGCGCCGAGCGCATCCACCAGTACCACCTGACGGTCGATGCGCGAGAAGTGATCGCGGAAGAAGGGCTTGACCACCTGGGCCTTGTAGGCGTCGAAGCGCCGCTCCATCTCGCGCCAGAGCGACCGGCGCGGCGGACTGTCCAGCGGCGGCAGCGGCGCGAAGGTCAGGACGGGCGATCCGGCCAGGTCCCCGGGCAGCAGGAAGCGTCCGGGCGTGAGGTCGGAAAATCCGGCCTCGCGCGCCGCCGCGAGATAGTCGGTGAAGCCGCGCGCCAGCGCCTGGGCGCGCCCCTCCTCCAGCGCGGCCGCGCCGTCTTCGGCCCGCGCGGCCTGCAGGAACGTCGCCCCCGCGGGCCGCGTGTCGAGCCGCGTCAGCGTCTCCACCGACCACTCGGCATAGCTCTTGTCCAGCAGCGCCAGATCCAGCAGCCATTCCCCGGGATAGTCGATGATATCGAGATGCACTGTGCGCGGCCCCTGGAAGCCGGCCAGCAGCCCCGACGGCCTGACCCGCAGCGACAGGCGCAGTTCGCTGATGGTGCGGGTGCTGTCGGGCCAGTGCGGCGTGCGCGCCGTGAGCGCGGCGAGGTGGTTCTCGTAGTCGAACCGCGGCACGGTGTCGTCCGGCTGCGGCTGCAGGTACGCCGTCGCGATACGCCCATCCGCCGCCGCCACGAGGCCCGGCATCCGCGCCCGGTCCATGAGGTTGGCCACCAGCGAGGTGATGAACACCGTCTTGCCCGACCGCGCGAGCCCGGTCACGCCAAGCCGGATCACCGGTTCGAAAAAAGCTTCCGACACCGTGCCGGTGACGTTTTCGACCCCGCGCGTCAGCGTGTCGGCGATGGTGCCCAGGACCAAAGGTTGCCTCCTTCGTGTGTCTGCCCGCATTGACCTTCGCGACAAGATAGACATGGCGGCGCCCAAGGGCCAGAGCCGGATGGGGATTGCTGCGCTTGCTTGCCCGCGCTAATCCCCGCGCATGCCCCGCTACGCCCTCAGGATCGAATACCACGGCGCGCCGTTTGCCGGCTGGCAGCGGCAAGCCGACCAGCCGTCGGTTCAGGGCGCCATCGAGGCGGCGCTGGCGCGGCTCGAGCCCGGCCCGCACACCATCGCCGCCGCCGGGCGCACCGACGCGGGCGTGCATGCGCGGGGGCAGGTCTGCCATTGCGATCTGGAAAAGGACTGGAGCCCGTTCCGCCTGTCCGAGGCGCTGAATCACCATCTCAAGCCGGCGCCGGTGGCGGTGGTCGCCTGCGCGCAGGTGGCACCCGACTGGCACGCGCGCTTCTCGGCCATCGAGCGGCGCTACCTGTACCGCATCCTGCCGCGCCGCGCGCCGCTGACGCTGGAATCGGGGCTGGTCTGGAAAGTGCCCGGCCCGCTGGATGCGGACGCCATGCAAGAGGCGGCGCGGCACCTTCTTGGCCAGCACGATTTCACCACCTTCCGCTCGACCATGTGCCAGGCCGCCTCGCCGGTGAAGACGCTGGACTCGGTCGACATCGCCGAGGTCGAGACCGAGGCGGGCACCGAGGTCCACGCCCGGTTCCGTGCCCGCTCCTTCCTGCACAACCAGGTGCGCAGCCTCATCGGCACGCTCGAACGGGTGGGCAGCGGCGCCTGGGCTCCCGGGGACGTGGCCCGCGCCCTCGCCGCCCGCGACCGCGCCGCCTGCGGCCCGGTGGCCCCGCCGCAGGGCCTCTGCCTCACCGGCGTCGGCTATCCGGACGATCCCTTCGCCTGAGCGTCCGACCCATCGGTCGCGACCGCACCGGCGCCACACCCGCCAGCCGCCCTCCTGCCCTCGCAGCAGCCTCATCCGCCGCGCGCCCACAGCTTCGCCCGGCGCCGCGCCCTGCCCTTCTCCGGTTCCAATAACCTCAGAGAGCACGAGAGACTGGTCTCTCGTATCGCCCAATGGGCGATACCGCTGCGCCGACGCGCAAGCCCATCGGACGACACCGCTGCGCCAAACAGAGCGAATCCCCCACTGGACGCCCCTGCCCTGCGGGCCTATAACGCGCCCCATGATGCACGCCCTCGCGATCATCCTGCGAATTACATGCCCGGCGCCGTAAACACACGTTGCGCCGGGATAAGGCGTCTGGACCGCCGCGCCGCCCCTCACCCTATCTGATTTCCGACTGCCGAGGACGCCCCAGATGTGCGCCGACACCACCGACACCGCCGAGTCCGTCGACTACAAGGACACGCTGAATCTTCCGAAAACCGAGTTCCCGATGCGCGCGGGCCTGCCCAAGCGCGAACCCGACTGGCTCGCCCGCTGGGACCGCATCGGCGTCTACGAGCGCCTGCGCGCCCGCGCCGGGAACCGCACGCCCTTCACCCTGCATGACGGCCCTCCTTACGCCAACGGCCATCTGCACATCGGCCACGCGCTCAACAAGACGATCAAGGACATGATCGTCCGCTCGCACCAGATGATGGGGCATGACGCGCGCTACATCCCCGGTTGGGACTGCCACGGCCTGCCCATCGAATGGAAGATCGAGGAAAAGTACCGCGCCAAGGGCATGGACAAGGACAAGGTGGACGTCGTCGATTTCCGCCAGGAATGCCGCAAGTTCGCCGAAGGCTGGATCGATGTGCAGCGCGACGAATTCAAACGCCTGGGCATCACCGGTTGCTGGGACAAGCCGTACCTCACCATGGACTACCGCGCCGAACGCATCATCGCCGAGGAATTCCAGAAATTCCTGATGACAGGCACGCTCTACCAGGGCTCCAAGCCGGTGATGTGGTCGCCAATCGAAAAGACCGCCCTGGCCGAAGCCGAGGTCGAGTATCACGACAAGGAAAGCTTCACCATCTGGGTGAAATTCCGGGTCGCCTCTTTCGACATGCCGGATGTGGAGCTGTCGGACGAGGAAGCCTCGGACGAGGACCGCGAAGCCGTGGCCGCCGCCGTGGCGCAGGCGTCGGGCGATCTGGTCGGCGCCTACGTGGTGATCTGGACCACCACGCCCTGGACCATTCCGTCGAACAAGGCGGTCGTCTTCGGCAAGGACTTCGCCTACGGGCTTTACGAAGTCACCGATGCGCCCGAGGAGTCGTGGGTCGCCAAGGGCGACCGTTTCATCCTGGCCGACAAGCTGGCCGAGCAGACGCTGACCAAGGCGCGGCTCGAGGCCGGCCAGTGGCGGCGGGTGCGCGACGTGCGCCCGGCACAACTGCGCGGCATGACGCTGACGCATCCGCTGGCGGGCGCCGAGGGGTCTGAGGGCGAATGGGACCAGCCGCGCGATTTCCGCGCCGCCGATTTCGTCACCGACGAGGAAGGCACCGGCTTTGTCCATTGCGCGCCCAGCCACGGGATGGAGGAATACGAGCTTTACCGCGATCTGGGCATGCTGGGCGAGGTCATCACCTACAATGTCGAGGATGACGGCAAGTTCCGCGACGGCCTGCCGTTCTTCGGCGGCACCTACATCCTGAACCGCAAGGGCAAGGAAGGCGACGCCAACACCGCCGTGATCGACAAGCTGGCCGAGGTCGGCGGTCTGCTGGCGCGCGGCAAGATCAAGCACTCCTATCCGCATTCCTGGCGTTCCAAGGCGCCGGTGATCTACCGCAACACGCCGCAATGGTTCGCCGCCATCGACCGCCCGGTCGGCGACGGGCAGGACAGCTACGGCACCACGATCCGCGAACGCGCGCTCCGGTCGATCGACGAGCTGGTGAAGTGGACCCCGCAAAAGGGCCGCAACCGGCTCTATTCGATGATCGAAGCGCGGCCCGACTGGGTGCTCTCGCGCCAGCGCGCCTGGGGTGTGCCGCTGACCTGCTTCACGAAGAAGGGCGCCCTGCCCACCGACCCGGATTTCCTGCTGAAGGACGAGGCGGTGAATGCCCGCATCCTCGAGGCGTTCGAGGCCGAAGGCGCGGATGCCTGGTACAAGCCGGGTGCCAAGGAACGGTTCCTGGGCAATGACCACGATCCGGCCGAGTGGGACCAGGTCTTCGACATCCTCGACGTCTGGTTCGATTCCGGCTCCACTCATGCCTTCGTGTTGCGCGACCGCGAGGACGGGACCGAGGACGGCATCGCGGACGTCTACATGGAGGGCACCGACCAGCATCGTGGCTGGTTCCATTCCTCGATGCTGCAGGCCTGCGGCACCATGGGCCGCGCGCCCTATCGCAATGTCGTCACCCACGGCTTCACGCTGGACGAGAAGGGCAACAAGATGTCCAAGTCCATCGGCAACACCGTGGCCCCCGACGATGTGGTCAAGCAGTACGGCGCCGACATCCTGCGGCTCTGGGTGGCGCAGGCGGATTACACCGCCGACCAGCGCATCGGACCCGAGATCCTGAAGGGTACGGCGGACAGCTACCGCCGGCTGCGCAACACCATGCGCTTCCTGCTGGGGGCGCTGTCATCCTTCGAGGAGAAGGACCGAGTCGATCCCGCCGACATGCCCGAGCTGGAGCGCTGGGTGCTGCACCGGATGGCGGAGCTCGACCACAAGGTCCGCACCGGCTATGCCGCCTTCGATTTCCAGGGGGTGACGCAGGCGCTCTTCAACTTCGCCACGGTGGAGCTCTCGGCCTTCTATTTCGACATCCGCAAGGACGCGCTTTACTGCGACGGCGACACGCCGCGGCGGCGCGCCGCGCGCACGGTGCTCGACCTGCTGTTCCACCGCCTGACCACCTGGCTGGCGCCGGTGCTGGTCTTCACCATGGAAGAGGTCTGGCTCGAACGCTTCCCCGGCGACGACAGTTCGGTGCATCTGCAGGACATTCCCGCGACGCCCGCCGATTGGCGGGACGAGCCGCTGGCGGCAAAGTGGGCAAAGGTGCGCCAGGCCCGCCGTGTTGTGACCGCGGCGCTCGAGGTGCAGCGCACCGACAAGGTCATCGGCGCCTCTCTGGAGGCCGCGCCGGTGGTGCACGTTGATGATGCCGAGACGCTGGAGGCGCTGAAATCCGTGGCCTTCGAGGATGTCTGCATCACCTCCGCCATCGCGCTCACCGCCGATCCCAGCCCGGCCGAGGCCTTCCGCCTGCCGGACGTGCCGGGTTTGGGCGTGGTCTTCGAACGCGCGCAGGGCGAGAAATGCCAGCGCTGCTGGAAGATCCTGCCGGACGTGGGCACCCACGCCCATCCCGGCGTCTGCGGCCGGTGTGACGAGGCGGTGGCGTAAGCTCCCGCCTTGGCGTCGCCCATGAGACCGGACCGGCGCGCCGTCCCAAGCATCGCGAGATGCAGGCCGGCGCGTCGCGGGCCGGGCCCCACTGACGCGGCTTGCGCCGCTTCGGCGGGCCGGCCGGGATGACCGACATGGCCAACCGCACCCTGTCCTCGCCGCTGGGGCCGATCAACGTGACCGAGGCCGGAGGGGCCATCACCGCGCTGGCCTGGGGCGCCGGCGGCGCGGACTGCACGCCGCTTTTGAAACGGGCCGAGGCGCAGTTGCGGAGCTATTTCGCCGGCGCGGGCGTGGCCTTCGACCTGCCGCTGCGGATCTCGGGCTCGGATCTGCAGCGGGCAGTCTGCGCCTGCATGCAGGCGATCGCGCACGGGGAAACGGTGACATACGGCGATATCGCGCGGCACCTGGGCGTGCCGGCACAGGCGGTGGGCCAGGCCTGCGGGCGCAATCCGATCCCGATCCTGAT
>Ga0114903_1000828_pt1 | contig 14946 bp, 7 predicted proteins | sample MalvirDeepMed_s2_FD_87289 | JGI IMG/M metagenome (GOLD analysis project Ga0114903, IMG submission 87289) | Marine viral communities from the Global Malaspina Expedition - Malaspina viral metaG DeepMed_s2 | ecosystem: Environmental > Aquatic > Marine > Oceanic | place: Mediterranean Sea... | reverse complement strand
ATAGTGATCGTCAAAAGGTTTAATTAGCGCCATGCGGTTGGTTTTAAAGCTTGAAGATAAAAAGTTTTTTGCAGTATCATTTTTAAATGAGCCACTAATTATTTCTTGAAGTTCGGCTACCTTTGTTTTATGAGTTACCCGCTTTTAGAAACCATAAATGACCCGCAGGATTTACGCAAACTTCCGGTAGCACAGTTAAACGAACTTGCCGCAGAATTGCGCCGGTTTATTATAGATATTGTTGCCACTAAAGAAGGACATCTGGGAGCAAGTCTGGGTGTTGTTGAACTCACACTGGCGCTGCATTACGCCTTTAATACGCCTGAAGATCAACTCATCTGGGACGTGGGACATCAAGCCTACGGACATAAAATCCTTACCGGACGCCGGGATAACTTTGATACTAATAGGCAACTGGGCGGATTGAGCGGTTTTCCTAAGCGAGAAGAAAGTGTTTATGATGCGTTCGGAACCGGGCACTCGAGCACCTCGATCTCTGCTGCGCTGGGTATGGCGATCGCAGCGAAGATTCAAGGGAATACGCAACGTCAACATATCGCCGTCATCGGTGATGCGTCTATTGCCAGCGGAATGGCTTTTGAAGCCTTGAATCACGCCGGTGATAGTGATGCTAATTTACTCGTCATCCTGAATGACAATGCGATTGGGATTGACCCTAGTGTGGGTGCATTGAAAAATTACCTGACCAATGTAAAAACCGGAAGTCAACGGCAAGAGAATATATTTGAGGCCTTAAACTTTAAGTATTTTGGTCCGGTTGATGGGCATGATATCGACAAGCTTCTGGAGATCATCAAGACGCTTAAAAAGATCAAGGGTCCTAAGTTTTTGCACGTGATCACCACCAAAGGCAAAGGACTCAAACAAGCCGAAAAAGAACAGGTGGTCTATCACGCACCGGGAAAATTTGATGCCCTAACAGGAGAGTTAAATCCTAAAAGCAGCACACCACAACCTCCAAAATATCAGGATGTATTTGGGCTGACCTTGGTAGAGTTGGCTAAGAAAAATAAAAAGATCGTAGGCATCACACCGGCAATGCCTACCGGGAGTTCGTTAAAATATATGATGCAGGAGTTTCCTGAACGGGCTTTTGATGTAGGAATCGCTGAGCAGCATGCAGTTACCCTTTCCGCCGGAATAGCAGCAGCAGGTGGAGTCGTTTTTTGTGCGATCTATTCTACCTTTTTGCAGCGGGCGTATGACCAACTGATTCACGATGTGACCTTGCAAAAGCTTCCGGTTATTTTTTGTGTGGATCGCGCCGGATTGGTAGGCGCAGACGGGGCGACGCATCATGGGGTTTTTGATCTGGCCTATTTGCGCTGCATTCCTAATCTTATCATTTTCGCTCCGCGGAATGAAGAAAGTTTGCGCAACATGATGTTTACTGCCCAGCTGGGTTTAGAGCAGCCTATTGCTATACGCTATCCGCGCGGTCGCGGAACTACGATCAACTGGAAAGCGCCCTTTCAAAAAATAGGAATAGGTAAGGCCGAAAAGTTAACCGAAGGGGATAACATTGCCCTTCTCGTGACCGGCACGATGACCGAAACGGCGCTTCAACTTGCGGATACTTTTAAAAATGAGGTAGCGGTGTATTATTTTGGTTTTGTAAAGCCGCTGGATCTTGCGGCGCTGCAAGAAATTTTTAGCACCTATACTTACGTGGTTACGCTCGAAGATGGTGTAGCATCAGCAGGATTTGGTAGTGCTGTCGCAGAAGAAGGCACTCGCCAGAATTATAAAGGGAAACTGCAGGTATTAGGTATTCCTGATACATTTATTGAACAAGGAACCACCGAAGAATTAAGAGCTTCGGTGGGTCTGGATTTTGAAAGCCTCAAGGCGCACGTAGCGCATTGCTTAACGCTTATTTAATGTCAAGGCCTTTAATCTTTTTATAATTGCGCAACGCTTTTCCGTCAGTCATTGTAGAGACTTCGGCACAAATCTGAATAAGATTTTGATACAAGCTTTTTTCAGATTGATCAGCAGGAGCTAAAAGTTGCTGAATGAGTTGGTTGTAATGCGTGTCGTTATTGTCTAAAGCACGACAACGAGCCTCAAGCAATGTAGAAAGGATCTCATAACCGGCGATCTCTTTTTCGATCACTTCGCGGCTGTTGTAAATACGGTCTATACTCAGATTTATAATGTCTGTGATCTGGGCCTGATAGCTGCTTTTATCAATGAGCGACTGGTCAAACGTACCGGCAAGAATTTCCTCTTCATAGGTCATAAAGGTCTCAACACTCTCATTGATCAATGTGCCTATGGCTAATGCGCGCAAGTAGCTCACCCGGTCTGAAGTCTCCTGCAAGGCATTGTATTTATTGCGGTCTATCGTCTGGCCTACGAGCTTTACCATATATTCAAGAGCGTATTCTTCGGGGATAAGGCCTAAGTTGATACCATCTTCAAAGTCGATGATGGTATAGCAAATATCGTCAGCAGCTTCAACGAGGTACGCCAGTGGATGACGAGACCAGCTTAAATCGTTAGTAGCGCTGCGATTTAAAAGACCCAGTTCTTGGGCGACATCTTCAAAGAGTTCTTTTTCAGACTGAAAAAAGCCATATTTCTTATCGGCTATATGATCTGTAGGGCGGTGCGGAAGTGATTCTTTAGGGTATTTCATAAATGCACCTAAAGTAGCATAAGATAAACGCAAGCCTCCCGGAGCTCCCGGTTTGCTTTGAGAAAGCACTTTAAAGCCATTGGCATTACCTTCAAATTTGATGAGGTCTTGGTATTCTTTCGCCGTTAGGCTGTCTTTATAACGTTTCCCGTATCCGGTTTTAAAGAATTCGCCTATCGCTTTCTCCCCACTGTGCCCAAAAGGCGGATTACCGATATCGTGTGCTAAAGCCGCAGCAGCTACGATTGCCCCAAAGTCATTAAACTTGTACCCATACACCTGCTCTAAGTGCGGGTATTTCTCCAGTAATTTTTTACCCACCATTCGACCTAGAGAGCGGCCCACCACCGAAACTTCCATACTGTGTGTTAAGCGCGTGTGAACAAAATCTGTTTTAGAAAGCGGAATTACTTGGGTTTTGTCTTGCAAGCTTCTAAAGGCTGCCGAAAAGATAATACGGTCGTAATCAACCTCAAAACCCAGGCGTGTGTCGTCCTGTTCTATACGCAGTCTTTTGGCGGTATCGCCCTGTCTTTTTAAGGAAAGTAAATGCTCCCAATTCATCATAGTGTGCAATTTTTGGCAAGATACATCTTTGCCAAATTTTAATCTAATGAAACCCAGAGGTCTCAAAAAGCTGTTAACATTAAGGTAACCATGAAGTAACTCTTGGGTTACGAATTCATAACATTCGATTAACTGGCTAGAGTTTCTTTAGCGACATCTTTGCAGCACAAAATACGATTATTGATGAAACAGATTTTAGGTCTTTTAATGCTTATGTTTTCGGCAGTTGCATTAGGACAAACAGGAACAATTGAAGGGACTCTATCAGACAAAGAAACAAACAATGAGCCGCTTCCTTTTGCTAATGTTATTATTAAAGGTACGACTAAAGGTGCTACTACTGATTTTGATGGAAAGTACATTATTGAGAACGTACCGGTAGGAACGTATGAAGTAGAATTCAGCTTTGTAGGTTATGAGCCTGTAACAGCTAACGTAGTGGTACAAGCAGGGAAATTCACCAATGTTAGCACCGCCTTAGGTGCAAGTGCTGCTGCTTTAGATGAGGTAGTGATACAGGTACAAACCAGTAGAGAGCGCGAGTCAGCATTACTTCTTGAGCAAAAGAAGGCTGTAGAGATCAAAGAAAGTATTGGGGCTGTACAGCTTGCAAAACAAGGGGTTACCGATGCTGCTACCGCAACTACAAAAATATCCGGAGTTACTGCAAGTCAGGCTTCAGGAGATATTTATGTACGTGGGTTAGGAGACCGTTACTTATATACTACAATGAACGGATTGCCTATTCCTTCTGATGATGTTGAAAAGAAAAACTTTGATCTTGGTTTATTTACTACTCGTGTTATTCAAAACGTGGGGATCAGTAAAACCTATGGAGTAAGTAACTCTGCAGACCAGGCTTCGGGTACTATTGATGTAGCCACTAAAGAATTAAGCGGAACCAAAGAACTTGGTGTTGGTATTCGTGTGGGAGCTAACACAAATGCAACACAGAGCGGTGTAAGCGACAATTTTAAACTCACCGGAAACAAAGGAGATTATACTTTAGGGTTTTTAAAGAATCAAGGTTTTAACGAAACTACGCAAGCAAGTTCGCCAGGCTATAGCGCATACCCACGTATGACGCAGCAGACCTGGAATACTTCAACTGCTAATTTCCCAATGAATTATCGTTATGCGATTACTGCGGGTAAGAAATTTGGTGAGAAGTTTAAAGTGCTTTTTACGGCTTCACAGTCTGGAGACTTCACGTATAGAAACGGAGTTTTTAGACAGTATAGAGAAAACAACATTGATGATAGTATTACCGATGCGACTTATTATAATCGCCGCGTAACTACTACCGGTTTGTTAAACACCGAGTATAAGATCAATGATAAGAATGATGTAAGATGGGTTTCATTATTTGTGAATAGCCTTTCTGATCAAGTGTTTGAAGGAGGTAGAAATGGAGAGGCTACCATTTTTGAGGAAGAGTCTCGAGATGATGTGTTTCAGTTCATTAGAGATCAAAATACGAAGCAAACCAGACTTTGGGTAAACCAGTTTTTTGGTAACCACGAGCTTTCAGAAAAAAACACCTTAGATTGGGGAGTGGGAATCAACTTGTTGAGCGCAGATGAGCCTAACCGTGTAAGAAATGAGGTGAATATAACCCCAGACGCAGACTTTGTACAACTAGGGGTGACCGGAGGATTTCAGCAGCGTAAAAGTTTTCAGTTGATCGATGATGAAGAGTTAGCCGGATTTATAAAAGATACTTACGTACTTAACGAAGATTTTGATACCGGTTCAAAATCTGAAATTTCAGGAGGATTAAATGTGCGTATGAAGTCGCGTAACTTCAAGTCTCAATTCTTAGGAGCTACTGAAAGTAATGCCGGTGCAGATTTTGGTTCGGTTTCTATTGACAATCTTGATGTGATCTTTACAGATGAGAATTTCCGTTCAGGAGACTTGAATTTTCAATTCTTACCTACAGATCGTTACATCGCTGACTTAGAGTCGCAATCGGCTTTTGCTGCTTATACCTTACAAAAAGAAAAATTCAATCTTAATGTGGGTATGCGTTTTCAGCGTGACGCGATTGATGTTCTTTTTGATGTGAACAAATTCCCGGGGCGTAGAGGAGCTACTAATAAAGAGTACACAAACCTATATCCTTCGGTAAACTTCAAATATAACTTAACTGAAGATCAAGGGGTGCGTTTTGCAGGTAGTCGTACCATCACACTTCCTGAATTTAAAGAGATCGCCCCATTTGAATATGTTTCTCCGGTAGGGCAGGTAACTAAAGGTAATCCAGATCTTGAGGCGTCAATCAACTACAACTTTGATTTAAAATATGAGTGGTTCCCATCTTCAGATGAACTTTTATCTGTAGCTGCTTTCTACAAAATGATTAATGATCCTATCAACAAAGTACAACAAAGAGGATCTGCAGGTATCTTCTCGTATTTTAATGCAGGAGATCAGGCAAATATTTTTGGTCTTGAATTAGAAGGTCGCGTGAATATCGTGAAGCCTGTAGAGGATAGCGGAAATATAGGCGTACGTTTATCTGGTAACATTACGCGTATGTTCCACGAGCAAGACCTTAAAGAAATTTATGATGAAAACGGCACTTTGCTTAGAACTTTTAAATACAATGGTAAATCTGATGAAGGACTACAAGGTGCGTCAGACTGGATCGTAAACGGAACTTTAGGATTCAGCACTGCTGAAGAAAATCCTTGGGAACTTAACGTAGTGGGTAACTATGCTTCTTCTAAAATATTTGCATTGGGTGCGCCACGTAACCAGCAAGAACCAGATGTTTTCTTTAACGAATCAATTGTAGAACAAGGTTTTGTGGTTCTTGATGCAGTATTGTCTAAGCAAGTAACAGACGGTTTTGCGGTAAAACTAACCGGTAGAAATCTATTAGATCCAACTATTGAGCAAACGCAAATTCAGCGCCCTACTAATGGAGACCCAGTTTTTAATGCAACAGTACAATCATACACTTTAGGAAGAACCTTTTTATTGGGACTTACCTACGACTTCTAACATAAAAATTTAATTAAACCCGATTAATTATGAAAAGAATGATGAACAACCAGTACCTAAGGATTTTTGCTTTAGGTCTAGCTATGGCAGTAAGCAGCTGCTCTAACAATGATGATCTAGGTTTTGGAGAAGAAACTCCTACTGAAGATGCAAATCTTACAGGAAACCTTACTGAAGATCGCCAATTAGACCCGCTTGTAGAATACAAGTTAACAGGATCTTTTATTGTAAAAAGCGGAGCGACTTTAACCATCCCTGCAGGAACACGCATCGTTTCTGAAACAGGTACTGACAAGTACATTGCTGTAGAGCAAGGAGGAGATATCATAATTGACGGTTCAGCTTCTAATCCTGTGGTTATGACATCTGCTAATGAGCAAGGTGGTGACTGGGGAGGTCTTGTGATCTGTGGAGAAGCTGTTACTACAGAAGGTGTAGACGCAACTGCAGAAGTAGGTGGTCTTATCTACGGAGGTACAGATAATAATGATGATTCTGGATCTATTGATTATTTGATCATCAACTACGCTGGTGCTCAAATTAACTCTGACTCTCAGTATAATGGTCTTACTTTATACGCAGTAGGTGCTCAGACTGAAATCACAAACGTGGCAATTTTGAACGGTGAAGATGACGGTGTGGAGTTCTTTGGAGGAACTGCAAGCGTAACCAACCTTTACTTAGAGAATAACCAGGATGACTCTGTTGACTGGACTGAAGGATGGAGTGGTTCTATCACAAACACCTATGTAGTTTTAGATCGTGATGATTTCTCTACTGCAATTGAAGCAGATGGGGATAACGCAAACCCAACTATTACAGACTTTACTGCTGTTTCAGAAACTGGCGGAATCGCATTACAATTCAAAAAAGAATCTGGTGCTACGATCACCGGTCTTTCGTTACAAGGTTTTGATACTTCTTTTGATTATAGAGATGGTGGTGCTGTTTCTAACGTTCAGGTTGAAGGTGAAGATTCTAACCCTGCACTAAGTTATGTAGCAACCGCTACTGTAGATATCGCAGATTTTAGCTGGGTACAGTCTGGTCTTGAGGCTAGAGCTTATGTTTCTTTAAACGGAGATCTTACTACAGATATGACTCTTGATGCAGATACGCGTTATTTATTAGATGATGTATTTACTGTAAAATCTGGTAATACATTAACTATTCCTGCAGGAACAAAAATTACTGCTTTAGATGGTGGCGCAAGTATTTACATCGCTGTTGAAAAAGGTGCTACAATCAATGTAAATGGTACCGAAGACAATCCTGTAGTAATGGGGTCTTTAAATGGAAACCGTGGTGACTGGGGAGGTCTTGTAGTTTGTGGTGATGCAACTACTACCGAAGGTATTGATGCTACTGCAGAAGTAGGAGGTCTTGTTTACGGAGGTTCAACTGACAATGATGATTCTGGAGATATCACAAACCTTGTGATCATTGGAGCAGGAGCTCAAATCAATGCAGATTCACAGTTTAACGGTCTTACCTTATATGCGGTAGGTTCTGAAACTACTGTGGAGAACATCGCGATCATCAATGGTGATGATGACGGTGTAGAATTCTTTGGAGGTACCGTATCTGTAAACAACATCTACTTAGATAATAACCAAGATGATGCTGTAGACTGGACTGAAGGATGGAATGGAACAGTGACTAACACGTATATCACGCATACTGATGCTGATTTCTCAACTGCATTTGAAGCAGATGGTGTAAATAACAATCCAACTTTTATTAACGTAACTGCTATTTCTACTGTAGGTGGTACTGCATTACAGTTTAAAAAAGAATCAGGAGCAACCATCACTAATCTTTACTTAGAAGGGTATGATACTAACCTAGATTTTAGAGATGACGGTGCATTAACGAATGTTATGATTGACGGTGCTGCAGCTGTTTTAACAGAAGCATATAATACAGGCTCACAAGTTGATATTTCTACTTGGACTTGGATCGAAGCTAGATTATAATATATTTGAATTAGCTATATGAAAAGGTCCGGAGATGCTCCGGACCTTTTTTTGTTTTTAAACCTGTGAAAGAATTCATCTCAAGATAGGTTTTAGGATAGTAATCCTTTAGAAGGAAACAAAAAAAAGCAGCCTCACCGGGCTGCTTTCTTAGCTGCATATTTACCGAAGCTTACAAAGTAATCTTCAGATTTAATTCTTCTAATTGCGCGGCATCAATTTTTGCAGGCGCATCGATCATTACGTCACGGCCGGCATTATTTTTAGGGAACGCGATAAAGTCTCTTATCGTTTCTTGTCCGCCTAAAATTGCTACCAAACGGTCTAATCCAAAGGCCAAACCTCCGTGTGGTGGCGCACCGTATTGAAAGGCATCCATCAAGAAGCCAAATTGTGCTTGTGCTTCTTCTTTGGTGAAGCCTAAGTAATCAAACATCTTAGACTGTATCTCTTTATCGTGAATACGTATAGAACCACCGCCTATTTCGTTTCCATTTAATACAAGGTCGTAAGCATTTGCTTTTACTTCGCCCGGCTTAGTGTCTAGCAATTCCATTTGTCCCGGTTTAGGAGACGTAAATGGGTGGTGCATCGCGTGGTAACGCTCTGTTTCTTCATCCCATTCTAAGAGCGGGAAGTCTACTACCCAAAGCGGCGCAAATTCATCTGACTTGCGTAAGCCTAGTTGTGTAGCCAATTCCATACGCAGCGCGCTCAATTGTGCACGTGTTTTTGAAGTTTCTCCTGAAAGTACACAGATCAAATCTCCGGGTTGCGCTCCGGTAGCTTCTGCCCATTTAGCAAGATCTTCCTGATCGTAAAATTTATCTACCGAAGATTTAAAACTTCCATCTTCATTACATTTTACATAAACCATTCCTAAAGCACCAACTTGTGGACGCTTCACCCAATCAATAAGCTTATCAATCTCTTTTCGGGTATAACTTGCTCCTCCCGGAACAGCGATACCTACAACCAGTTCGGCGCTATTAAAAACGTTGAAGTCTTTATGCTGCGCCACCGCGTTGAGTTCGCCAAATTCCATCCCAAAGCGAATATCCGGCTTGTCGTTACCGTATTTTGCCATCGCCTCGTCATAGGTCATTCTCGGGAAGCTTTCGATCTCAAAACCTACTACTTCTTTTAAAAGGTGTTTGGTTAAACCTTCAAAAATATTCAAGATGTCTTCTTGCTCTACAAAAGCCATCTCGCAGTCGATCTGCGTGAATTCCGGCTGGCGGTCAGCGCGTAGATCTTCGTCTCTAAAACACTTTACGATCTGAAAATACTTATCCATACCGCCTACCATAAGCAATTGCTTAAACGTTTGTGGCGATTGCGGAAGCGCGTAAAACTGACCTTCATTCATTCGGCTAGGTACCACAAAATCACGAGCACCTTCCGGAGTAGATTTGATCAAATACGGAGTTTCAACTTCAATAAAACCTTGTTCAGATAAGTAGTTGCGCACGGCAATACTCACTTTATGTCTAAAGATGAGTTTCTCCTTAACCGGATTTCTTCTGATATCCAGATAACGGTATTTCATACGGAGGTCTTCACCACCATCAGTTGCATCTTCAATAGTAAACGGCGGCGTTTTGGCCTCGTTTAAGATCTCTAATTTTTCAACCAAAAGCTCTACATCACCGGTAGGCATTTTTGGGTTTTTAGATTCGCGCTCGATCACCTTTCCGGTAACCTGAATCACAAACTCACGGCCCATTGTTTTGGCGAGATCCATCACCGCTTTAGGGGTACGTTCCTCGTCAAAAATAAGTTGGGTAATTCCATAGCGATCGCGTAGATCTACCCAGATCATAAACCCTTTATCGCGGGACTTTTGTACCCAGCCGGCAAGCGTTACCGTTTCGTTTATATTTTCGGCGCGTAAAGCCCCGTTGTTATGCGTTCTGTACATGCTTGATTATTTGAGGTGCAAATTTAAGAAGTTAAAGCAAGTCACCGCCTATTGTTTTGAGGTTATTTTATTGGCACCGCCAAAGGTTTTAATATTCCGTCCCGAAAGCTTTCAGGATGCCTCGAAATTGAAAATTCGTTTCCAAGCAACGCCTCATGGGCCTGCCTTTGTCGGCAGACAGGCTTGCCCTGAGGTATTTTACTTAGCCGTAAAGCTTTTCGTTTTTATGGGATTCAACCCTTGAAAAACAAAAAAGCAGAAGAATAGTCTTCTGCTTTTGAGTCTAATTAAAATCAAAAAGATATTTAGCTTTCTGAATCTTCTGAAGCAGCAGCTAATTTAGCCTGTTGTTTTTGTTCTTCGCGTGCTTTTCGCTTTTCTGAAAACTTCACCTTAGCACGATTAGTAAGGTAGAACATAACCGGTACGATTACCAAGGTTAGGAAGGTTGCGAAAACCAAACCAAAGATTACCGTCCACGCCAGAGGTCCCCAGAAGATCACGTTATCACCTCCTATGTAGATACCCGCGTCATAATCAGTAAAGAGCCCGAAGAAATCAATGTTTAAACCAACTGCCAGCGGAATCAACCCGAGCACTGTAGTAATTGCCGTTAGCAATACAGGGCGTAAACGTGATTTACCACCTGCTACCGTAATTCTAAAGTAATCTTCACGGGTTAGATACTCATCATCTTCAATACCTAATTCTTCTTTTTTACGATCGATCAAGATCTGCGTATAGTCTATAAGTACGATCGCATTGTTCACCACGATTCCGGCGAGTGAGATAATACCCATCATCGTCATTAAGATGACAAAATCCATTTGGAAAATGATCAAACCTAAGAATACACCCACTAAACTTAAGACAACCGCCATCAAGATGATCACCGGTTTTGAAAGCGAGTTGAATTGCGCTACCAGAATAAGCAAGATCGAGCCCATAGCAATACCTAAGGCCATCAATAAGAAGCTCATATTGTCTGCTTGCTCTTCTTGCTCACCCGTAAAGCTGTATTCAATTCCGTTAGGAGTTTCATAGCCTGCGAGGTCTTGTTTCAACTGCTCAACAATTTGAGTAGCATTAAAGCCTTGCTCGGTAAGCACATTTGAATATAAGGTGATCACACGCTTAAGGTCTTTACGTTTGATAGCACTAAATGCTGCTGAAGATTTTTTATCAACTAATGCAGAAATAGGCACCTGAATGATCTGACCTTGATTGTTTCTAAACGTTACCGGCTGATTGAATAAAGCATTCTCATCATAACGATAATCTTCATTAAAACGCACGTTGATCTCAAAATCATCATCTCCTTCTTTATAGGTAGAAGCTTCTTCACCATACACCGAACGTCTCAAAGTTTGCCCTACCTGAGCGGTAGAAATACCAAGCTGACCGGCTTTCTCACGACTTACAGTCACACCAAGTTCAGCTTTAGATTTATTGACATCCAGTTTGAGTTCTTCAATACCACCTATGCCTAGATCTTCAATATAGGTACGCATATTTTCCGCAGCGAGTAGCATTTCTTCATAATCTTCACCGCTGATCTCAATATTTATAGGATATCCTACCGGTGGACCATTAGCATCTTTTTCTACAATAACTGAAGCTCCGGGGAATCCTTTAACCGCGTCACGCACTTCAGAAAGTACGGTGCTACTGCTCACTCCGCGGCGCAATTTAAAGTCACGCATAGAAAGCGTTACTTTACCTTTGTGTGGCATTTCGTTACTCTGGCCACCGTCGGTTTGTGGGTTTCCGGCACCTTGACCTACTTGTGAAATGGCGCTTTCAACCATATAGTTGTATCCGTCAGCATCTTCATACTTTTTAATAGCATCAAAAATGCGCTCCTCGATTTGCTTGGTAAGTTGATTGGTTTTTTCAATCGCCGTACCTTCAGGATATTCTATATAGGTGATGATTTGATTGGGTTCATTTTCAGGGAAGAACAACACATTAGGTTGTGCGATCCCTACCAATACAAAGGATAAGAATAACATAATCACGGTTCCGAAGAAAAACACGTATGCTTTTCTTCCGCGCAGCGCATATTTCAAGAAACGCTCATAGAAGTTCTCTAATTTTCGAAGCGATTCAAACTGAAAATAGCGTACCGCACCTGCTAAGAAATATTTATAAGCCCAAAGCAAAATCGCAATCAGAAGCAATAAGTTTCCGATTCCTCTAAATCCGCCTGAATCAATTACCAAACCTACGATAAGGAAAATGGCACCTACGGCAGTCAGAATTAAACTGTTGCGCACCAAGCTTTTTTTGCTCATATCTTCTTCTTCGGTTTTCATAAAACGTGAAGTCAGCATCGAGTTGATGATAAGGGCAACGAATAAAGACGAACTCAACACCACAGAGAGCGTGATGGGGAAGTAGATCATAAACTTACCAATAGTTCCGGGCCATAAACCTAGCGGGAAAAATGCTGCAAGCGTGGTTGCTGTTGAAGCGATAATAGGCCAGGCGATTTCCCCAAGACCTTGCTTTGCAGCTTTTAAACGCGGCATACCTTGATCCATCAAAGAATATACGTTCTCCACAACCACAATACCGTTATCTACCAGCATCCCAAGTCCCATTACGAGACCAAAGAGCACCATCGTATTCAGGGTAAAACCTAAACTTGATAAAATGGTTAAGGACATAAACATAGAAAGTGGAATTGCAAATCCAACAAACAATGCGTTTCTAAATCCTAAGAAAAACATCAATACCACGACAACCAGAATCACCCCAAAAATGATGTTGTTAACCAGGTCGTCTACCTGATTCTCTGTTTTGATCGATTGGTCATTGGTAAGGCTAATGTGTAACGACTCAGGATAGTAATTGGCCTCTTCTTCAGCGACGATCTTTTTAATAGATTCAACCGCTTCGATCATATTTTTTCCGGCGCGTTTTTTTACATCAAGCATCACAACCGGCTGGCCATATTCACGTGCGTAAGTGGTCGCGTCTTTTTCTTTAAAGCGCACGGTGGCGATATCTTTAAGAAAAATATTTCCGCCATCGCGTTTTACCACGATGTTGTTAAGTTCTTTAGGATCTTGAATTTCACCTAAAACCCGAATGTTTTTTCGCAACCCATCAGAAATCACGTTACCCGCAGAAATGGTATTGTTTTCAGAGCGAATGGCATTGATGATGTTATCAAAACTCACTTTAGAAGCGGTCATTTTATAAATATCAACCGCTACTTCTACTTCTTGCTCTTCGGCACCGCGTACGGTAGCTTCTTTGATCTGCGGAAGCAATTCTATTTTATCCTGAAGGTATTCAGCATAATCTTTAAGCTGCTGCACTTGAAAGTCACCGGTAAGGTTGATGTTCAGAATAGGTTGTTCTTCTGAAATATTAAGGTCAAAAATATTAGGCTCTACTTTGGCACCATTATCTAACGTAGGCCAAGTAGTTTCCGCCTTAACTAAATCAACTTTATCCTTAACCTTAGTTTTAGCCACATTTACATCTACATCTTCTTCAAATTCTACAATGATGATACTGTAATCCTGAAGGGTAGTAGAGGTGATTTCTTTAATCCCGGCGATGTCGTTGAACTCTTCTTCGAGTGGTTCGGTGATGAATTTTTCAACATCTTCGGCGGCATTACCCGGGTTTACCGAACTTACATAGATCTTGGTTTCTATGATTTCGGGGAATGCTTCACGCGGCATACTGTAATAGGCTGCCAGACCACTAAGCAAGATGATCGCCGTTATTACATAAACGGTCATCTTGTTGTCTATTGCCCAAGACGATATGCTAAATTCTTTATAAGTGTTTTTTGCCATCTTACTGGTTGTTTGAAGATTGATCTTTTAATTCTACAGCTTGCCCGTCTCTCAAAGAGCGTACTCCTTCTACGATCAGGCGGTCTCCGGCTTCGAGGCCAGAAGTGATCTCTATGCGTTGATCATCACTGTAACCTTCTTCAATTTGTACTTGTTTAGCGATAGCTGTACCATCAGCTTGCTCCTCATATACATAAGTAATACTGTTACCCATTGCATTTTGCTGAACCACATTTTCTGGCACTACAATGGCGTTCTCAGCGGTGTAATCATTTACCATAACGGTTGCGATCAGGTTAGGCTTTATAGCACTATCAGGATTAGGGATCGAAATCTTAACATCAAAGGTTCGGTTGTCTGGGCTCACAAAGTTGCCTACTTGTCTGATTTCACCATCGTAGGTTTTACCTATAGAAGCTAGTCTGATTTTTACTTCAGTACCTTGATTAACTTTACCTAAGAAGGCTTCGGGGATCGAAGCTTCAACATACATATCGCTCAGGTTTACGAGGCGTAAAACACCGGTTTGTCCTGCGTTTACTACCTGACCTTGATCTGCCATCGTATTGTCTACGATTCCTGAAAATGGTGCGGTAATAACGGTTTTGGCAACTCTAGAGCGCAATTGATCTGTTGCAGCTTGCATCGCTTCATAATTGGTTTTTGCTTCTAAATACGTGATTTCAGAACCAATCTTCTGATCCCAAAGACGCTTTTGACGCTCAAAGGTAGTTTTTGCTAAAGCGGTCTGTGCCTCTTGACGGGCCAGTTCACTTCCTAAACCTCCATCATCAATCTTGGCAAGACGCTGCCCTTTAGCTACGCGTTGTCCTTCTTTAACGTAAAGCTGTGTTAGAACTCCGGTGTATTCTGCGTAAAGCACAATATTTTGATCAGTATCTACATTACCTTGAACTTCAAAATAATGCTTAAACAACGTGTCTTGTAAGGTTACTGCGGTTACTAAAGCTGCTTTTTTCTTTACGTCTAGTTTGT
>Ga0114903_1000818_pt1 | contig 15098 bp, 5 predicted proteins | sample MalvirDeepMed_s2_FD_87289 | JGI IMG/M metagenome (GOLD analysis project Ga0114903, IMG submission 87289) | Marine viral communities from the Global Malaspina Expedition - Malaspina viral metaG DeepMed_s2 | ecosystem: Environmental > Aquatic > Marine > Oceanic | place: Mediterranean Sea... | reverse complement strand
GACTACGGGGACCATGCGGCGCGAACGACGAATTCCTGCTCGCCGCCACCGCCCAGAACCTCCGGAAACTGGCGAAGATCCTTCCCGCACCGCAGAAACCGCGAAACGCCTGACAAGAAAGGCGCCTGCGCCAATCACGAGCGCCAAGATTCGGCGCTCGCGAACAGGTGTTTTTCCACAGAATCGGCGGAAAGCGGCCGTTCGCGGCGGGTGCGAAGTCGGTCCAAAGCCCTTCTGCCGAAGACATGCACGCTTAAACGATGATTTCCCGGATCCGTTTGCCCAAGTTCAACGAACTTGATGGGATCACCAGATGAGCAGCATTAGGTAGGAAAAAGAGTGGATGAAATGAGAAAGAAGAGCGGCCGAATCGCTGACCTTCCATCGGCGCGTGAACTCTCGGGTCCTTTGCCTGTCGTGCGGGCCGTGCGCGGGTTGGCAAATCTCGCCCTCAAAACTGGCCTTGGAGGGGAGAAGGCGAAACGCATTGTCGAGAGCGCAGGTCAGCTCCTCTCCCAAGCTGATCTTCTCGATCTTCCCGATCGGTTCAACGCGGCGTTCGGTGATTGCGGGTGGATCGCGACGTCCTCCCTATCCGTGGACGTGATGCGCGCGGCACTTGAGAGTCACGAAGCCGGTGATACAGATGCTGCTGAGGCGATCATCCTCGATTGGGTGCTTAAGTCTGACACCATCAATCTCTTCGCCATTTCGCGAAGCAAGTTATTTGGCGACGCCCATGGCCGTTGGCATCAACTGCGCGAAGCACTCGCCCTGACCGAAGAGGGCCGTTACTGGTCCGCCGTTCCGCTAATCCTGATCGCCAGCGACGGATTCGCCTCCGACGTGCTTGGCACATCTCCGTTCGAGAAGAACGCAGATCTCTCGCTCTTCGACTCGATGGTGGCGCACCCCACCGCCCTTCCTGCCATGGTCGCGCGGATGACGACGGGCGTGCGCAAATCGAGTGATGACCCCCTGTCCTTACCGCTACGCCACGGCGTCCTACACGGACGATCGCTTGGTTATGCGAACCGTACCGTATGCGGCAAGGCGTGGATGCTCATGATCGCCTTCGTCGATTGGGCGGCGGACAAGCGAGATGAAGAGGCGCGGCGAGCGAAGGAAGAGGCGCGGAAGTCGACCGACTGGCGCTCGCTTTCCGCCTCCCTGCAGAAGAACCAAGCCGACAAACGGGCCATCGAGGCATTCATCGCACGCCGCTGGGATGGCCCGTTCGATGCAGAGCTGAACGAGAGCGATCCACCTTTCGCCTTCCATGAGTTCTTGGCGGGGTGGAAGGCGCGGAATTTCGGCCTCATGGCCAAGCGAGCCGTCAACATCACCCAACAAAAGCACGGGCATCTGGCAGGGCGGATGCGGGCCGATGCCGAACATGTCGAGCTCACCGCGTTCGAGATACTATCGGTGGAGCAGACGACCGTCGCAAGGGCGGAGGCCCGCGTCTTCATGCGCGGTCATACGTTGAAAGGCGAGGTCGAGGGAGAGTTTGCGATACTAACTTTCCGCCACACCGCGGACGGCGACGTCGCGATGCCGAATGATGAAGGTGTCTGGCATGTACAGCAGGGTTGCGTGTTCGATCTCATGCATCAGCGCACGGTCGAGAAGCGTCGTGAATAGGTATGAAGAACTACGCGACGTTCTTCGAGTGCTTTAGACTGAGAAGGAGGCTACCGTTGCACAGGGTCTGATATGGTCCGGGGCTGATGTGTTCGGCGGTTTCTACTGTCCGCCGCGGACCAATAGAATGTTCTTGCAGCGACCTACTAAGACGACCGCTCATCAAGCATCTCAAGCTGCGCGATCGTACCTGTCCACAACTTTTCACTCATGCGATCGACGGCGAACTGCATCGGGACAGTGTTCGAGAACACCACGCCAGCGTAGATTGTCGGATCGCTCAGCCCAGTGAATTTTGAGAACGCCTCGGAGTTCTGCCGCGCGATCGTCCATCGATTCAGGTGCTTAGCGAGCCGATCAGGTTTTCCCTTAGCATCTACCTCGCCGCGGAACTTCGAGAGTTGCTTTGCGATCTCGCTCGGGGTCTTGGCGAACTGAAGGTGCTTGCACTCTAGGAGAACAATTCGGCCGCCCTCGTGCCATGCAAGCACATCGATATCGCCGGGATCTTCGTCAGGGTCCCGGCCAAGGATCTCACCAAATTTGATACCCCTCCGGACGGACCAGCCCGAGGTCCGGAGCTTGTTGGCGACCGTCTCCTCGAACTCCTGTCCGTTCGTGTTGGAGGCCCTGTCAGCCCAACGGCGCATCTTGCGGGACGAGAGCCGCTGCTGCTCATAGTGACCCTCGTACATGTTGTGAACGGTTGCCAATAGACCTTCTCGGATCATCCCGGGCACCACGAGGACGTCGGCCTCATGGCCTGTCCCGAGCCTGATTAGAGGTCGACGCGCGATGGAAAGCCGACGCCGGAAGCGCCATGGCTGCCGGTCCGCATCATCGTATTCAGGCGGAACAGACTTCCAGTCGTCCCGCGGCACGCTCTCGAGGTTCTCCAAAACGGCGGTCGCACCTTCCGCCTCGAGACGCGCGACTAGGTCGGCCCTGGGTAGGATGATCCAAGACTGCCCCTGCTTGATACAGAGGTCCTCGAGCGCGTCCATCGTGGATCGGTACGCCCACAGGCTGGCGCCGAGCTCTTCCTCCCAGGCCGCCTCGAAATCGCTATTCAACTTCCCGTGCTGGGACTCATCGGCGATCTCCGGCTCCCGAAGTGAGTCGGCATATGTTAGGCGTTCGCGATCGACCTGCCGGTTGGCGAAGTCTCGGCCAACCGGGTCCATTATGCCTTCGAAGAAGGCCGCGTCGATCTCCACCTCCCCCGCAGGCGAGATCCGTAGCTCTGGCTTCATCGCTCCGTAGCGGATGGCGTCTGAGTATCCGCCGAGATGCACGACCATCATCGCACGCGCCATGAGTCGGGACAGGTCGATGTCGCCGACCTCCAGGCCACCCTCTTCGGGGCAATGGTGAAGGCCGATCTCCATCAAGAGGCGACAGGCCAACGAGACGCCGTTCAGCCTAAATAGGGTCTCCGCGACCTCCGACCGCATCGCCGCCTCGTCGTCGGACAGCGCAATGATGGCCCCTGCGGTCTTCCTCCAGCGCCGCGCGTCGATTTCCGCGGCCTCGTGGTTCCGGACAGCCGCTTCCATTAAGCTGCGCCGACTAAACCTCGAGAGGTCGTGGCAAAGGGCGGCTTCCGCGGCTGCCGTGATGTCGTTGAGCGCCTTCGTGCAGGCCTCAACGCCGTAAACCCGTCCGCCGGGGCGCTCGACGCCGCTCCATCCAAGCCCAATACGTATCGCACCATCCTGTATTGAACTGATGTGAACGACGCGCCCGTCGAACGTATCGCGCATATGATCGCGGAAGTCCTGCGGAGCGAATGCATGCAGCTGCCGGGCATGAGGCGATGATACGATCATAGCCGTGATCGTCGGCAACTCCGCCTCATCCCGACCGACGAGCCGCAAGGCCCCAAGCACGAAAGCCTCGACAAGCGTAGCCTCTGCGAGGTTGTTTTCATTGGACAGCCCTCGCCAGAACTCTTGCGCGACGATCGTGGTAACAACTCCCGAGGTGGCGCACCTTAGTTCGATCGACGCCCGGATCTCTTCCGCATAAGCAGGCACGAGTTCAGCGGACGGAGTGGGCGGCTGTGGATCGATCCTGAGGTCCCACAGCAGCAGGTCTGGTAGTTCGGGCACAGTCCTATCGAGGACGGGGCCAATCCGCTCCATCCATGTTCGAAGCGCTTCGAACCCCCTGAAGCAGGGTTTAGAAGCGTCGTCCGACCGCGGACGGGACTCCACCCACCAAGCCCTATCACCCCTGGCCCAGACGGCGCGGAAACGTCTATGCCTCGCGTCATCCATCGACACGTAGAGGTAGCTGACCCCTCCTGGTGACCGCGCTCCGCTACCTTCTCTCCGCACGTCCGCGAAGCCGCCGTCCGGCGTGGGAACGACGCGCCGATCGTATCGCTGGTGATGCTCGACGCGTGGCTGAAGCTGCCCATTCGTCGGCCCCACGATCATGCCACCAGGCATGCCGTCGGGCAGGGCCTCGTGAGGGATCAGGTGACCGCGATTCCCGAGCGTTTCTCCGACCTGTGCGAGAAGACCGTTCACGTTAGGGAACTCGAAGCCCTTGTGGGCGAGGTCGCGCTCCGTCATCGCCAGGCGCAATAGATCGGCCATGGAGAAGTCCGACCGCCAGCCGAGCACTTCAGCGTCGTAGGCGCTTGCGGCCTCCACGAACCATCCTTCGCCGTGGTCTGGCAGCCCCGTCATCTGTCCGCGTCCGAACCCGCACATGATAACGAATGTGATACCTGCCTTGAAGTTCGAGGAAGCCTCACATTGCTCTCGAGCGACCCGGATCGCCGAGTTCAGTTCGACTTCGACCCGCGCGCCGTTCCTGGGCGACCCCAGAAGGCCGTCCTGCTCGAAACCTGAGAGGTCGTCGACGACGAGGACAACCTGCACCCAGTATCCGGCGTCTACCTCGATGGGCGGACTAGGGATGACCGGTTCGAGGCTCAGTGGCGAGGGCGTCATCCCGATCCCGTGGAGCATCGGCGTCTCGAGCAGCTGGTTCGTAACGAGAGAGAGATGTTGCATCCGGAGGATCTGCTCGCCTCGAGGGCCGAGCGAGCGGCAATGGTCGATCACCGCGCTGCGGATCGCGGGTCCGATCGCCGTGGGAAGCGCGACCACGACATCACCATCGAAGCGCAGGAGTGGCTTGCGGAAAAGCGGGCTGTCGCCGGCATGCTGCACCAGTACGTTTTCATCCTCGGGTAGCAGCACGAAGGCGTCCAAAGATCTGTCTGAGATGCCCATGGTCTCGCGACTCGCGTCCGAGAATGTGACCCACCCGGATAACGTCCGGACCGAAGGCAGTGCTTTCGGCGTGATCCGTCTCCGTAAGGGGTACTCAGCTCCGACCTCGAACGTGGCGATCCCGGCCCGTTCGCACAGGGTCTCCGACAGTATCAGGCATGCCCGACATCCGTCCTTTAACTCACGAAAGTCGCCCGGCATCTGCTCGACGATCTGCAGAATGAGTTGGAGGTGGAAGCACCCGCCCTCGCTCAGCCCTTCCATGATCCGGTAGTTTCGACCCTCGTAGCTGACGCGTCCTGCGAAGACGTCCTCAGCCGGATCCTCGTGATGGCCGGCCACCTTACCGGCCTCCGTCAGCCAGTCGGCCAGGTCACGTAGACGAGGCGCCTTATCGCCATCGCACGTGGACACGACTGCGTGCGCCAGCATCTCCAACCGATAGGTGGAGGCCTGCAAGTCCGGAAGGAGCAGCAGGCCGCCGACTGCCCGCGATGCGACGCCGCGATCAAAGCCGGAGAGACGGTTCGCGAACTTGGTCACGCCGTCGAGGCTGGCAGCCTGCATCGCTTGCTGGGCTGCGAGAAGGTCAAACGGTAATCCTGCCATGCAGTGTACTTATCACAAAGATACAAAGAGCTACCATGCGGTTTCAGGCAACTCCCTGCTGCCGAGCTAAGTCAAGAAGACTGTCCGTGGGGCGCGCCCCGCAGACGTCGATAGAGCAGTGGGAACTGGGAGGCTTCCTTCGCCACGTAAGTAGCTCTCTCGGCGCCACTTGAAGTAAATAAAATTCAGCAGTGCAGCGTATGCCTGCCAACTCAGTGTCCGCTAAGGGCCGTCACCGTCGGTGAACATCGCCTTTCTCGGCCCCATTCTGAGCATCTCCGACGGCCGTACGGCCTATGGCGAACGGGAGCGCCGTCACAGCGCACTTGCTGTCGAGTTGCCCCGGGTGACGGGGCGCTGCAGTGAGCTGTTGGGCCTGTCTGTCGCCCTACCGCAAGTACGGTTCCTGATCCTAGCGTTCACCGTCTTTCCCGCAGATGCCGACAATCCTTATCGCCGGATCCCACGCCGGACTTGCGGAACGCAGACGCTCCGTTCGCACCAAGTGCAGGCAGCGCCAAGTCACAAGGCGCGCCTTCTAGTTCCGTTTCGAAGCAAGGGCTTTGTTCCACCCGTGTCCGTCGGTATTCATGCACCAATGGAAGCGCGTCACGATCAGATTTTGTCCAAGTGCCTGTCGATCGATATCGAGGTGGACCCGAGCGACGCGAAGGTATTCGCGATCGCCGCTGTGCGCCACGATGATCAGCCCGCGCTGAAGTCCGCGGGCCAGCTGAGCGAGCACTTTCTGGATAGTCTTGAAGCCCAGCTTTACGATGTCTCGCACCCTGTCGGTCATAATTTCTTGAACCACGACCTTGGACACCTGGTTGCGGCGCGGTCTCGGTTCTCAGAGATCATGCAGGCGCCGATCGACACATTGTGGCTGAATCCGCTCGCCTTCCCACGGAACCCTTACCACCATTTGGTGAAGCACTACCACGACGGTCGCTTGGCGACGGGACATGTGAACGATCCTGAACTTGACGCTCGCCTCGTGTTCGAGGTGCTGGCAAATCAGCTCGATGCATTCGAACGCCTCCTGGCGGATGAACCAGACGCGATCGCGGCGTACCACTACCTGACAACGCGAATGGAAGGAGGCGGCGGCTTTGATGCCGTTTTCGCGTATCTTCGAGGAGGAGCCTGCCCAACCTTCGACGAGGCAGAGGCTGCAATACGGCGGATGCTCGTCGGCCGAGCATGCGGTAAGCGAGTCGATCAAGCGCTGGCCCGGCTGAGCAGTCCTCAAAACGGATGGCCGATGGCCTATGCGCTGTCGTGGATCACGGTGGCGGGCGGGGACTCGGTCATGCCGCCCTGGGTGCGCGCCCAGTTCCGGGAAGCATCCCTGATCGTGCGGCACTTGCGCGACACGTCATGCAAGGACCCCACGTGCGCCTGGTGCGCCGATCAGAATGATCCCGTCCGGGCACTGGAGAAATGGTTTGGCTTCCCAAGCTTTCGGCCGCGGCCGGTCGACGTCGATGGACGCCCGCTGCAGGAGCGCATCGTCGACGAAGCAATGTCGGGTACCAGCCTTCTGGGGATTCTGCCGACGGGGACGGGCAAGTCCTTGTGTTACCAGGTGCCGGCGTTGTCGCGGTTCGACAAGATCGGCGCTCTGACCGTGGTCATCTCGCCTCTGGTCGCGCTGATGTCGGACCAGGTCCAGGGCATGGAACGGGCCGGCATTTCCTGTTCGGTCACGATCAATGGCATGATGTCCATGCCTGAACGTCAGGATGCCCTGGACAAGGTTCGGCTGGGAGATGCCGGAATCCTCATCATCTCTCCAGAGCAGCTTCGAAGCACCTCGATCCGCCGCACCCTGGCGCAGCGCGAGGTCGGGCTTTGGGCGATCGACGAGGCGCACTGCGTCTCGAAATGGGGGCATGATTTCAGGCCGGACTATCGGTATCTTGGCCGGTTCATAAGGGAATTCTCTGGCGATCAGGCGCCTGCGCCAGTGATCTGCCTGACCGCGACGGCAAAGCCGGAGGTGGTGGCAGATATCATCGAGCATTTCAAATCGAAGGCCGGAGTAGAGCTCTTACCTCTCGACGGTGGGGCGTCGCGTACGAACCTGGCATTCGACGTGCGCCCGACGACGAAGAACAGCAAGCTGACAGACGTGCTGACCGTCATCGAGGAGTTGCTACCTGCAAACGGACGCTCGGGCGCCGTGGTGTATTGTTCCTCCCGCAAGGAGACCGAGCGCGTGGCCGAGTTCCTGAAATCCCAGGGGTTCGATGCCGCGCATTTCCATGCGGGACTGGGGGCGGACGACAAGCAGGTCGTGCAGGAGCGGTTCCGCGTGGGAGAGCTGCGTGTGATCGCCGCGACCAATGCCTTCGGAATGGGGATCGACAAGCCTGATATCCGGCTGGTCGTGCACGCGGATATCCCTGGATCTCTCGAGAACTACCTGCAGGAGGCCGGGCGTGCAGGCCGCGACCGAGAAGACGCGCATTGCGTCCTTCTGTTCGCGGCCGATGACGTCGAGCGGCAGTTTCGACTGACGGCCAGTTCACGGCTGGCGCGGCATGAGATCGGAGCAATCCTGAAGGCACTTCGACGGATCGACGAGCGGACGAAGAAGACCGGCAAGATCGTGGCGACCTCAGGCGAAATCGTACGATCCGAGAAGGACCAGGAGTTCGAACGCGACAGCGCAACCGACGATACCCGCGTGAAAACAGCCGTCTCCTGGCTTGAGGAGGCGCACCTGGTTTTGCGGGAGGAGAACCGGGTTCAGATCTTCCCTTCGTCGCTTCGGGTCAGAACGGTGGAGGAGGCGAAAAAGCGGCTTGCGGTTGCGGATCTGACGCAGGCGCATCGCAAGGAGCTTCTCGCGATCGTCGAGCATCTCATGGCTGCGCCCCCCGACGAAGGCGTCTCGACGGATGAACTGTGTGGTGTTTCTGGCGTCTCCCCAGGGGCGTTGCCAAAGGTCATGGCGACGTTGGAGAACCTCGGCATCGCGCGCAACGACGTAGCAATGACTGTCTTCGTGCATGTCGGCGTCGCCCATGCCTCAGCACAGCGTCTGGCAGAGGCCTCGGCACTGGAGGCCGACTTGATCGCGCTTATGCAGGAAACGGCGCCGGATCTTGATGATAGAACGCCCGTCCCGCTGAACCTCTCCGAGACGTGCCAGCGTCTGCGCGACAAGGGACATCCAGACGTCCGACCAGACACGATCGACAAGCTGGTGCGCGGCATTGCCCAGGATGGCCGCAGCCAGGACGGCGGGCGTGGGAACATTTCGCTGCGCAAGGCCAGCCGGAACACGTTCATGGTTACGCTGGCGCGGTCCTGGAAAACGGTTCAGGAGACGGCAAAGCTTCGGTGGCTTGCGGCCGAACTTCTGCTGGTCCACCTAACGGAGCGGCTGGACAAGGGCGCGCGGGGCAAAGACCTTCAGGTCGAAACCACGGTCGGCGACTTGCTGGCGCAACTGACGCAAGATGCCTTCCTCAAGACCAGCGGCGTGCGTGACATGACCAAGCTGCTGGAACGCGCGCTGATGTGGCTACACGAGCAGGGTGTGCTGACCCTTGGCAAAGGGCTCACGGTCTTCCGGTCGGCGATGACCGTCTATCTCGACCCCGCGGGCGGACAGTTCACCCAAGCGCATTTTGCACCTCTTGAGGATCACTACAGCGAACAGACGCTCCAGACCCATGTCATGGCGACCTATGCGGAGACCGGCCTTCGGACCATGGGCGACGCGGCGCGGCTGTCCGAGGACTACTTCCTTCTCAACAAGGAGCAGTTCATGAAGCGGTGGATGCCGGGCATGGGGCGCGAAGTCCGGCGCCAGACGACCAGCGCATCCTGGGATACGATCGTCGAGAAGCTTGGCAACAAGGTCCAGCAGGACATCGTCACAGATGACCGGGACCGGACGAATGTCCTCGTCCTGGCTGGGCCAGGGTCGGGCAAGACGCGGGTGCTGGTCCACCGGATTGCCTACTTGCTGCGCATGAAGCGGGAGGACCCACGCGGTATTCTCGTTCTGGCGTACAACAGGCACGCGGCTGCCGAGATTCGTGTGCGGCTGCGGGCACTGGTGGGCGACGACGCCTTCGGCGTCACCGTTTCCACCTGTCACGCCCTGGCGATGAAGCTGGTGGGGGCCAGCTTCGTCGGGCAGCGCGCGGATGCCGAGGACTTCGATGGCATCGTGATGGAAGCCGTGCGCCAGCTCGAGGGGGAGGGCCTGTCGAAATCCGAGGCCGAGGCGCAGCGAGACACACTGATCCAAGGCTACAGATGGATTCTTGTGGACGAGTATCAGGATATCGGGCCGGCGGAGTCTCAACTCATCTCCGCGGTTGCGGGGCGGTCGCTGGAGGATGCAGACCTTAAACTCAGCCTGTTCGCCGTCGGCGACGACGATCAAAACATCTATGCGTTCAACGGGGCCTCGATCGAGTTCATCCGCAAGTTCGAAGAGGACTACAAGGCGCGCCCAGCCTTCTTGGTCGAGAACTACCGCTCTACCGGTCATATTATCTCAGCGGCGAACTCAGTGATCTCAGCGGCGCCGGACCGGATGAAGGTGGACCGTGAGATCAGGATCAATACAGACCGGCGGCGCGATCCGGGCGGCGGCGTTCTGGAGGGCCAGGATAGTGTTGCGCAAGGAAGAGTGCAGCTATTGAATGCCAACGGTGGCGACATCCCCCAGGCGATCGCGGCTGTCGATGAACTGATGCGTCTGTCGAGGCTGGACCCGGAGTGGTCTTGGTCGCGCACCGCCATCATCTCGCGTAACTGGAGGAGGCTTGGCGCCGTCCGATTCTATGCCGAGCAGCAAGGGCTCAAGGTCGAGATGGCCAATGAAGACCTGCCGAACATCTGGCGGCTGCGCGAGACACAGACGCTGGTGGCTAGCCTTCGGAAGCGGCAGGGGGAGCTGCTAGGCATCAGCGACATCATTTCCGTCCTCAACGAACAGGAGGTCAACAGATGGGTAGAGCTTCTGGCGGAGGGCGTGGCCGAACTGGCGCGAGAGTTGAAGACAAAGACGATGCCAGTGCCGGACATTGTCGAATGGCTGGCCGAGTGGTCGCGGGATACGCGCGGCGAGCAGCGCGGGCTGCTTCTGCTGACAGCGCACCGGGCCAAGGGACTCGAGTTCGATCATGTGGTTATCCTGAACGGCGGATGGGACAAGCCGTCGAAGAATGAAGATCGCGACGCACCGCGGCGCCTGTTCTACGTGGCCATGACGCGGGCCCAGAAGAGCCTCGTGGTCATGACATCGGGAGAACATGCCCTGCTGAGGAGCGACTCTCCCTCTATCTTGTGTCGCCAAGTCAGGCTGAACCAGACCGTCGAAATGCCGTCTCCCCATGTGTATCAACTTCCGGACTTGAAGTATTCCGACCTTTCTTTCCCCGGCCGGCAGAGCAGAAAGCACGAGGTTCACGATGGGATCCGAAGCTGCAAGGTAGGAGACCCTCTGGGTCTTGAGTTTCGGGAGCCTCATTGGGAGCTGGTCGATCGGCACGGGCGTGTCCTAGGCCGAATGGCAAAATCATGGCAGCATCCGGTTGGATACGCCTTCTCCTCCGGCAGGGTCGGGGCCGTGGTCCACTGGCGCAAGTCAGATGGCGACGAGAAATACGCCCACTACGCGCGTCGCGATGCATGGGAGACGGTCTTGCCTGAGCTGACGTTCTCGCCTGCTCCTGCAATAGGTGACAAGCTCGAAATCTCTTTGCCTGCGACGCGAGCGGGCAGCGCGCGAACTTCGCCTTTCGAAGACGTACCAGTGACGCCCGGCAAGGGCGCAGCGCCAGCGGGGTCTCGGTCGGCGAGGGAATCTGCGTGGGACCGGGAAGCGCTTGGTGCATTCGCCCATAGCGCCTTCAAAGATAGCCGTTCCTGGAGCGATCTCATCGAAGCCTTCCGAACGCGCGGGGTGGAAATCTCGCCGAAGTCTGGTGGTCTTGTCCTCAACGCTAGATCGGACGGTCGCCAAGTCTGCAAGATGTCGGAGTTGGGGCTGAGGTACATGGAGATGGTACGGCATTTCGGTGAGGGCTTCCCCGATCATCCTTCGCCATCGCTTGCTGAACGTGCATTGGGCAAGATGGGCGAGGCGGCGCCAGACCAGCGGGCGCGACGTGCGCGAAGGTCTTCCGGCGACGAGGACGACTTCGATCTCGTCGAGGAATAATGAGCGGCAATCAGACTTCCCTAGTCATCGGTCGCTGCCAGGGGACAATAGCGCCCTGCCGACCGCCGAAGGGCTTCAGGAGCGGCCGCTTTCTGGGCAAGATTGGTACGCTTGGTCATGAGATCGGGCAGATGGCGTGGGCACTTGCCGGGAGCATTCCGCAGTGCAAGCCGACGCCTTTGGCGTGGGGCCGAGGCTATGTGGACTCGTTCTGCGCTGCTGGATCTATGGGCCAGCGCCAGCGGATCGCAAAGATGCGGCCCCGATGAACAACCTCACCGGGGCCGAGACTGGTTAGGGCTGGCGGCACTCGAAATCCGCCGCCTCGTATGTACCCGAAGTTGCAACCGTCGCATGCGGATAGGCGGGGTACTCACACAGCGGCATGGAACGCCCGGCGGTCTCTTCCGCGGCATCGGTAGCGACCAGCCCGGACGGCGGGGTCCCTTCCTCCACCCATGCCTCGAGCGCTTCGAGGGAATTCCAACGCATCTGGAACGCACCTGACCCATGGCCGAAGCCGGGCTGAAGCCAGAATTTCATGAACTCTCCCGTGGCCTCCGGACCCATTTCTTCCCGGACGCGCTCATACCATTCTACGGTATTTCCGAACGGGATCGCGAAGTCGGTCGTGCCATGCAGAAGAAGCACCTTGCCACCGGCATCCGCGAACGCGGACATGTCGGCCGAGACGGCGTCGGTAATCTCGGACAGCTCGGTGATCCGCTCGGCGTGTTGCGATGGGTCGAACTCCAGCGAATTGGCGCCCGGGTCACGAAGGATGCCGTAGCGGATCGCGGGATCGGCCAGGACGGCAAGGCCGAAATTCTCGACAGGCGTTGGTGGTACCGTGGGCTGCGGCTGTGTGCCCATGCCCCAGAGGCCATAGAGGTCCGCGCCGAGGAAGATCGGCCATCCCGAAAAGCCCTGAGCTCCGCCCTGCAACGGGGGCGTTTCGGTCCGCGTGTCGATGACGTTCAGGGCCTCGATCTGCGCGTCACCGAAGCAGACACCATGCTCCGGCTGCCCGTCGTCGCACGCCAAACTTGTGATCTCGAACGTCTGCCCGCAGGCCGCTGTATTTGAAACGAGCCCATCTTCTGCGCCGTCCAGGGCGTCGCAGGCTTCGAGAACGGTTGGATTCAGTAATTCGACATCGCTTGGATCGAGCCACGCATCTTCGCGGTAAAGCGCCTGCGCGGCCCGGTTTCCCGACAGCTGCAGGCCCACGAATGAGTTGGCGGGATGCACGACGATCACACCGTCATAGTCGCCGGGCCAGCGCTGGATGGCGATCATCGCCTCGTGGCCGCCTTGCGAACTGCCTTGAACGTAGGTGTGCTCTGGCGCCGCGTCGTACATTTGGCTGACAAGCTGCATCGCCACGTCCCGGGTCTTCTTGATCTGCTCACCACCAAAGTTCCGCAGAGCCTCCTCGTTCATGAGAAACGTGCCGTCGAGCGACGAGTCAGACTGATGCCCGCTATCGCTGCCGAAGGTCACGTAGCCTTGCTCGAGGGGAGTGGGTGCGTCTTCAGGATTGAACTTTACCGGATCGAGGCCGGTGACGACGCTGCCGTTGTAGCCGCCCCCGCCATACTGGAGCAGCTTGCGGTTCCAGTCGAAGGGGAGGTTCACCTGAAACCTGATGTCGGGCGCGGCTTCGTCGACCGGCGCGATGGCACCCCGGACCTCGCAATTTTCTGCGGGCTCCTGAAGGACCGAGGCGGTTTCGATGACGGCGCCGCCGGTTGCGAGGCCGATCTGCTGTGCATCGATTGTGATGCCTTCCAGCTCCTCGCAGCTTCGTTCGAACGAGGTCTGTGCCTGGGCCGCCGTTGCAAGCAACGGGGCCATGACGAAAAGGGGTAACGCGGTTCTCATGATGTCTCTCCGCCTGCCTGCAAGGATAATTAAGCCAAGGCCATCGTGGATAGCCATGGTCTTGGACAAACGTGGTTGCTCCGGCTCCGCCAGCTATATTCGCGGTTCACGATCCAGAGGTACGCCTGTTCGAACGCTGATAAGGTCCAAGGACGAATGGTCTCTCCGGACGGCGCGATGATCAGAGATGGTGTGGAAGCCGGTTTAAGGAAAGATCGGCAGATATGCCTGCGAACTAAGCACCGCCTCACTGGCAGTGAGCGATGGTGACTGCCTCTTCTGCCTCTCGGTGAGTCGTCCTGGCGCCATCCTTGAACCTCTTACGAGGCCCCCTTCAACTTGGGCGTGTTGCAGATGCTGTGCGCACTCGCATGAGGTGATCCGAAGCACATGCTTAGGAACGTGTTTCTGTTCAGGAGAAGCCCGGGCGAGGTTGCGAATAGCGAGCAGCCTGCGGTCCATCCTTCTTGGAACTTCAGCATGTTCTCCCGTTGTGCGGAGTGTTTTGAGGAAAAGCAGAAAAAGTTTTTTCGCAAAATCAGTAACTTGACTCGTCCGCGGCCTGGTTCTTCAAGGGCGGGCGCATTTTTCTGTTTTGGATTTTCATAGGATTCGCGGACCTTGCCCATGTTCAAGGTCGGCATCTGATGAAGCCAACCGACAGCGCGAAAGAAAACACGCACCTGAGGGTGCGCGTCTGGAAGTTGGGGCAGAGATCGCCCGTGTATCACTTGCCACGGTAGAGGCCGAAAACGGCCCAGGCAAGCGCGGTCTCAGCTCCAGGATGAAAAGTTAACTATCCCGGAAACCCCGCGTTTCCGGGAACGGAGATGGCATGTCGAACTACGAAGACTGGTTGCAGGACCAACCGGCACCCAAGAAGAAACAGAAAGCATTGGTGGTGGCGCCGATCCACGGTGTTCTGCCCTATGCAGGTGACCGCAATCCGCTGACGCGCAGCGACACGGTCAAGCGGGTGTCAGCGGCGATCGCAACGCCGATGACGGAGGGTATCCGACAGGTTTACCACTTCGATGGCGAATCCGAATACGCCGTTGCCCTCGATGCGCTGCGCAGCCCGGAGCTCTATGGGCTGGAAGTGCAACTTCCTCCGCTCAACTTTTACTGCCGGCGGGAGCGCAAAGTGCGTCCCCATCGGTTCGACTTGCGCCTGACCTCCCGGGATGGCCATCGGCGCGCGGTCTTCGTGCGCAACGCGACGAGCCTGGCGAAGCCCGAAACCCAGGACGAGATCGATGATATCTTCGCGGCTGTCACAGAGGACTTTGCGGACGACGCGACGGTCGTCTGCACGGATGATTACACGCGGGCCTATCGCGACAACCTCCGCCGCATCTGGGACTATCTGCAGGTGAAGGACGATGAGGCGGATGTGATCGTCGAGGGCGCCGCGCGCACGACCAACTACTGGTACCTGAGCGACCTCATCGCGAATTGCGACATCGAGCCCTGGCGCTGCTATCAGGCGGCGATGCGCCTCATCGGCCAGAATGTGCTCT
>Ga0114903_1000815_pt1 | contig 15114 bp, 18 predicted proteins | sample MalvirDeepMed_s2_FD_87289 | JGI IMG/M metagenome (GOLD analysis project Ga0114903, IMG submission 87289) | Marine viral communities from the Global Malaspina Expedition - Malaspina viral metaG DeepMed_s2 | ecosystem: Environmental > Aquatic > Marine > Oceanic | place: Mediterranean Sea... | reverse complement strand
CTCTGTAATTATCTTTGCTCATTTTCTATTCTTTCTAAAATAAATAATTTTATCTATTGTATAAATAATACCAACAACTAAAGCAATTATCTGTAAAATTGTATGTATTTGAGTTAAGCTTAAACTTAAAGAAATTGTATTAATACTAAATACGTCTAAATTTTCTTTTATAAATTGTTTCATTGTTTTTTATATTACGCTTGTTCTAGGATCAAATGATACTAATATCTCAATATCTCCATACATTTTAGTTCCTGATACTTTTGTTCCCTCTTTTTTTATACTTGGTATAATTACCTCATTTGAACTTATTGCTCCATCTGTCAAACTTGGAGTAATGCTTCCACTAAATACATAAGAAAAGTTATTCTGGCTAGACATTGAAAAGCTATCTATTAAAGTTAATTGAGTAGCAGTTGTGCCATTTTCTGTAATTGGCTTTTTCCATAAGCTGAAAACAAAATTTTCTCCAGCACCAGCATCTGTTGCAAATTTATAATTAATTCTTTCTATTTGACAACCATTATGAGGAGCATTGAAAAACCCATATCTAGCTCCGAAATTATTATTTTTAGAATCTCCAGTTGATAATACTGCTCCAGCATTAATATTAAAATTAAATTGTGTGAATGTCATTAAAAAATCATTCGCACTTGTTGTACCAGTAAAATATAAATGTAAATGACTTAAAGAGTTTTTTCTAAATAAACTATTCCATTTATAATCTTTACTTAAAACAATGTAAGAACCTAAAGGTATAACCTCCTCTAATGTAATTGAGGTAAATTGTAATCTTGTACTATTAAAATTAAAATCAGTATCTAATGTTAATTCGTAAGAGTTTCCAGTTGTAGAACAAACAACTAAAACAACATCGCCACTATATAATAAAGTTCTAGTTGCAGTTCCTGGAATTACAGTTAGAAAGCTAATTGTTGCACTTGTTGGTTGCTCTGATACTACTGCAATAGCTTCTGCTCTTAAATAATTTGTAATTGAACTCATAGTTATAAACTTACATTACTTACTTCATTATTAACTTCTAAACCAGTATCTATTCCTACTGATATTGTTTGTCCCGTACTATTTAAAGAAATTTCATACCATTCGCCACTCCATGTATCTTCTTGAGCATTGAACGTACATTGATAAGGAACAAAATTTGATCCGTCTATTGTAATTCCAAAGTAATAAGGAAGTAAAGATTTATCAGTAATATTAATTGCTCCGTTAAAAGTTCTAGCTCCTTTATTTTGTCCTTTTAAAATTTCCTCAACTAATAATTGTGTTATTCTTGAACCAGTTCCAGAATTAAAAGCTTTCCAAGTTGTATTAAAAGTTTCAAAAGCTGATGTTGTAAAATTATAAACTTCGATTTTTCCTATACCATTTGGAGAACTACCTACTAATAAATCAGGAACACTATAAATAACACCAGTAGATATGGCAGTACCTCCAGGAGCATTCTTTGCTCTGTAAAATTCTAAATTAGAAAGCTCTCCATCTACTAAATATTGAACTCCTCCGTTTTCACTATATACAGGAGGCGAAAAAATTAAAATGTGATCCGAGTCCGTTGTTCCCTCTACTACTTGTATAGCTGAATCCATTATCCAATTCTGACCATATATATTATAATAAACAGCAGCATAACCCTCTAAAAATAAATTACCATCAAAAGGAAGATTAAAAGTTTCGCAGTTAATATTAAAAGTTAAATTACTATTTAAATTATTAGAGTTCAAAACCAATGAATCAAAAGTTAAAGAATTAGCAAAGTCTACGTCTATATCGTGCCAGGCTTCAGTTCCATTTCTTATAAAAGCATATTTAGTATCAGATGCTCCAACTAGTTTAAATTTTAATTGTAATTTAATTTGGAGAATGTTTTGCTCATTACTACCAGTTGGAAGAAAAGTATCTAAAGCCTGAATTTTAAAATCCCTATTAAATCTTAATGAAGAGTTATTTGTTGATAAAACTGGACCTAAATCTGCAACATATTTATCAGTTTTACTATTGTTTATATCATAACCAACACCCGAATAAGTTGTGTTATTATATCTATATCCATTCCATAAAGAAATCTCATTAAAATTAGGTGTAAATGTAGTACCAGTATCATTATTATTAATATAAGATAAAAAAGGTAAATTAAAAGTCTGAAGCCTATCATAATTCGCATTGACTTCTTTTAACACTGGTAAAAAATCAAAAGTTGCACCTCCTAATCTTTTATAAGTTGAACCCTCTGGTACAACTGCTGAAGTAGAGCCTGAAGTATCAGGAGCACCAGTTGCATCATTACCAACATTATAAGCTCTAAAAAAATGAGTATTTCCAGAAGTCCAATTATCATAGTAATTAACTTGTACGAATATCCAATTACCATTTGAAAAGAAAACTCTCATTCCAAATGTTTTACAAATTGAATCTAATAATTCAAAAGTAGTAGCATATTTTTTAACTCCATCATCATCTAATTCAACAAAAGCCATAAAATTAAATCTACTATAAACTAATGGATCTCTATCTGCTTGATGAGTCATATTATCAGTAGTCCAATCAACAAAAGTTCTCATAAATTTACCAAATGGACTAGAGCCAGTAAAAAAAGTATCTGTATTTATTTGTAGAGTAAAAGCGTTTCTAAAGTATTGTAAGGCAGTAAATGATGATGGAGTATCATAACCAACACCCTCATTAAATTTAATATCTTTTAGTGGAGATAATCCACAAACTGCGGTTAAACTAAACTCTCTTGGATAAGCAACATCTTGCTCTGGATTTATATCATTCAATAAATTACCACACCAGAATAAAGTATATGTTCCGCTTCCACTAGAATCATCATCTGAACGATAGACTCCTATTTGCCATCGTCCATAAACACTTATCTTTATTTCATTAATTAAAGCTTGTTGAGCATTGGATGTGATTATCATATCAAAAACTAATTCACTTGGAATCAAACCAGTAAATCTATTTTCATCCTCTGTTTGATAGGTTAAATCAAAACCTCTTGAACTTAAAACTGGCTCATGTAAAGTAGAGCTTGTTGCTTCATTATCATAAATTTCTATTTTATAATAAACACTACTATCACTTTGAAATATAGATTTAAATTTTTTCTCTCTTCCCATTAGTACCCTCTTGTTCTGTTTCTGTTATTTTTAGCTCTATCACTACTCAATAAAATATCTGATCCTTTTATCGTTCCGAATACTTGAACATTACCTCCTCCACTTTCTCCTATCATTGATTTAAGCTTGTCTAATGGAGCTATTACTTCAGGATTAGACATTGTTGTTCCTGGACCCTCTCCTACCATTGCAACAGTTGGTCCAGTAGCTAATCCTCCATCAGCTAGTCCAATCATACCTAAAAGAGCATTACTTCCAGCACTCGCAGCTAAATCTAAACTTCCAAAACCTAATGCAGTCATTATAGCTTTCATTGCAATCATAGCTATTAATTGAGCAACAAAAGCTTTAAAAGCTTCTTTAGCACCATCTATAAGAGCTTTAAAAAACCCATCAGAACTCTGTAAAGCTTGTGAAAATACTCCTTGCATTGTTTGTCCAAAACTCATAAAAGCACCTTTTATATTACTAGCTAATACTTCTGTATGTGTAATGACATCACCTAAATCAACCATTTCAACTTTTGCAAGTTCTACCTTATCTCTTAACTCATCAAAATTTTGAGTTATTAGTTTAATTGGCTCTGCATCTAATTTTGGAAAGTTTAAGTTTTGAAAACCCTCTCCAAATTTACCAGTTATTGTTGGTCTTACTGGAGATGGAGTAGGAGGAGGAGTTTTTTTAGGAGTAAAAAATGGCTTTCCAGTAACTGGATTGACTGCTTTTCCACTTCTCATATCTCCAATGATGGATGTATCTGGAGTTATATTTTGATTGCTAAAATCTAATCCTTTTGATTCTTCTTTAACTCCAAAAATAGCATCTTTAACTCTATTAAATACATCAACTACTTTATCATAATTAGCAGTTAAAAAAGTTGCAGCAGCTAAAGCAGCACCTATTACTCTTCCTTGTGGAGTTAATAATTTGAAAGCATTAAAAACAAATGTTATAGCTGGAACTAATTTTAATAAAAAGAACTTTCTTAATATTGTAAAAGCAGTAATCATTTTACCAACAACAACTAAAATAATTCCAAAAGCAGAAGTTAATCCAGCAGTTTTTAAAGCTCCTTTTTTTTGTTCGTCAGAGAATTGACTTGTAAACTTTGCTAAATCACTTAAAGCACCAACTAAATCTTTTGCTAAAGGCAATAACTCTTGTCCTATTTCAACTCCAACATTACTTAAATCAGCTTTTAATTGTCTTAATTGATTTGCAAAACTTTCGCTAGTTCTTGAAAAATCTCCTACTGCGTTTTGTGATTGCTTTAATGCTAGGTTATATGTTAAAGTTGCCTTTGCAACTCTATCTAATTCTTTAAATACTAATCCTTGTTCTGCTGCAAATGTTTTTAAATCAGCTTCAGTAATCGCAATACCTAAAGATTTAATGCTCTCTCTTTCTCCAAGTAAAGCCTTTGTTAATGCTGCACTTGCTCCAGCAGCTCCACCACTAAAATTAGTAAAAGATGCTAAATCTACTGCTAACTCATTAACTTGATTGGATAATTTTAAAGCTTCTTCTTGAGTAAAACCAAAACCAGTTAATAAATCTCCAGTATCTCCTAAAAGTTGTAAGGCTGCTTGACTACTTAAACCAAAATTCTTTTCTAAATTATCAGCAGTTTCATTTGCATCATCTCTAATATCTCTAAATACAGTATTAAATTTACTTTGTGTTTCTTCAAAATCACTAGCTAATTTAACTGCAACAGAGCCTAATCCTAATAATGGAGCAGTAAAATTTCTAGTAATACTCATTCCAATACTAGCCATTCCATCGCCAAACTGCTTAAGCTTTCTAGTTGATTTTCTTAAATTGCTCTGAAACTGCCTATCATTTAAAGATAGTTTTACGCTTAAATTCTTTTCAGCCATTTTTTTTATTTATTAAATCGTATTTCTTAGCTATATATTGAGCTTGTTTTTTTTGTTTCTCAACATCTTTAATCTCTTCTCCTTTCTCCCATTCAAACTTTACAAGTTTTTGAGGAGTTAAATTTTGTCCTTTTTTAGTATGTGGCTGCAACATTAAACAAGCTAACCATCTTACTCTTTCCCATTCCCTCTTTTCTTTTGATTCAATCACGTCATTACGACCTTTTTGAATTAAAAAAAATTCATGGAATGTTAAACTCCAAAATTCATCTGGTAATAATCCCAGTCCATAAGCAACTGACTCTAATGTATCCCAGTCTATTTCTTTGCCGCTTTCTTTTTCTTTGCGGCTTTCACGTTTCCCTCGTTTCCAAGTTTAGCACTAAATTGAGTTGAAAATACTTCTAATACTTTATTTAAAGCTTCAAAATCTTCATCTAATAAATCTGCCACACTTTCAACTGTTAAAGAACATTCTTGTCCGCTTACTCTTGATCCGTCTTTAATTCCGTTTAGAATCAAAAAACAAGCATCATCTAAACTCATTGACTCTCCTAACTTATCTAAATCACTTAAAGCTCTATCTGTATCTTTGCAGAACATTCTTAAGGCATTCATTCCAAATCTTACTGGATAATCCTTTCCGTTTATAAAAACTATTTCGTACATTTTTTATCGTTATTTATCGTTATTATTAAATTATCATTGAAGAGAGGAGGAGATAAACTCCAACCTCAATCCAACGATAAAAATTATTATACTGGATTCTGAGTTAAATCTCCTGATCCCTCGATTGATACCGAGTAAGTTGGAGCATCTTCAGTACCTCCTGAAATCTCTAGAGATGTAATTATACCAGTACCAGTATAAGTATAACCTGCTGGAGTAGCTAGAGCAAAAGTAAATGTTACTGCATCTCTATTCCTTGCTGAAGTAAATAACTCGTCTACGTCTGTTGTTGTTCCAGCACTTACAAAGTCCATAAGACCATCAGCACTTAAAGAATAACTTTTAGTACCTCCTAATAATGTTCTATTACCTCCTGAATCTTTGTTCGTTACGTCGATAGTATCAACATTGTAAGATAAACTTACATTTTGTGAGTGCATTAATTTAAATTCATCAGCTGCACCGATAGCTGCTTGAACTTTTAAAATTAAATTTGTTCCGTTAAAAATTGCCATTGTTTAAAATTTTTTATTTATTAATATCTTCTTTTTTGCTTTCTTTTTTATTATCTAGAGCTTTTAAAGACTTTAAAACTCTATACTCTTTTATACCTACTTCGTAAGATTCGCCTTTTTTATAATCAACTCCTCTGAAAGTAATATCTTTTTTTAATTTTATTTTATACATATCTATCTGTTTATATTAAATCTATAATCTTGAGCTATTTGATAAATTCCATTTGTTCCACTTGTATCATCAAAAGACTCAACAGAATTCTCAAAAAATATCTTATCTACTACTACTCCAGCAAAAGTTCCACTTACATAATCTAAAGCATCTCTAACATGACCTGACAAAGTAATTAAATCGCTATACTTAGAATGTACTAAAGTAATCTGTACTGTAACATAGTCATAAGTGGATACTCCGTTTTTTGTCATATTAGGAGTATCGCTAACAACTTGGTAAACTATAAAAGGAAGAGTAGGATCATTTTGACTAAACTTAAATCTAGCTGGGAATATCCTAGTAATACCTCCAGTTGTAACTAAAGGAGCTACATCAGAATCATTACTTAAAATATTATATATTGCTTTACCTACTTCCATTATCTTTTACTCCAAATTTTATCAATAACTTTTACAATTTCTTTAACTACGTTTTGTTGAGCATTTTTACCAGCAGCACTTTGAGCAGTTTTATCTAACATTCTTCCTCCTGGCTTTCCATAAAATCCATACTCTAAAAAGTAAAAATAAAATCCACTTCTAGATTTATCTGCAAAAGCTCCTTTTACTCTTGGTCCTACATAAACTGCTGGAGAGCTTCCTTTTCTATTTTTTCCATTTATAACTGCAATACTTTTTTGTAATTGTCCATCACTTCGACTAGCATTACCATCACTATCTTTACTAATATATTTTTTAATTTGACTTCTTAACTCTGTAACTAATGGCTTTGCCGCTCCTCTCATTCCTTGCCTTAATTTAACTTTAGTTTGAGAGTCAGACATTCCTAGCTTTTCAATACTTCTAATAATAGAATTTAGTTCTTTTTCATTAATAGACATTCCAACTTGTCCAGAATGACCTCCACCGCTTTCTATAACTTTTTCTGTAAATACTGCCATTAGCTTGAGAATATATCTTTTAAATCTTTCTTAACTATTGTTAAAAGCATCTTATCCTTTCTTCCTATTTCTTTTATTCCTAAAATAGCATATTCATTATCTCCATCACTTAGATAAAAATCTGGACTTGTACCTATTGCAGTCCTATATCTAATTAAACATTCAACCATTTGCTCTCCTACAAAAACATCTGATTCATAAGATGTCTTACCACCTTTGAAATTAAAATCTGCAAATATCGTTACACTTGCAGCACTTCCAGATACTCTTTCTCCATAAGCATTAGTAGTAAATGTTTGATTAAATAAAGTTAATTTTCTATCTAACTTCCCAAATATCATAATTCTAAAAATCTGTAAGGAGTTAGCATATACTCAACCATTAATGGAAGTTCAGCAACTTGTGTACCTAAAACAACATCTTGTCTTTGTTCGTAGTATCTACCAACTATAATTAACATTGCTTGTTTTATAGCATCCTCAACTTCGTTAGCAGTTCTTCCTACAACAAATTCTATTTCTACTGCATTCGGTCTTTCAAAAGTATCAGGAAATGATCCATCATTACTTTGATAAATTCTTCCAGGTTTTATCTTATCGTCTAAATCATAGTTAGAAGCTGCTAAAGTTACTAAAGTATTACTAGTATCATAATACTTTACATGAGTAACACTTTGCACTATTCCAACTTGTAAATCTATATAAGGAGGGAACTCATCAAAATAAAGATTGTATGTTTGACTCATCAATCTTCTTCTTGTAAACTCCTCAACTTGATTAGTTGCAACACCTATTAATGCAGTAATATAATCATTATCATCATTAAAATCAGAATCAATTCTTAAATGTATTTTAGCTTCAGCTAATGATATAGCAGTAGCAGATGGAGCAGTTTTTAAAACTAGCTTTCCATAAGGAACATAATCATTTTGATTGTAATAATAGTTGTTGTATGTAAACATAAATTAAAAAATTAATGGAGGAGGAATTACCCTCCTCCGTTAAATAAACAAAAATTATGCGTTTGCTATTTTCACAGCAGCAGTATCATTTTGTACCATATCACCATCAACTAATGAAGTCAAGATATATCTTGGCTCACCAGTTCCAGCGTTAGTGTAGATGTCATAAATTACGTCTAAACCACCAAATTGAGCTACGTGTACTTTAGAAGCATCTAATAACATATAGTTAGTACCTGAACCAGAACCACCACCTAAGTTAGATGAAGCAAATGCAAAGTAACCAAAGAATGATTTATCTACATTGTCGTAAGCTGGAGAAACAGAAGATACTTGAGCTAGTTGTTTAGCTTCAGCTAAAGCACCAGAGTCTAATAACCAAGCCATTCTAGCACCTTGTAAGTTTACACCATTTCCTAATAGTGTAGCTTCCATGTTTAGAAGTTCAGCAACAGTTGGAGCAGAACCAGCAACAGATTGAGTTGCAGCATCTAAAAATATAGATGTTGGAGCATTAGTAATGTCAGAATCACCTAATAGAGCTAATTCTAAAGTAGCAGCAACAGATTGAGCCATGTTTCTTCTCAATGCAGCTTCGATAGATGCGTTTTGAGCAATAGCTTCAGCAGATACATTAACAATAGAAATAAGTTTCTTAGGGTCTAATGTTAAGCTTGTAGCAGTACCATTTTGAGCTGGAGCAGTGCCATCAGTTTCAGGAACAAATCCAGAATTGATAGAGCTGAATACTGGGAATTTCATGTTATCTACACCAGAGTAGAAGTTAGCACCAGCAGAAGCCAATACTAAATTTGCTTCTAATTGGTCAGTCCATGCCATTACTTCAGTAGCGTTACCAGCAGCAGTAGCAACAGATGCTCTTGTTAAGATTGAAGATGGTATTGCAATACCTTTGAAAGATTGACCAGTGTAACGAGCTTCGTTACGAGCTTCTTGATCCATCTCTTTTACTAATCCACTTAGACGACCAGTTGCAGCTTGGTGCATAGCATCTTGGAAAGAGTAATCTCTTATCTCATTTGGAGTGTTTTCTGTAACTTCTTTAATAGCTTTTGTAGCTTGTAGTTTCTCAAAAGATTCAGCTCTTGTAGCCATCTTATTTAAGTCCTCTACTTTTTCGTTTAAAGAATCAAAGCTTGTTTGCTCATCTGAACTCATATCACGACCTTTAGCAGATGCTACTAGTCCTTCCATTTTTTCGATAACTTCAGCTCTTTCTTCTTTGTAAAGTTTTGATGTTTTCATTTAATTGAAAATTATTATTAATACTTATTTTTTAAGATTTTCAATCGCATTTGGTTAAGGCTGCGATTTTTTAAATCTTCTTCTTCTTTTTGTACCTCTTTTAATTCTTTCTCTAAATTATCATTTAGTTTATTTTCTTCTTGTTCTTTTTGCCAATTCTCTAAAGAACGTAAAGCAAATGATCCAGCTTCGTTATATGCTGGATAAGTAACAGAACTAACATCATATAATCTAGATACCTTATTTATTGTTCTGATGTTTTTACCATCTTCATTTCTCCAAGAATCATCCTCAACAGTAAAAGCAAAACTTGATTGACTTATTGTTCCATTTTTTAATAGAGTCATTAAATCATTTGCTAAAGTTGTATCTGGCATATCAGCTTCATACTTTAATCCTTTTTCATCAACTGACAATCTTAAAGTATTATTAGTTGTTCTAGCTAAAGGAAGTCCATCATGATTAATTAAGAATCTTACATCATCCTCTAAACGTCCATCAAAAGCTCCAGGAGCAATGTATTCAACAAATCCTCCTAAATCGTTTGACTCACTATTAAAGACTGCTCCATATCCAACAACAACATTTTTACCATCATCATTCCTTACTTCAATATTAGATACATTAAAAGTTCTAACTTCTTTGTCAGTATTGTTTCTAACTTCAGATTTATCTTCTTCTTCATGTCCTGGATAATGGTCTGCTTCATCCATGTCTTTGTCTTGTTCATCTATCATTTCAACATCATCAACATTTTTACCATAGTAAATAATTATTGAATCATCTGTTTCTTCTATCTTTTGGATATGTCTTAAATCATGTTTTTTCATAATATTTTTATTTTCTTCCATTTCTTCTTTTACTGGATGATTATCTGGTAATAAATCTGTATCATGTTTACCTCCTTGAAATCTTCCTTTTTTTAATGCGAATAAAAAAGAATTGACTCTAGCATAAGCCCATTGTTCTGGACTTGATACATTTGGTCTGACTGATCCTGGATTGGTTTTGTAAGCTCCTATTCCTCTTTCAAAAACTTTCTCAAGTTCATTTAAAGTTGTTCTTCCATTCCAATCTAAATCAAGCTCTTTTATTTCATCATTATGTTCTTTAACTTTATTTTCTAAAGCTTTAACAACTGTTTCATTTAGTTGTTTTTCTTCTTTCTTTCCCTCTAGTTTTTTAGTTAATTCTAAAATAACATCTTTCATTCCTTGCTCTCCTAGATTTCCTATAACTCCCCATTTCATTTGAGCAACAACTCCAGCAACATTAGAAAGATTAGGTTCTTTATCTTCTTTAAATTGTTTACCATCTTGAAAATGTCTAGCAGCCCAGCTCTCTCTTTCTTTGATCCATGTAGTAATCGCTTCAGTTTCCTGACCATCTCTCGACCTACCCCATAACATAAATGCTTCATTACCTCTTATGTTTCCTCCAGCTTTCCAAATTTCTGGAGTTTGTTCTTTTACGTTAGAAGCAAAATTAAAATCAAATTGAGGATAGTTTGAATTCCTTAAACTGATTTTTTTATCTTCTCCTTTTGTTGGAAAGTTAGTCATCCGATTCTGTTTCTCCTATTGGTGCAAAGTTTAAAGGTTTGTATAATTCATCACCCTCTTCACCAACTTTATTAAATCCCTCCATTTGTCTAATCTCATTAATTGATAAAGCACCGATTGCAGCCATCTCTCTATAATAAGCTGAACGACTTGCAGAATCTCCTCTTAATAATGCCTTAGTATCTAAATCGATTGTAAATCTTCCAAATTCTGTTTCTCTAAATAACTTTCTGTTTAACTCTTGTTCTATCATTGTTATATAAGGGAGCAAAGTATATCTTACAAAATCAATACTTAAAGCTTCAATGCTTGAGTAATTAGCTGCTTTTTCTAAATGTCCGATTAAACTTAATGGCACTTTAAAAATTCTTGCTATTTCTTCTATCTGGAATCTTCTAGTTTCTATAAGTTGATACTTACTTAAATCAACTGCTGCACTATCAAAAGTCATACCCTCCTCAAGTATTGCAGTTTTACCAGCCATAAATGATCCACTATATTGATTGTTCCAAGAGCCTTTTAATCTTTCAACTGCTTCTTTAGATAGTTTACCAGGATGCTTTATAATACCTCCTATATTTGAACTATTACCTAAATAACTATTAGCAGTATCATTAGAAGCTATTGATGTCGCAATAGTTGTATTTTGTGCTTTTAAAATACTCACACCTTTGTATCCATCAAATGATAAATTAAAAAAGTGTAACATATCTTCTTTCATTATTCCAATCTCAAAATCTTTGACATCATAAATGATATTACCCTCATGCTTTATTACTTTAACATCTTGAGGATTAATAGGTATTAATGATACTGGTCTTGCAGAACTATCTCTTTCTATATAAAAATAAGCATTCCCTTCAACTAAAAGATTAGTCATTAAAGTATCTAGGAATGTGTATGGAGTCATGTATGAGTTAGGATAACGAGCTAGTAGATTATAAACTGGATGTGATACATCGTTTATCTTGTCGCTATCATCTTCAACTTTATAAACTTTAATGGGTAGACTTGCGATTGATTCGCTTATTACTCTTACACATGAAAAGACTGCACTAAATGTAAGACTTGAATCTCTACTAACTGCGGTTCTGTTAGCTGCTCCTTGTCCTCCAAAGATTGCTCTTAAAAAATTATCTCCACGTTTTTCTGAACGTAGGAAGTCAAATAGTCCCATAAAATAGTTGTAATTACCCTACAAAGATAAGGTAAAATAATTCTGAATAAAAATTATATTTTTTTTAAAAATTTTTTTATGTTGATAACTTTGGAAGAAAAAATTATATCCAAACAATACCTCTATCATCATAACTAGAATCTTCAGAATCATCATTCATATAAGAGCCAATAGCCATAACTAAAGAAACCATCCCATCTATTTTCTCTGTTGCTTTGCTCTTATCAAATTTAATGTTTCCAGCTGGATCAGACTTTACTGCTACATTGGAAGCCATCCATCTCAAGACTTTATTCCCTCCATGATTTAACTGCTTTCCTAAAATAAGTTTTTCTAGTTCTTTAGTTGGAGCTGATAGACTTGCGAAACCCTGACCAAATGGAATCATTGGAAGTCCATCATTAACTAAATCAATAACTAACTGACTACTATTCCATCTATCATAAGCAATCTCTTTTATGTTTACTATTTCAGCTACTTCTTTAATTCGTTTCTTAATGTAATTGTAATCCGTTACATCTCCCTCTGTTAGTTCTATTAAATCTTCTTTTGCCCATCCAATGTAATCAACTTGATCCCTCCGACTTCTTACAAATGCAGTATCTTTTGGAGCAAAGAAATAAGGTATTATTGTAAACCTATCATCTTCAGGAATGATTAAAACGAATGCACTAATATCTCTTACACTAGCTAAGTCTAGTCCAGCGTATGCAGTCATCCCTCTGTAATCTTCTAATCTTATTGGAGCTTTGTCGCATTCCATCCATTGAGCATCTGATAACCATTTACTTGCTGAACTCATCCACTGATTTAGATGCAACATCCTAAATGTATTCTCATAACTCGGAAGCTTAATAGCTTTCTCTTGCTCTCTTTTAAGATAGTCTAATTTAACTACTCCACTTTCTAATCCTGGATTAGCTAACCTTAAAGCTTCTTCGCTTGTCCAATCTATATCTAACGGACAATCATATTTAATATAGTAAAACGATTCATCTTTAATTATACCCTCTGAAACCTTACGGCCATAATCTTCTGTTTTTTTACAGATTGATTCTCTATTATATCCAGCAGTTGTTATTGCTATTGTTAATGGCTGCCGTCTTGATCCTACACTTGTAGTTAATGCATCCCATAAACTAGAATCTTTTTGTACAAAAAACTCATCCATACAAATGAAAGAAGCGTTATATCCGTACTTACTAGATGCTTCACTACTTATAGCCTTAAAAGAAGAATTACTTTTTTCATGTATGATAGAGTTTTTAAATACTTGTAAATTGTTTACTAGTTGTTTATCAGCTCTTACCATTCCTGAAGCAACCTCAAATATAATTCCAGCTTGTTGTCTATCTCCAGCAGCAACGTAACATTCAGCACTAGGCTCGTTGTCGGCTAATAACATATACAAAGCAATAGCAGATATTAACGTACTCTTTCCGTTCTTTCTTGGTAGACATATATAAGCAGTTCTAAATCTTCTTAATTCTGTTGTTCTATATTTCCATCCGAATAAATCTCTAACTATTTTTTTTTGAAATGGCTCTAGCTTAAAACTAGTTCCTCCTAACTCTCCTTTTAAATGTCTAATGTGATTCTCAATAAAATACACTACTCTATCAGCAGCTTTCTCATCAAAGTAAAAAGTATTATCGCTTTTAATATCCATTAAAATAAAATTGTTTGAGCTTGATGTTGTTTGATTCGCTTTAAAGCATTATCATAATACTCCTTATCCAATTCATATCCCTCTAAATCATAGCCTAGATTATGACAAGCAATAGCAATACTTCCAGAGCCTAAATGAGTATCTAAAATTTTATCTCCCTCTTTTGCATAGTGCATTAATAGCCATTGATATAGTCTTATGGGTTTTTCTGTAGGGTGTATAGTATTTTGCTTTAATAAATCTACTCTATTAATATTAACTACTCTTGTAGGTTTGTCAAAACTACTATATGCTAGTTCACAATCTGACATAGTTAAACCTATTTGTCCTTTAAACCAAACTATCCATCCTTTTTTACCTTTGTCTAAGTGTTTAACAAAATAATTAGCCCCCCAAATAATTTGATTTTTACTTACTCTTTGTAATTCATTAAAATACTCTTTGCTAGGTATTTCTTTATCCCATTCTTTTTCTTTGTGATGTTTTCTGTCGCTTTTTTTACCTTTCTTAATTTCTTTTTGTCCACTTATACCTATCCCGTATGGAGCGTCTACTATTGCTAAGTCAAATTGATTATCTGACATTTCTTTTAAAGCTTCTAAGCAGTCTTTGTTGTATATGTTTATCATTAGTCAAAGAAATTAAAATCGTCTGTTCTTTCTTGCTCTTGTTCTGGCATTGATAAACTTGCTCTGCTGCTTGGAGTAAAACCAAATTGAGTAGATAGTTTAATTGCATTTTGAAGAGCTGCTTGCATTACTTTATATTTAGGATTAATTTTAGTCATTCTTAATTTGCCATCCTTATCAACTGTTTGCTCTGTAAAGTTTCCTCCTAGCTCTGCCGATATACTTCTGTAAATACCTATCTCATTACAATAAGCTGCTAGGATCGATAAGTCTGTCAAGTGTAACATCTTAATTTTAGCAAGTTCATTTGATACAATTTCCCATTCATCTGCACCCTCTTGATTTAAAAAAAAAGGAGCATCAGGCATTGAAACAACTGCCGAAGTTTCCATCTCGTTTCCCACAAGCCGAGATTTTTCTAACGTACCTTTCAGCTCCTTAATTTTTGTTGGTATTTTTTTTCTCCCTTTCATTATCTGAACTTAAACTGGTTTTAGTTTGGTATAACTATATCCCCCACGTTTTTGT
>Ga0114903_1000812_pt1 | contig 15183 bp, 15 predicted proteins | sample MalvirDeepMed_s2_FD_87289 | JGI IMG/M metagenome (GOLD analysis project Ga0114903, IMG submission 87289) | Marine viral communities from the Global Malaspina Expedition - Malaspina viral metaG DeepMed_s2 | ecosystem: Environmental > Aquatic > Marine > Oceanic | place: Mediterranean Sea... | reverse complement strand
GTCATGTGCGGATAGAGCGCGTAGCTCTGGAACACCATGGCAAGGCCGCGCTTGGCGGGCGGCAGGTCGGTGGCGGGCTTGCCGTCAATGCGGATCTCTCCGCCCGACACGTCTTCAAGACCCGCGATCAGGCGCAAAAGGGTGGACTTGCCGCAGCCCGAGGGGCCGACGAAAACGACGAACTCACCGTCTTCGATGGTCAGATCCAGGGGCGGGATAACTTCCACGTCGCCGAACTTTTTCTGCACCTGGTCAAGCGTGATGCGTCCCATGGGAAGTCTCCTTATTTCACGGCGCCGAAGGTCAGGCCGCGGACGAGCTGTTTCTGGGAGAACCAGCCCATGATGAGGATCGGGGCGATGGCCATGGTCGAGGCCGCCGAGAGTTTCGCGTAAAACAGCCCTTCGGGCGAGGAATAGCTGGCGATGAAGGCCGTCAGGGGCGCCGCGTTGGCGGCCGTGAGGTTCAGCGTCCAGAACGCCTCGTTCCAGGCGAGGATGATGTTGAGCAGCAGCGTCGAGGCGATGCCCGGCACGGCCATGGGCAGTAGGACATAGATGACCTCGGACCGTAGCGTGGCGCCGTCCATGCGGGCAGCTTCCAGGATGTCGTTCGGGATCTCGCGGAAATAGGTGTAGAGCATCCAGACGATAATCGGCAGGTTGATCAGCGTCAGCACGATGATCAGGCCGATCCGCGTGTCCAGCAGCCCCCAGTCGCGGAAGATCAGGTAAAGCGGCACCAGCACGCCGACGGGGGGCAGCATCTTGGTCGACAGCATCCACATCAGGACGTTCTTGGTCTGTCGCCCCGGCACGAAGGCCATGGCCCAGGCGGCGGGGATCGCGATGATCAGGCCGATCACGGTAGAGCCGACCGAGATCACGACCGAATTCATGAAGTGCCGGAAGTAGTTGGACCGCTCCTGCACCGTTGCGTAGTTATCAAGCGTCCAGTCGAAGAACAGGAAGACGGGCGGGTCGGCGATGGCCGTCCCTTCGGTCTTGAAGCTGGTCAAGATGGTCCACAGGATCGGGAAGAAGATCAGGATCGCGATGGTCCAGGCGATGGCGGTGTTGATCGCCTTGGTCTTGGTGGTGACGGCACGGGCCATGGGTCGGTCTCCTTACGCGTCGAGGTTCTTGCCGATCATCCGCATCAGGAAGATCGCAACGATGTTGGCGAGGATGATGGCGATGACGCCGCCCGCGCTGCCGGTGCCCACGTCGAAGCGCAGCAGGCTTTCGGCATAGACGAGATAGGTCAGGTTGGTGGACGCGGTGCCGGGGCCGCCATTGGTGGTCACGAGGATCTCGGCGAAGATCGACAGAAGAAAGATCGTCTGGATCAGGATAACCACGGTGATCGCGCGCGACAGATGCGGCAGCTTGATGTGGTAAAAGCGGCTCCAGGCAGAGGCGCCGTCCATCTCGGCCGCTTCAAGCTGCTCGCTATCGAGGGACTGCATTGCCGTCAGCAGGATCAACGTCGCGAAGGGCAGCCATTGCCACGAGACGATCCCGATGATCGAGGCCAGCGGCGCCTGGGTCAGGAAGTCGAAAGGCTGCATCCCCAGGACGTCCGCGATGTAGGCGAAAAGCCCGTTCACCGGATTCATGAACATGTTCTTCCACACCAGCGCCGAGACGGTGGGCATCACGAAGAAGGGCGAGATCACCATGATCCGCACGATCCCCGTGCCCCACATCGGCTGATCCAGCAGCACCGCAAGGCCAATGCCGCCCACGACGGTGATCAGAAGGATGCCGCCCACCAGCAGAAGCGTGTTGACGATGGCCGCCTGGAAGGCGGGGTCGGTGACGAAATAGGCGTAGTTCTCGAACCCGACGAAGGGATTGTTCCCCGGCATCAATAGGTTGTAGCGCAGAAATGAGAAGTAGAGGGTCATGCCCAGCGGGATCAACATCCACGCGAGCAACAGGACTACCGACGGTGCGATCATGATCCGCGCAGCTGCGCGGGAATGCTGGGTCGCCATAAGCCCCCCTCCCCTATGTCCGCCTGAATAAGCTGCGCAAAGCCACGCGCCCGACCCCAATGGCCGGTGGTCAGGGCCGCGCCATAAGACGCGGCCCCGGTCCGATGCGATCAGTTCTCGCCGTATCCGGCGCGGTCGATCTCGCGCTGGGTGATCTGCTGGGCAGATTGAAGCGCCTGTTCGGCGTCCATCTGCCCAGCCAGCGCGGCCGAGAACGATTGGCCCACGGCGGTGCCGATGCCCTGGAACTCAGGGATGGCGACGTATTGCGCGCCGGTATAGGGGATTTCACCCTCGGCCGGGGCGCTGGTGTCCACCGCGTTCATCGAGTCCAGCGTCATCTGCGCGAACGGCGCCGCGTCCAGATACTCCTGGTTTTCGTACAGCGACGTGCGGGTGCCCGGAGGCGCGGCGCGCCAGCCTTCTTCCTCGGCCACGAGCTGGGTGTATTCCTGGCTGGTTGCCCAGGCCACGAATTCCTGCGCGGCTTCGCTGGCGTCGGTGCCGGCGGGCACGGCAAGCGTCCAAATCCACAGCCAGTTGCCGCGGTTGTCCACGCCTTCCTTGTTGGGGAACTGCGCGAAGCCCACGCTGTCGGCGACTTGGCTATCCTCGGGGTCGGTCACGAAGGATGCGGCGACGGTGGCGTCGATCCACATGCCGCACTTGCCCTGCTGGAACAGCGACAAGTTCTCGTTGAACCCGTTGGCGGCGGCACCCGGGGGGCCGTAGTTGGTCATCAGGTCGAGGTAGTCGGTCAGCACCTCGTTCCATTCCGGGCTGTCGAACTGGGCCTGCCAGTCCATGTCGAACCAGCGGGCGCCATAGCTGTTGGCCATGGCGCCGATCAGGGCCATGTTCTCGCCCCAGCCGGGCTTGCCGCGCAGACAGATGCCGTAGACGCCGTTCTCTTCGTCAGTCATCGCTTCGGCGGCGGTGCGGATCTCGGCCCAGGTGGGCTGATCGGGTATGGTGACGCCCGCTTCCTCGGCCAGATCGGTGCGGTACATGACCATGGCGGATTCGCCGTAGAACGGCGCGGCGTAGAGCTGTCCATCCTGGCTCAGCGCACCGCGGACGGCCGGAAGAAGGTCGTCCGCGTTGTAGCTTTCGGGCAGGTTATCGAGCGGCGTCAGCCACCCCTGCTCGGCCCAGATCGGGACCTCGTAGACGCCGATGGTCATCACGTCGAACTGACCGCCGCTGGTCGCAATGTCCTGGGTGACGCGCTGACGCAGCACGTTCTCTTCCAGGGTGACCCATTCAAGTTCGATGTCGGGATGCTGTTCGGTGAAATTGTCGGTCAGGCCCTGCATCCGGATCATGTCGCCGTTGTTCACGGTTGCGATGGTCAGGGTCGTGGTGTCCTGGGCGATGGCGGCAGTCGCGAGGCCAGCGGCAAGGCCGAAGCCCACGGCCGACCCCATCAGGGTGCGCTTAGTCGTCATGGTATCCTCCCATAGGTGCGATTTACGCACGTAAAAGTAATGCGGAAATCTGCATTGGTCGTCAATAATAATCTCCGAAATTCGTTTCTGCAAAGCGGCATAAGTAGCCGATCAGGCCGATTCCCGCACTTTTAGTACGCCGTCAAACAGAGTAACGAGTTGATCGTCCGGCTTATTTTCCGCGCGTATCTTTTTGACCAACCGCGCGACCGCAGCACGACCGATGGCTTCGACGTCCTGTGCGACGGTGGTCAGAGCGGGAATCGTATGGGGGCATAGGGGGTAATCGTCATGCCCGGCAATGCGGAGACCGCCCCGGCGGGCCCTGCCCGGGTCGAGCCCGTGGGTCGCCGCGGCCTGAAGCGCCCCGATCGCCACGCGATCGTTCACGCACAGGATCGAGCGGTCGGCAAATTGACCGCGCGAAAAGAAATGGTCGAGGATGGCGAACCCATGAGGTTCGAAATGCCAATCGGGCCGGACCGCCTCCGTCCCGACGATCAAGGGGTCATGGCCAAGCTCTTCCATCTTCGCGACATAGGCGACCTCACGCTCGACCGCGTTGAAGTTGACCCGCGGCATCGCAAGGAACACCGGCGGATCACCGACCCGGCACAGGTACTCGACAATATTGCCCGTACTTTGCGTATGATCCGTGCCGACGAAATCGACGCCCGGCATGGTCGAGGGACGACTGTCGAACAGAACGAAGGGCAGCCGGGCATTCAGCCTCTCGTGAATCTCGAAATCGCTCTGGTTGCCCAGGGGCGCGACCAGCGCGCCATCGACGCTCATGGACATGAACGTCTCGGCGGCGCGCGCCTCGATCGCCGGATCGGAATGGGAACACTGGGTGATGACGGTGAAGCCCGCTTCCATCGCCGCGATCTCGATGCTCTCCAGCAGGCGCGTGAAGAACAGGTCATTGAGATAGGGGATGATCACGCCAATCATCCCGGTAGATTTCCGGTTCATGCGCGTTGCGAAGAAATTCGGCACATACTCGACCCGGTCCAGCCCCTCGCGGATCCGCGCCACCGTCGAACTGCGCACGCTGCTTGGGTCCTGGAAATACCGGGACAACGTCGGCCGCGAGACGCCGATGGCTGACGACAGCTCTTCCATCGTCGCGATCTTCGGCTTCGGACCTCTCGGTTTACCGGCGCCATTTTCCGTATCGTCCATCAGGCCCTCCGTGAACTTTCGGTCAAATATATGACGCAGAACTTTTACATGGGGAAGATTTTGCTGGCGGCATTTCGAAAGAGCTGCCCCGCGGGAAGCCGGGCCACTCCCCCGGCCGGAATGGCCGCCGGCCTAAGCTCTTCTGGGATCTCCTTGTGCCCGCCAGCCCTGCGACAAGGCGTATTCCCGTTTACGGTTGCGCCATGGCGATGGTCACGACATGTTTTGAGCCACGAATAAAAACATTCTTCCGGGAGGAGATGAAAATGACGACACCGATCAGACTGACCGTTTTTGCCGCTGCGGCGAGCGCATTGGCCCTTGGGTCCGCCCAAGCGCAGGGCGAGGCCGACCGCAGCGAATGGCCCGAAAGCTTCACCGTCGGCACCGCCAGCCAGGGTGGCACGTATTTCGCATATGGCTCAGGGTGGGCGAACCTCGTCGCCGAGGAGCTTGGCCTCTCGGGCGGTGCCGAAGTAACCGGCGGCCCGATGCAAAACATGGCGCTGGTCCACACGGGCGACGCGGCATTCGGCATGACGACCATGGGCCCGGCCGCCGAATCGATCGCCGGTGAGAACCCGATCGCCCCCGGCCTCGAGATGACGAACGCCTGCGCGATATTCCCGATGTACCAGACGCCCTTCTCCGTGACGGCGTTGTCCTCCTCGGGGATCGAGAGCGTTTCGGACATTCCCGACGGCGCCCGGATCGGCTTCGGCCCGGCGGGATCGACGTCGGACACCTACTTCCCGCGCATGATGGACACGCTTGGCGTCGAATACGAGCGTCGCAACGGCGGTTGGTCCGACCTGGGCGGACAGCTTCAGGACGGGTTGCTGGACGTCATCGCGTTCGCGGCCGGCGTACCGGTCCCTGCGGTTAGCCAGCTTGAGGTTCAGACCGACGTTAACATCATCGAATTCACGGAAGAGGAACAGCAGCAGCTGATCGACGCCTTCCCCGTGTCCCAGTTCGAGATTGCCGCCGACACCTATTCCACGCTGGAAGAGGCGGCGCGGTCGGTTTCAATGTGGAACTTCGCGATCGCCGATTGCAGTCTGCCCGACAGCTTCGTCAACGCCGTGGTGGACGTCGTCATGTCCGACAACGACCGGATGGTGAATATCCACCGCGCCGCCGAGTCCACGCTCCCCGAAAACTGGGATCGCAACCAGGTCATGATGTGGCACCCCGGTGCGGCCGCCTGGTTCGAGGAAAATGCCGGCGCTGACATTCCCGACGACATGATCCACGGGGGCTGAGCCCCGGATCACGCGGATCGGTTCGGGCCGCGTCCCCTTGGGGCGCGGCCCTTTCGAGTAAGCTGAAGCTGCGCGCAGGCGTGGCTTGACCGAGGATGGTCAGGGGGAAACCGGCATGACAGACACCAAGCGACCCGAGGATGACATCGCCATCGCCGATGGTGTCGACGACGAAGCGATCGAAAGCAATCGACGCATCTTCGAAGGCTGGCGCTTTTATACGATCAGCGGGTTCGCCGCGATCTATGCGGCGTTCCACATGGCCGCGCTGAACGGTCTGTCGATCGAAGGGATGACCGGGATCGAGCTGCCCTTTCTTCCAACCTTCCCGATGGAGACGTGGAACTTCCGGATCGTCCACGTCGCAGGGTCCTTGATGCTGGGCTTCCTGCTGTTCGCCTCCTTCCAGTTCGACGACGACAAGGACGAGGTGACGGAGACACCCCTTCTGGGATATCTCAGCCTTGTGCTGATGGTCCCTGCGCTGGTGTCCTTGGGCGCGGCCATCTATTTCGCCGTCCAGATTTCCGGCGGAGTCAGCTGGAACGGAATGGACCCCGGCATCCGGTTCAACGAGATCTGGCTTTATGGCGTCCCGCTGATGATCGCGACCGTCGGCGGCATCGTGCTTGGCTGGATGCATCGTCGCCATCGCGGCGGCTTTGCGGCCCCCGATTTCGTTCTGGGTGTCTGCTCGGTTGCTGTGGCGACGTACCTTGTCACGATCTACGGCACTCTCATGCGGAATTCGACCGGGACGCCATTCGCCCCCATCGGCATCTCAATCGCCGCCGTTGCCGGCACGCTTCTGATCATGGAACTGACGCGCCGGGTCACGGGCCTTGCGCTGATCATCATCGCCGGGATATTCCTGCTTTACGTGTTCACCGGGCAATACCTGCCGGGGTTTTTGAACTCGCCCGCCATCTCGTGGGAGCGGTTCTTCAGCCAAGTCTATACCGACGCCGGCATTCTAGGCCCGACGACCGCCGTTTCATCGACTTACATCATCCTGTTTATCATCTTTGCCGCGTTTCTTCAGGCGTCCAAGGTTGGGGACTACTTCGTGAACTTCGCCTTCGCGGCAGCTGGACGGTCACGCGGCGGGCCAGCCAAGGTCGCGATCTTCGCGAGCGGTTTGATGGGCATGATCAACGGGACCTCTGCGGGCAACGTGGTCGCTACCGGGTCGCTGACGATCCCCCTGATGAAGAAGGTCGGGTACAAGCGGAATACTTCCGGCGCGGTCGAGGCAGCGGCGTCTACGGGCGGGCAGATCATGCCCCCGATCATGGGCGCCGGCGCGTTCATCATGGCCGAAATTACCGGGATTCCCTATACCGACATCGCTGTCGCCGCCATCATTCCAGCCGCGCTGTACTTCATCTCGGTGTACTTCATGGTCGATTTCGAGGCGGCCAAGCTGGGGATGCGGGGCATGAGCTCGGACGAGCTGCCCAAGCTGAAGGCGCTTGCCAAGCGGGTGTTCCTGTTCCTGCCCATCGTAATCCTGATCTATGCCCTGTTCGCGGGGTATTCCGTGATCCGCGCCGGCACCCTTGCGACGATATCCGCTGCCGTCGTCAGCTGGCTTACGCCTTACCGCATGGGGCCGCGATCGACCTGGAAAGCGTTCGAGATTGCAGGCATCATGTCCATCCAGATCATCGCGGTCTGTGCGTGCGCGGGGATCATTGTCGGCGTCATCTCTCTGACGGGTGTCGGTGCGAGATTCTCGAACGTGCTTCTGGGTCTTGCGGGGGTCAGCCAGCTTCTGGCGCTGTTCTTCGCCATGTGCATCGCGATCCTTTTGGGGATGGGCATGCCTACGACCGCAGCCTACGCGGTTGCCGCGTCGGTCGTCGCACCGGGTCTCGTGAACCTGGGCATCCCCACCCTGACGGCGCATTTCTTCGTCTTCTACTTTGCGGTCCTGTCGGCCATCACTCCACCAGTTGCATTGGCCTCCTACGCCGCTGCAGGGATTTCTGGGGCGAACCCGATGGAGACCTCGGTGACGTCCTTCAAGATCGGGATCGCCGCGTTCATCGTGCCGTTCATGTTCTTCTACAACGGCGCACTCCTCATGGAGGGTACGTGGTTCGAGGTGGCCCGAGCCGGCCTGACGGCGATTGTCGGCGTGTTCTTCCTATCGTCCGGTGTTCAGGGTTGGTTCCTGGGCAGCCGATCCGCATGGTTCATCCGCGTAGCCTGCGTGGTGGCAGCGCTCTTCATGATCGAAGGCGGACTTCTGACAGACCTGCTAGGTCTCGGCATCGCGGCGGCCGGCTTCCTGATCCAAAAAATCGCCCGCCCCGATCCCGATACGCCACTTGTCGTGAAGGGAGCCGATTGAGCTCCATGTGATTGCCAGAGTTCTGTCGAACTCTCTGACGAGAAAGAAGAATATGCCCATTTGTTCGCCCTGCTTGCCCGCGCACGTCGTTCGTTCGGGCAAAGGTGTCCCGTGCCGGAAGGGCCTGCGCGTCCAGATCGCAACGACATTTTCCGATCTCTGCAAGCTTCAGGGGCGAGCCGGGTCAGGTGGCCGGGGACGCCTAAATCCCGCGAAGCGGATCTGAACTGCCCCAACCGGGCAGAGCAGAAACGGCCCCTGGCTTTCGTTTACTCAATATTTCGAATCCCGTTCTATCCCCGTTCCGAAGCCCATTCGAACGAGAGCGCGATCATGAGACGTCTATCTTTTCTTCACTCGATAAAATCCAAGGTACTTGCTCTCGTTATCGGAGCCAGTGTCGGGACCGCGGCCATTCTGCTCGTCCAGCAGGTCTACACGGAGGCCAAGGTCAGCACGGCACAGGAGCTGGAGCGAAGCTTGGAAACAGCTGCCGCGCTCGTGGACCTCAGCGTGCCCGACATCACCGTGGATTGGGCCGCGAACGGGGGCCTACAAAGCATTACGTGGGCCGGGAAACCCTCGTTCGAAGACCACTCTCTCATCGACCTCGTCGGCGAAGTTACCGGGGAAACCGCGACCATTTTTGTTTTCGATGAAACGCAGGGCGAGTTCGTCAGGCGTACGACGAACATCATCAAGCCAGATGGAGAACGCGCCGTCGGCACAGTCCTCGGCGTCGGCGGGGCCGTGCATCCGGTAGTTTCAGCGGGTACGACATTCCGTGGCCAAGCTGAAATCCTGGGCAAAGATTACTATACGGTTTACTATCCGATCCGGAACGCAGCGGGCAATGTGGACGGCATCCTCTACGTCGGGGTCACAAAAAGCGACCTCGTTTCGAACTGGATGTCGTTCGCGCTCCGGTCTGCCCTGTTCGCGCTGGTCCCCATCCTGCTTTCGCTGGGCGCGGCCGTTCTGTTCGTGCGTTATCTGGGACGGTCACTTGAAAAGGCGGTCGACGTCGTTCGCAGTGTCTCACGGGGCAATCTAAATGCTGATGCGATAAGCCGCAGTCGGGACGAAATCGGCATGCTGCTTTCGGCAATGCGCATAATGATTGAAGATCTCAAAGGCATGAGCCACGCGGCAGAAGGTATCGCGAAAGGCGACCTCGACGTCGAAGTCGTGCCACGATCCCAGGAGGACAGACTTGGCATCGCGCTTCGCGACATGGTGGTTCGCCTCCGCAGCGTCATTTCGAAGGCTTCTTCCAGCGCAGCCTATGTAGCCGACAGCGCCTCGGACATGAACCAGACGGCAACCCAGCTGTCGGCCGGCTCAAACCAGCAGGCCTCAGCGGTGCAGGAAGCGTCGGCGTCGGTCGAAGAGATGACTGCGAACATTCGCCAGAATGCCGACAATGCCAGCCAGACCGAAAAGATCGCCAACCATTCCTCAGAAGAAGCCAAGCGCTCCGGCGAAGTCGTGGGCAACGCGGTTCAGGCCATGAAAACGATCGCGGAACGGATCAACATCATTCAGGAGATTGCACGGCAAACCGATCTTCTAGCTCTCAATGCCGCAGTAGAAGCCGCGCGTGCCGGTACACACGGCAAGGGCTTTGCAGTCGTAGCCTCAGAGGTCCGCAAACTGGCCGAACGCAGCCAACAGGCTGCGGCCGAGATCAGAACGCTATCCGCAGAAACCCTGGATCTGTCAGGTGAGGCTGGCCGTATGCTGGATTCCCTGGTGCCGAACATTCAACGCACCGCGGATCTTGTATCCGAGATTTCCGCCTCTACGCGTGAGCAGAACATCGGGGCTGAACAGATCAATCAGGCCATCCGCGAACTTGATACTGTCATCCAACAAAACGCTGCAGCTGCAGAACAGTCCGCAAGTACCAGCCAAGAACTAGCGTCACATTCCTCGGAACTAACGGGGGTCATTTCCTACTTCCGAATGAACGCCGAAACCCGACCGAACGATGTTCCGGCTTCACCAACGTCCTACATCGAACGGACCGACGAGGGAGCAATGGTCGAAGCAGTCGCCGCGGATGCCGCTGCGGATTTTTCCCAACCCAATAGTTTGCGCGAAGCGAGTTGACGGGCACTATTGCCTGAACCGCCTGAAGGCCGGACATCCACGTTCCGCGAAGTGATCCGCAACGGGGATGCAGAAGCCGGTACACCGGTTGAGGATAACGATACGGACTTGGTGTTCGGCGGCTTGTTTGTCAAAGTCACGGACCATGTGCTTCTGATCGAGCAGCATCGTGCAGGACATCCACTGGTCGGCGGGGCATTGCTGAGCAATGCCCCTAGGGGCTTGGGGAGTGTCCTGAACTTTGTGTATCCGGCCCGGTCCATGCGGTTTGGGATACTCAAGCGTCGAAGCGCTCGCCGAACATTATGGCGAATTGATTGCGGGCCGCAAACCATTCCCTGACATTTCGACCGTCCTTCTCGAAGTTGCGGATCGCGAGATAGATCAGCTTGGTCGCGGCCTCGTCGGCGGGGAAGGAACCCCGCGCCTTGATCGATTTTCGGATCACGCGGTTCAGGCTCTCGATGGCATTCGTCGTGTAGATGATCTTGCGGATCGCCGGGTCGAATCCGAAAAACGGGATCACTTCCTGCCAGGCCCTGCGCCAGGCCGGGGCTATGGACGCGTATTTCCCGGCCCACTTTTCCTCGAAGGCATCGAGCTCGGCCTCGGCGAGATCGGCGGTCGGGGCGCTGTAAATCCGTCGCAGATCGGCGGCCACGACCTTGCGGTCCTTCCAGGAACAGAAATTCAAGGAATGGCGCACCAGATGCACGATGCAGGTCTGAACCATGGCGTCCGGGAAGGCCGCAGTGATGGCCTCGGGGAAGCCCTTGAGCCCGTCGACGACCGCAATCAGGATGTCCTGCGTGCCCCGGTTCTTCAGCTCGTTCATCACCGAGAGCCAGAACTTGGCGCCCTCGTTCTCGGCGATCCACAGGCCCAGAACCTCACGCTGGCCGTCTCGGGTGACGCCGAGGGCGACATAAACGGCCTTGTTCTTCACCGTCCGGCTGTCGGCATCGCGGATCTTCACCCGCAGAGCGTCGAAGATCACGATCGGATACATCCTCTCCAGCGCCCGGCTCTGCCATTCCCGGACCTCGTCCAGAACGGCGTCGGTGACGCGGCTGATCAGGTCGGGCGAGACCTTCAGGCCACAGAGATCCAGCAGATGGGCCTGGATGTCCCGGACCGTCAGCCCGGCCGCGTAGAGGCCGACGATCTTGTCATCCATCCCGTCGATCCGGGTCTGGCCCTTCTTCACCAGCTCCGGCTCGAAGCTGCTGTCGCGGTCGCGGGGCACAGCCAGCGGCAGTTCGCCGTCCTGCCCCTTCAGCACCTTGGTCGACGTGCCATTCCGGCGGTTGCTCTGACCCGGAGGCGCTTCCTTGCCATCCTCATAGCCAAGGTGCGCCGTCAGCTCGGCGCCCAGCATTCGCTCCATGAGCCTAATCTTCAGCTCTTTCATCAGCCCGGTGTCGCCGAGCAAGTCCTCAGGGCGCTCTACGCCCTTCAGCAGTTCGTCCAGAAGTTCCTTGGAAATCGTCATGCATGCTCCCTTTGGCGAGCTTGCTCCCATACGGCCGTTTTCGAGACATTGGCATGCACGCGCACCGCCATGGCCATCTGGTCGCCCACCCGTAGAACCGGATTGAGGGTCATCATCGGATCCAGAAAGACCATGGCCAGTTTGCGACCGAGCATCCGGCGTTGGGCCTCGGGTGACATGCGGCGCATATCCTCGCCTTCGACCAGCACGGAACCGGCGGAAATTTTTGTCCGGCGGGTCGATCAGACCCATCACGGAAAAGCCCGTGACGCTCTTGCCTGATCCACTTTCCCCGACGAGGCCGAGGATACGCCCCGGACCGACCGAAAAGCTCACGTCGTTCACTGCGGTGACGTGGCCCGTTCGGGTCACGAAGCGGGTGGTCAGATACTGGACGTCCAGCGCGGCGGTCATGGCGCATGCCTCGGATCGAGGACCGTGCGCACCTGGTCCCCGACCAGATTAATGGCGACGACCGTGATCATCAGGAAGATCCCGGGGTAGATCGACAGCCGATAGCGGTCGGTATGGATGTACTTGAACCCGTTCGAGATCAGTGACCCAAGCGACGGTTCGGTCAGCGGCAGGCCCACGCCCAGAAAGGACAAAGTCGCCTCGAGCGCGATCGCGCTGGCCACCTGCACGGTGGCGACGACGATCAGGGGCGGCATGCCGTTGGGCAGAAGATGGCGGAAGAGCACGCGTGAGGTAGGCAGCGGGGTGGACCGCGCCGCCTCGATATAATCCTTGCTGCGCTCCACGGTCGCCGCGCCATGGGTCGTCCGGGCGAAATAAGCGTATTGCGCCACGACGAGGGCGGCAATGATCTGCCCGACCCCCTGCCCCAGCACCGCCACCATCACCAACGCCAACAGGATCGCCGGCATCGAGAGTTGCAGAGCCACGATGCGCATCAGCAAGCTTTCCAGCCGGCCCCGGAAATAGGCGGCTGTCAGTCCGACCGCGACCCCGATGGTCAGGGCCAACGCGCCCGCCGTCAGCCCGATGACGAAACTGGCCCTCGGGCCCTAAAAAATTGCCGACAGCATGTCCCGGCCCGCATTGTCCGTCCCCAGAATATGGACATAACCGCCCGAACCTTCGGTTCTTGGCCGCAGGAACGCATCAAGCCAATCAAGGGCCGCCATGTCGTACGGATCCTGCGGCGCGACGAGCGGCGCGCCGAACGACAGAAGCAGCAGGCAGACGATGACCACCAGCGACAGGACGGCCACGGGCGACTGGCGGTAGTCCCCCAGAAGTTCCGCAGACGCTCGGCCCGGATCTCACGCGACGCGGCGGACGGGATGGCAAGCGTCTCTCCTGTCGTGGTCGCGGTGTCGCGGGGCGTGGCGGCGTCCGTCATGCGCTGCCTCCCCTTAGGCGAACACGGGGGTCAAGACGCGCATAGACCAGATCCACGGTCAGGTTGATCAACACGAACAGGATCACGACCAGCACGAGGTACGACACCATTACCGGACGATCGAGTTGAAGAATTAAGTCGATGATCAGCTTGCCCACCCTCGGCCAGTTGAACAGGCTTTCGGTCACGACCGCGAAAGCCAGAGTCGATCCAAGCTCCAGCCCGAAGACGGTCACGATGGGGATCGAGATATTGCGCAGGATATGGCGGAACACGATTTGACGATCCGGCAGCCCTTGTGCCCGGGCGAACTTGACGTAGTCGGTGGACATTGCCTCGACCATTCCAGCGCGGGCCAGGCGGATCAGGAGGACCATCTTGAACAGCGACAGGTTGACCGCCGGCATGATCACGAGGCTTCAGCCCGCGCCAGTCGCCAGCGAGGTCTGGAACCACAGGACGGTTCCCAGATCGCCGCGCCCCCCGGAGGGCAGCCAGCCGACCTGGACCGCGAAAGTCATGATGAGCAGCATCCCGATCCAGAAGGTCGGCACTGAGAATCCAAGGACAGACAAGGCCATGATCGCCCGCGCCCCGGCTGTTCCGGGCCAGTATCCGGCATAGAGGCCGGCGGGAATGCCGATGAGCGTTGCGATGCAGACCGAGACGAATACCAGTTCCAGCGTCGCCGGAAGGCGTGAAAAGACAAGGTCTGTAACGGGAATATTATAGACCATCTACGTGCCCAGATCCCCCTGCGCGACATTGCCGACGAAGGTCGCATATTGGCGCGCCCCCTACGAAATCGTCGCAGAGGGGCGGCCCACCGGGATCGTCGAACTTCCCGTCAAATGGATCCGCGATGACGCGGTCTACTTCATGAACCGGCAGGGCGCGCAACGGCCCTACACGCCGCCCGGCGATGTCCTCGACATCTTTATCCGCGAATTCGAAGGAGCGCGCGCCGAGAATGGCTTGTTCTGGTGACAGTGCACCTGCATATCATCGGCTATCGCTCGCGGATCTTCATCCCCGAGACACTTCTGGCCCGGATCGCCACCCATGCCGAAATCGCCCGCCACTGCATGGTCATGGCCGGGCCGAAAGGAAAAAATGAGCTATTCCCTTGCCATTCATGGCGGTGCCGGCACGATTCTGAAATCCACCATGACACCGGACCGCGAGGCCCAATATCGCGCCGCCCTGGCGCGCGCCCTGGAAGCCGGAGAGGTGGTCCTGCGCGACAACGGCGCGGCGCTCGACGCGGTGGTCGAGGCAGTCGCGGCGCTGGAAGACGAACCGCTGTTCAACGCGGGCCGTGGCGCCGTCTTCACCAGCGACGGCAAGCACGAGATGGACGCAGCCGTGATGGACGGACGCGACCGCCGCGCCGGTGGGGTCGCGGGGATCTTCGGCCCCCGGAACCCGATCCGCTTGGCGAGGGCCGTCATGGAGCGTACCGACCATGTTTGCCTGATCGGCCCCAATGCCCTGAAGATCGGCCATGACGCGGGCCTGCCCTTCGAGGACGAGACCTATTTCTTCACTCAGGCCCGATGGGATGCCCTGCAGGAAACGCTTGCGCTGCTGGCCCGTGGCGAGACGAACGACGACCCCGCCCGTCGGCACGGAACGGTCGGCGCGGTGGCGCGAGATGCCTCGGGCCATGTAGCCGCGGCGACCTCAACCGGGGGTATGACCGCCAAGGCGCCGGGACGCGTGGGCGACACACCGATGATCGGGGCGGGCACCTTCGCCGACGACGCGACCTGCGCAGTCTCGGGCACCGGCCATGGCGAAATCTTCATCCGCTGGACCGCGGGCGCCGAGATTGCCGCCAGAATGCGTCATGGGGGGCAATCTCTTGAAGACGCCGCGCGCCATGTCGTAATGGAAGACCTAGGCCGCAACGATGGCTCGGGCGGGGTGATCGCCGTGGATCGCCACGGAAATCTTGCGC
>Ga0114903_1000806_pt1 | contig 15242 bp, 15 predicted proteins | sample MalvirDeepMed_s2_FD_87289 | JGI IMG/M metagenome (GOLD analysis project Ga0114903, IMG submission 87289) | Marine viral communities from the Global Malaspina Expedition - Malaspina viral metaG DeepMed_s2 | ecosystem: Environmental > Aquatic > Marine > Oceanic | place: Mediterranean Sea... | reverse complement strand
TGCGCCCCACGAACGATGCCCCTACTGCTCGGAGGACCCCCGCCATGAGTGACGAGACGAAAGTGCCGGACCGGATTTGGGCAGTGCAGCGCGGCGAGTGGGACCGCGACCTTGGCACGGGCGAGTTCTTCTCACGGCCCCGAGTGGACCGGGATGAGATGGAATATGTCCGCCTCGACCGCCCCGCCCTCGCCGCCTCCCCCATAGTGCAGGAGATGCTAAGGGAGGAACGGGAGCGGGTTCTGGATGACATGGTGCAGCACGCGAAATGGCAGGCAGGCATCACCGTTAGCGAGGACGTTGCGAAGTTCGTGGAAATCCTCGCCGCCGCAATCCGCAAGGAAGGGGACTGACATGGGACGGCCGCGCCTCCTTACGCCACAGGAAGCCGCCGAAACGCTGCGCGTCTGCACGCGGACCTTGCAGCGCCTGCGGTCTGATGGGCTACGGTATGTGAAGCTCGGCGGGAAGATACTGTATCGGCCCGATGATCTGGCCGATTACATCGAAGAAAGGACCATAGAACAATGCCGTTCCGAAAGAAAGGCTCACGGTTCTGGCACTACGACTTCCAGGTCGGGGGTTGTCGATTTTACGGCTCTTGCGGGACGGACGACTTCCAGGAAGCGAAAGCCGTAGAAGCCGAGGCCCGTGTCGCCGCGAAGGCCGGGAACACGTCGAAGCGCAAGGGATCGTTCACCGTGGCCGAGGCGCTTGGCACCTACTGGAACGACGTATGCCAGCATCAGTCATCCGCAGGCACGGCTAAGGGGCAGGCGTCCGCCATCCTCGCCGTGTTGCCGGGAAAGACCGCTATCGGGGATCTGACGACCGGGCGGCTGTTCAAGATGGTCGCGGCCATGCGCGGCGACTGCGCCAACGCGACGGCGAACCGGCGGCTGGACATGCTCAAGCGGTCGATGAACCACATGGGCAAGATGCACGATGCCACCGTGCCCGATATTGATTGGAAGGCGCTCAAGACCAAGGAAGAGGCCGAGCGGGTGCGCGAGCTGACGCTGGCGGAACAGGCGCGCTTGTTCGAGCACCTGCGCCTCGATATGCAGCCGATGGTCAAGTTCGCCCTGACGACCGGCGCGCGGCGCGATGCGATATGCAGCCTGAAATGGGCGGACGTGGATATGTCCACGAACCGGGTGCGGTTCCGGCAGAAGGGCGGCGGCAGCTACGCCGTGCCCATGAGCCCCGAGACGCGGGCGATCCTGTCGGCCCTGCCCCGGTCCAATACCATGAGCGAACGCTCTTACGTGTTCACCTTCGTCGTCAGGACGGAGGGCAAGCACCAGGGCGAGCGCCGCCGGATCGCGGACGGCGGGCATCTATGGGAAGAGTGGCGCAACGCATTGACGGCGGCCGAGATCGACAACTTCCGGTTCCATGACTGCCGCCACACCTTCGCAACGCGCCTGCTGCGCAAGACGGGCAACCTAAAGCTGGTGAGCCGGATGCTCGGGCACGCGAATATCGAGACGACGATGCGCTATGCCCACTGTCTTGACACCGATCTGGCCGACGCGATGGAGGCGTTCACAAGCCTCAGTCCCGCAGTTACTCCCGAAGTCGTAGGAAAAGCCAAAGGAAATCAATGAATGACCCCAGCTTCCCAAGCTGAATACGAGGGTTCGATTCCCTTCACCCGCTCCAACACACTGCCGAAAGCATCACAAGGTTCGCACCAGGCGCAACGCGTCATAGACCGCTGCGTGTGTGTTCCGCGCGGCGACGGCATCGCCGATACGGAACAGCTGATACGTCCCGTTTGGGTTTCGCATGACTGACTGTGGCCCGCCGGATACCAGCGCCTCGTAGTCGATTTCCCCGCCGTTGCTCGCGTTTGGTTTCAACTTTAAATACAGATCTTCCAGCGGGCGGGTGCCATGGTTCACCACGACCTGATCCACGCGGCGTTCGCGCTTGAAATTTCCGTAGTCGCTGCCCAGCGTGGCCAGCAGCATGTTCCCATCGCGTTTGACCGCGTCGACGCGCCATGTGGGTGTGAACACCGCGCCCTTCGCCTGCAGGATGCGCAGCGACGGGGTCAGCGACATCGCCATGACTTCCGGGACGATATTGCGATCGCGGGTCACGATCTCGACCTCCGCGCCGCTTTCGACCAGTTTCTCGGCCGCCTGAAGCGCCGGGTAATCGCCTGCGTCGTCGTAGATCAGCACGTTGCGCCCCGGCGCGACATCGCCCGACAAAATGTCCCAAGCCGAAACGACAAGGTCGTCACCTGCGTCCAACACCTCGACATGTGGCAGGCCGCCGGTGGCGACGATGATCACGTCGGGTGCGTCGGACATTACATCGGCCGCGTCCACATAGCTGTTGAAGTGGAAGCGGACGCCCTGACGCTCGCATTCGGCGACCCGCCAATCGACGATCTGCATCATCTCGCGCCGACGCTCGGTCAGGGCCGTCAGGCGGATCTGACCGCCGGGATCCGAAGCGGCCTCGTGCACCGTCACGTCGTGTCCGCGAAGGGACGCGACACGCGCGGCCTCCAGCCCGGCCGGCCCGGCACCGATCACGACGACCTTGCGCCGCTTGGCCGCGGGGTCGATGGTGTGCGGCTGCTCCAACTCGCGCCCGGTCGAGGGGTTGTGGACGCAAAGCGCCATGCCCCCCTGATAGATCCGATCGAGGCAGTAGTTCGCGCCGACGCAGGGACGAATCCGATCCTCCTCGCCGCGCATGATCTTGGCGACGATATGCGGGTCCGCCATGTGCGCGCGGGTCATGCCGACGAGGTCGAGCTTGCCCGAAGCGACGGCATGACGGGCGGTTGCGACGTCCTGGATCTTGGCGGCGTGGAACGTGGGGAACTCCGTCGCTTTCCGGATCTCGCCCGCGAAGTCCAGATGCGGCGAGGACCGCATGCCCTGTACCGGGATGACGTCGGTCAGCCCGGCATCGGTGTCAATATGACCCTTCACAACGTTCAGGAAATCGACCAGCCCACTGTCTTTCAGCCGATGCGAGATGGCCAGCCCGTCCCTGTTGGTCAGCCCCCCCTTCAAATCCTCGTCGCCGGTATAGCGTACGCCCACGATAAAGTTCGGCCCGCAGGCGGCGCGGATGGCCTCCAGCGTCTCCATGGTGAAGCGCAGGCGAATGTCTAGGCTTTCGCCCCCGTAGGGCCCCTCAAGTTCGTTGGTCAGCGGCGACCAGAACTGGTCCATCAGGTGCCCGTAGGCCTGAATCTCGATACCGTCGAGGCCGGCCTGCTGCATCCGCTGCGCGGCCGAAGCGTAATCCGCGATCAGGCGTTCGATGTCCCAATCCTCGGCCTTCTTGGGGAACGCCTTGTGGGACGGCTCCCTCGCATGACCGGCCGAAACGACAGGCAGCCAGTCGCCCTTGTCCCAGCGAGTCCGGCGGCCCAAATGGGTCAGCTGGATCATCACCGCACAGCCCTCGTCGTGGCACTCATTCACAAGCTGGCGCATCCAGCCGACGACCTCGTCCTTCCAGGCGAGGACATTGTTGAACACCGGCGGGCTGTCGCGCGACACGCTGGCGGACCCGGCGGTCATTGTCATTCCGATCCCGGCCCGGGCGCGTTCGACGTGATAGGCGCGGTACCGCTCCTTCGGCATGCCGTCTTCGGGGTATGCCGGTTCATGGGCTGAAATCATCAGCCGGTTCTTCAGCGTCAGGTGCTTCAAGCGATAGGGCTGAAGCAGGGGATCGCTCGTCTCGCGCCGGGGTCCGTCAAGCATCGATCGTCACCTTTCCTATCGGGTTCGAGCAACAGGCCAGAATGTAGCCCTCGGCAACGTCCTCGTCCGTGATGCCGCCATTGTGCACCATGTGGACCTCCCCCTCGGTCTTGCGGACCGTGCATGTGCCGCAAACGCCGAAGGTGCAGCCCGCCGCGATCATCACACCCGCGTTGCGCGCGGCATTCAGGATCGTCTCGGTCTGGGCGCACTGGAACGACACGCCCGAGACCGCGCATTCCACCTCGGCCTTGGCTTCCTCGTCCAGCGTGACATCCTCGGGCACCAGGTTGGTGTCGGGCAGCGCGGCGTGGAAGCTTTCTTGGTGGTATCGGTCCATGTCGAAGCCCAATCCGTACAGCGCCTCGCGCACCGCCTGCATGAACGGTTCCGGCCCGCAACAGAACACCTCGCGCTCCAGATAGTCGGGGGCGACGAGACCCAGGATCAGCTGATTGAACGTGCCCTTGTAGCCCGTCCAGGGACGGTAGGGGTCGCGCTCCTCGACCACCCAGGCCAGTTCGATCCCGGTTATGCGCGATGCCATGTGTTCGAGCCGTTCCGAGAATATGATCTCGGACGGACGGCGGGCGCAGTTGACGAAGACGATGTCGGGATCGCGCCCTGCGTCGTACATGTGGGTCGTCATCGACATCATCGGCGTGATGCCCGACCCGGCCGAGATGAACAGGTATTTCGACGCGGAATGGTCGAGATACGAGAAAGACCCGCTCGGACCCGTGGCCTTCAGGCGCATCCCCGCCGTCAGGTTGTCCAGCATCCACCGCGTTCCAAGCGATGCATTCTGCGCCTTGACGGTGATCGTCAGGGACGTCGGACGCGATGGTGCTGACGAGATCGTATAGGTCCGGTGCAGCGGGCCGCCGGGCACCGGAAGCTCCAGCGTGACGAACTGGCCGGGCTTGTAGGCGAACAGCGCCCCCGACGGGGCTTGGAAGGTGAAGGTCACGACGTTCGGTGCCTCGGGTAGGCGCGACACGCATTCGAGCGGTTCGTCGTCAGTCCAGAAGGCCAGCGTGGGGTGGGAATGCATGTTCATCGCGCCTACTCCGCCGCGACGGCCCGGGGCGCCAGCGCGCGGCCCATGGTGTGGGCGTACCAGTCGACGAACTGGATGACCCCGGATTCCTGGATTTGGCTGTAGGGCCCGGGCAAATACGCGGGCGAGTTGATACCCATCTGGTTCGCCTCGACGATCTCGCGATCCTCGTCGTTGGTATGCTCCCACACCTCGGTCAGGCGCTTCAGGTCGTAATCCACGCCTTCGACGGCATCCTTGTCGACCAGCCATGTGGTCGTCACCTCGGTCTCCTGCGGGCCGATGGGGGTGACGCGGAACGTCAGGGAGTGATCCGGCAAAAAGTGGTTCCAGGTCGAGGGATAGTGGAACTTCAGAAGCGATCCGGCATCGGGCAGCCCTACCCGCCCCAGCGGGCGCCTGACGGCCGGCTTGCCGTCCATGGTATAGCTGACCGCATCCTCGTTCAGCGGCATCCGGGCAAAACGGAACTGACCCTGCCCCTCCATCCGGAATTGCGCGGGCGCGCCCGCCGCCGCGCACCGGTCGAAATGCGCCTGCAGCTTGGGCGAGGCGCCGCCATCGGCCATCACGCCACCCACTTCCGGATCGATTGGGAAGGATCGGCACAACGACGGATGCGCACCGCCGCAATGATAGCATTCGCGGTTGTTTTCCCACACCAGCTTCCAGTTGCCCTTTTCGATGATCGAAGACGTGTGGGCGACCTTGGCACGATGCAGGTCGTGCACCTCGAGGTAGGGCCGAGCGAGATCGGCGAACGCCTCGAAATCGGGGGGCGTGTCGGCCAGGCAGATATAGATCAGCCCGCAAAGCTCGCGACACGATACGGACCGCAGGCTGTACCTGGCAGGGTCGAAATCGGGTCCCATGTCGCGCGCCCACAGAAGGCGACCGTCCAGCTCGTACGTCCATTGGTGATAGGGGCAGACCAGCTTGGCGACCTGCCCCTGCCGCGCCTCGCACAGGACCGACCCGCGATGCCTGCAAGAATTGTGGAACGCCCGGATCTGCCCGTCGCCCCCTTTCACGACCAAGACGTTGTAGGCGCCGATCTGAAGGCGGGCATAGGCCCCCGTGCGGTCGAGCTGGCATGCCGGAACCGCGAACAGCCATTCGCGGTAGAAGATGTGCTCAAGGTCGGCGGCAAAGATGTCCGGATCGGTATAGAACGGCCGCTCGAGGGAGAACCCGAGCTCGCGGCGCGAAAGCGACGGATATGAAGCGCCCCTACGACCTTCCCTCGATGACGGCGCTGGTCTGCTTCGAAGCAGCGGCCCGCCATCAGAGCTTCAAGACCGCGGCGCGCGAGCTCAACGTCACGCCGGCGGCCGTCAGTCACCAGATCAAGGCTCTGGAGACGGAACTGGGGCGGGACCTGTTTCGCCGTCACCATCGCGGGGTCGACCTGACCGAGATGGGGGCATTCCTGTTCGTGAATCTTCGGAAGGGATTCGAGGGAATGTCCGACACCATCCGCGAGATCAGGGGCCGCGCGGAAACGGACGACGTCGTGGTGCGCGCGACCACGGCCGTCAGTGCGTTCTGGCTGACGCCGAAGATCTCGGCCTTCTGGAAGACCCACCCCGAAATCGTGATCTCGCAGATCGTCATGGACACCGCGGCCTCCAGCGGATCCACGGATCTTGGCATTCACTACGGGCCAGTCAACACCGAGATGGACGCGCATCACGTCCTGTTCCGCGACCGGATCGTCGCGCTGGCCTCGCCTGAATTCGCCGAAAGGATACCGTCCCTATCCCTCAAGGCGCTGGCGGGCGCCCCGCTGATCCACGTCGCGGCCGCCGATACGGACTGGACGGGATGGGCGGACTGGTTCTCGACCGTTTCGGACATGACGCCCACGGGAAAAAGCATCACCGTCAACAACTACATGATCGCGTTGCAGATGGCGCAGGACGGCATCGGCGCGGTCCTTGGTTGGGAACGCCTGGTCGGCCCACTTCTGGAGGCAGGCAAGCTTGTGCATCTCAGCGACGCCGCAATGCCATCCCCCTGGCCATTCTACCTGGCGGTCCATCCCCGCGCCTCACCCCGGGCGCGGGTCTTTCGGGACTGGCTGATTTCCCAGTAAACGCCCGGGGGGTTATCCCATGCGGTAGTTGGGCGACTCTCGAACGATCTGGACGTCATGCACATGGCTTTCCTTCAAGCCCGCTCCCGTGATCCGCACGAAGTTGCAGTTGGTGCGCATCTCGTCCACCGTGGCGCACCCGGTATAGCCCATGGCCGCGCGCAGACCGCCCACAAGCTGGTGGATCACATTGCCGGCAGCGCCCTTATAGGCCACCTGCCCCTCAATCCCCTCGGGAACCAACTTGTCGCTGGCCGCGTCCTTCTGGAAATACCGGTCTGCCGATCCGCGCGCCATTGCCCCAAGGCTGCCCATGCCGCGATAGGATTTGAACGTCCGCCCCTGGTAGAGAATGACCTCCCCCGGGCTTTCCTCCGTACCGGCCAGCATCGAGCCGACCATGGCCGAAGACGCCCCCGCCGCAATGGCCTTGGCGAAATCGCCCGAGAACTTGATGCCCCCGTCGGCGATGATCGGCACCCCGTTCGCCCCCGAGACGGCATCCATGATCGCCGTCAGCTGTGGCACGCCGACCCCCGCCACCATTCGCGTGGTGCAGATCGAACCGGGCCCGATGCCGACTTTGACCGCGTCCGCCCCGGCGTCGATCAGCGCGCGGGCGCCGTCCGCCGTCGCGACGTTGCCCGCGATGATCTGCACGTTGCCCGAGATCGCCTTGGCCCGGCGGACCGCCTCGGCCACGCCGGCGCTGTGGCCGTGGGCGGTGTCGATCACCACGATGTCGCAGCCCGCATCGACCAGCGCCTCGGACCGTTCGAACCCGGCATCGCCCACGGTCGTCGCCGCCGCGACGCGCAGACGCCCCAGCGAATCCTTGCACGCCGCCGGGTTCAGCACCGCCTGTTCGGTATCCTTCAGCGTCAGAAGCCCCGTCAGCTTGCCGTCCGTGTCGGTAACCAGAAGCTTTTCGATCCGGCGCTCTTTCATGAGGCTCTTCGCCTCTTCCCGATCCGCGGGCTCGACCAGGATCGCCAAATTATTGCCTGTCATCATCGCCGACACCGGTGTGTTCTCGTCAGTGGCGAAGCGCATGTCGCGATTGGTGACGATGCCCACGACGCGGCCGTTTGCATCGACGACCGGGAAACCGGTGACGCGGAACCGCTCTTGCAGGGCCTTGGCGTCGGCCAACGTCTGGTCAGGCCGCAGGGTGATTGGGTTATATACGATCCCGCTCTCGAACCGCTTGACCCGCCGGACCTCGTCGGATTGCTCCTCCACCGTCAGGTTGCGGTGGATGACGCCAATGCCCCCAGCCTGGGCCATCGCGATGGCCATACGGGCCTCGGTCACGGTGTCCATCGCCGAACTCAGAAGCGGAACGTTCATCGCGATCTCCCGCGTCGCCCATGTGCGCGTATCGGCAGTGGACGGCAGCACGCTGGACGCAGCGGGCTGGAGCAGAACGTCATCGAAGGTGAGGGCCTCGCGAATCTCCATGGGAATCTCCTTGGGAGCGTCGTTTGGCACGTCCCTATTTCACGCCCCGGACGCGAAGGAAAGATGCTGCGCCGGAAATCGGCTTTCGGAGGAAATCGACATACGTGTCCAGTTTACGCGGCAATTCTATACACATGTGTACGGAAATGAAAATTGGTGCCCGGGCCGCAATGCATCGCCTCCTTTAGCGGCAGATGGCGATCGGCGGCCGAAACCGCCCTTTTCATCACCGGCGAAACACTTATGGTCGGGGAAACGCTGATCCTACAGGAACACCATGGCCCCGCGATCGATCGACTACGGCAATCTGATGCACGACGCGATGCGCAGTCTTATCCGGCGCGTCCTGTCCGACGTCGAGGCGAACGGCCTTCCGGGCGAGCATCACTTCTTCATCACTTTCGACACCATGCATCCCGATGTCGAGATCGCCGACTGGCTTAGCGACCGGTATCCGGGCGAGATGACGGTGGTCATGCAGCACTGGTATGACGGCCTCGACGTGGCCGAGGACGGGTTTTCGGTGACGCTCAACTTCGGCGACAGCCCCGAGCCGCTGTACATCCCCTTTGACGCGATCCGCACCTTCGTCGACCCCTCGGTCGAGTTCGGCCTGCGCTTCGAAACTCAGGAAGAGGACGACGAACCGGACGCCGACATGGTCGAGATCGACGACACGGACGATGGCGACGCCCCGGCCCCGGAAAAACGAGACGCCGAGATCGTGAGCTTGGACAAGTTCCGCAAGTAACCCTGCGGGGCCGTTTGCGCGAACGGGCGTTGCCCTGTTTCGCGGGCCGTGCGATGTGTCGCCCCGATCCGGAACGAGGGGGACAAGGATGACCAATACCCGCACCGAAACCGACAGCTTCGGGCCGCTCGAAGTTCCTGCCGACAAGTATTGGGGTGCCCAGACCCAGCGGTCGATCCTGAACTTCCCCATCGGCTGGGAAAAGCAGCCTGTCGCCATCGTACGGGCCCTGGGCGTCATCAAGAAGGCCTGTGCGCAGGCGAACAAGGAAAACGGCAAGCTGGACGCGAAGATCGCCGACGCGATCATCGACGCGGCCGGCGAGGTCGTGGACGGCAAGCTGGATGACAATTTCCCGTTGGTCGTGTGGCAGACCGGTTCGGGCACCCAGTCGAACATGAACGCCAACGAGGTCATTGCCAACCGCGCGATCGAGATGCTGGGCGGCAAGATCGGCTCCAAGGACCCGGTTCACCCGAACGATCACTGCAACATGGGTCAGTCTTCGAACGACACGTTCCCGACGGCCATGCACATCGCCACCGCCACGACCGCGCGGGATGTCCTGCTGCCGGGGCTTGAGAAGCTGGCCGTTGCGCTGGAGACGAAGGCCGAGCACTTTGCCGAGATCATCAAGATCGGCCGCACCCACACAATGGACGCCACGCCCCTGACGCTGGGCCAGGAATTCGGTGGCTATGCCCACCAGATCCGCATGGGGATCGAACGGGTTAAAGGCGCCCTGCCCCGCATCTACGAGCTGGCGCAGGGCGGCACCGCCGTCGGCACCGGCCTGAATACGTCCCACGGCTGGGGTGAACAGGTCGCGTCCAACATGGCGAAGATCGCCGACCTGCCCTTCGTCACCGCCCCCAACAAGTTCGAGGCGCTGGCCAGCCACGACGCCATGGTCGAGATGTCCGGCGCCCTGAAGACCGTCGCGGCGTCGTGCTACAAGATCGCCAACGACATCCGTCTGCTGGGCTCCGGTCCCCGTTGCGGTCTGGGCGAGCTGATGCTGCCCGAAAACGAGCCCGGCAGCTCGATCATGCCGGGCAAGGTGAACCCGACGCAGGTCGAGGCGATGACCCAGGTCTGCGCCCACGTGATGGGTAACGACGCGGCCGTGGGCTTTGCCGGAAGCCAGGGTCAGTTCGAGCTGAACGTCTTCAAGCCGATGATCGCCTACAACGTGTTGCAATCAATGCAACTTCTAGGTGACGCGTCCGAGGCCTTCACCGACAACTGCGTCGCCGGCATCCGCGCTGACGAGGACCGGATCGAGAAGCTGATGCGCGAGTCGCTGATGCTGGTCACGGCCCTCGCGCCGAAGATCGGGTATGACAACGCGACCACGGTGGCCAAGACCGCCCACAAGAACGGCACGACCCTGAAGGACGAGGCCGTGGCTTTGGGTTTCGTCACCGAGGCCGAGTTCAAAGAAGCCGTGCGGCCGGAAAAGATGATCGGCCCGAAATGAGCACGCCCGTGAACCTTAACCGCGCGCGCAAGGACCGCGCGCGGGTCGAGGCGCGGCAGAAGGCCGACGCAAACGTCGCGAAGTTCGGCCGGACCAAGGCGGAACGTGCGGCCCAAAAAGCAGCAGACGGCAAGACGCGTCGCACCGTCGACGCCCACAAGATCGAGAAATGACCGGCCGGCCGCATAAGCGGTCGCTGACGCTGCGGGGGCATCGCACCTCGGTCTCGCTGGAAGACTCGTTCTGGCGGGTGTTCCGGCAGATCGCGGCCGAGGACAGTCGCCCGATCAACGATCTGGCGGCCGAAATCGATGCCGCGCGCGATCCCGAGGTCGGTCTGGCCTCGGCCATCCGGGTCTACATCCTGACCCGGGTCATGGGCGATAACCCCTAGCCTTCATGTGCGCGCCATCAGCTGCGGGATGACAATTCGAGCCAGATGCCATCTTTCGCGCGCACCGTCAGATGGGCCTGCGGCACGGGCACCCGGCCGTCGACCGGGCGGATACGATACGCGGCCAGAACCGCGGCCAGCAGGATCACCCCCTCCGCCATCGCGAATCCCGCGCCGGTGCACACCCGGGGTCCGGCCGAGAACGGAATATACGCCTCGCGCGCACAAGCCTTCCCGTTCTCCGTCTGCCAGCGCGCGGGATCGAACCCGTCGGGATTGTTCCAAAGGCGGGTCTGGCGATGAAGATGCCAGGGGCTCAACACGATTTGGTCCCCCTTGCGGGCCGGTCGGCCTCGCAGCGTTTCACGTTGCACTGTTTCTCGCACCATCATCGGCACCGGAGGATAGAGGCGCAGCGCTTCTCGAAACACGTCCCTTGTGGCGCGCAATCGCGACAGGGCTGCGAAATCGGGGGCATTCATAAAGGCCCTCGCCTCGGCAGCCACGCGGTCCTGCCAGTCCGTGTGTGTCGCCAACAGGTACAAAGTCCATCCCAGCGCTGAAGCAGACGTCTCGTGCCCCGCCAAGAAGAAGATTGCGACCTGATCCACCATCTCGTCCCGGTCGAATGCGTGACCTGTCTCGGGATCGCGGGCCGTCAGGATCTTCGTCGCCAGATCGTCCGGCGCGTGGCCTTTCTGGATTAAGGCTTGCCGGTCGCTGACCAACCCCTCGATCAACGCGCGGATCTTGCGGGCAGATTGCAGCGTGCTTCGGCGATGCAGCCGGGGCACCCAGCGCGGAAGCGGGATGAAGGCCGCCAGGTTCAGGATCGGTTGGGTGCGCTGATAGGTGCGGAACTCCTCGAACACAGCGCGCGCGGTTTCATGTTCGATGGGGATCGAGAACAGCGTTCGAAAGATCACGTCGGCGGCGGCGTGACTGGCCTCGGCCTCGATCTCCACCGGGCCTTCCGGCAGTCGCGCGGCCATGGCGCGCGCGGCGTCGATCATCGCCGGGAACGTGTCGCGCAGACGCCCCCCCTCGAAAGCGGGGTCGATCAGCCGGCGCTGGCGCTGCCATTCGGCCCCGTTCGTCAGGAAGACCGATCGCCCCAGAAGGGGGCGCAAGCCTTCGCCGATGCGATCGGATTTCGGGAAATCCATGGGGCGATCCTTCAGAACCAAACGGACAAGCGCGGGATCGTTGGCAAGGAATGAGCGGAAGAACGGCGTGCGGAACTCGGCCATCCAGGCCCGGTAGAGGCGCGCCGGCTGGGCTGACAGAATGTCGGCGCGGAACAGGCGGAGGTAGCGCAGCAGCGAAACCCGGTCCGGCCGTGCGGGCGGTTTGGGTGGGATCATGCGGCCGTCGAGGTATAGCGCGACAGCGGCCGGTCGATCAGCGAGCCTGACGGACGGCGCGTTTCAAACCGCTCCCCCAGGGTCTGCGGCCCCGCGGTCACGGCGAAGTAGTCGTAGGCATCGGACGCGTCCGGCAGATTGTCGAAGGCGCACAGGTACTGGAAGTGCACCCGGAAGAACCGCCAGCGCAGGGCGTTCCACGTCTCGGGGCGCAAGGTCTGGGTGAACGCGGCCGACAGGACCAGCGGGCCGGTGCGGTCGGGGCCTGCGACGCCGGTGACCGCCACCGGATCGCACAGCGCAAAGGCGCATCCGTCGCCCGGGGCGGTCACATCGACCCAGTCCAGCGCCGTCGTCCCGCCCAGAAGTCGCAAATCGGACCTGAGGCGATGAGCTTTGGGCAGGAAAGACATCATCGGAACCACCTGCCCCAAAGACAGGAACGACAGGCGCGGCCCGTTCGCCGGAACCTTGCCCGCGCGGATCAGATCGGCAAGCACCGAAACCCCGAGATGCGCGCCCGAGGAATGGCCGACCACCAGAACCTCGTCGACATCCTCGGCCAGCGCGGATGCGATGGCTTGCCCGAACTCGGACATCCGAACCTCGAGCGCCTCAGGATTGGCGCCGCCCCACCGGGCAGAGAAGGCGTAGTCGTGCATCAGGTAATAGGCGAAGAACTTTCCGTCGTGGCGCTTGAACCAGCGCAGGCTGATCAACGCGACCACACAGAACACGATCCCCGCCGCCAGGCCCGATAGGAGGGGCGGCGTTCCGATCATGGCCAGAGCCGTCGCGCTCAGACCGCTTGCCAGCCATCCGACGACGATCGCCGCAAGAAGCTGCAACAGCAACGCCGCCACGGGGTAAAGCGCTGCGATCACCGGCCCCTTGCGCAGGCGGAACAGTCGCGCCAGTGCGCCGGTCCCGATATAGGTCGAGGCCGTCTGGAGCATCTGGGTGTAGGTCTGGACAATGCCTGCGCCCATGCTTTCGCGCACGATATCGGACCAGACCAAAACCTCGACCTCGGCGCGGGTCTCAGCCCCCTCGATCCGGGCGTCGACAGACCAGCCATAGCGGGCCCCCTTGCGTGGCTTCAACGCGATGTCGTACCCGCGCAAAACGGCCTGGGCGGCCCCCTCCTTGCGGTACAGCTCACGGTACCGACGGGGATGGATCGGGTCATAGCCCGGGATGTAGAAGACCCGCCGTGTCCTGACCTGTCGCGTGGCCATGTCTGCCCTTTCGACATTTCGATGGCCCGGACTAACCCGAGAATTCGACGGAAATAAGCCGCTACCCCAATCGGGCGAGGGCCGGGAACGTCTCGAGCAGCCAGTACGAGAACGCCGAGAACGCGCCCGTCAGAAGGGCCAGACCGACGATCAGCAAAAGCGCCCCCATGATTTTCTCGATCAGGCCCATATGGCGCTTGAGCCGATTCATCACGCCCGTCGCGCGTTGCAGGAACAGCGCGGTCAGAAGGAACGGAATCCCCAAGCCAGCCGCATAGACCGCCAAAAGCGCCGTGCCGCGTGTCACGCTGGCCTCGGACGCCGCGAGACTGAGGATCGCGCCCAGCTGCGGCCCGATGCAGGGCGTCCATCCGAATGCGAACGCCAAGCCCAGCACATAGGCCCCAAGCGCCGATCCACCGCGGTCCCCCGCATCCAGCCGGGCTTCGCGATCAAGCATCGGAATGCGGAACACATTCAAGAAATGCAGGCCGAAGATGATGACAACGACACCTGAAATACGGGCGAAGAGCTGTTGATATTGCAGGAAGAACGCCCCGAACGCCGAAGCCGTGAACCCCAGAAGCAAGAAGACCGTCGACAGCCCCATCACAAAGAAGACCGCCGGCAATATCGCACGGCGCGTGTTGGCCGTGGGGTCGTTCAGAGTCACGCCACCCATATAGGCCAGATAAGGTGGCACGATGGGCAGAACACACGGGCTGAGAAAAGACAGAAGACCCGCGGCAAGCGCGATGAGCATGGCGGGCAGAAGCCCCGCGTCCAGGATGTCGATGCCGATCATGCCCCCTCGTAGCGCGGTACGACCCCGGGGTCACGGGGGAAGCGATGTCACATCGGCGTGGACAAGTCGAAACATGCGAGCGATACCCACCGCATGGAATATGACGCCGACCTCGACGCCACCGGGCTGCTTTGCCCCCTGCCCGTTCTGAAGGCGCGAAAGCGTTTGCAGACGCTGTCGCCCGGTCAGATCCTTCGGATGCGGGCGGACGACCCCGCCGCGGTTGTGGACGTCCCGCATTTCTGTGCAGAGGCCGGGCATACGATGCTGAGCCGGACAGAGACAGACGCCGGCGTCGCAACCTACTACATCCGCAAAGCGACCTGATACCGACACCTTGACGCGACGAAAAATCGGGGGCGAACTTGGTCCGCCCCCGATACGATTACTTGCGCAACGACCACCAGCCGCGGCGCTTGGGCTTCGGGTCGCGACCGTCGGCTTCCGCCATTTCAGGTTCTTCGTCCTCTTCGGGGACGGGCGGTGCGATCGGTGCGCTTTCGGCCACTTGCTCGGACACGTCGTGGTCGACGGGGGAAGATGCTTCAACCGGGGCCGACTCCGGTTCGGACGCACTCGCAACGGCAGGCTCGGTCCGCTCCGACGTGACAACCTCGGACGGTTCCGGGGCTTCGGAACGGGGGGACTCGGCCTCGGACGCAGCTTCTTCTGGCACCGTCAGGGGCGCTTCGGACGGTGCGTCATCGGCCGGCGGTGCAATTGGCGCGTCCTCGGTGATTTCGGCCTCTACCGCCTTGCTTACGGGGCTGGCGATCTCGGGGGTCACCTCCTCCTGATCGTCAGCAGGCTTCTTGCGACTGCGCGTCCGGGACCGCCGGCCGATGACGCAC
>Ga0114903_1000801_pt1 | contig 15311 bp, 13 predicted proteins | sample MalvirDeepMed_s2_FD_87289 | JGI IMG/M metagenome (GOLD analysis project Ga0114903, IMG submission 87289) | Marine viral communities from the Global Malaspina Expedition - Malaspina viral metaG DeepMed_s2 | ecosystem: Environmental > Aquatic > Marine > Oceanic | place: Mediterranean Sea... | reverse complement strand
CGTGAAGACCGCGACAACGCCCGGCTCGGACTCGGCCGCCGAGGTGTCGATCGCGGTGACCTGCCCGACCGCGATGGCCGAACACACGAGCGCGCCATGGAGCATGCCCGAGGGCGTCTCGTCCGCGGCGTAGGTCGCCGTGCCGGTGACCTTGCGGCGCGCGTCGGTGCGGGTGACTTCGGTGTTGATCGTCTGGGCCATCATTCGCCTCCCATGCGGGATTTCGCGGTCATCAGGGCGCCCGCCACAACGTCGGCGCCCAGTTCGATCTTGTAGGCCGAACCTTCCAGGGGTTCGGCGTCCTGAAACGCGATCCGTCCGGCCTCGCGCGCGGTCTCTTCGGTCAGGGGGCCGCCTTTCAGCGACTCCTCGGCCGCGGTGGCACGCCACGGCGTGGCCGCGACGCCACCAAGCGCGATGCGGACATCGCGAACGGTGTCACCGTCCATCTCGATCCCGACGGCGGCCGAGGCTGCGGCGAAGGCATAGCTCTCGCGGTTGCGAGCCTTCATGTAGAAGCTGTTCCGCATGGCCGGGATCATCGGCAGCGCAATCTCGGTCACGATCTCTCCGGGCTCCAGCACTGTTTCGATATGGGGATCGTCCCCGGGCAGGACGTGCAGGTCCGCGAAGGGAATGCTCCGCGTGCCGCCGGGGCCGCGGGTCGTGACCTCGGCATCGAAGGCGACCAGGGCCTGCGCGAAATCGCCGGGATACATGGCGACGCACGCGTCCGAGCCGCCGAAGATCGCGTGCATCCCCGTCTCGCCCCCGTCCAGCGCGGCACAGCCCGAGCCGGGATTGCGCTTGTTGCACTGGGCATAGGCCGTGTCGCGGAAATACGGGCAGCGGGTGCGCTGCAGGATGTTCCCGCCAAGCGTCGCGACATTGCGCAACTGCGGCGAGGCGGCTTTCCAGAGCGAATCTGACAGCGCAGGGAACGCGTCGATCACGGCCGGGTCGTCGGCCACGGTTGACATCTTCGCCAGCGCGCCGAACCGCATGCGGTCAGCGCCAACCTCGTACCTCTCCAGATCGCGAAGCCCGGTGATGTCGACCAGCGCCTCGGGTTCGAGGACGCCGATCTTCATCAGGTCCACCATCGTGGTGCCGCCGGCGATGATCTGCGTGCCGTCTTCGGCGGCATCGTCGGACGCGTCGGACACAGAGGTCGGACGGGAATAGGCAAATCTCTTCATTGTCTCACCCCTGCTGGCTGTCGCGGACCTGCACGATGGCGGCCACGATGTTGGGATAGGCGCCGCACCGGCACAGGTTGCCGCTCATGTATTCGCGGATCTCGGCCTCGTCGCCGGCATGCCCTTCGTCGATGCAGGCAATGGCCGACATGATCTGACCGGGCGTGCAGTACCCGCACTGGAAGGCGTCGTTCTCGGCAAAGGCGGCCTGCATGGGGTGAAGGTCGCCGTTCGGGTCGGCCAGCCCCTCGACCGTGACGACCTCAGCGCCTTCGGCCATGACGGCCAGTGTCAGGCACGAATTCACCCGCATGCCGTTCAACAGAACCGTACACGCGCCGCATTGACCCTGGTTGCACCCGATCTTGGTGCCGGTCATGCCCAGAGTGTCACGCAGCGCTTCCACCAGTGTGGTGCGCGGTTCGACAGACAGGGACCGGACCTTGCCGTTTACGTTCATCGTGATTGTTCGCGCCTCGGCGCTGGGCATTGAATCCTGGGCCTGCGCGGCACCGGCCGCAATTCCAAGCGATCCGGCCACGACCGAACTGCCTTGCAGAAACCCGCGGCGGGAAACGCCCGGGCGAAGTAGATCAGGGGGAGTCTTGGGCATGCGCCGACCTTTCCGACTTTTAACGCGATCGGGTCGGGACGTGGGGCAGGGCTGCTCCAAGGCAATGCGCTGTTTTGGTTTGAGATTTCGACCTAAAATAATCGGAAAAGACGATCTTAGCTGTTTTTGCAGCAGACTCCGTCCGGGTCCCCCACGGGATCGCGACATCGCGACGCGATCCCGTGGGAAACTGCGCGCATGGGTTTAGCCCGCAAAACAGGTCCTGCGGCCCGACTGAAACGTGGTGCGGAATCCGGTGTGCGGGCCTCAGTTCCCCTTCAGCCGTTTGAACGAATAGTGCGAGGCTTGGCGGAAAGTGTCGCCTGGGCGCAGGACGATCCCGGGCCAACTGTCACGCCCCGGAGCATCCGGCCACATCTGCGGTTCGATCGCAAAGCCGGCCCGATGCGGATAGGGGACACCGTGTACCGTCCTCTCGCCCTCGACCGAGAACGGGTGCATTCCGAAAACTTGCAGCCCGGGTGCAGTGGTATGGACCGTCATGGCCAGCCCTGTCGCGTCGCTTTCCAAGCGTAGCGCAGGCGAAAGGCCCCTCGGGGCGGTCGCGAGGCAGAAATTGTGGTCGAAATCCGGCAGGTTCCGGGGATCGAGCGCCCGGGGTTTTCGGAAATCGAAATCGGTGCCTTCTACCGATCGGATTTCCCCGGTGGGCAGGATATCATCATCCACCGGCAGGTAGGTGTCTGCGTGAATGGTCAGCCTTTGCCCCGCCCAGGTCATTTCCGGCGGCTGCATTGACCAGTACCCGTGAAGCGCGGGGTTCATGAACGTCGGCGCATCGGTTTCGGCCTCGAGTTCGTGGATCAGGATGGCCCCGTCCAACCGGTAACGCGACGTGATCCTGCGATTGCCCGGCAGGCCACCTTCGCCTTCGGGAAGGTCGATGGTCATCTCGACATGATCCGAGTCGTGCCGCGCCAGGGTCCAAGTTTTGGTGTTGATCCCGGCGGACCCGGAATGCAGCGTATGGCGGCCATCCTGATTGGCGTCGAACCGCAACGTCCGGCCGTCGATCTGGGCCTCGGCTCCCGCGATGCGGTTGGCCACCGGCCCAACGACGGTTCCGAAGTTCTGGAAGATCCCGGCATAGGCCGCTGCGTCCAACGACCCCAGTGTCAGTGGATCGGGATGATCGAAGGCCGTCAGCCCATGCAACGCGGCCCCAAAATCCAGAATGCCCAGTGAAAGCGTCTCATTTGCCATGGCGAACCGGCGGATCCGCCGCCCGTCCGGCAGGGAGCCTTCCAAAATCTCGACCGAAGTCTCTGCCATCATGCCTTTCCTTTGCTCATCGGGAACACGGGATGCCCAGTCTTCGTTCTTTATCATAACTTGCCGGGAGTCACCCGGCGCTTCTCGATTGAGGACTGATTAATGTTGAAGACATATCTGATTGCCGGCGTCTCTGCCCTGACCATCGCCGGAGCGGCGCAAGCCGAGGTTCCCGCATCGGCGAGTACCGACATGAATCTTCGCGCGGGTCCCGGGGAAGAGTTCGACGTTATTTCCCCAATCGCTGCGGCGGACGGTCTGACCGTCACGCGGTGTATCGCGTCGGGTCTTTGGTGCGAGGTCGTGCATGAAGGCACCACCGGCTGGGCCTTTGCCGAGTATATGGCTGTGGTCGTCGACGACCAGTATTCCAGCTTTGCCCAAGCGCTGACGCGTGGCGTCATCCCCTCGCTGCCGCGCGCGGAAGTCATCGCGGAGCTTGACGCTTCGGCTGACAGCACGGGCGCAAGCGCGGTCACGGGTGCTGCGGTCGGCGCTCTCATCGCGGGTCCGGCGGGTGCTGCCGCCGGGGCGGTCGTCGGTGCCGAAACCGACATCGCCGGCGAGACGATGGATTACGTTCGCGCGAACCCGGTCGAGCCTGTCAATCTCGAGGGTGATCTTGTGGCAGGTGCCGGGATCCCTGAAGGCGTCGACGTCTATGAGGTCCCGAACGACGACTATTACTACGCATATGTCAACGGAACGCCGGTCCTCATCGACCCCGAGACACGTCAGATCGTGCGCGTCGTCGAATAATACGACCCGGCCACCGTAAGGTGTTTTCAGCAGCCGCACCAACAGATGGTGCGGCTGTTCGCATGTCGTTCTTCCCGAAAAAATCCGCACTTCGGTTGCGGCTGACCGACGGTCCACCGCCGTTGTTGTGCGAGCTGGGAAGTTTCGCCGGGTTGCGCGCCGAGAATGGAGGGGCGTCTTCCCGCCGAAATTGCGACCGCGGGCTGCGAATGGGCATACACTGCGGTGGGAAGGACTTAAGAGTGCCACCATATCACAACGGAGTACCCCGCGATGAGGGACACCTGGACCCGAGTGGTCGGTGCACTTTGCCTGTTGGCCTTGGCGGGGCTGGCCTTCTTCGCTTCGGTCAATCATCGTGACCTGCCGCAAAGCGCAAGGGCCGCCGAGTATGCCCGCGGGATCAGCGTTTCGGCTTCGGCGACTTACGTCACTCTCAGAACGCTGAACGCCTTCCTGTCCTCGGCGCAGGAGATCGAGGTCGGTGTCTCTCTGATCGGGTCGGGATCGGCGCAGCCGTTGAAAGTGCTCGAGCCCATCGATGACACTGTCGAACGGATCGCAGCGGTGGTTTTCGCGGTCATGTTGGCCTCTGGCGTTCTTGCGGTGACCATGGGACCGCTGGGGGCGGTCGGTTTTGCCATGCTCGGGGGGGCGGCGGTGCTTTGGGCCGCGGTCGTCGCCAGTGGGCGCAGCCGTCCTTTGGGCGGGGTGCCGCGGCAGTTGACGATCTATGGCGGCTTTCTGGGGCTTGGTATCCCGCTGGCTTTCCTGATCTCGGGCCTCGTTGCGGACCGCTTGGTGGCCGAGACTTGGTTGGAACACAGCCGCATCGTGTCCGAAATCACGGCGACCGTCGAAGGGGTCGAAGCCGAGTCCGGCTTCCGGGCCATGATGGATCAAGTCGAACGCTATCAGACCCTGGCCGGCAACCTGTCGAACCGCGCGGATGAACTGGTCGGTAGTCTGGTCAGTCTGTTGTCCGTCTATATCTTCAAGGTCCTCGTCCTTCCGGTGTTGCTGATCGGTGGCCTGCTGGTCGCGGCGCGTCGCCTTGCCGTGCCCGGGCACCGCGCCGCCTGACGCTGATCAGAGCGCGCGCCGCTGGCTAAAGGATGGACCGGGCAGCGCGCCAAGCGTGCCATGCGCCTTCGGACCCGTTGAACGCGTTGAGATCGACATTCCCCGAGATCCCCGGAACCCGGCCGGTCGCGGTGTATTGCCAGACCCGCCAAGGGGCTCCGGGATAAGCATCCTCGACTGGCCGCGCGGTCGATCGCAGCCACGTCTCGGCACCCAGGCGGGCGATCTGGTTCTCGGGATAGAACTCGCGCGTGGTATAGATCAGCGGCATCTGCCCGTAGTGCCGCGCGAGGATCGACATGAAGCGGGTGGCGCGGTCGCGCACTTCGGCTGCGGGCGGGCGCACCGTGCAGGTGGGAGAGAAGGGCGTCCATTCAAGGTCGAGGACCGGCGGCAGATCGCCCGCACGGCGGGGGACATTCTGTATGAACCAGCGGGCCTGCGTTTCGGGCGGACCGCACCAGTAGAAGAAGTGATAGGCCCCGACCGCGACCCCCGCGCGCTGGGCGGCATCGTGATGGGCAGCGAACATCGGGTCGATCCGGTCGCCCCCTTCGGTTGCCTTGATCCAGGCGAAGTTGACTCCGGCGGCGCGGGCGGCGGTCCAGTCGATGTCGCCCTGCCATCGGCTTAGGTCGATGCCATGCACCGGGAAACGGTCTGGTCCGCGCCCACCCCAATCGGTCGGATCGACATCGCCGAAATCGGGCGGAATGGCCCGGCCGATAATCGGTGGCGCGGCCGGTCGGGCGCAGGCGGCGAGGGAGAACAGAAGAAAGCTGCGACGAAACATGGACAACCCGGGACTGAAAGGGACGCGCGCCGCGGGGGCGTCGCATACCCAAGTCTGACCCTGTTCCGAATGGGGACGCAATCGCGCATTCCGGCGCAAACGGGCAGGCCGGTCACGCTCTCGTCATCCCGTCATCAATCGAAGGCGCCGCGCTCTGTCAACGCTTGCATCAGGCCGGATTGTTGCATCCGTCGCATCTGAAACTCCATCTCCGCAACTGCGATTTATCCCGGTCGCAAGATTCTCGGGCAGGGCCCCGTCGGGGGAGGCGAAGCGCTCCGACATCTCCTCTATGGTTCCATTGTCCTCTTCCAGAACGCCTTCCATTCGCGTCAACAGGGCGTCGATGCCGTCTTGCGATGTCTCGGCAATATAGGCTTGCAGCACGCAATCGGCGGCGCTGCGCATCTCTACGTCCCATTCGAGGGCGGACATTTTCGACGCCGGTCGTGTCGCCATTCAGGGCGTTTTGAAGCATGCGCGTCGTCATCTTCTCGGACAGGAATTCCATCCGCTTGAGGCGGTCCTGCGCAAGGGCGGGCGAAGTGAGAAGAAGCAGGGCGAAAGCAGTTCGAAACACGATGACCTCGGGACGTTCCGTTCCCAATTTTCCTTCCCTTACGCCATCTTTCGATCAACCGGACGGGGGTCAGTCCTGCTCGGACCGGTCCGTCGCCGGGGCAGGCTGCCGGGTCAGGGCCGTGACGCGGGCTGCAATGTCGTCATTCCAGTCGAAGGTCAGTGCGTCGAGCGACGGCAGAAGCTGTTCGACCGAGCGACCTGAAATGATGGGGGACGTCACACCCGGACGGTGCATGGCCCAGGCAACCGCCAAAGTCGCTGGGTCCATGCGATACCCGCGGGCGAGCGTCGCAAGATCGGCGGCCGTGTTGTGCATCCAGTCCGAGGCATAGCGCTTGGCATACATCTCGGAGTCGCGCAGCCGCCCTTCGCCGCCCGCGCGATATTTGCCCGTCAGCAGCCCGCCCCCGAGGGGCGAATAAGGATAGACGTCGATCTTCTGATCCTCGGCCATGGGCAGGATCTCGACCTCGGCCTGGCGCTTCACGAGGTTCAGCATGGGCTGGATGGCGTCGATCCGGATGTCGAAGCGGGCGGCCACGGCTTGCGCCTTCATCACCTGCCACGCGGCGAAGTTGGACACGCCGATGGCGCGGATCCAGCCCTGGTTCTTCAGGATCGACAACGCCTCGAACGTCTCCTCTAGGTCCGTTTCAGGGTCGAAGCGATGAAGGTAGTAGAGGTCGATCGTATCGACCCCAAGACGGGTCCGGCTTTCGTCGCAGCTTTCCCGGATCGACGTGGCCGAGTTCCCGCGCCGCATGTTGACCTTCGACGCCAGAATGATTTTCTCGCGCTCGACCGCGGCAAGCTTTCCCAGGATCTCTTCCGAGCGGCCATCGGTATAGACATGGGCGGTGTCGAACATGTTGATCCCGCGCTCTCGGCAGGCGCGGAACATGGCGCGGCTGGCATCTTCGTCGGCGGTGCCGCCGAACTGCATGGCGCCGAAGGACAGGGCGGAAGGCGGGGTGCCGTCGGGCGAGGTCACATTGCTCATGCCCTCGAAATTGCGGTTGCGCCTCGGGATGGCAAGGCCCCTCTGCCTGCATGGCCGAATGGCGCCGAGACGGGCCCGCGCGACAGCTTTCGGGCCGCGCGTCCCGGGGGTGCCGTTCGCGCAATGGACGGAAAACAGACATGCGGGGGGCAACCTGCCGACTTGTGCGGCATCCCACCGGGGCCGGCCCCGATTTGATCGCCCGGGCGACCGCAAGCCGGGATCGTCGGGCCCAATTCGAGTATCGCAAGGGGCATGACCAAGAACGTGGCCTTGGCTGGCCTGCGTCACGGCAATGTTCCCGTGGCGGCGCAGGGGCAGCCAATGCCGGGCAAACACGGCCGGTCGAACCGGTCTTACCACAAGGGGAGGATCAACCATGGAGAAGAGCCCATGTTTCGATCCACACTTTCGGCGCTTCTGATCGGCGCCACACTTCCTTCGCTCGCGGCGGCTGGCTGCTATGACGACGCAATGCTGGTCTTCGACGGTTCGGGGTCGATGGCGACACGCGGCTATCACGCAGGTGCTGCCTCGCGCATCGACGAGGCGCGGCAAGCCCTGTCGCGCAGCCTGCCCAGCATCCCGCAGGAACGCCGTATCGGGCTTTTGACGTACGGGCCGGGCAAGTTGCGGGGGATGTGCGTCAACATCCACCTGCGCCTGTCCCCGACCCCGGGCGCAGCCTCTGCCATCGCGGCAGAGGTCGACCGGATGGAACCATTCGGGGACACGCCCATGACAGCCGCGGTCGAAGCCGCGGCCGATGTTCTGCGGCATGAAACCCGCGCATCCACCATCGTCCTTATAACGGATGGAGAGGAAACCTGCGGCGGCGCGGTGTGCGCCACGGCGAAACGTCTGGCCGATACGGGCGTTCGCACCGTCATCCATGTCGTGGATTTTCGTCGCGTCGAAGCCGAGGGTATATCCGCACCCCCAGCCGAGCAGGCGCCGGCCTGCATGGCCCATCAAACAGGCGGTCTGTACCTGGCCGCCGAGACGGCGGAGGAGCTGGAATCGGCGTTTCGCATGACGCTGGGTTGTCCGCTTCTGAGCGATGCGCGGCCGGCAGATCAGTATCCGAGCTGGTTCTTACCGGGCTGAAACGAGGAACGGGCGCCCTGTTGGGGGCGCCCGTCGGCCTTTCAAAGGTGGTAGTGCGATCAGTTGGGAATGTCGCCGGTCAATCCTTCGACGTAAAAGTCCATCCCGAGAAGGGTCCCGTCATCCGCGGTTTCCCCCTCGGCCAGCCATTCGGTCCCATCCTGGCGGTTGATCGGGCCGGTGAAAGGGTGCAACTCGCCCGCGGCAATCGCATCGCGCATGGCCAGGGCTTCGGCTTTCACCTCCTCGGGGACGGCGTCCGAGATCTCGCCGATCTTCACCATGCCTTCGTCGATGCCGTACCAGATCGAATGCGGCTCCCATGTGCCCTCCATGACCTGACCGACCCGCTCGACATAGTAAGGGCCCCAGTTGTCGATAATCGAGCTGACGCGCGGCATCGGCGCATATTCGGACATGTCCGAAGCCTGCCCGAAGGTGATGACGTCGCCGGCATCGGCTGCGGCGGCCTGGGGCGCGGTCGAGTCGGTGTGCTGAAGGATGACGTCGGCCCCCTGTTCGATCAGGGCGCGCGCGGCGTCGGATTCCTTGGCCGGGTCGAACCAGGTGAACGCCCAGACGACGTTGAACTCGACATCGGGATTGACGGCCTTCGCCGCCAGGAAGCTGGCATTGATGCCGCGGATGACCTCGGGGATCGGGAAAGAAGCGATGTAGCCGATCTTGTTCGTTTCGGTCATCTTGCCGGCGATATGGCCTTGGACCATGCGCCCTTCATAAAAGCGGGCCGAATAGTTCGCGACATTGTCGGCGGTCTTGTAGCCTGTGGCGTGTTCGAACTTCACGTCGGGGAATTTTTGCGCGACGTTTATGGTGGGGTCCATGTATCCGAACGACGTCGTGAAGATCAGATCGGCGCCCGACAGTGCCATCTGGGTCATCACACGTTCGGCATCCGCGCCTTCGGGCACGCTTTCCTGGAAGACGGTTTCGACCTGGTCGCCAAAAGCTTCCTCGACCGCAAGGCGGCCCTGTTCATGTTCGTAGGTCCAGCCGCCGTCGCCGACCGGGCCGACATAGACAAAGCCGACCTTCGTGGGCTCGTCCTGGGCGAAAGCGCCGGTGGAAAGGGCAAGGGTCGTCGCGGCGGCGCCCAGAAGGGTTCTGCGAAGCATATGTATTCTCCCGTTGTTCATTGGCGCGATCATGATGGGCCGAGGCCGCGGGCGCAAGTTTGCGAATGCGGCGGAAACAGGCGAGTGCCCGGAAAATCGGCAGAACGGGCCCGGCATGGGCGGTTTCGATGCGCGTCCGAGCCGACAGGCCGGCGCGCGATCGTCAAGAGACGGCGTGGAACGGCTTTCCAAGACTGGCGGGCGCTGCGGTGCCGCGCGATCGGCGGGCCGAGATCAGAACGAGGACGAGAATCGTGACGACGTAGGGCGACATCGACAGGTACTCGACCGGAAGGGCCGACCCGGCCGCTTGCAGGTTGAGCTGAAGGACAGTCACCCCGCCGAAGAGATACGCCCCCAGCAGCACTCGTCCCGGCCGCCATGAGGCGAAGACGACGATGGCCAGCGCGATCCACCCCGCCCCCGCGGTCATCCCTTCGGTCCATTGCGGGACGCGCACCAGTGAAAGATAAGCCCCGCCGAGGCCCGCCATGGCCCCCCCGAACGCGATGGCGGCGAAGCGGATCGCCACGACGTGAAGGCCCAGGGCATGGGCGGCTTCGTGGTTCTCGCCAATCGCGCGCAGTTTAAGGCCGGCGCGGGTTCGCGACAGGAAGAACCATGTGGCAAGCGTCAGGAACAAGCTGAGATAGACCATCCAGTCATGCGAAAAAAATGCGCGGCCCAGAAGCGGGATGTCCGACAGCGGCCCGAGGTCCAGCCGGGCGGTCGAGGGCGGCTTGATCCCCACATAGCCCTGCCCGAGGAGCGACGACAGACCCAGACCGAACAGCGTCAGCGCCAGACCCGTCGCCACCTGATTGGCCAGGAAGATTTGCGTCAGGACGGCAAAGACCAGGGACAGAAGCGCGCCACCGACCGCGCCGGCAAGAAAGCCAAGCGGCGGCGATCCCGTCTCGACCGCCATGGCGAAGCCGCAGATGGCGCCCAGGATCATCATACCCTCGACCCCGAGGTTCAGGACGCCCGCACGTTCGACGACCAGTTCACCAAGCGCCGCGAGCAGGAGGGGCGTCGCCCCGATCATCAGGGAGGCCAGTAGCAGGGCAGGGGAAATCGCGCTCAGGTCCAAGGACGGGCTCCTTTGCTGCGGGGGAATTTGGGTATTTCGACAAGGGTGAAGATCATGCGAGCCGCTTCGATCCCAGGCGGATGCTGTAATGGGTCAGAACGTCCACGGCGAGGAGGAAGAACAACAGCATGCCCTGAAACGCCTGGATGGCCGCGGCGGGAATGCCCAGCATGAAGCTGGCGAGTTCGCCACCGATATAGGTCAGCGCCATCAAGAGCCCCGCCAAGAGGATCCCGACGGGATGCAACCGGCCGAGGAAGGCCACGATGATCGCTGTGAACCCGTAGCCCACGTTGAAATCGATCGAGATCTGCCCGGCGGGTCCCGTCACCTCGAAGATGCCGGCAAGGCCGGCCAGCGCGCCCGAGATCGCGAAGCAGAAGACGACAAGGCGATTGGGGTTTACCCCCGCGAACCGCGCCGCGCGCGGGGCCTGGCCGGCCAGCCGGATATGCACGCCCGTCAGGTGCCGATGCAGCAGGACATAGGCGAAGATCACCGCGATGATGGCGGCGACGACGCCCCAGTGCAGGCCGGTATCCGCGATCAGCTCGGCGTTCGCCGAGGACGCCCATTGCGCCAGGTTGCGCGAGCCGGGAAAGCCGCCGCCCTCGGGATTGCGAAGCGCGCCTACCGCGACGGAAGCCAGGAGGTTCTCGGCCACGTAGACGAGGAGAAGGGAGACCAGGATCTCGTTCGTGTTGAAGCGGGTCTTCAGGATGGCCGGGATCATCGCCCAGATCCAGCCGCCAAGCGCACCCGCGATGACCATGAGGGGAAAGATGAAGGTCGCCTCGATAGGGTAAAGCGCTAGGCCGGCAGCTGCGCCGGCAATGGCCCCCATGATGTATTGCCCTTCCGCCCCGATGTTCCAGACACCCGCCTTGAACCCCAACGCGAGCCCCGTTGCGATCAGGATGAGCGGACCGGCCTTCACCAGAAGCTGCGGCCGCGAATAGCCCGCGAATTGAGGGTCGAACAGCGGATCGTAGAAGATCGTCCTGATCGCGGCCACAGGGTCTTTCCCCAGGGCGGCGAACATCAGGCTGCCGGCAATCACCGTCAGCAGAACCGCGAGGATGGGCGTGGCCCAAGCCCAGACGCGCGACGGTTGGGGGCGGCGAACGAGCGAGATCACGGGCGGGCCACGGGGTCAGTCGGCATGGGCAGGCTCCATGTCATGGGCGCCGCCCAGCATCAGGCCGATCTGTTCGACCGTCAGCCCGGCAGCGGGGCGGAAGCGGGAAAGGCGGCCTTCGGTCAGCGCGGCGAAACGGTCCGAAACCTCCATCAGCTCATCCAGGTCCTGGCTTATGACGATGACACCCGACCCGTCCGCCGCCAAATCCAGAAGGGCCTGGCGGATGGTCGCGGCGGCGGCGGCATCGACGCCCCATGTCGGCTGGTTCACCACCAGCACCCGGGGCGTCTGCGCGATCTCGCGCCCGATGACGAATTTCTGCAGGTTCCCGCCGGACAGTGCCCCAGCGGCCGTGCCCGCCCCCGGCGTGCGCACGTCGAAGCGGTCGATCACCCCTTCGGCGAAGCGGCGCGTGCGGGACCAGTCGATGAAGCCGCGCGACACCAGCCGCTCGCGCGTTGCGGCCGAAAGCAGGGCGTTTTCCGTCAGGCTCAGATCCGGGGCCGCCGCATGGCCCAACCGTTCTTCCGGGGCGGTCAAAAGCCCGGCGCGGCGGCGCGCTTCCGGGCCCAAACGCGACAGGTCCCGGCCCTCCATCCGGATCGTGCCGGGCGCGGACAGCGTCTCGCCGGCCAGCGCGGCCAGCAATTCGTCCTGTCCGTTGCCCGCCACGCCTCCGATGCCCAGCACCTCTCCCGCGTTCAGCGTCAACGAGACGTCCTTCAATGACGCCCCAAATTCGTGCGCCGGGGGCAGGGACAATCCGTCGATCTGCACCGCGATCTCGTCCCGCGCGGTCCCGGGCCGCTGCGGGGCCTCCAGCCGGCGGCCCACCATCACCTCGGCCAGCCGCCCGGCGGTCTCCTCCGCAGGTGTGCAACTCGCCACCACCTTGCCGCCGCGCAGGATCGTCGCGGTGTCGCACAGCGCCCGGATCTCTTCGAGCTTGTGCGAGATATACAGGATCGACGTCCCCTCGTCGCGCAGCTTGCGAAGGGTCGCGAACAGCAGGTCGACCTCCTGCGGGGTCAGGACCGAGGTCGGCTCGTCCATGATCAGAAGCTTGGGCGCCCCGAGAAGACAGCGCACGATCTCGACCCTCTGGCGTTCGCCGGCGGACAGATCGCCGACGATGTTCCCCGGGTTCAGCGGCAGACCATAGCTCTGGCTTACGTCGCGGATACGGGGGGCAAGGTCCTTGATCGGGGGTGGGTCGGACATGCCCAGTGCCACGTTTTCCGCAACGTTCAACGCCTCGAACAGCGAAAAATGCTGGAACACCATGCCCACACCGGCCGCGCGCGCGGCCTCGGGCGAGGTCGGGGCATAGGGCGCGCCGTTCATCTCCATCCGGCCCGCGTTCGGCCGGACGAGGCCGAAGATCATCTTGACCAGCGTCGACTTCCCGGCGCCGTTCTCGCCCAGAAGCGCGTGGACCTCGCCCGGCCGGATCGCCATCGACACGTCGTCATTGGCGACCACGCCCGGATAGGCCTTCGTCAGGCCGTCGATCTGCAAGAGCGGCTGGGTCATCGCGCGGTCGGTCCCTCGGTCGGGCCCAGACCTAGCCCCGCGCCGCATCGCCCGGCAATGCCCCGAGGCCGGAAGACCGGCTCGAATGGCCGCGGTGCCACGCATCTGCCCGGTTTCGCGTCACGTTCCGCGCCAGTCCGCCCGAAATGCAGGACGGTCATTCCGCGGCCCTGCGGCAGGCGAACAATACCCGTTCGGCGGTCGCCGGCGCGTCCAGCGCGGGATAGGCCGAACCGCACGCGGCGGCGGCATGGCCCAGTGCCATCAGGACCGAGAGTCCCAGCATCAGGGGCGGCTCTCCCACCGCTTTCGAGCGATAGATCGTGTCGGCCCGGTTCGGCGCGTCCCAAAGCGCGACGTTGAAGATATCCGGGCGATCCGAACAGGCGGGAATCTTGTAGGTCGACGGGGCGTGCGTGGTCAGGCGCCCCTTCTGGTCCCAGACCAGCTCCTCGGTGGTCAGCCATCCCGCCCCCTGGACGTAACCCCCTTCAATCTGTCCGATATCGAGGGCCGGGTTCAGCGATGCGCCACAATCGTGCAAGATATCGGTGCAAAGAATGCGGTTTTCGCCCGTGCGCACGTCCAGCGCGACCTCTGTCACCGCGGCCCCGTGGGCGAAATAGAAGAACGGCGTGCCACGCCCCCGCACGCGGTCCCATTCGATGCCGGGGGTCTTGTAGAACCCCGTGGCCGACAGGCTGACCCGCCCCTGATAGGCCAACTGGACCGCTTCGGGGAAGGCGTAGTCCTCGCCGGCGACCGTGACCTTCCCGCCCTCGAAGCGGACCGCGGCGGGATCGGCTTGGTGGCGTTCGGCCAGGAAGGCGGCGATCCGGTCGCGGATCGTGTCGCAGGCGATCCTGACGGCCATCCCGTTCAGGTCCGCGCCCGAGGACGCCGCCGTGGCCGAGGTGTTGGGCACCTTGCCTGTATCGGTCGCGCTGATCCGCACCGCCGAGATGTCGAGGCCGAACCGATCGGCGGCCACCTGACTGACCTTCTGGTGCAGGCCTTGCCCCATCTCGGTTCCGCCATGGTTCAGGTGAACCGACCCGTCCTGGTACACGTGCACCAACGCCCCGGCCTGGTTGAGATGCGTCAGCGTGAAGGATATCCCGAACTTCACCGGGGTCAACGCGATCCCGCGCTTGATCGACGGGTGGCGCGCGTTCCAGTCGTCGATCGCGGCCCGACGGGCGCGATACGCCGCGCGCTCTTCCAGCGCGTCGACCATCTCGTTCAGGATGAAATCCCGGACGGGCATGTGGTACGGCGTGGTCTGGTCGCCCGGCGCCGCGCGATCCGACGCCTCTACCGGTTCGGCCACTTCGTGCAGCGCGCCCCGGCTGGCGACGTCCGCCCCGGTGCCCGGCGTCACCTCTTCCGAGCCGACACGCTCTTTCGCCCTTGGCGAAATACCCTCGGGGGGGCGCGAAGCGCGGGGGGCGGACGGCCCCCCTGCGTCGTTGGGGCCGGCGGGGGCATAGAAATTGACGCGGCGCACGTCCAGCGGGTCCTTGCCAAGGCAGTGGGCGATCTCGTCCATGACCCGCTCGATCCCGACCATGCCCTGCGGGCCGCCGAAGCCGCGAAACGCCGTGGCGGACTGGGTATTCGTCTTCAGACGATGGGACACGATGCGCACGTCGGTCAGATGATACGCGTTGTCGGCGTGCAGCATCGCACGGTCGGCCACCGGCAGGGACAGGTCCTGGCTCCAGCCGCACCGGACCAAGTGCTCGAACGTGATACCCAGCACCCGGCCCGTATCGTCGTATCCGACGTCGTACCCTATGCGGAAATCATGGCGCTTACCGGTGATCGTCATGTCGTCGTCGCGGTCGTACCGCATTTTGACCGGTCGCCCCGTGCGTGCGGCGACCAGTGCACAGGCCACCGCCAGGGCATTGCCCTGGCTTTCCTTTCCGCCGAACCCGCCGCCCATGCGCCGCACTTCGACCCTGACGGCATGCATT
>Ga0114903_1000793_pt1 | contig 15461 bp, 20 predicted proteins | sample MalvirDeepMed_s2_FD_87289 | JGI IMG/M metagenome (GOLD analysis project Ga0114903, IMG submission 87289) | Marine viral communities from the Global Malaspina Expedition - Malaspina viral metaG DeepMed_s2 | ecosystem: Environmental > Aquatic > Marine > Oceanic | place: Mediterranean Sea... | reverse complement strand
GCGGGAGCACGCCAACCCCCTGCTGGCGGAGAAGATCAAGCGCCGCGGCCCGAGCACTATGTCTAGCCTGTTGCGCCGCCAGATCGCTCGGCAGTGGCACGTCGACGCCGCGGAGGAGATCGAGGACGCGTTCATCGCCACGACTCGACCGGTCAGCGCCAAGACGATGCGCACCCTGTCGACGCCAAGTGATGGGCCGTTTTTTGATGCCTGGCCGTCGAGATCGATAGGCAAGGGAGAATCGAATCACGAGCTGCTGCTCAGACGCCGTCTAGCGAGCTGGTGGGTCGAGCTAAGAAATCGGCGTATCGAGGCGTCCGGGCATTTGGTGTACGCCGTCGTCCTCGACGGTCTCAGCCTCCGCGATCTGGAGCGGACGACCGGCAAGCCTCGCAAGAAGCTCGGCGATGCTCTGATATCTGCGCTCGATGTCTACGCCGAGCTGGCTGGTTTCCTCCCCAACTACCGGGGCAAGCACTGATTTCGCACCGATAACGGTTGTAAAGGCGTCGCCAGTTAGAGTAGTTTTCTCCTATTCTGTCATCAGAGCGTACCCAGCGCTTTCGCCAGGATGAGCACAGCTAAGATTGCTGTCGCCAGCCCTGTACCGAGACAGAAGCCCTTCTGTTTATCACTCATGGTCTCCTCCTCCGAGGATATGGAGCACAGCGCCAAGCGTTTGTCGAGCCCTAAGCTCGTGCAGAGCAAATGGCGTAAGACGCGCTCTCTCTTTATGATACAGTAACACTAGACAGTAGAGAGATAGAGAGAATCAGAGACGATAGTTAGCGGGGTGAGGGGAAAAAATATTTACCGTGCCGGATCACGCGGGTGCGCGTGGCTCTCAGAGCCGCATACAGCGTGTTCACCCCATGAACATCCTGGCGTTAGCTGAGGGAACAAAACGGGAACAAATCGTGAACGTCAGCTAGTGGAACAAAACGTGAACGAGGGGGGAACGTCAGCTAAAAGAACAAACCGTGAACAAACCGTGAACGACGTGGGGCCGCGGAACAAACCATGAACGAAATGTTCACCTTTTGTTCTCCCAGCTAACGACACCGTTCACTGTACGTTCACCTTTTGTTCCCCTGCCTATCGGCCTAGGAACATCGCGTGAACAAAAAGGGGTGGCACCCGCCACGTTCTGGGGTCCCATCCCGATGCAGCTACAATACCCCCACCTCTGCCGTAACCTCTGCCGTCTTAATCCGACGCCGGAAAAAAATTTGAAAATTGATGGGAAAAAGTATGGGAAGATGAGCTAATACGTCCTAGACACTGCAGTGACACTCAATGCATGGCGGACTGTCCCTCCGCCAACCCTTTGTCTCTTCATATCCATGACTGTCCAATGCGAAAATTTCTTAATTCACCCATTGCGACGGTGCTTTTGGCTGCTGCGGTCGTGGTGATGGTGCTTTTGGTTGCTGCTTATGTGGTCGAGATAGTCATTTCCGTACCGTACTGAACAAGGAGAATTTCGATGCCAGTCAAGAAGAAGCTGGGCCAGAGGAAATACAACCGGCCAAAGAAGACCCAGGGGATTTCGATGCCAGTTAAGAAAATCGTCTCTGAAGATGATGTGCCGCTTGTGAAGGCACCATCGGGGTCATACAAAAAGAAACCAGCGCAGATGAGAAAACTGCTAACAGAAATTGCCCGGATGACAAAATCAAGACGGAAAAGGAGAAGGCAGACCATGACGGGAACATACCGGATGTCGCAGAAGAAGCTGGGCCAGAAGAAACTGAATTGGTGAATTGGGGCAATTAAGGCCAACCCCTTGCATGACCGACCACGAGTTACGGGACACAGTCATAGACCTGTTGATGAAACTCGATCCTGAACCGAGGGATACAGGCCAGACGTTGTTCACCGGGGAGGGAAGGTCGTTGCTGAGCTATTTTATCATAGTGGAAAGCGGCCTTGAGGAATTTACATAATGGCCAAGCCGGAAAGAACCGCACAAGGCACCTGGGCCAAGACCAGGGAGCCAGCCATCCGAAAGAGCTTCGGTGATATTGTGGGAGCTATCGCCAACGGCGACCCCCTGAAGACGATCTGCGACAAACTTGGCTTCGACGCCAGCACGGTACGCAAGGTCATCCTGAAAGACCCCGAGCTGAACAGGATGTACGACGAATCCCGTCTTATGCAGGCCGATGCCCATGCCGACAAGATCATGGAAGCCGCAGACCGGGTTATGAGCGGGGAACTTGACCCCCAGGCCGGCAGGGTGGCCATAGACGCCATGAAATGGACATCTTCCAGACTGAAGCCCCAGGTCTACGGGGACCGTGTAGAGGCGCACTTCTCGGCCTCTGGGGGCTTTGTGGAGGCTCTGGCTTCAATTGAGAAGATAGCCATGAAGAAGCGGATTGATCCTCCCACGATTGATTTAGAGGCTGATGAGGAAGGAACCTTGAGATGACACCGGAAGGTAAATTATGGGCCGCTGTTCTTAACCGGACAGTAGAGGATGCGCTATCGTCGCTTCCTACCCGTCCCGAGATGAAACTGAGACAGACTTATGGAGAATACAAGACACTCTACAGGTCATGGAGATACAAGCGCGGGTCTCTGGAAACCAATAGGGATTCGGCAAGGGATTTTCTGGCTTTTGGCGGCGAGGCGTTTCGCACCATTTGCTACGGTGCCGGGCTGAACCCATACATGATCAGGGAAGAGGCGGATAAATTAAAGAAAAATTTCTGGAAAGTGGATGCGACCAACAAGGGGGCTCTGTCCAGAAAAAGACGGCAGGACATCCAGTCGGACATAGACGCGATATTGCGACGTGAACAAACTTGAAAAGAAGCTCCTCCAATGGAGGGAGAGTCCCCTAAAGTTCGTCAGGGAATGCCTGAAAGCGGAATATATCGCGGACTGGCAGAAAGAGGCCCTTGAAGAGCTGAAAGAGGGCGACCGGCTAAGCATTCGTTCCGGTCATGGGGTCGGGAAATCCACTTTCTTGTCGTGGTTGATTCTGTGGTGGCTGACCACGAGGGACAACGCCAAGATCCCCTGCGTTGCGCCTACCCAGCATCAGTTGGATGACGTTCTCTGGACTGAGTGCAGGTTGTGGCATCGCAGGATGGAACCGGCGTTCAAGGACCAGATAGACTTCTCCACCGACCGGATATTCGTCCTCCAGAAGCCAAAAGAGAGCTTCGCAGCCGCACGAACGGCCCGGAGGGAGAACCCGGAAGCCCTGCAAGGCTTTCATTCGGGGAACCTTTTGTTCCTATTTGACGAGGCGTCGGGTATTGACGACCTGATCTTCGAAGTGGGCAGGGGGGCGTTGAGCACACCGGGCTCGAAGGTGGTCATGACGGGGAACCCCACGAGGCTTGAAGGCTTTTTCTACGACTCCCACCATCGTAACCGCTCGCGCTGGAAGACCATGCGGGTGAATTTCGAGGACGTTGAGGTCGCGCCCTATGCCGATTCAAAGTTTGCCGACGAAATCGAGGACGAGTTTGGCAGGGATTCGAACGTCTTTCGGGTTCGCGTACTCGGAGACTTCCCGACCCAGGAGGAGGACTCGGTCATCCCCCTCGATTTGATCGAGGCAGCGGTATCAAGGGACATCAGGGGTACGGGTCAGATGATCTGGGGGGTGGATGTAGCCAGATTTGGTGACGACCGCTCCACGCTCTGCAAAAGACGCGGCAACAAGGTGATAGGGAAAATCGTATGGTGGTCCGGCAAGGACAATATGCAACTCGCCGGCCTGATTGCAAAGGAGTGGGAGGATGAAAAGCCAGAAAACAGACCCGAATGGATCATGGTCGATGTCATCGGATACGGTGCAGGAGTGGTGGACCGACTTCGTGAACAAGGTCTCCCGGCAAGAGGCATTAACGTGGCCGAATCAGCCTACGTCGATGATAAGTACATGCGCCTACGAGATGAGCTTTGGTTCAGAGGACGAGACTTCTTTGAAATGCGAGACTGCTCCTTCCCCGACGACCAGCTCGCCATCGGAGAGTTAAGTACAGTTTTGTACGACATTACTTCAACTGGCAAATTTAAGGTTGAAAGTAAAGAAGAACGCAAGAAAAGACTTACGGGACGGGTAACGGGACGTGGTTCTCCCGATCTTGCGGATGCGTTCATCCTGACCTTTGCCGCCCCGTCCAGACCGAGATTTTCGCGTAAACCGGCGAAAGATCCTTTTGCAGACCTGAAAGTGAGACCCTGGGTATGAAGAAAATGGACAAAGCGGAACGGAAATACAGGCGGATCAATCCAGAAATGTCCGCTATCGAGGCGCTCACCAAGATCGAGCGGCGCAACAAGTACAAGGTAGCCTACATGAAAGACCATCCTGACGCGACGGACGCCCAGGCAATGGACTACGCTTTGGAGAAGATGAATGCCTAACGTCAGTACCCTTCCGGTCTCGGTTCATCCCAGAGACCTCGCCCATATCCGCCGCGCCGTGGCCGCAATGGAGCAGCGCATGTTGAAGATGGAGCGTTATATCGACAAGGAGAAGGAAAAGGACTTCTCCCGTGTACTCGGAAGGCCCGGACGGAGGAAAGAAAAATAAGCGCTCTTGACGATCTACGCGCCGAATATCTGAACTATTTTCAGTCTCAGAGTCCATTCTTTCAGCCCCAGGGTTTATCCGGGGGCACTGCTGGCTTGTTTCCATCTGCTGGTTTTACGACAGACTACTCCACTATCCCCTCAAGCTATCAGAACCCCTATTCGCCCACACCACCACCTCCGCGTGTGTTTCCGACAACATCTGCTGTCCCGACGCAGGCGTTCAGTGCCCCACCTCCTCTAGGCGGTCAACAAAGGAAGCCTCCTGTGCTACCAGCAGTCGCGGGCATGGGGTTTGGAGCAGCGGAACTCGGCCTCAATGCTCTTGATAAAGGGCTGGTTCCGGCGCTGAGGGAAAGCCTTCCCGGTCAGGCCCTTGAATATGTTGGTCTTTTAGATTCCCCTGCTTCTGTTGCTCCAGCTATGTCCGGGCCTGTGATAAACCGATCTCCTCTAGGCGGAGTTCGCGCACTGACTCAGATTCCTCTTCCTCCCTCTTCTGGGGGCGCGTTCGCCGCAGGAGCCGCTGGTCCTCCTCCGGTTCCGATGCAGCATGCGGGCGTGCCGCCCGCCGGGCCGAGTACGTTAGGACGGGCTGCGGAAGTTTTAGGTGGTGCTGGCGCTGGGTTAACCACCGAAGGTGTTATGGGCCTGTTAGGGCAAAAAACGAATCTGGGAAGTCAGGTAGGGGCCGCCATAGGTGGCGCTGCGCTCGCGCCTTTTGTGCCTGTCATCGGCGGCTATCTCGGCGGCTTTATTGGCGGAAGAGTGGGCTCCATGTTCGGTCCAGGCGTCTCTGTAGGGCCTAACGGCAACGCTTCTCTCGGTCTGAACAACGGACAACTCTCGGTAGTCGATATCGGAACCGACAACAATCAACCCTCCGAACCTATCCAGCAGTTTTCACAGGCTATGGTCGACGGTATCAACAAGATGTCTGCCGATGGTTTGGTGCAGTTCAATTCGGTCATCGGTTCTCCCGCTGTTTTCCAGAAGAATACGGGGTTAAGAGTGTTTGACGGCTCTGACGACGGGAAGTGGGTCAGGGCTGACACCGGCGCTGACCTGATGAGCGAAATGTTGTTCTACAACCTCGTAACGGGGAATGCCGAAGTGACCAACCCCGAGCAGTTCAGGGAGACAGTCAACCTGATGGAGGGTTCTGCTACGAACAGGATCAACACGATCCTCGACCAGCAGGCCGAGGGCACGTTTGAGCCAGCCTCCATGAAGGATATCCGTAAAGCAGACCAGATTGGCAAAGGGGTTGAGCAGACCACAGAAGGGCCTCAGAGAAGCGGTATCGGACGGGCGACGAAAGCCGCAATCAGGCGGTTTCCCGGTGCTGGGTCTTACATCACCCAACAGGGTTTATTACAGGATTGGAACAGGGCAAGGGGGCTTCCTTTGAACGCGCCAATGCGTCAACCGACAGAAGCAGAGCTAAAAACTAGCCCGGCGCAGCGATTAACTGCCGAGAAGTTGCTGGGAGCCAGACTACGATCCGGGCTCGGCGGTCGCGGTAGAACAAGGGGAATATAGTGCCAGCAGACACTCACACGGCTGTAGACAAGGACCGTCTCAGGGCGATTATCAGTTCCGAAATAACTCACGCAATGGGGTTCTTGGGTGGAGAGCTTTCGGAGCAACGCAGAACTGCATGGGAATACTATTACGGGGAGCCGTTCGGTAACGAGATCGAGGGGCGCTCCCAGGTAGTCCTGACAGACGTTTTTGACACTGTCGAGTGGGTCATGCCCGCGCTGATGAAAATCTTTGCGGGCGGCGACGAGGTTGTGCGGTTTGACGCGGTAGGGCCGGAAGACGAGGAGCTGGCGCAACAGCAGACCGAGTATGTGAACCACATTTTCCAGAAGGACAATGAGGGGTTCATGATCCTCTACGAGTGGTTCAAGGACGCCCTTATCGCGAAGAACGGAACGCTGAAGGTCTATTGGGACGATTCCGATGTGACCGACAGGGAAACCTATACGGGTATTTCAGAGGACGAACTGGCCCTTCTTTTGGACGAGGAAGGTGCGGAACTTGTTGAGCAGAGGGAGTATCAGCAGGCCGGGACATTCCCCGTCGCCCCCGGAGCGGAGGTTGCGCCGGAGGTCATGGAGACAGTCTATGACGTAACTATTCTGCGCACCCACCCGAACAACAAGGTCAAGATCCACGTCATGCCGCCCGAGGAATTTCTTATTTCTCGCAGGGCAACGGACATCGAGAGCGCGTCTTTCACGGGCCATAGAGTAAGGAAGACGGTGTCTGAACTCATCCAGATGGGTTTTGACAAGGAACAGGTCATGCGGCTTCAGTCTGGGGGTGCTGGAGAGGGAGAATACAACGAAGAAAGAATAGCCCGTTTTGATATTGACGACGAGTTTCCCGACGTTGGCCATTCGATAGACTCCTCCATGCGAGAGGTCTGGATTATCGAGTGCTACCTGAAGGTGGATTATGATGGTGATGGAATAGCGGAACTGCGGAAAGTCACCGTAGGGGGCGATGCGAACCATGAAATCATGGACAACCAGCCCGCAGACGAGATTCCCTTTGTATCGCTAACCCCGATCAAGATTCCCCACAAGTTCTTCGGCTGGTCGGTTGCGGACATGGTGGGGGATTTGCAGTTAATTCGATCCACCATTCTCCGGCAATTGCTGGACAATATGTACGGGGTCAATAACAACCGCTTCGCCGTCATGGAGGGCGAGGTGGAAATGGACGACCTTCTGACAAACCGTCCTTCTGGAATCGTGCGAACCAACCGGCCTCCTGGCGAGGTCTTGATGCCCATCCAGACTCCCACCTTGGGGCAATTCGCCTATCCCTTGCTTGAATTCACCGAGCAGATCAGGGAGACGAGAACGGGAGTCACACGATATTCTCAGGGCCTCGACCCCAATGCGCTGAACAAGACGGCCACGGGGATCAGCATCCTGACGAACAAGGCGGACGAGCGCATCGAGATGATCGCGCGCACCTTTGCGGAGACGGGCGTGAAAGACCTGTTTCGCAAGATTAACCGCATAGTCGTGAACAATCAGGACGAAGAGAGAACGATTCGTCTCAGGAATGAATGGGTGCCTATCGACCCCCGCTCGTGGAACACCAACATGGATCTCACGGTTAATGTCGGGATCGGCATGGGGAACAAGGAGCAGAAGGCACAGGCCATTGGTGGCATTCTTGGGGTGCAGAGACAGGCCATCGAGTTTCAGGGCGGCGCGCAAGGGCCTCTCGTGACCTTGGACAACCTCTACAACGCATTTCAGGAACTCTCCATAGCCGCTGGCTATAAGAACGCCGATAAATTCTTCACTGATCCTCAAGGGGCTCCACAGCAGCAGAAACCGCCTTCTCCCGAAGCGCAGAAGGCACAGGCCGAGATGCAGAAGATGCAGGCCGAGATGCAAATGAAGCAGCAGGAGATGCAGGCTCAGATGCAAGCGGACCAGCAGAAGGCCCAACTTGAGATGGCGAAGGAGCAAGCCCAATTAAAAATGGATCAGCAGGAACACCGGCAGGAGATGGCGCAGGCGCAGGAGAAGTTTCGTATGGAGATGACGATGGAGCAGCAAAAAAATGCTGTGGAAATCGAAGCCATCCGCATGAAAGCGGGTGTCTCTGCTCAAGTGGCAAGAGAACAGTCCAACGCCAAGGTGGCCGCCCGGATGCGTGAAGAGGGCGATATATTAAGAGAGACCACATACGATAGTGACTAGGCGTAAATACGAAGACTATTACGAAGCTCTCCAGAAGCTCAAAGACAAAATGGAGAAACCCCCGAAAGGGGCCAAGCCGGTATCACCGGCACTACCGGAGCCGAAAGACCGGCTCTCAACTGAGGAGACTAGCAATGAAGAAAGGTTACTCTTCGGCGTCTAGCCACACGTCCAATGCCCCCACGAAGGGCAGCGGTCGTCCGGTGAACTGGACCCAGAGTTCGCCGGGGGTTCACAGCGATGGACAGCCGGGTGCCGACGCGCACAAGGCCGCGAACATCGTGATCTCCAGGCTCGACGAGAAAGACGCCTCGCGGCGTTACTAGAGTTGGACGAACACAAACTCATCCGCGAGCGAGAACGCGGAGAAAAAGCCAAACGCCTTCTGGAGAATGAACTCCTCGTAGAGGCGTGGACAAACATCGAGGAAAAACTGATGGTCGAGTGGAGAGCCACCGGGCCTGACGAAATGCCTCGTCGTGAAGACTGCTGGCGAACCCTACGGCTTCTGAACAAGCTGGAATCGGTGTTCAAGACACACATCGAGCGGGGCGAGATAGCAGTCAAAATGATTGCAACCGTCGAAGAGGATGCCAAGCGCAAACGCTTCCACGTTGTATAACGGAGGACCATGATGGCCGACAACCCTGCACCGGGATCGGACTCAACCCCCATTGAGCGAATAGAAGGGCTTTTTGCAGACGATGGAAGCATTTCCAGCGAGCAGCCCGAAACCGAGGAAGTCGAGGAAACCGAAGAGGTCTCGGCGGAATCGGAGGAGACCGAACTAGAGCCGGAATCTGAAGAGGAGATTGAAGAATCAACTCTTGAGGTCGAGGCCGACGGTGAGGAAGAGCAGGCACCCGAAGAGCCTGAAGGCGAATCTGATCGCTACACTGTTAAAGTCAACGGTGTGGAGCATGAGGTAACGCTATCAGAACTCACATCGGGTTACTCCCGCGAATCCGATTACCGACAAAAAACGCAAACGCTTGCTGATGAGCGCCGGGCCTTTGAGGCCGATATGGTGACCAAGCATCAGCAGGCTGACGCAGAGGCGCGAGCGAAAATCGAACAGCTTGCGAATCTTTATCAATCCCTTGAATCACAAGGCGAACGGGAACCGAATTGGGACGAGTTGTTTAACACGGACCTGAATCGGTATCAGTACGAAAAGGCAGCCTGGGACAGAAAGACGGAGGCGAAGAAGGCGGCAAACGACGCCATCAACGTCGAGGTCCAGAGACTCCAGGCGGAAAATCAGCAGCGGCTCATCGAGCATGTTGATGGCGAACGTCAGGCATTGATCCGCGTTTTGCCCGACATGGCCGATGACACAAAGGCTACTGATATCAAACGCCGAGTCGCCAACTATCTTCTCAACGAGGGCTACACTCAGTCCGAACTGGACCAGCTCACCGACCATCGCACCTTCATGCAAGCCCACAAGGCCATGAAGTACGACGCTTTGGTCAAGAAAAAGCCCGCGCTTGCAAAGAAGATCAAGGGTGCGAAGAAGATGCTCAAGCCCGGCTCCTCTCCCGAAAAGGGCGAGATGGCCGGCGAGGAACGCCAGCGCCTTCGTAAGCAACTTCGCAGATCAGGTCAGAGTGGCAATCGTGCCGTCAACACGGAAACATTAACGAAACTGTTGGAGGATTACGTCTAACCACTCAGCCGGCCTGATCCAATGGAGACGGCCAAATGGCACTTCCTGCAAGTACCCTTCACACCGGCATACAGATTGGTCGGCGTGAGGATCTGTCGGACGTCATCTATGACATCTCTCCGACAGACACTCCCTTCCTTTCGGGCGTTGCCCGGACGAAGGCCACCGGCATCCTACATGAATGGCAGACCGATTCGCTGGCGACAGCGGCTCAGAACGCCGTTGTTGAGGGTGACGAGGCAACCACGGATGCGGCTACCGTAACCACTCGGTTGTCAAACTCTTGCCAAATTTCGGACAAGGTGCCGCGTATCACAGGCACTGCCGAAGCGGTCAACAAGGCCGGTCGGAAGTCTGAAATGGCTTACCAGGTGTCCAAACGCGCCCGCGAACTGAAGCGGGACATGGAAACCGGCCTTTTGCGCAATGGCGCTGAAGCGACCGGCGACACCACCACCGCCCGCGCTCTTGGTGCCGTGCCCGCATGGGTTACGACCAACTCAAGCGTAGGGACCGGAGGTTCCGATGGTTCTCTTGGTAACACCGCCCGTACCGATGGTACGCAGCGGGCGTTTACCGAGGCACTGTTGAAAACCGTTGTGCAGTCCTGTTGGGACAGCGGCGGTGATCCCGACTGCCTGATGCTTGGCTCTTTCAACAAGCAGGCCGCATCGACCTTCACGGGTAATGCGACTCGCTTCAAGGGTGCCGAGGATGCGGAACTTGTCGCAGCTATCGACGTCTACAATTCAGATTTTGGTGAATTCCAGATCATTGCCAACCGCTTCCAGCGGTCACGCGATGCCTGGCTTCTCCAGAAAGACTTGTGGGCCGTCGCGTATTTGCGCGCGTTCCAGCTTCAGGACTTGTCGAAAACCGGCGATTCAGAGCGCAAGCAACTCCTTGTGGAGTTCTCGCTTGAGTCTCGTAATGAAGCGGGTTCGGGCATCATTGCCGATCTTACCACCTCGTAGTCTTCTGAAAGGAGACAAACCATGAAGCGTTTTCTGGGTTTCTTTCTAGCTTTCGCTATGCTCGTTGGCTTTGCCACGACTGCGGACGCTGGTTGGAACATCGTTCAGAGAGCCGATGGTACGACGGTGTGGCAAAACGGTGATGGAGAGACCACGCCTATCGGCGGCGGTGTCTACACCATTGCGTTTTCTGATTTCAGCACGGCAATCACCAAGTATGTCGCCGTCCATCGTGACGGTCACGTTGACAAGATATACGCGGTGAGCGGCAGCCCCGAAGCTGGAGCAACCGGGGTGGACTCGACGTTTACGGTCTATATCGGGCAGACTTCCGGCGCGGCTAATAGCGGACAATTCAAACTGATTTCTGGATTTTCCGTTACCCTCGCTGGTTTGTCCGACGCGGGCACGAACGAGAGTGACACGATTTCCGGTCCTGATGACTCCGTAACACTCATCGAGAGTGGTGGCGTTGTTGCTGTTCACAGTGACGGCGCTAGCGTTGGTCAAACACCGGCTACCATTACGATTATCATTAACTGATGATCGCAGGAATTGGGGCGGCGATCCTTTTCGGGATCGTCGTCCTGTTCCACCTGGACGGGATGTCGCCGCATCCTGCGCGGTGGGTCGCAATTGCCCTGTTTGCCTTCTTCGGGGCGATTTTATTGAGCAGAGCAAGAAGGATAGAATTTTCCATAACGGACGTGTGCGCGCTCTCATTCGTGGCGTGGGTGGCACTTTCCCTGTTATGGACGTCAGACTTGGGAAGTGGGCTCCTCGCCTTTCAAAACCTTCTTCTGTTGGGTAGCGCCTACTTCCTCTTTTCTCGCATAAAGATGGACTGGCTTATCCCCACCGTCATGGCCTGCATGGTGGGGGCGATTATCCTGGGCTTTCTGAGACCCCTGATTGGAGGGGGCTTCGGAAACCAGAACTGGATTGTCGAGTGGCTATTGATAGCCTGTCCGTTCGCAGTCTGCTTCTCCGTGGAACACAGGGCAAGGGTGTGGGGCTTTACCGGAGCGGCTATTGCCCTCGCAGCGTGGGTTTACTCGATCTGGTTTAACCCATCCTTCACATGGGTTCCCGTACTGAGTTCCATCGTGACGATGTTTCTGATGTACCGGAAGAAGTATTTTCTCGCCGTTTTCTTGGTGGCCCTGGGCGCAAATATCGTGTTGTTCGCTCCCGAAATGGTCGGCGCGGACGCCATGTCGTCCCTGACTTCTCGGCTGGAGATATTTACAAACACGATTTTCCTCTGGGCCGAGTCTCCCGTGTGGGGGCATGGTGCGGGGAGTTTCGACTACAATTATTCAAGGGTACAGGAAGCCCACATGGCCGTGTTCCCGTGGCTGGACACGATCATGCGGCCCACCACTGTCTACGCCGGACAGGCGCATAACGAAGCGTTACAGATTCTATCTGAGTACGGAATTATCGGCCTGACAATCGCGGTCGCCATGTTTCTCAGCCTTGTTGTTGTGCAGCCAACAACGAAGTTGGGAAAGGCGTCCGTGTGGGCCGTGGCTATAGGCGGGACCATCTCAATGATGTCGTTCCCCCTTCAGAATCCTGCCACGGGGTTTCTGATCGCTGCGGCTCTAGGGATATGGTCACGAGACGCGACTAGGAGAAGTGTCAACCTTCCCCGCTTTTCCTTGGCGCTCCCGGCCATATCCCTTTCATTAGCCCTGATAACAGGGACAGTCCTGTGGTCTATGGCCCACAAGGACTTCGGTTACGTTCGCCTGGTTATAGAACACAACCGGCCTCTCGCGCTTCAGAAGAATTGGGACGCCTACAAGAGGTACCCCATAGATCCGATGTTCCGGCGTCAACTGGCGCTTTCCCTGATCGGTCTGGAGTCCCTTGGTCCCGACATTGTCAGTGTCGATGACGCAGCGGCAGAAAAGATATTCAACATCGCCCTCTCGGCGGTGCCCCACAATTCGGCCCTGCTTCTCGCCATTCTTGAGCATCATTTCACCTACGAGAAATGGGAGGGCAACGAAGATCGAATTAACGCCATCCTTGCGGAACTGAAATCAAACGCCCGATTACAGCCCGGAACATGGATTTCCGACGCGATCTGGTCTGCGATACAGGGCGACGAACAAAACATAAGAAACGCTATCAGGACGGGACTTGCTCTTGACCACGCGAGTCCAGCGGCATTAGCCCCGCTCATGGAAATGGCTATCGCACTAAAAATGGAGACAGTCGAATGAAGAAGTTTCTTGCCGCTGTTGCGCTGATCGGATTTCTTTCCGTGCCCGCAATGGCGAACCCGTGGACGGTCACTGCCGTCACGGAGGTTACGGCAGCCACGACGGAGGCGAACAGTAACATTCTAGGCGCGTTCACGAACTTCATCCGCCTGACCCTTGAGGGCCACACCGGGTTCGTTGCGTTTTCAGGAACGCCGTATTCAGGCGCGCTGTCCATCTACATGCCCAACAGCGACCCGCAGATATTCAAGGTTCCCGGCAATGCCATCATCGGCGTTAGCACAGACGAGGGGACGGGGCGTCTCTATATCGAGGAATTGTCCCGGTAATTTCATGGACGATTTTGAGCTGTTTGATCCCATCACTCTGAATATGTCGATCTACGAGATTGAGGGGGAATACAAGCTGGTCATGGAATACACGGGTTTCTCATCAGCGGAGGAGGCGACCCACTGCGGCCATTCCCAGGCCGAAGCGATGGTCATGGTGAGAACGGGTCTCCACTCGATGTCGGAGGTCATTCATTGAAGCGGATAGGGCAACCTCTCTACGACGCATGGGGCGCGGTCAGGACAACAGTATATTACGACGAAGAGACGGACACGATGGCCCACCACCACGAGCAGGACGTGGAAGCTATCGTCGAGAATAATAAGCGGCTACAGAACCTCAACGACGGCTACTCCCCCTCAAGAGAGCTGAAGAGAGTCGGCTCAATCCCGTTACAGGTCGCTGAGAAGTGGAGGATCGAAGCGGGGCTAGGGGTGGAATTCTGGCAGTGGCCAAAGAAGGAACAGAACGCCTTTTTTCTCAAGCGTCTGCGCTCTTCCGACAATAGGCATTTCAGGACCGCTGACAAGATATGAGGCAGGTCGCAGTCGTCGGGCAATCCCTTTCAACCCACGATCAGGCACCCTTTGAAGACCCCGAATGGGAAGCGTGGGGTCTGCCGTGGGACAGAGGGTATTGGGTGCATTACGACCGAATGTTCGAGATGCACGACAGAACATTACTGGAGAAGCCCGAAGCGAAGAGAGACGGAGACTACTGGGAAAAGCTCCAGGAAGCGTGGGTGCCCATCTACATGCAGAGGAAATGGGAAGATATACCGACCTCTGTGGAGTTCCCCATTGAAGACCTCTTGCAGACGGTATTCCACAACTTCCCGCGCCGCAATTGGGTCCAGTATCAGAAGGATTGGTACAACTCGTCGCCCACATACGCCATTGCTCTCGCGATTCACGAAGACGTGGACAGAATTGGGCTCTGGGGTATCGACTGCCCGAAAACCAACGCAGCAGATTACACCTACCAACTCCCGAACCTGAACTGGATCATCGGATACGCAATGGGCCGGGGGATCGACATTTACATCCCCGAGGGTCCGACCGAACTCCTGAAACACCAAGGCGAGGGCATCCCTTTGGGTGACATGCACCCGACTTACCCTGAACGATACGGATATGTTTGATGGCAATTAGCACATACGGACAGCTCAAGACCGCCGTAGATAACTGGCTGGCGCGTACAGACCTGTCTTCGCGTGTGCCTGAGTTCATTGCGGGCGGGGAAACGATGCTGCGCCTCGACCTTCGTATTCGCCTCATGGAGACTTCTTCGACTCTCACGACAACGGCCTCAACCCGCACCGTGGCCCTGCCTACGCGCTTTGAGCAGTTGAGAAGCATCTATATCTCGGGTGATTCAGGCGGCTCCCTGGAATTTATGTCTGCACCGGATTACTGGACGAAGTTCCGGGCCACCACCACGGGTCGGCCCTCCGTCATTACCATTGAGGGCGACAATATCCTGTTCGGTCCCGTGCCTGACTCCGCTTATTCGGTCCCGGTCAACTACTACAAATCCCTTGCCGCCTTTTCCTCAGACACGGACAACAATGCCCTGCTGACAAGGGCACCGTTTGCCTACCTCTACGCCTCTCTTCTCCATGCTGCGCCATTTTTGGGAGACGACCCGAGAATATCCTTGTGGGCCAATCTCTACGAAGACCTTGTGGACAGACTTCAGAAGGCAGACGCCAAGGATCGCCACGGCCCCGCTCCCTTGACCATGAAATCCGACATTCAGGGGCTTGTGATGTCCCGTAGATCGAGGGCCGGAACTTGAGGCTAACGCAGAGACTCGCTCACATATCCCAGGGGGTCAACCGACGGCCCCAATCAAAGTCAAGAATCCAGTTCAACGAACTCCTCCCGGACCTCCCTGATTTTGGCAATCCCGGCCTGACCAAGGCAGAAAATTGTATGCCACATCAGAACGGCTACAAGGAGTT
>Ga0114903_1000786_pt1 | contig 15534 bp, 15 predicted proteins | sample MalvirDeepMed_s2_FD_87289 | JGI IMG/M metagenome (GOLD analysis project Ga0114903, IMG submission 87289) | Marine viral communities from the Global Malaspina Expedition - Malaspina viral metaG DeepMed_s2 | ecosystem: Environmental > Aquatic > Marine > Oceanic | place: Mediterranean Sea... | reverse complement strand
GTGTATCGCCCTTGGCATAGGCGGGGCCTTCATTGCCGCCGTGGGCGGGTGAGAGGGCCAGGAACAGCGCGAGGCCAAGCGTCGCCAGAAGGGCGGTCGGGCCTGTAAAACAAGGGGTTTCACGCTGTGTCATGGGCCATCAACAGAAGGCCGGGGACGTTGTTCCGTCAGGCCGCCAGCGTTATCCAAACGGGTACGTGATCCGATGGCTTTTCACGCGCGCGGAGGTCGGATTCGATCCGGCAATCCTCAAGCAAATCAGCGGCTTGCGGGGTCAGCAGATGGTGATCGATGCGGATCCCGTCGTTCTTTTCCCACGCGCCGCGCTGGTAGTCCCAGAAGGTGTAGAGACCGGAATTCCCGTCCCGCACGCGTAGGGCATCCGTCAGGCCCGCGCCGTGCATCAGCCGGCGAAACGCCGTGCGCGTGTCGGGAAGATAGAGGGCATCCGCCGTCCATTTGTCGGGACGGGCCGCGTCGCGCGCATTCGGGATGACATTGTAGTCGCCGCAGAAGACGGCCGGTTCCTCCAGCGCCATGATTTCGGCCACGCGGGCGCGCAGACGCTCCATCCACGCCAGCTTGTAGTCGTATTTCGGCCCCGGGGCGGGGTTGCCGTTGGGCAGGTAGAGGCAGCAGACCCGCACGGCCCGATCGCCCATCACGGTCGCCTCGATATAGCGGGCCTGCTCGTCGGCCTCGTCGCCGGGCAGGCCGCGCGTCACATCCTCGAGCGGGAGCTTCGACAGGATCGCGACCCCGTTGAAGGATTTCTGCCCGTGGGTGTGGAGGGTATAGCCCAGATCCTCGATCTGCTCTCTCGGGAAGGTCTCGTCCGTGGACTTGATCTCTTGCAGGCAGGCGACGTCGGGCGCGGACTCGGCCAGCCAGTCGAGCAGCACGGGCAGGCGGGCCTTGACCCCGTTGATGTTGAAGGTGGCGATTTTCATTGATCTCATCCGCGGCAGCGATGAAAAATGTTCATGTAGTCACACTGGTATTAGATCGGTGGTCTAAGCGGGAATTGATGCCACTTTTACCTTGAGAAGCGCTCGCAGATAGATATCCTAGTGTCAATCCCTACCAAAAATGGATTTGAAATGAACCCTGTAGTCGCGGCGCAACTCAAACAATTCAAAGACGCCAATCCAGTGGCGGAGATGAGTGACGCTAGCTATTTTGAGGTTTATAGTGTATTCTCCGTAGTCAACGGTCGCCTCAAGGAGAACGTTGACCCTTTCGATCTACATTTGCGCGGCGATGAGTTCGGAATTGACGGATGTGGAATCACCATAGGAGGAGATCTGGTCGGGAATACGGATGACGCGGAGGCTGGCCTTAGTTCTTCCAAGGATGCTCAGATTTCGTTCACCTTCCTTCAGGCCAAGCGTAGCGAAGGTTTTGACTACGGTGAAATGTCAAAGTTTTTTGATGGGGTCTGCGACTTCTTCAGCGGAGGCATGGATGGAGAGAGCGATCAGCTGGATGATCTGGCTGGAGCTATGCGGGCAGTATATAGTTCTGCACTGCGTAGGAATCCCTCGATCTATCTTTACTTTGTTTCGACCGGAAAATATGAGGGAGTTCAAAGAATTGAGCGGCTAATAGAGGCGAGCCGCTCAAGGCTAGATGACATGAGCTTGTTTTCAGAGATCCATATTGAACTTCTGGGTGCGAAAGAGCTTCAGGAATCTTATAGGTCCGCGACGAGCGCAAACTCTCAGGAAATCGAGTTTCCCGATAACAAAACTTTGCCTTTGCATCCCGATGTAGCTCAGGCCTTCATCGGCTTTGTTGACGGTGAACAGTTGTTGCGGCTTGCCACGGTAGAGACGCAGGCTGGTCCAGAGATCAACCAGAGTGTTTTTTTTGACAACATACGAGACTTTGATCCTGCTTCGCCAATAAATAAGAAAATTATGCAGGATATCGAGTCTGGTGAACGCCTTGGCTTTGTCTTTCGAAATAATGGCGTGACTGTGGTGGCTCGCGGGATTAATCGAACTGGCGACCGGTTTCTTGTTGAAGACTTTCAAATAGTAAACGGTTGTCAGACAAGCAACATTCTGTTCGAGTGCCGCGATTCTTTGGAGGGGGTCTCGGTTCCTTTCCGGCTTATCGGGTCGGCCGATAACGATTTTATAACTAGCATCATAATCGGGACAAACAGTCAAAACGCGGTCAAGGAAGAGCAGTTCTGGGCGCTAAAGCCTTTTATGAAAGATCTCGAAGAGTTTTGTGGGCAGAAAGCTGGCGACGAGAAGCTGTATCTTGAGCGTAGAGAAAATCAATATCGTGACGCTTCTATTGAGCGAACTAGGGTGTTGCGGCCGTCCGATCTAATGAAGGCTGTGGCTGCGATGTTCATTTTTCAGCCACATCGCGCTGCTCGTGATGCACGCGGCATTAGACGCGAGTATAGCGATAAATTTTTTGTGGAGGCACATAGTGTTCTTCCATATCACTCTGCTGGCTATGCTAGCTACCGCTTCGACTACTTAATTAGAAACCGAAAACTTGAACGTTCGAATAACATTTATAAGTTTTATGTTCTATTTAGGCTCGGCTTGAAGACGGTAGGTAGAGGAAGGGTCTTTGATCTTCGATCCAATAAGGTGGAGAAGATTGCAGCGGAAATCAACCGAATGTGCGGTGACGAGCAAAACTTTATTAAGTTCTGCAATGACACGCGTCAGGAAGTGGAAGGACTTTTGCAAAAGCTACAGGACATGGATGCGAGCAGTGTGTCGAGGGAGCGACTGCGTGACGCCCTCCGATCAGAAACGTTCGCTCACGAATTCGATAAGCTACATCGCAAAGCTAGTCCCGCACCCACATGAACTCGTCGCGTTCGGGTTGTCTATCGTAAACCGGGCGCCGATGAGCTCTTCGGTGAAGTCGATCACCGCTCCGGCCAGGAAGGGCAGGGAGATCTGGTCGACCAGCACGCGCTCTCCGTCCTTTTCGAGGATCAGGTCGTCCTCTTCGGGGGCGTCGAGCTTGATCTCGTACTGGAAGCCCGAGCAGCCGCCGCCCTCGACCGCGACGCGCAGGGCCTGGCCTTGCGCGGCGGCGTTGATCTCGGACAGGCGCGCGAAGGCGCGGTCGGTGACTTTGGGGGGCAGGTTCATGGTTCGATCCGCCTGTAATTCCTAGGATACGCCGAATATATGGGATGCGGCCCCATGGAACAAGGAGCGCCGCCCGTGACCGCGATCTATGCCTCGGACCCCGGTGGAAGCCGCGGGCGGTTGTATGACGAGAGCTATTCGACGTTCCGGTCCCCGTTCCAGAGGGATCGGGACCGGATCATCCATGCCAGCGCCTTCCGTCGGCTGAAGCACAAGACGCAGGTGTTCGTCGAGCATGAGGGGGATTACTTCCGCACGCGGCTGACCCACTCGATCGAGGTGGCGCAGGTTGCGCGGACCATCGCGGGGGTGCTGGGGCTGAACAGCGACCTGACCGAGGCGGTGGCGCTGGCGCATGACCTGGGCCACCCGCCGTTCGGCCATACGGGCGAGGAGGCGCTGTCGAAGCTGATGGCGCCTTACGGGGGGTTCGACCACAACGCGCAGGCGATCCGCATCGTAACCTCGCTGGAGCGGCATTACGCCGAGTTCGACGGGCTGAACCTGACCTGGGAGACGCTGGAGGGGATCGCCAAGCATAACGGTCCCGTGGTGGGGGACGTGCCGTATGCGCTGGCCGCGTATGTGGCGCGGCACGACCTGGAGCTGGGCACCCATGCGAGCGCCGAGGCGCAGGTGGCGGCACTGGCCGACGACATCGCCTACAACAATCACGACCTGCATGACGGGCTGCGGGCCGAGCTGTTTTCCACGGACGAGCTAGCCGAGCTGCCGCTGCTGGACGAATGTTTCGCGCGGGTGGACGAGCTGTATCCCGGGCTGAACTACTACCGGCGGCGGCACGAGGCGCTGCGTCGGTTCTTTGGCCTGCTTGTCGAGGATGTGATCGCCGAGGCCGAGGCGGCTTTGGCCGAAGTCGCCCCGGGGTCGGCAGATGACGTGCGGCATGCGGGACGCGCGGTGGTGCGGTTCTCGCCGGGCGTGTGGGAGAAGCTGAAGGTGATCCGGTCGTTCCTGTTCCACCGTATGTACCGCGCGCCCGGCGTGGTCGAGATGCGCGCGAAGGTGACGCAGGTTATCGAGGAACTGTTTCCGCTGTTCATGGAGCGGACGGATCTGCTGCCCAAGCAATGGCGCAAGGATGTTGAGGAGGCCGAAGGCGAGGTGGCGCTGGCGCGGATCGTTCTGGACTATATCGCCGGGATGACCGACCGGTTCGCGATCCAGAGCCACGAGCGCCTGATCGGCGGGGACTTGGCCCGGGCGATCTGACCGCGGCGCCGTAGGTGGGGCGGGTTGGGTATTTGAACAAGGATGAAGCACCTAACCCTTTGTTAAGGTTACCGCGCTATGCCTGTTCCGGCGGTACAGGCTGGGGAGCCGATGACCGCCAAGGGTGAAGCCCCGCTCCGGGATCGGCGCCGGTTGCGGAGCGGGGTGGATCGCCAATTCACCCTTGGAAAAATACCCAAACGGCGTCCGGCCCGCAAAACGCGGGGTGTCAAAGATCGAATATGACCCCTTCATCGGGCAGAAGCCCGTCGACCGTGCGAAGATCGCGGTCGGGGAGGGTAGAGAGCCGCGCCGTGCCTTGAACGGGCAGGGGCTGCGGTTCATCGGTGAAGTTCAGGGCGACCGCCAGAGATCTTCCTTCGTGGGCGCGGCGGTAGGCGAGGACTGCGCCGTCGGCATGAAGGCGCGAATAAGTACCGCAGTTGAGTGCGGGTTCCGCGCGGCGCAGGGTGATGAGGGCGCGCACGAGGGTCAGCATCGACTGCGCATCTTGTGCCTGTGCGGCGGCGGAAGCGATGCCCGACATGGGAAGGAAGGACGTACCTCTCGTGAAGCCGCGTCCAAGTGTATCGTCCCAAGGCATTGGGATCCGCACGGGGTCGCGACCGATGCCGGTGTCGGGGTTGTTGATGGCCCAGGGGTCTTGGAGAAGCTCCTCCGGGACGTGCTCGTTCTCCATACCCAGCTCGTCACCCTGCCACAGCGTAGGCGTGCCGCGCAGGGTCAGAAGCAGCATCTTGGCCACCCGGGCTTGCGCAGCGCCGACACGGCTGGTGATGCGGTCGCGATCATGGTTGCCAAGCACCCAGTTCGGCCAACCCCCTTCGGGGATCATCGCCTCGTAGCGGTCGATGTAGTTGGCGATGTGAAGCGGGTCCCAGGGGGCCTGGATCAGTTCAAAGTTGAAGGGCAGCTGGAAGCCGTCGCCCGCCGCGCCGTAATAGAGCATGACCTCATCTATATTTCCGTAGGCTTCCCCGACCAGAAGTCGGGCGCCGTCTTGGGTGGCGTACGCGTCGGCCACGGCCCGCATGGCGCGGACATGGGGGAAGACCTCGGGTTGGTGGGAGGTATAGGTGCGAAATAGCGACCGCGCCGGGCCCTCTTTCGGGTCCCAGTCGGGGTTCTTCGGGTTGTCGCGCAATTTGGCGTCTGGCGTCAGGTGTTCCACCGCATCGACGCGGAAGCCGTCGACACCGCGGTCGTACCAAGTGGCCATCGCGTCCAGCATAGCCTGAGCAACGTCCGGATTGCGCCAGTTCAGCGCCGGTTGTTCGCGCGCGTAGATGTGCAGGTAGTATTGCCGCGTAGTCTCGTCCCAGGTCCAGGCCGGGCCGCCGAACTCGCTGATCCAGTTGTTGGGCGGGCCGCCATCCGGTCCCGCCTCGCGCCAGATGTACCAGTCGCGTTTCGCGTCGTCGCGCGACCTGCGACTGGCCAGGAACCATGGGTGCTGGTCCGAACTATGGGCGGGAACGAAATCCAGAAGGACCTTCAGCCCCAGGCGATGGGCCTCGTCGGTCAGAGCCTCGAAATCCGCGATGGTGCCGAAGATCGGCTCGACCCCCGTATAGTCCGAGATGTCGTAGCCCCCGTCCTTCATGGGCGAAGGGTAGATGGGCGAGATCCAGACCGCGTCCGCGCCCAGGGACGCGACATGCGAAAGGCGCATGCGGATGCCGTTCAGGTCGCCCACGCCCGAGCCGGTCGAATCCTGGAACGAGCGGGGATAAATCTGATAGATAATGCCGCTTTGCCACCAGGGCGCATCGGTTCCGGTCATCGCAGGGGCCTTTCGGGAAGGAAGCGTTCGGATCGCGCTAGCAAAGCGTCGGGGGCGTCGCAAGGCGGGGCCCCGAGGGCCGCTCAGGCCGGCCGGGCCGAGGGCCACAACTGCTGGGCGAGGAGGATCACCGTGGCCGGAAGGACGGCGGCGATCTGTTCGTGCCCGCGCCAGGCCAGCGACCAGACCAGCGCGGCCGCGATCATGCCCAGAAGCGTGAGCGTGCCGAGGCGGACCCGGCGGACATCCCCGGCGCGGCGCGAGAACAGGCCGCGGGGCAGGACGGCCCAGCAGACGAGGCCCGCCAGAAGCATGGTCGCGAACAGGGCGGATTCCTGCATCTGCGCGCTGAGGCGGGCAAGCCGGTCGATCCCGGCGCCGAGCGCGATGGCCTCGAGGCAGAGCCACAGGTTGATCGCGGTGAAGAGCGGGTTGATCGCCCACCGCCGCAGGACCAGCACGGCCGTGCAGGCGACCGCCAGGCCCGCGCCCAGGATGAACCGCTGGTCGATGGGCAGCCCGAACCGGCCCGACCACGAGAACGCGGCGATCGGGGCCAGCTCGAACGCGACGAAGGTCCAGTGCAAGGGACGGTGTGTCAGCGGCGCCATGGGCGAAGCGGACCACGTATTTCGGGGCGGGGCAAGCCGCGCGATGTGCGTGGTCGCCGGGGGTCGTGCGATGGGCGCAAAACCGGCCGGAACCGGGCGTTATCGTTCTTTCTTTCGGCGGGGGGGATGTTACATCCTGGCGGATACGGGACGAAGGATTATCCGGACATGGCAGTCGAGACGGCAGCAGGGGCATTGGACCCGGTGGCGGCGGTGGCGCTTGTCGGCGCGCTTGGCGTGGGGGCCCAGTGGCTGGCTTGGCAATTGCGGATGCCCGCCATCGTTCTCATGCTGGCCGTGGGCGTGATCGCGGGGCCCGTTCTTGGGATCTTCGATCCCCAGCGGGATATCGGGCCGTTCTACTTGCCGATGATCTCGATCGCGGTGGCCATCATCCTGTTCGAGGGGGGGCTGACACTGAACTTCCATACGCTGCGGGACGCAGCCTCGGGGGTGAAGCGGCTGGTCTTCATCGGGGCGCCCGTGGGGTGGCTTCTGTCCACGCTGGCGCTGCGCTATGGCGCGGGCACCACGTGGGAGAGTGCCGCGGTCTTCGGCGGCATCATGATCGTCACCGGCCCCACGGTGATCGCGCCGCTTCTGCGATCGGCCAGGCTGGCACGGCGTCCCGCGGCCTTGTTGCAGTGGGAAGCGATCCTGAACGACCCCGTGGGCGCGTTGGCTGCGGTGCTGGCGCTGGAGGTGGTGATCGTCCTGAACACGGCCGAGCAGTTCGCCGAGGCGACCTGGACGCTGGTCTGGGGTATCACCGTGGCGACAGTGCTGGGGATCGGCGCGGGCTATGCCCTGTCTTGGGCATTCCGCCGGGCCAAAGTGCCCGAATACATGAAGGTGCCGGTGCTGTTCGTGGTCGTGCTGGGCGTCTTTGCCGTTAGCGACCTGATCTTGCACGAATCCGGGCTTCTGGCCGTGACCGTGATGGGCATCGTGATCGCCAACGCGAACCTGCCCAGCTATGAGGAGATGCGCCGGTTCAAGGAGCATGCGACGGTCCTTCTGGTTTCGGGTGTGTTCATTCTGCTGGCGGCGTCCCTGGACTTCAGCGCCCTGTCCCAGCTGACGTGGCGGTCCATCCTGTTCGTTATCGTGGTGTTGTCAGTGGTCCGGCCGGTCACGGTGTTCCTGGCGCTTTACTTCACCGACCTGCCGATCCGCGAAAAGATTCTGGTGGCGACGACCGGCCCGCGCGGCGTGGTTCTGGTGGCCGTCGCCGGTCTGTTCGGCGAACGTCTGATCGGTCTGGGGGTCGAGGACGGCGCGCTGATCGGTCCGCTGGCCTTCATCCTGGTGGCCGCGTCGGTGGTCGTGCATGGCTTCACGCTGGCGCCGGTCGCGCGATTCCTGAAGGTGACGGCGGCCGAGGTGCCGGGCGTCATCCTGGTGGGCGGGTCCTACTGGACGACCGGGCTGGCCGAGACGCTGAAGAAGGCCGAGATCCCGGTTCTTGTGACGGATGCGAACCGCGGGCATCTGCGGCGGGCGCGTGAATTGGGGATCGAGACGTTCTTCGGCGACGTCCTGTCGGAGGGGGCCGAGCTTCGGGTGGACATGGCGGGCTACAAGATCGTGGTCGCCGCGACTGACAACGAAGCCTACAACACGCTGGTCGCCACCGATCTGGGCCCGGAATTCGGGCGCGAGAATGTCTATCAGTTGGCGCGCGAGAAGGCGGCGAACGCACGGCATGCGTTGCCATCCTCGCTGGGTGGGCGAACCTTCGCGGGGAATGCGACGTATAACGAGCTCAATCGGCTCATGTGGCAGAACTGGACGTTCCGCGTCACGCGGTTGAGCGAGGAATACCGGATGAAGGAGTGGCGCGAGAAACGCCCCGAGGCCAAGCTTCTGGCCTTCATCGACACGGCTGGGGAGATCCATTTCATCGGCAAGGATGACGAGGTCGCCGCCGGGCCCGGTGTGCGTCTGGTGTCGATGCTGCCGCCAGGCGAGGCCGAGACCGTCAGCGAGGATCAAAAGCCCACGAGCGAGAAGAAAGGCTGATCAGCGACGGATCGTCTGGGCGTTCTGCTCCGACAGGACGACGATTTCCCGGATGCTGAAGAGATCGCGGGGGGAAATCTCGTAGGCCGCCGTGATCCTGCGCACGCGGTCGGGGGCGGGCAGGGGCGTCGCATCGGTGGGTGGATTCGCCACGAAGGCCAGGCGCAGCACGCCGGGGTCGGTTTGCGGCAGCGGGATCAGGGCCGCCTTCCAGTAGCCGGGGCGCGGGATTGCGGCGGTCGCGCGGACGATGGCGGCGCCGGTGGTGTCGGGCTCGACCTCGATGCCGGCAAGGGCGGGGACCAGCGGACGGTCGTCCGGGATTTCGGCCGAGATCGTGTCGGGACGCATGACCTCATCGGTTTCGCCGGCACCGCCGAACGGATTCAGGCGTCCGCATCCCGCAACGCTCAGCGCGACGAGTGCCGCCAGCATGAATCGTGTCATCATGGTCCCCCCACAGTTTTTCCCCGCCCGAAGCGATAGCCGATGTGCCGCGGTGTGAAAAGCTGTTGGCGGCTTGCCACCGGGGCACCCGGGGCTTACCTGCCACCCCGGACCAGCACCGGGGAAAGATCATGGCCAGCGCCGCGTTCGAGGACATTGCCGACACTTTCGAATTCCTGGACGATTGGGAGGACCGGTATCGCCACGTGATCGAGATCGGCAAGGCGATGCCCCCCCTGGAGGATGCCCTGAAGGTGCCAGCCACCAAGGTCGAAGGCTGCGCCAGCCAGGTCTGGCTGGTGCCCACCATCGAGGCGGGCAAGTTCGACTTCCGTGGCGATTCCGACGCGATGATCGTCAAGGGTCTGATCGCGATCCTGCATGCCCTCTATGCCGGGGAGCCTGTGGGGTCCGTGCCGAAGATCGATGCCGAGGGCGAATTGGCGCGGCTTGGTCTGAATGACCATCTGTCGTCGCAACGCTCGAACGGTCTGCGCGCCATGGTCGAACGGATCCGCGTCACGGCCAGAAACGCGGGCTAATCGGCGGCCGTCGCAAGCACGGTTTCAAGGTCGCCAAAGCCGGTGAAACGTCGTTCGAACCGCAGGCCCAAGGATGAAGCCGCGGCTTCGGCACGACGGGTCAGTTCAGGGTCGTCGGTCTGGGCGAGGTAAACCAACCGATCGTAATTACCGAAATACATTTCGCGCAGTTCAGGATGACGGTCGAGGCCGAGGGGGCGCGTGACGAAGGCGTCGAACTGCCGGGCCAGGAAATCGGTGAGGTAGAAAGCAGTGATCTCATCTTCGGCCGCCGCCTCGAACGACCCGACCCCGGTGAAGAAGGCGTAGCAATGGGCGCCGGGCAGGCGCTGTACGCCGAACTCGGCACAGAGGCGATCAATGTCGCCCCCGGTGCCACAATCCCCGTATCCGATCAGAATTGTTTCGTAATCAGCCCGATGCCGCAGGATCGCCTCGCGCAGGGCCGGCGCGATTCTTTCGGGCCGGTTGTGCAGGATCGCCGGAAGGCAGGCCAGATCCACATGATCCAGATCGTTCAGACGGATCAGCGCGGTGATCTCGCGCGCGAGCGCCCCGCAGGCCAGCACCAGAACGCGCCCGGCACCGTCGGGGCGCAGGCCGTCATGGGTCAGCGCGGCTTCGTCGGGCAGGGTCACGGGGCCAGCTTGACGGCCGTGCCGAAAGCCAGGACCTCGCTGGCCTGCTGGGCGATCTGCGACGTCTCGAACCGCGCGCCGACGATGGCGTCCGCGCCCATGGCCTCAGCCTCGGCGATCATGCGATCCAGCGCCTGTTCCCGTGCGCCGGCCAGAAGCTGGGCGTATTCGCGGACTTCGCCCCCGACGAGGTTACGCAGGCTTGCGACGATGTCCGATCCCAGATGCTTGGCCCGCACGGTCGAGCCGCGCACCAGACCCAGGGTCTGGGCAATCTCGCGGCCCGCGACGGTCTCGGTCGTGACGATCAGCATCAGCGCGGGGTCCGGTCGTATTTGTCGCCCTCGGCCATGCGGTCGCGGATGACACGCACCACGACATAGGCGATCAGCGCCGCGGGGATCAGAAGCGACAGGATCCACGGCTGCGAGATCCCGGCGAAGACGATTGTCCCCAGCCATACCGTGATGCCGGCGGCCAGAATGACGAGCACGAGGATCAGGACGAAACGGTCGAGCGGCATGGCGCACCTCCTGCATTGCGATATGGGGAACGTCGAAGGGAATGGGAAGGGTCAGGTCAGTACGGCAAGCAGGCCGCTGCCGAGGGCTGGGGTCAGAAGTGTCAGGAGAACCTTGCCCTTCTCGGTCAGCGTATCGCCCAGAAGGTCGTGGGGCATCGAGATCTGTGTGGCCCCGTCGAGGATGGTCCTGAACTTGGTTTCTCCAGCGCCGATATGGCAGATCAGCGCGCGAAGCCCGGGCGGGTCCTCTTCTAGGGGCCCGGGGGCGTTGCCGCGCGGAAACATCCGGTCCAGCGCCCTGTCGGCAAACTTCAACGCGTCGGATGTCGCGGGCCGTTCGGTTGCGGCGGCATAGGGCGCAACGCGCAATGCCGGGATCGCATAGCATAGGGCCACTGCCGCCGAGAACAGCACCCCGGTCGAGATGAGCCACGCATTCCCCAACTGCGCCACACCCTGTGGCAGTTCGCGGCCGCCGGTGGTGCGCAGTGCCGCCACCTCGACCGTAAGCGCAAGTGCCAGCAGTCCGAGGGCCATGACGATGACGACGGGAATGCAGGTCTGGCGGATATTGCGCATCGAGACGGCGGGCGCGACCTCTCGCCAGACCTTCGGGCCGTCGTCGCTGACCTTGGGGCCGGTCTTGCACATCTGCCTCAACGTCGGAATGTCCTGGCCGGGCGTGACGAGCAATCGCCGCACGTCGACGGCAACGCGATGACGCGGCCAGTTCGACGCGAAAGTCCAGGTGTTCAGTTGTGTCAACATTAGCAGAATGACGAGGCCGGCCAGACCCGAGGCAAACGCGATGGGCGCACGATCCGGGACCAGCGCGTCCACAAAGCGCTGAGGAAGTCCCAGGGTCCATCCGGACTGCGACAAGGCAAGGGCGGCCGCGGCCGCGCCCGACAGGATCGTCCCGACGCCGGGCCCGACGATGCGCCGCGGGGAATTGTGCGTCTCGATCGCCGACAGGACCCTGATGGCGATACCCAGATGCCCGATAAGAGCGACGCCCAGTGCGGCAAAAAACAGAACGCTTGCAGTGGTGAGACGAAGCTCCGCCGCGCGGATGCGGGCGGCGCCTTGCCGGACCCCACGGTCTTCGGCCTCGATCCGGTCGAGTATGGCGCGGCGGGCGGCCAGTTCCGAGGCGGTGTCGGCTGCGGTTTGCCCCGCGACAGCGGAGGCAAGGGTTCGGGCTTCAATGGCGGCCAGCCGGGCGCGGTCGATATCGGTGCGCAGGATCGCAGCAGGCGGAGCGATCGCGGTAGGATAGAGGGCCGAGGTCACGGTCGAAGTATGGATGGGAAGCGTAGCGATAAGCGCCCAGACGACGATCACCACGGGTGCGAAACGGGTTCGGAACGAAAGGTCATAGCCGCGGTGCAGACGGTCGATGGCGTCCCGGGTTCGACGTGTGGTGTCTTCTGTCATGTCCCGGGCCCCGCATCCATGCGCTTGCCCGGGATTTGACCGCTGGCCGGACGTTACGTCAACGTCTGGCGTGGTACCGTGGCATTTGCGGTCAGGCGTTCATCTGGTTGTGGCGGCGCTTGACGAAATCCTTCGCCGTCTCGACCGCGACGGCGGCATCGCGGCAATAGGCGTCGGCACCGATGGCGCGGCCGAATTCCTCGTTCAGGGGGGCGCCGCCGACCAGCACGATGTAATCGTCGCGGATGCCCTTCTCCTTCATCGTGTCGATCACGACCTTCATGTAGGGCATCGTGGTCGTCAGAAGGGCGGACATGCCCAGGATATCGGCCTGTTCGCGGACCAGCGCTTCGAGGTAATCCTCGACCGGGTTGTTGATGCCCAGGTCCACGACCTCGAACCCGGCGCCTTCCATCATCATGCCCACGAGGTTCTTGCCGATGTCGTGGATGTCGCCCTTGACGGTGCCGATCACCATCTTGCCCTGCTTGGGCGCACCGGTTTCGGCGAGCAACGGCTTGAGAATGAACATGCCGCCCTTCATGGCGTTGGCGGCCAGAAGAACCTCGGGGACGAACAGGATCCCGTCGCGGAAATCGTGTCCGACGATGGTCATGCCGGCGACGAGCGCCTCGGTCAGGATGCGATAAGGCTCCCATCCTCGTTCCAGAAGGATGTTCACGCTCTCTTCGATTTCGGGCCTCATACCATCGTAGAGGTCGTCCATCATCTGTTCGACGAGTTCTTCGTCGCTGAGGTCGGAGAGGATAATTTCGTCGTCGTCGGCCATGGTCGTCTCCTGCCAAGCGTTTCAGACCAGTGCCGCTGTTTTCGATGCGGGGTCTGATCGGATTGCGACTTCACTTGAGGCAATGGCGACATGGCGTCAAATGCGGATGCTGCATCATCGACATGAGGCGCATGGGGGTTTCGCGCGTTCTCATTCCGTTCTATATCGTGGCGATGCCCGACCTGCCGCCGCCCCATCTGCGCACCCGCGCCCGCGGGACCGAACTGAACCCTGAAACCCGGTTTGACGCCCATGTGCGCGAGGCGGTCGATGACGGCTGGGCCCCGGATGAACCGCGGCTGGCCCAGACGGAGGTCCGCGACGAGCGGATCCGCGCGATTATCGCGCGCAACACGTCGCCCGACATCTCTTTCGACCGGTCGATCAATCCCTATCGCGGCTGCGAACATGGCTGCGTGTACTGCTTTGCGCGGCCGTCGCATGGTTATCTGGGCATGTCCCCGGGTCTGGATTTCGAGACGAAGCTGATCGCCCGGCCCGAAGCGCCCGCCGTGCTCGATCGGCAGTTAAGAGCGAAAGGGTATCGCTGCGACGTCATCGCGTTGGGGACGAATACGGATCCCTATCAGCCGATCGAGCGCGAGCGTCGGATCATGCGCGGGGTGCTGGAGGTCTTGCAGCGGTTCCGCCACCCGCTGACCATCGCCACCAAGGGGGCCATGGTCGAGCGCGACGTCGATATTCTGGCGGAGATGAGCGGCGCAGGCCTGGCGCGCGTCGGCATCAGCGTGACGACACTGGACACGTGTCTGGCCCGGACGATGGAGCCGCGGGTTCCGTCCCCCGCGCGTCGGCTGAAGGCCATCGAGACCTTGGCCAAGGCCGGGGTCGAGGTGCGGGTCATGGTTTCCCCGGTCGTGCCCGGTCTGACGGATCACGAGATCGAGGGGGTCCTGTCCGCTGCCCGCAACGCGGGGGCGGTCGCGGCGTCGTGGATCATGCTACGCCTGCCCTACGAGGTCTCGGGGCTGTTCGAGGATTGGCTGGAACGGCACGCTCCCGGACGGTCGGCGAAGGTGCTGTCGCGGCTGCGCGAGATGCATGGCGGGGCGCTTTATTCGTCGGAATGGGGCCACCGGATGCGCGGCGAGGGGCTTCACGCCGAGCTGATCGGCCGGCGCTTCGACTTGGCCCGGCGGCGGCTGGGTTTCGCCGAGGGCCTGCCGCCGCTCAGGCGGGAGCTGTTCGCTGTGCCGCTTGGGGATGATCGGCAGGCGTCATTGTTCTAAGGGCGAGGGGCGCTGCCCCTCGCGCTCCCCGGGGTATTTTCACAAGGATGAAGACGGGCTGGAGTCCGGTCGGCGGATGAAGTTCGGGAAGGGCGATGTGGACCGCAGGGGTGAGAGGGTTGGATGGGTGATCCTGCGAGCTTGCGGCCAGATGTACGAACAAAGGTCAGGCTCTTGGAGATTCTTTAGCGCGCGCAGCACTCGCCTGATTGTATGACTGCGATTGACGGGCGGCGTGCTGATTCAGGCTCTCGGTCATGACCGAAGGCGCTATGCGTTCCAGGGCCAGCCCTCCTCATTTTCGGTGACAACTTCGAGTCAGGTGATGGTGTAGTTGCGGCGGATGCCCACCGTTGTTTGGCCGCACGTCGATGTGGCGGCACGTCGGCAATGTGCCTCGAACGCGACGCGGTCGATGAAGCGCTCCTGCACCCGCCAGACTAAGGGGGCTTCCGTTGGCGTGACATCGAAAGACAGGCATCCGGTTCCGCCAAAGTCAGCTGGACGTGTTCCGGCAGAAGTTCCCTCGCGATCTGCGCCTCAGCAGGCGAGGCGCAGACAAGGCTGCCTTACAAGCGAACCTCGCCGCCCCGAAGCGGGTCGTTCACGCCCGGCGGCGGCCGCGGCGTTCGCGCTTGGGCGTGTCGTCCGCACCTGTCCCGTCTTTGGCCGAGGAGAAGCCGCCCAGCTTGGCCTCGATCTCCTCGAGGGTTGGGCGTTCCCCCTTGGAGCGGGTTTCCAGCGACTCGCGCATCGCGCGCAGATGATCGGGCGTGGTGCCGCAGCATCCGCCAATGATCTGCGCCCCGCAGTTGCGAGCCAGTTCGGCATAGTTCGCCATGACCTCGGGCGTTCCGTCGTAATGAATATGCCCCTCGACGTATTTGGGGATCCCGGCATTGCCCTTCGCGATGACGGGGCGGGGAGCACCTGCTTCGGTGAAGCCCAGAACGGTGCGCAGCAGGTCCGACGCGCCGACGCCGCAATTGGCGCCGAAGGCCAGAGGCTGCGGATCGAGCTTGCCGACGATCTTCACCATGTCGCTGCTGGTGGTGCCCATCATCGTGCGCCCCGCGGTGTCGAAAGACATGGTTCCGCACCAGGGC
>Ga0114903_1000780_pt1 | contig 15607 bp, 13 predicted proteins | sample MalvirDeepMed_s2_FD_87289 | JGI IMG/M metagenome (GOLD analysis project Ga0114903, IMG submission 87289) | Marine viral communities from the Global Malaspina Expedition - Malaspina viral metaG DeepMed_s2 | ecosystem: Environmental > Aquatic > Marine > Oceanic | place: Mediterranean Sea... | reverse complement strand
CCCCGGTGCCGCCCCCGTGCGCCGGCGCGAGACTCTGTCCGCGCCCGAAGCATGGTGGCTGCGCGCCCTGCGGCTGTGGGATGGCCCCCCCGACGGCCGTGTCGAGCTGGCCGAGGATTTGACGATCCGCTTCGGCGCCGCGCGCGCCAAGCGCCTTCTTGCCCGTTTCGGCGAACTGTTCGACCTGGTGTCCCAGACCGCGCGGCGTCCCTTGGCCATCCACGCGCCGTCCTGCGACTGTGATTGCGTCGGCTCGGACGAAGCGGTCTTTGCCCTGTTCTGCAGCACCGCGACCCATGGTCCGCGCGAGGATGCGATGATGATTGCCTGCCTGATCCTGCGTCCCGACGTGGCCCCGCTGGCCGTCTCCCTGGCGCAAAGCCTGGGGCTGGAGCTTGACCGCAGCTTGCGCGCGTCCGTTCGCTGATCGGGAAACGAGGGCGATTGACGCGGCCCCCCGACCGGATCAAGGCTGGGACAACGTCATGGAGGACCCGATGAACGCCCCGAACGACCTGTCCGCCTTCTGGATGCCCTTCACCGCGAACCGCCAGTTCAAGGCGGCGCCGCGTATGCTGACCCGCGCCGAGGGTATGAGCTATTTCACCGATACCGGGCGCGAGATCCTCGACGCCACCGCCGGCCTGTGGTGCGTGAATGCCGGGCATTGCCGCCCGAAGATCGTGAAGGCTGTGCAGGACCAGGTGGCCGAACTCGACTACGCGCCCGCCTTCCAGATGGGCCACCCCAAGGCGTTCGAGCTGGCCTCGCGCCTCGGCGCGCTGGCACCGCAAGGACTGGACCACGTATTCTACACGAACTCCGGCTCGGAAGCTGTTGAGACGGCTCTGAAAATCGCTCTGGCCTACCACAAGGCGAAAGGGCAGGGCGGCCGGACCCGCCTGATTGGCCGCGAGCGCGGCTATCACGGTGTGAACTTCGGCGGGATTTCGGTTGGCGGAATTGTCAACAATCGCCGCGTTTTTGGGCCATTGGTTCCGGGTGTGGATCACCTGCCCCATACCCACATCCCCGACAACGCCTGGACGCGCGGCCAGCCCGAGCATGGCGCCCATCTGGCCGAGGATTTGGAACGCCTCGTGGCCCTTCATGGCGCCGAAACCATCGCCGCCGTGATCGTCGAACCCGTCGCAGGCTCTACCGGCGTCCTGTTGCCGCCCAAGGGCTACCTCGAACGCCTGCGCGAGATCACGCGAAAGCATGGCATCCTGCTGATCTTCGACGAGGTCATCACCGGCTTCGGCCGTCTGGGGTCGGCGTTTGCGGCGGATCGTCTGGGCGTCACGCCCGACATGATCACCTGCGCCAAGGGCCTGACCAACGGCACGATCCCCATGGGCGCCGTCATCGCCAGTGCCGAGATCCACGACGCCTTCATGCACGGCCCCGACCATCTGATCGAGCTGTTCCACGGCTATACCTATTCGGGGACGCCGGTCGCCTGTGCGGCGGGCCTCGCCACGTTGGACACCTACCGCGAGGAGGGGCTGTTCGAACATGCCGCCGGGTTGGAGGACGCGTGGGCCGACATGCTGCATGGGTTGCGCGACTGCCGCCATGTGATCGACATCCGCAACATGGGCCTGATCGGCGCGATCGAGTTGCAACCGATCGACGGCCACCCGACCAAGCGGGCCTTCCAGGCCTTCCTCGACGCGTTCGAGGCCGGCGTGATGATCCGCACCACGGGCGACATCATCGCCATGTCGCCGCCCCTGATTATCGACCAGTCGCATATCGACCAGATCGGAGAGACGTTGCGCACCGTCCTGAACGCTCTCGACTGATGGATCTGCGCCCCGGTGAACAGGCGGCGGAGCTTCCCGCGCCCGATGACGCCGCGCTGCGCTTCATCGGGCGCATCCGTACACCCTGGACAGATCGCAAGGACTGCCCCCGGCAAGGCGATCCAGACGGGCCCTTGTGCCGGGTGGAGCTCGATCCGCCTTGGGACGCGGCCCTCGACGGGATCGAACAGTTCGCCGGGGTCGAGCTTCTCTATTGGCTCGACCTCAGCCGCAGGGACCTGATCCTGCAAAGCCCGAAATCGGACGGAAAGGTTCGCGGGACGTTTTCGCTCCGCTCGCCGGTGCGGCCAAACCCCATCGGAACGTCACGCGTACGCCTGATCGGGCGCGAGGGGGGAAAGCTGCTGGTGCGGGGTCTCGACTGCCTCGACGGTACGCCGCTTCTGGACGTCAAGCCGGACCGCTGCGCCTATACCCCCGTCGCCCCAGACAAATGAAGGTCGCCGGATAACCCCAAGAGTTTCGGCCAAAAACCTGTTTCGCGATGCTAGGCGACGGTCCCGGTGATCCCTTCGGCCGCCGACCGGATCGCCGCGATGTTGCGCCCGTAAACCTCCGGTTCCGCGACCGAGCCACCCTTGAATACGGCGCTGCCCGCGACCAGCACATCTGCCCCGGCGGCGACGACCTTCGGGGCGGTCGAAGGATCGACACCCCCGTCGATTTCGATATGCACGGGCCGGTCCCCCAGCATCGTGCGCAGCTGCCGGACCTTGCCGGTCATGTCGATGAAGCTCTGCCCGCCGAAGCCCGGATTGACCGTCATCACGCAGACCAGATCCACCAGGTCCAGCACATGGGCAACCGCCTCGGCCGGTGTGCCGGGATTCAGCGCCACGCCGGCCTTCATCCCCGCGCCCCGGATCGCTTGAAGCGTGCGGTGGATGTGGGGGCCGGCCTCGACATGGGCGGTCAGGATGTCGGCGCCGGCAACCGCGTAGGCCTCGATGAACGGATCGACGGGCGCGATCATCAGATGCACGTCCATCACGGTTTTCACGTGTGGGCGAAACGCCTTCACGGCGGGCGGCCCGAAGGTCAGGTTCGGCACGAAATGCCCGTCCATCACGTCTACATGGACCCAGTCCGCGCCCTGATCCTCGATGGCGCGAATCTCGCGCCCGAAATCGGCGAAGTCGGCGGACAGGATCGAGGGGGCGATCTTGATGCTCATGGTGTCAGTCCCGTGTCCCCGAGAAGCGCGCGGCCCAGTCGTCGCGGCTCTCGTCGGTGATCTTGGCAAAGAGGTTTTCCGGCACGTCGAAGGCGTGACCGGCGGGCAGGGCGTCGAGCGCCTGCGACACGTCGTTGGGCCACGCGGCATCGGTGCGCATGGCTTTCAGCATCGCGTTCGCTGCGTCCGGGATAAAGGGCTGCGACAGGATGCCGTAGAGACGGATCAGGTTCAGCGACAGGCGGATGATCGCAGCGGCGCGGTCGGGGTCTTCCTTGAATGCCGTCCAGGGGGCGGTGCGCTGGAGATACTCGTTGCCCACGACCCAGATCGCGCGAAGCTCGGCCGCCGCCTTGCGGATCTCGATCGCGTCCATGAGGCGCGTGTACTCGGCCACGCGCGTCGTCAGGTCGGCGATCACCGCCTCTTCCTCGGGACCGTAGGTGCCGCCTTGGGGGACGGTTTCGTCGAATTTCGAGCGGCAGAACTTGGTGACGCGGCTGACGAAGTTGCCCAGCACGTCCGCGAGGTCGCGGTTCGAGGCGGCCTGGAACGTCTCCCACGTGAATTCGCTGTCGCCGTTCTCGGGCGCGTTGCGCAGCAGGTACCAGCGCCAGTAATCCGCCGGAAGGATCGACAGCGCCTGGTCCATGAAGACGCCACGGCCCTGACTGGTCGAGAACTGCCCACCATCGTAGTTCAGGTAATTGAACGACTTGATGTAATCGACAAGCTTCCAATCCTCGCCCGTCGAGTTCGCGCCCATGATCGTCACGGGGAAGGACAGGGTGTGGAACGGCACGTTGTCCTTGCCCATGAACTGGACGTAACGCACGTCGTCGGCGCCGTGGTCGGTGCGCCACCAGCGCTGCCAGTCGGCGTCGGGCATGCCCTTCTCGTCGGTCCATTCCTTGGCGCAGGCGATGTATTCGATGGGGGCGTCGAACCAGACGTAGAAGACCTTGCCCTCCATCCCCGGCCAATCTCCGTCGCCCCGGCGCACCGGCACGCCCCATTCCAGATCGCGCGTGATGCCACGGTCCTGCAAGCCGTCGCCGTCATCCAGCCATTTCTTCGCAATGGACGTGGTCAGGATCGGCCAGTCCGTCCGCGTGTCGATCCATTCCCGCAGGTCGTCGCGCATCTTGGATTGCAGAAGGTAGAGGTGCTTGGTCTCGCGCACCTCAAGGTCCGTGCTGCCCGAAATGGCCGAGCGCGGTTCGATCAGATCCACGGGGTCGAGCTGCTTCGTGCAGTTCTCGCACTGGTCGCCGCGCGCCTTGTCGTAGCCGCAGTTGGGGCAGGTGCCCTCGATATAGCGGTCGGGCAGGAAGCGGCCGTCGGCGTTGGAATAGACCTGCGTCTCGGTCCGTTCCTCGATCAGGCCAGCCTCGTGCAGCTTGGCCGCGAAATGCTGCGTCAGCTGGCGGTTCTGCGGGCTGGAGGATCGGCCGAACTTGTCGAAGGACAGCAGGAACCCGTCGCTCAGGGCCTTCTGGGTCTGCCACATCTCGGCGCAGTATTCGGCCACCGGTTTGCCGGCCTTCTGGGCGGCGATCTCGGCGGGTGTGCCATGCTCGTCCGTGGCGCACAGGAACAGCACCTCGTCGCCGCGCCCGCGCCGGTAGCGCGCATAGAGGTCGGCGGGCAGCATCGAGCCGACGAGGTTCCCGAGATGCTTGATGCCATTGATGTAAGGGATCGCCGAGGTGATCAGGACGCGGGACATGGGGGCCTCGTTTCAGGTGTCGCGCCCATTTAGACGCTGGGTGCGGCAATTTCCAGCACGCCCGCACGTCCAATCGGGTTTGACCGGGGCAGGGGGCGGTATAGCTGGCCTATCCATGAAACATGCACTCATCACCGGCGGCGCGAACGGCATTGGCCGCGGCATTGTCGCTCATCTTCTGGACCTCGGCTGGATTGTCCACGCGCTGGACCGCGATGCGGACGCGCTGGACGATCTGACCGATCACGCCAACCTGCGCCGCATCCGGGCCGACGTCTCGGACGAGGCGTCTGTCCGACAGGCTGTCACGGGGCTGGACCGGCTGGACCTCCTCGTCTCGAACGCCGGTGTCGCAAGCCCCGAAAGCGGCCCGATCGAGGATCTGTCGCTGTCGGACTGGAACGCCTGGATCGGCACCAACCTGACCGGCAGCTTCCTGATGGCCAAGCACGGCGTGCCGCTGCTGCGCGCCGCAAAGGGGGCGATGGTTCTGATGAGCTCCACCCGCGCGCGCATGTCCGAGGCCAACACCGAAGCCTACGCCGCCACCAAGGGCGGGATCGAGGCGCTGACCCATGCGCTGGCGATCTCGCTGGGGCCGCAAGTCCGGGTGAACGGCATCGCGCCGGGCTGGGTCGTGACGGGCGATTTCGACGCCCTGCGCGACGTTGATCACGACCAGCACCCTGTGGGCCGTGCCGGCAAGCCGTCGGACATCGCCGAGGCGGTCGAATACCTCGCCGGGGCACAGTTCATGACCGGGCAGATCCTGACGCTGGACGGCGGGATGACACGAAAGATGATTTATGCCGAGTAACCGCACCCTGGTGGTCGGCGCCTCGGGCGGGGTGGGCGCGGCGGTCGCCGCCGAACTGGACGCGCGCGGCTGGACCGTGACGCGTCTGTCGCGCAGCAAGGATGGCCTCGACATCACCGACGAGGACAGCGTGAAGGCGGCGCTCGCCGCCCTCGACCACCCGTTCGGACTGGTCTTCGTGGCGACCGGGGCGCTGACCTCGACCCGCGCGGCGCCCGAGAAATCGCTGGCAGACCTGACCGGGGACGAGCTGATCGCGCAGATCCGCCTGAACGCGCTTGGCCCCGCGCTGGTGCTGAAGCACCTGAAACCCCACATCCCCCGCGGCGACCGGTTCGTCTTTGCCGCCCTGTCGGCGCGGGTCGGCTCGATCGGGGATAACGGCTTGGGCGGCTGGTACTCCTACCGCACGTCGAAGGCCGCGCTCAACAGCCTGCTGCACGGCGCTGCGGTCGAACTCGCGCGCACCCATCGGCAGGCCATCGTCACCTGCCTGCACCCGGGCACCGTCGCCACGACCTTCACCGAGGGTTACGACCACGACAAGGTCACGCCCGACACCGCCGCCGCCAACCTGATCGACGTGATCGAGGGCCTGACCCCAGAGCAGACAGGCCGCTTCTACGACTACGCGGGCAAGGACATCCCCTGGTGAGCCGCCTGATCCTTGTCCTTGGCGATCAGCTGACCCGCGACGTGGCGGCCTTGCGCGACTATCGCGATGGCGACACGGTCGTCATGGCCGAGGTCGAGACCGAGGCGACCTACGTCCCCCACCACCCACGCAAGATCGCCTTCTGCTTTGCCGCCATGCGCAAATTCGCTGCCGGCCTGCGCGAGGGCGGGTTGCGCGTCGCCTACACCACGCTCGACGACCCGGAAAACGCGGGGTCCATCCCGGCTGAGCTTCTGCGACGCGCCGAGGAACACGGGACGACCAAGGTCATTGCGACCGAACCCGGCGAATGGCGCCTGATCGAGGCGCTGAACGACTGTCCCCTGACCGTCCGCCAGCTGGAGGATGACCGCTTCATCGCCAACCACACCGAGTTTGCGCGCTGGGCCGAGGGCCGGAAAGAGCTGCGCCTCGAATGGTTCTACCGCGACATGCGCCGCAAGACCGGCCTGTTGATGGAAGGCGACCAGCCCGCGGGCGGCAAGTGGAACTATGACCACGACAACCGCAAGCCCGCACCGGAGGCCATCGACTTCTCCGGCCCCATGCACTTCACCCCCGACGAGATCACCGAGGACGTGCTGACCCTTGTCCGCCGCCGCTTCGGCAACAGCTTCGGCACGCTCGACGGGTTCTGGTTCGCCACGGATCGTGGCGAGGCCCATCGCGCGCTGGCCCGCTTCATCACTCACGCCTTGCCACGCTTCGGAGATTACCAGGACGCGATGATGGCCCAAAGCTGTTTTCTCTATCACTCGGTGCTGTCGGTCTACATGAACGCGGGCCTTCTGACCCCGCTCGAGGTCTGCCGCGCCGCCGAACAGGCCTGGAAGGACGGCGACGCCCCAATCAATGCGGTCGAAGGCTTCATTCGCCAGATCATCGGCTGGCGCGAATACGTGCGGGGGATCTACTTTCTGCAAGGTCCCGACTACGCACAACGCAACGATCTGGACGCGCAGCGCAGCCTGCCGGGCTTCTTCTGGGGCGACCCGACCGACATGCGCTGCATTTCCGAAACCGTGGCCCAGACCCGGGACGAGGCCTATGCCCACCACATCCAGCGCCTGATGGTCACCGGCAATTTCGCCCTGATCGCTGGGCTGAACCCGCAAGAGGTCCAGCACTGGTACATGAGCGTCTATGCCGACGCCTATGAATGGGTGATGTGCGCCAATGTCATCGGCATGACCCAGTTCGCCGATGGCGGCATCGTGGCGTCCAAACCCTATGCCTCCAGCGCGAATTACATCGACAAGATGTCCGACTATTGCGGCGACTGCGCCTATTCGGCCAAGACCAAGACGGGGCAGGGGGCCTGCCCGTTCAACCTGCTCTACTGGCATTTCCTCGTGCGCAACCGCGACAGGTTCGCGGATAACCCCCGGATCAGCCGCGTCTATTCCACTTGGGACCGGATGGCCCCGGACAAGCGCGAAACCATCCTGTCCGAGGCCGATACGTTCTTGAACCGCATGGCGCAGGGCGCGCGGGTCTAGGCCGCCAGTGCCGCCTGCTCCTGCATCGCCTCGGCGGCGATCTCGAACGACCGCAACCGGTCGGCATGGCCGTGGATGTTGCCGGTCAGGATCACCTCGTCGGGGCGGTGACGTTCGACCATCGCGGCGATCTGGTCGGCGACCTCATTCTTCGTGCCCGTCGCCGTGATCCGCAGCGCATGATCCACGGCCTGCGTCATCTGTCGCCCGATCGCGGCATCGATATCGTCCACCGGGGCGGGCAGCTTGCCGGGCTGTCCGGTGCGCAGTCGTGCAAACGCCTGCTGCATCGAGGTGCGCATCTTCACGGCATGGTCCCGCGTATCGGCGGCAAAGACGTTGATCGCCATGATCGCGTGGGGCGTCGGATGCGCGTCCGAGGGCTGGTAGCTGTCGCGATACAGGCGGAACGCATCCTCCAGCGCATCGGGCGCGAAATGCGAAGCAAAGGCATAGGGCAGCCCCTGCTGCGCCGCGAACCCCGCGCCGTAGAGCGACGAGCCCAGGATATACAGCGGCACGTTCGTCCCCTCGCCGGGTACGGCAACGATCGGGGCACCGGGCCGGGCGGGACCGAACAACTGCTGAAGCAGCGCGACATCCGCGGGGAAGTCGTCGCGGCCGGGACGATAAAGCGCGCGCATCACGTTCATATCGCCGCCGGGCGCGCGTCCAAGGCCCAGATCGATCCGGTCGGGATACATCGTCGCCAGCGTGCCGAATTGTTCGGCGATGGCCAGCGGCGCGTGGTTGCCAAGCATGATGCCACCCGCGCCGACCCGGATACGCTTCGTGGCGCCCGCCACATGGCCGATCAGCACCGACGTCGCGGCCGACGCGATGCCGGGCATGTTGTGGTGTTCGGCCAGCCAGAACCGGTGATAGCCCAGCCCTTCGGCATGGCGGGCCAGATCGACGGTGTTGGCGATGGCGTCCTTCGCCTCGAACCCTTCGGGGACGGGCGACAGGTCGAGAAGGGAATACCGCATGAGACTGCTCCTTTTCACCCGATATGGGGGCAGCGCCGCCCGGGCAAAAGGGGCTCAGCCGTCCTCGGAGTCCACCTCGGCGGCAGGCTCGACCTCGGCGGCGGGCTCGGCCTGTTCGGCCTGCGCGGTCAGCGCGCCCGAAACCCAGGTGCCCGTCTCTTCCTCGCCATTGGCGTATTGCACGGTGCCTTCGCCCTCGCGCTGGCCATCGACAAATGCCCCGCGATAGACGTCGCCATTGGCATAGGTCGCGACGCCCTCGCCCTCGATCCGGCCCTCGACGAAGCTGCCCTCGTAGGTGGACCCGTCGGGATAGGTGATCCGGCCTAGGCCGCTTCGGCGGTCATCCTCGTAATTGCCGACATAGACGGTGCCGTCGGGATATGTCGCCGTGCCTTCGCCCTCGCGCTGCCCATCCACGAACTGGCCCTCATAGACGGTCCCGTCCGGCAGCGTCAGCGTGCCTTCCCCCTCACGCTCGCCATCGGCGAACTGACCCTCGTAGATCGCGGCATTGGGGTAGGTCGCGATGCCGGTGCCCTGGATCACGCCGCCCTCGAACTGTCCTTCATAGATCGTGCCGTCGGCGAAGGTGATGCTGCCTTGGCCGGTGGGCAGGTCGTCGCGGAACTGTCCGGTATAGACCGACCCGTCGGGATAGGTCGCCGTGCCTTGCCCCTCGATCCGGCCGGCCACCCAGTCGCCGGTATAGCTGTAGCCGTTGGCGCCAAGGAAGCTGCCCTCGCCCTCGCGCAGGTCGTTGACGAAGCCGCCCTCGTAGACGTCGCCATTGGCGTATTCCACCCGACCCTGGCCCTGGCGCTGCTGGTTGACCAGCGCGCCGGTATAGACGTCGCCGTTGGGCAGGGTCAGGGTGCCTTCGCCGGTCATGGCGCCCTGGGTCCATTCCCCCTCGTAGATCAGGCCGTCGGCCATCTCCAATCGGCCTTGCCCGTTGCGGGCATCGTCCGACATCTGGCCTTCATAGGTCGATCCGTCCGAAAAGGTGATGACGCCTTCGCCGGACTTTTCGCCATACACCCAGTCGCCTTCGTAGACATACCCGGCCTCGGTCTCCAGCCGGCCTTGCCCATGGCGCTGGGCGTTGCGGAATTCCCCGGCATAGCGGCTGCCGTCGGCATAGGTCGCAACACCTTCACCCTCGATCACGCCGGCCAGCCAGTCACCCTCGTAGGTGGCCCCGTCCGCGAAGGTAATCCGGCCTTGCCCATGGGGCTTGCCGGACATGAACGCGCCCTCGTAGACCGACCCGTCAGGAAAGCGTCCGACGCCCTCGCCGCGGATCTCTCCCTCGACCCATTCGCCGGTGTATTCGAACCCGTTGGGCAGGCGGTAGGTGCCTTGGCCATGCTGCAAGCCATCCTGGAACTCGCCTTCGTAGACGCCCCCATCCTCGTACTGGACGGGCCCGCCCTGACCGTCCTGCGCCGAGGCCGCACCGGCCACCAGTAGCGATCCGATAAGGCCATATCTCAGAAGAAGGCTATTCGTCATACGCTCCGTCCTTGAAACTTCGCCTGAAATTAGCCGGGGCACGCCCGGGCCGCAACGCTTTTCCCGTTTCGCCCCTTCCCATGGCCTGCGCGCCGGATAAGTCGCGCCGGATGGAGGCCCCGACATGACCGATCGTTTCCGCGCCACGCTGGCGCAACTCGGCCCCGCGCCCGGTGATCTTGCCGGCAACGCCGCGCAGGCCATGACCGCGTGGACGGCCGCGCGCGAGGCGGGGTCGGACATGCTGGCGTTGCCCGAACTGTTCCTGACCGGTCCCGACCTTGGCGATCTGGTTCGGGATCAGGCCTTCATGGACGCCGTACATGATACGGTCGCCGATCTCGCGCAGCGCACATCCCAAGGCCCCGCGCTTCTGATCGGTGCGCCCTGCCGCGCGCGCGGCACCCTGCACGCGGCCTACTGGGTGTGCCAGGGCGGGGCGATCACCGCCCGCGTCCTGAAGCATACCGTGGCGAAGGACGGCGCCTATGACCACGCCGGCCTTTTCGACGCGGCCCCGATCCCCGGTCCGGTCTCGGTCGGGCCAGTCCGCATCGGCGTGCTGCTCGGCGAGGACGCACACGCCCCCGACGTGGCCGAAGCGCAGGCCGAGTCGGGGGCCGAGATCCTGCTGGCCCCCACGGCGGCCCCATTTCACCGCGGCGGGCATGACCGGCGACTGACCCACGCCGTCGCCCGGGTGGTCGAGACCGGGTTGCCCCTGATCCATCTAAACGGACTGGGCGGGGACGGCCGGACCACCTGCGACGGGACCAGCTTCATTCTGAACCGGGGCGGGGCGCTGGCCCATCAGATGGGGTTTTGCGACCCGGGTCTGCGTCACGTCGACTTCGCAAGGGACGGGGCGGGCTGGACCGCCTCGACCGGGGACCGCCCGCCGCTTCCGCCACAGGTCGAGCAGGAGTATCGTATCCTGGTCGACGCGCTGACGCACCGATGCCACGTTACAGGGGCCGGCACGGCCATCGTCGACCCGACCGGCGGCACCGACAGTGCCTTGACCGCAATCATCGCAGTGGATGCCTTGGGCCCCGACAACGTGCACTGCGTGATGATGGGCGAAGGGGGGCCTACCCGGCCTTCGCGAGATGCCGCCAGAGACCTCGCGCACGATCTGGGCGCCCGGATCGATCAGATCGCGCTCGACGCGGTTGCCGGGGCCTTGGCCGAGGCGCTTCACCCCCTGCTGAGGGACCACGAAGACAGAACCGCCTTCCCCGCGCGCCTGCGCGATCTTGCCCTTGCGGCGCTGGCCGAAACGACCGGGGCCCTGCCACTGGTGGCCGTGAACAAGACCGACATGGCACTTGGCGCGATGCCACACGGTGCAAACCCGGGCCGTTACAATCCGGTGGGGGACGTTTTCAGCTCGCGCGTAGAGCAGCTTTGCCAATGGCGCGTCGGGACCCATCGAAACTGGATGCGCGCCCCGGCGAATATCACGATCCCGTCCGGAGTCTTCAGGGCGTCGGGCCCACCGTCCACCGAGGGTCTGCCCCCGGACGTCCTCGACGAAATTCTTGGGCATCTGATAGAGCGCGATGCCGACCTCGCCGACTTGGCGGCCCGGGGGCACGATCCTGATACCCTCGTGCGGATCACCCGCCTGCTCCACAAGGTGGAGGCCGGGACAGCCGGGTTCCCCCCCGGTCCGCGTCTTTCGTCCCGGGCGTTGGGGGACCGGCGCTATCCGGCAGGACAAGCCTGGCTGGCCGAGAGCTGAGGCGGGACACGCGCTGCCGGGTCTTCGGGCAGAACAATCGCCGGCGCGACCTGCGGATATTGCTTTCAATCTGAAAGACGCGGCGTCTTCCCGCGGCCTTTGAATAGACCGGCGTTTCGGAATGGCAGCCCTTGGTGCCTTGATATGGATGTCCGTCATCAGGACGGCAGTCACCCCCGTGGCCGACCGCTCTTGCCGTCGCTGGGTATTGTTCGGTTGGCCGAAACTGGGTGCCGAGATGACTTGGGCATGACCTTCATCCTCTAATCCAGCCGGCGGAGCGTCTGCGCCCGAACCGGGAAAGGCTCAGCGGTCGGGAATGACCTCTCGCCTCACGTTGCGCGATGAACAACGACCGCAACCGTGCGCCCCCCGGATCTGCAGGCGGCACGATCCTGCGGGGCCCCGCCGTAGCCGCTGAATCGCCTCAAGGTTCGAACGCTCCTCCCGCAGTGACACCGCCGCGGTTGCCCATGTCATTGCCTCGCACTCCCGCGGTACAGGACCCGACCGGGCAGCGTCATCTGCATCGTCGCGCCGCGCCCCAGACGCGGGGGAAGGGGGGTCAGGCTGCCACCAACCGAGGACAGAAGCCGGACGATGGCGCCCGGCCCGCTACTGCGCATCCCGTGATGCGGCCCGTCCACCCCGTGTGCGGGATCGACCGATTTTCCGAAGCCCGGGCCGTCATCCGCGACGGTCAGGCACAGATCGTCCCCGGACGCGCTTTCGTACAGGCTGACCTCAACCATCCCGTGCGCATAGCGCGCGGCGTTGGCGATCAGGTTGCGCAGGCAGACATGCAGAACCATCGGGTCGGCCTGGATCCGGGTGTCGGGGTAGACAATGTCGATCCGCGCCGTGGGGTCGATGATGGCCGCGATGTCGGCGCAGACCTGATCGAGGTGCAAAGGTTCGCACCGACAGGCGGCCGCGCCCTGCGCCTCGATCCTGGCGACCAGACCGTCGGCCGCCAACATGGCCCTGCTCGCCGCGTTGCGACCGTTGGCCAGGACCTGCCAGAGGGGCACGTCGGATCCCTGCGCCCCGTCGTCCGTATCTTCGAGTATTGCGACAGCATCACGCATCTGGACCGCCGTTGCGGCGGCCAGCTTGGCCATGGCCTCTGTCCCCTCGCGCAGCTCGGCGGCCGTCTCGAGGAGTTTGAGCGCGGCCATCTTGAGGTCCGTGATATCCTGCGCGGTGATCAGCACCAGTTCGTCGGCGGTATCGCACTTGGAAACGGTCAATCGCCACCAGGCCAGATCCCCGTCGATCACCAGGGCCTTGTCGACCGTTTCGGGCAAGCCGGTGGCCAGAACCCGTCGAGACACGCGCCGAAGATCGGCCGCTACGCGGGGCGGGATGATCCGGGCGAACGCGCCCGAGTCCTCGGCCTTCATATCCAACCCCATCGCGCGGAACGCGGCGTTCATCCGTACGATGCGAAATGCCTGGCGGTTGTCCCGACCCGCCACGACGGCGGGAAGGCCGAGCGAGACGAACATGTCGAACAGTCCCCCGCCAGCCTCCTGAACTGTGGTGTGATACATCCCGATCCCCCGACCCCATCACCGCAGAGAATGGTCCGCAATGCTTACCGCGAGGTTTCGAAATACCGGGCCGCCACCTTCCTTATCCCTAAAATCCAAGGCGATACCGGCCGTCTGCCAGGGCGGTCGTCCGCGGTCCGGCACAAAAAAAGCCTGCCGGACGAAGGGTCTGGCAGGCTTCGAGACGTATCCAGATCTGGGCTGCGCGTTACTCGCGCTGGCCCATGAAGCTCAGGAGGAACATGAACAGGTTGATGAAGTCGAGGTAGAGGTTCAGCGCGCCCATGATGGCGGATTTCTGAAGCCACTCCTGATCCATCGCCTGCGCGTGCTGGATATAGTCGTTCTTGATCCGCTGCGTGTCATAGGCGGTCAGGCCGGCGAAGATCAGCACACCCAGCGCCGAGATCGCGAAAGCGATGGCCGGCGAACCGAGGAAGATGTTGACGATCGACGCCACGATCAGACCCACGACACCCATGATGAGGAACGATCCCCACCCAGAGATGTCCTTTTTCGTGGTGTATCCCCACAGCGACAGCGCCGCGAAGGCGATGGCCGTGACCAGGAAGGTCTGCGCGACCGATACGCCGGTATAGATCAGGAAGATCGACGACAGCGACAGGCCCATCAGAACCGCGAAGGTATAGAAGAACAGTTGCGCGCCCGCGGCCGAGATCCGGTTGACCATCGCCCCGAAGGCGAACACCATGATGAGCGGCGCGAACATGATCAGCCATTTCAGCGGCGAGGCGTAGATCGCGTTGCCCAGCTGCGTCAGCTGCCCCGCGTCGTTCACGGCCAGCCCCGAGATGGCCCATCCCGCCAGCGCGGTGATGACCATGCCCACGGACATCGTTCCGTAAACCTTGTTCATGTGGGCGCGAAGCCCTTGATCGACCTGCGCGGAACGCGTTCCCGCGCCCGCACGGATCGTCTGATAGTCAGCCATCGAATGCCTCCAAGCGATTGATCCGTTGGACCAGCACACCCGCCAGTCCCCACATCCATATTGGCAATTGCCGGGGGTTCTTCAAGATCCCGCAGGATCCTGCGTCATTATTTCATCCAATGGGCGGGCGCGTCCCAAGCCGGGCGCACCACTTCGGCATCCCGCGCTGCGGGCGCGATGCCAAGATCGCGCAGAAGATGGGCGTCGATCGACGCCAACTGTCTGCGCTGGCGATACAATTCCCAGAAATGCAGGGGATTGTTCAGCGCAAGCCGGCGGGCTGGGCGGGATTGGGACATTCCGGTCGAGAGGGCAGACATAGAAAGCTCCGTAAGGTTTGATGGATCAAGCGAATTGCATAAGCGGACTTGATGTATATGGGCCGACGGGATACTTTTTGAAAACGAATGTTTCTTACCCTCGACATCAAGGATATTGATATGGCCCGAAACCTCGACATGACCGCGCTCCGCTCTTTCGTGACGGTGGCCGAGGTGGGGGGCGTGACCCGGGCGGCGGGGCATCTGCACCTGACGCAATCTGCGGTGTCGATGCAGCTCAAGCGGCTGGAGGAATCGCTGGGCCTGCAGCTTCTGGACCGTAGCGCGCGCACCGTGTCGCTGACGCCCACGGGCGAGCAACTGCTCAGCTATGCGCGCCGGATGCTGATCCTGAACGACGAGGCGGTGGCCCGCCTGACCGACGACATTTACGAAGGCGAGATCACGCTGGGCGTGCCGCACGACATTCTTTACCCGGCGATCCCGCCCGTGCTGGCCGCCTTCGCGCAGCGTTATCCCCGCCTGCGCATCCAGCTTCTGTCGCTTCCCACGCGAACCCTGAAGGAGATGTTTGCCCGGGGCGAGTGCGATGCGATCCTGACCACGGAAGAGACGATGGATGACGGGGCCGAGACGTTGCAGACGCTGCCGCTGATCTGGGCGGGGGCACCCAACGGCACGGCCTACCGCGAACGGCCCCTGCGGTTCGCCTTCTGTCGCAATTGCATCTTCAGCCCGATCGCGCGGGCGCGGCTGGACGCGGCCGGAATCGACTGGGTGTCGGTGGTCGACAGCGCCTCGGACCGGGCGACCGAAGTTGCCGTGATGGCCGACCTCGCGGTCTATGTG
>Ga0114903_1000779_pt1 | contig 15618 bp, 14 predicted proteins | sample MalvirDeepMed_s2_FD_87289 | JGI IMG/M metagenome (GOLD analysis project Ga0114903, IMG submission 87289) | Marine viral communities from the Global Malaspina Expedition - Malaspina viral metaG DeepMed_s2 | ecosystem: Environmental > Aquatic > Marine > Oceanic | place: Mediterranean Sea... | reverse complement strand
GAGTGGGAGAGCCTCGCGCTCAACTACACCTCCGGCACCACCGGGCGGCCCAAGGGCGTGGTCTATCACCATCGCGGCGCCTACCTGAACGCCATGGGACAGGTGCTGAGCTGGCGCATGGTGCTGCACCCGGTCTACCTCACCATCGTGCCGCTGTTTCACTGCAATGGCTGGTGCCACACCTGGATGATGCCGGCGGTGGGCGGCACCGTGGTCTGCTGCCGCGATATCACCGCGCATAACATCTACGACGCAATCGCCGACGAGGGCGTCACGCATTTCGGCGGCGCGCCCATCGTGCTCAACATGCTGGTCAACGCTCCCGAGGCGGAGAAGCGCGCCTTCGACCACGTGGTCGAGGTGTTCACCGCCGGCGCGCCCCCGGCCCCTGCCACGCTCGCCAAGATCGAGACCATGGGCTTCCACGTCACCCAGGTCTACGGCCTGACCGAAACCTACGGCCCCGACGTGGAATGCGCCTGGCAGGCGGCGTGGGAGCCGTTGCAGGGCGCCGAGCGCGCCGCGATCAAGGCGCGTCAGGGCGTCGCCATGCCGTTCATGGAGCACGTCACGGTGATGGACGAACACATGCAGATCATCCCCGCCGATGGCGAGACCAAGGGCGAGATCATGCACCGCGGCAACGGCGTGATGAAGGGCTATCTCAAGGCGCCCAAGGCCACCCGCGAGGCCTTTGAGGGGGGCTATTTCCACTCCGGCGACATCGCCGTGCTGCATCCCGACAGCTATGTGCAGATCGCGGACCGCGCCAAGGACATCATCATCTCGGGCGGCGAGAACATCTCCTCGGTCGAGGTCGAGAACACCCTGATGGGGCACGAGGCCGTGCTGCTCTGCGCCGTCGTCGCGAAACCCGACGAAAAATGGGGTGAGGTGCCCTGCGCCTTCGTCGAGCTCAAGCCAGGCCACGACGCCGGCGAGGCCGAGCTCATCGCCTTTGCCCGCGAGCGGCTGGCCGGGTTCAAGACCCCCAAGAAGGTGGTGTTCGAAGAGCTGCCCAAGACCTCGACCGGCAAGATCCAGAAGTTCCAGCTCCGCGCCCGCGCCCGGGAGATCTGAGCGCCCGGAACGCTGCGCGCCGGCCGCCGCGAGCGGAACGCGTTGCCCCTCTCTCGCGGCCCATGCTACGGTGCCGCGAAACGAGGCAGAGCAGCCCTGAATGACGGCACTCAAAGAGTATCAACGACTGGAAGCATCGGGCCTATGGCGGCCCGAGCCCGACGCGCAGCGTCGTGAAGTGGTCGTGTCGCTGGGCGATGCCTCGCTGACGATTTCCGAGTTCTCCGGGCGCCCGCTGGCGCATTGGTCGCTGGCCGCCGTGCGCCGCGCCAACAAGGGGCAGACCCCCGCCATCTACCATCCCGACGGCGATCCGGGCGAAACGCTGGAGCTGCCCGACGACGAGACCACGATGATCGAGGCGATCGAACGCCTGCTGCGCGCCATCGACCGGCGCCGCCCGCGTCCGGGCAAGCTGCGCGTGGTGCTGCTCAGCGCGGTCGCGGCCACGGTGCTCGCGGGGGCGGTCTTCTGGCTGCCCGGCGCCCTGCTCGAGCACACGCGGCAGGTGGTGCCCGCGGTCAAGCGTGACGAGATCGGCGAGGCGCTTCTGGCCCGGATCACCCGCATCTCGGGGCAGCCCTGCATGACCGAGGAGGCGCGCCTGCCGCTGCGCCATCTGGCCCAGCGGGTGCTGGGAGACGCCCGGCGCAACGATCTCGTGGTGCTGCCGGACGGGGTGCGCGACACCGCCCACCTGCCGGGCGGCCTGATCCTGATGAACCGCGCGCTGATCGAGGATTACGAAGATCCCGATACCGCCGCCGGCTACCTGCTGGCGGAATCGCTGCGCGCCCGGGCCAGCGACCCCCTTGGCGATCTTCTCGCCCATAGCGGGCTCTGGGCGACGCTGAAGCTTCTCACCACCGGGGCGCTGCCCGATGCCACGCTCGATGCCTATGCCGAGACCCTGCTGACCGAGGCGCGCGAGCCGGTGCCGACCGACACGCTGCTGCGCGCCTTCGCCGCGGCCGAACTGCGCAGCACGCCCTACGCCTTTGCCCGCGACGTCACCGGCGAGAGCACGGTGGCGCTGATCGAGGCCGATCCCCGCGCCGTCGAAGGCAGCCGCCCGGTGCTCTCCGATCCCGACTGGCTGCGGCTTCAGGCGATCTGCGGCGGCTGACGGGCCGCGCGCCGTCCGGGCGTCTGCCGAAGACCGCCACACCAGAGCCTCCCGAGACGCGCAGGCGACCGCGCGGGCCAGACAGCGCCCCGGCACCTCGTTGTTCTCACCCCCTCCTGACAACAAAAGCCCCGCCGGGACCGGCGAGGCCTTCTTCCGTCATCCTCCGAAGAGCGTCAGCGCAGGTAGGCCTGCACGTAGCCCGTGCCCTGCACCCGCCGCAGCGCCGATTGCAGGGCGCTGGCGTCTTTGTAGGGCCCGACGACGACCCGGCGCGTCTCGCCGCTGCGCAGGTAGCGCACCGGCAGGCCAGCGCCCCGCAGCCTCGCGGCGGCGGCATCGGCCTTGTCCTTGGTGGTGAACAGACCAACCTCGACATAGCGCGCCGTCGCGGCGGACTCAGGAGCACGGGCCTCTGCCGCCGGTGTCGAGCGCGACGAGATCACCCCGGCCCGGCGCGCCTGCGCCTCGGTGCGGCCACTGCTAGCAATGATCTGCGCCGGCAGCGGTGCCGGCTCGCTGCCCCGATAGACGATCTGCGGGTCACGCGCCGGCACGCGGCGCAGCGTCGGGTCGTTGACCCGCGGCACGGTGTTGGTCCAGCGCCGCTGGGTGGCGTAGTAGCCATCCACGGTCTGCCACGCGCGATACCGGTTGAGCCGGTCATCTTCCCAGGCCGGGCGATACCCCTTCGGCACCACCGGCGGCACCTCGGAGCGCGCCTCCCAGACATGCTTGGGCACGATGCGGCTCCGCGGCTGCGCCGCGATCTCCGCCAGCGCCACCGGGTCGTCCGTGCCCGTGGTGGCGCGGCTGTCGTTCCAGCTGCCCTGGCCGTTGCCGTAATTGTAATAGACGTTCTTGCCCGCGCTCGGAGCCTCGCCCCGGCGCAGCTCGGTGACGAAGGGGCTCGACTGCACGCCGCAGCGCACGGTGCGGCCGTTGCGCTGAACGGTGCCGGTGGCACCCTGCGGGCAAAGCTGCGACGGCGTCGCCACGCGCGGCATCTGCGAGGCCGTCGCGACCGGGGCCGGCACGGTCTTCACCACCGTTCTCGGCGGCGGCGCCGAGGGCGGCTTGGAGGCCGGCGCCTTGACCACGCGCTGCGGGGCGGCCCTGTCGGGCTTTGACGCCACGGTCTGCATCGGCTGACGCGCGCTGGTGGTGCGTGTGCGGGTGGGCGTTGTGCGCGCCGCCGGGGCCGGAGCGGCCGCCACGGCAGCGGGCTTCGGCGCGGGCGCAGCGGTCGGTTCCGGCGCGGGCGCGGGGGCCGGAGCGGCGGCGGTTGCCGTCGGCGCGGACCGCGCGAAGGTCGGCGGGTAGCCGCAGACCTGATCGCGATCGCGGGTCACGCGTGGCACCCAGACCACCGCCCCGTCATAGCCGGCGCGCACGAAGACGCAGCCGTCGCTGTCGGCATACTGGGTGCCGGTGAAGCTGGCCGGAGGCAGCTCGGACGGCGTGTCGATGGTGGTGACCCCCTGGGCCAGCGCGGGCGTCAGCCCGGCGCCTGCCGCTGCGGTGGTGATGGCGAGGAACGCCAGAGTTTTCAATCGCATGTCAGCCCCCACAGGATTGGCGGAATCATGCCCGATCCATATAGCCCTGTAAAGCCGACTGACCGCTTATTTTGTGCCGAACATACGGTCGCCCGCATCCCCTAGTCCCGGAACGATATAGCCTTTTTCGTTCAGGTGGTCGTCGAGCGATGCGGTGATGATCGGCACATCCGGGTGCGCCTGCTTCATCTTCTCGACCCCTTCGGGCGCGGCCAGCAGGCACAGGAAGCGGATGTCCTTGGCGCCGGCTTCCTTCATCAGGTCAACCGCGGCGACCGAGGAGTTGCCCGTCGCCAGCATCGGATCGACGAGGATCACGCAGCGGTCCTCGAGGTTCTTGGGCACCTTGAAATAGTACTGCACCGGCTTGAGCGTTTCCTCGTCGCGGTAGAGGCCGACAAAGCCCACCCGCGCTGCCGGCACCAGTTCGAGGATGCCGTCGAGCAGGCCGTTGCCGGCGCGCAGGATCGAGACCAGCACCAGCTTCTTGCCCTCGATCACCGGCGCGTCCATCTCGCACATCGGGGTCTCGATGCGCTTGGTGGTCACCGGCAGTTCGTGGGTGACCTCGTAGGCCAGCAGCAGGCTGATCTCGCGCAGGAGCTGGCGGAAGGAGGCGGTGGAGTTTTCCTTCTCGCGCATCAGGGTCAGCTTGTGCTGGACCAGCGGGTGATCGACGACGGTAAGATGCTGTTTCATGACCCCGGGACTCCTTGCGCTTTGATCGCCTTCCTCCTTAGACCTCACGCAAGCGCGCCGCAACGCCCGGAGCCCGCGCCACGCAGGGTTCCGGCACGTCCACTGCTGTGAGGCCCGGCAAAGCCCGCGAAAGCGGCGTCAGGCGTCGAGCCGCTTCAGCACCGCCTTGCGGGTGTCCTCGTCGCAGAAGGCGGCTTCGGCGGAGGTGCGGGCGATCTCTGCGAACACCTCCTCGTCCCAGCCGAAGGTCCGGGCCAGCGCCTCGTATTCGTCGGCCATCGTGGTGTGGAAGAACGGCGGGTCGTCGGTGCTCACCGTCACCTTCACGCCGCGCGCACGCAGCCTCTCGATCGGGTGCTTCGAGAGCGACGGGTAGACCCCGAGATTGACGTTCGAGCCCGGGCAGACCTCGAGCACGATGCCGTTCTCTACAAGCTTGTCCACAAGCGCCAGATCCTCGCAGGCGCGCACCCCGTGGCCAATGCGTTCCACCCGCAGATCGGTGATCGCGTCCTCGACCTCGCGCGGGCCACGCCACTCGCCGGCATGGGTGGTCAGCCGCAGCCCGGCCTCGCGCGCCATGTCGAAGGCGTAAGCGAAATCCCTCTGCCTGCCCTGATCCTCGTCGCCGCCCATGCCGAAGCCGACGATCCAGTCGCCCGCGGTTTCGGCGCCACAGAGCGCCGCGCGCTTGGCCGCCTCGGGGCCGAAATGGCGCACGCAGGTGACAATTCCCCTCAGAGTTATCCCCAGGCTTGTCTCCGCCCGGTCGGAGGCCTCTCGGATGGCATGGAGGTACTCGCGCCACGCCCCCACATCGCCCCCGCCGCAGAAGTCGGGCGAGATGAAGGTCTCGGCGTAAACCACACCGTTTTCGGCACATTCCTCGAGCACGGCGGTGGTGAGCCGGGCGTAATCCTCGGGGCTTTTCAGCACCGAGGTGGCGGCCTCGTAGACCGAGAGGAAATGCACGAAGTCGGTGAAGGCGTAGTTGCCGCGCGCATCGAATACGCCATCGAGCCTGACGTTCTTTTCCTGCGCCAGACCGCGGATGAAGGCGGGCGGCGCCGCGCCCTCGATATGCAGGTGCAACTCGACTTTGGGCAGCCCACGTATGGCTGCGATGCGTTCTTCGTCCATGCCGGACTCCCTCACAGAAACGATTTTCCCGGCCCGCGCGCGGGCACGTCCAGATGCGCGGCGACGCTCGCGGCGACGTCGGCGAACGCCACCTGCCCGAGCGCCCCCGCCCCGGCCCCGGCGATCAGCACCGGCACCCGCTCGCGGGTGTGATCGGTGCCCACCCAGGTCGGATCGTTGCCGTGATCGGCGGTGACCACGAGGAGATCGCCCGCGCGCAGGCGCGGCAGCAGGCGGCCCAGCTCGGTGTCGAACCACTCGAGCGCGCGGGCATAGCCCGAAACATCGCGGCGATGGCCGTAAAGGCTGTCGAACTCGACGAAATTCGCGAAGGTCAGGGATCCATCCCCGGAGTTATCCACAAGCTCGGACAAGTGGCGCATCAGCGTGGCGTCATCGCCCTTGTGCAGGTGGTCGATGCCTTCCATCGAGAAGATGTCGCCGATCTTGCCCACCGCGTGCACCGTGCGGCCGGCCTCCTGCGCCCAGTTGGTCAGGATCGGCTCCGGTGGACGGATGGCATAGTCGTGCCGGTTGGAAGTGCGCCTGAACGCGCCCTCCTCGCCGAGGAAGGGCCGCGCGATGACCCGCCCGACCTTCATCTCGTGCAGCATCGGTGCCATGCGCTCGCACAGATCGAGCAACCGCTCCAGGCCGAAATGGTCTTCATGCGCCGCGATCTGGAACACGCTGTCGGCAGAGGTGTAGCAGATCGGCCAGCCGCTGCGGATGTGCTCGGCGCCGAAACGGTCGAGCATCACCGTGCCCGAGCCGTGGCAATTGGCCAGCGTGCCATCGGTGCCGGCGATCTCGCAGACCGCGTCGATCAGGGGCTGCGGAAAGGCCGGCTGTTGGTCGGGAAAGTAATGCCAGTCCCACGGCACCGGCAGGCCGGCCAGTTCCCAGTGGCCCGAGGGCGTATCCTTGCCCTTCGAGCTCTCGGTCGCGGCCCCCCAGCGCCCCTGCGGCGCAGCCCCAAGGCCCGGCGGCAGGGTGCCGCTGGCAAGCTCCACCGCCCGGCCCAGCCCGAGCCCGTCGAGCACCGGCAGCGCCAGCGGCCCGCTGCGCCCGTCCTCGGCCTCGCCGCGCGCGCAGGCCTCGGCGATGTGCAGCAGCGTGTTGGCGCCGGTATCGGGCACGTCATCGTTGAAATAGCTGTCCGCGTCCGGCGCGCCGCCGATGCCGACGCTGTCGATCACCACGAGAAACGCCCTCATCCGACGCGCTCCCGCACCAGGGGGCCGGGCCTCGCGGCCTCGCCCAGCGTGATCGCCGCCTGCACCACGCGCGCCGCCGCGTCGGCCTGGTCCTCGCGCGCCGCGTGGACCCGCGCCAGCGGCGCACCCCGCTCGACGCGTTCGCCAAGGCGCACCACGTCCGACAGGCCCACGGCCGGGTCGATCATGTCGGTCTCGACGGCGCGGCCGCCGCCCAGCCGGACCACCGCCAGCCCCAGCGCCTCGCCGTCGATCGCCGCCACGTGGCCGGCCTCGGGTGCCGGTACCTCGCGGATCACCGTCGCCTCGGGCAGGAAGCGGCCCCAGGTCTCGACGAACTCCACCGGCCCGCCAAGGCCGTGAACCATCCGCCCCATGCGCTCTGCCGCGGCGCCGGTTTCCAGCGCCTCGCGAAGGCGTGCCTCGGGCGCGTCGAACCCGGCGCCCTGCAGCAGCGCCGCGCCCAGCGCCAGCGTCAGCTCGTAGAGCGGCCCCTTGTCGCGCCCGGTCAGCACGCCCATCGCCGCGTCGACCTCGAGCGCGTTGCCCAGGGCGGGGGCGATGGGCTGGTTCATGTCGGTGACGAGGGCGGTGGTCGGGCAGCCCGCCGCGTTGGCGGTCGAGACCAGCGCCTCGGCCAGCCGGCGCGCCTCGGCATCGGTCTTCATGAAGGCGCCCGAGCCCACCTTGACGTCGAGCACCAGCCCCTCGAGCCCCGCCGCAAGCTTCTTGGCAAGGATCGAGGAGGTGATCAGGTCGAGGCTCTCGACCGTGGCGGTGACGTCGCGCACCGCGTAGAGACGGCGGTCCGCCGGGGCGATCGCGGCGCTGGCAGAGACGACGGCGCAGCCGGCCTCGCGCACCACCCGGTCGAAGCGGGCCTCGTCGGGCGCCACGACATAGCCGGGAATGGCGTCGAGCTTGTCGAGCGTGCCGCCGGTATGGCCGAGCCCGCGGCCCGAGATCATCGGCACGTAGCAGCCGCAGGCGGCAAGCGCCGGGGCAAGGACCAGCGAGACGCAATCTCCGATGCCCCCGGTCGAATGCTTGTCGAGCACCGGCCCGTCGAGATCCCAGCGCATGACATGCCCCGAGTCGCGCATCGCCAGCGTCAGGGCCACGCGGTTTTCCTCGCCCAGGCCGCGCAGGCAGATGCCCATGGCAAAGGCGCCGGCCTGGGCATCGCTGACCCGGCCATCGGCAAGACCGCGGGCGAACCAGCGCAGCCCCTCGGTCGACGGCTCCTCGCCCCGTCTCAGGGCGGCAATGACGGTGCGCGCATCCATCATCAGGTGCGATCCATGTGGTCCGCTCCGAAGGCGCCGGGAAGCAGCTCCGCCACGGTGGTCTCGAGCGTGTGCCCCTCGAGCGTGGCCAGCGTCACCCGCGCGCCGCCCTTGGCGAACTCCGCCAGCTTCTGCCGGCAGCCGCCGCAGGGCGGCACCGGGTGGGCGCTGTCCGCGATGACATAGGCCTCGACGATCTCGGTCTCGCCCGCCGCGACCATGGCCGCGATCGCACCCGCCTCGGCGCAGGTGCCCTCGGGGTAGGCCACGTTCTCGACATTGCAGCCGGCATAGATCCGGCCCGAGGGCGCGCGCAGCGCCGCCCCCACCTTGAAGCGTGAATAGGGCACGTAGGCGTTTTCGCGCACATCACGCGCGGCTTTCTCGAGATCCACGTCCCAGACTCCTTCCAGCAGTTCCGAGCCTCATGTTTGCGAGCCGCCCTGCGCGATTGCAACCCTGCTCTGCCCTCCCTGACGCGACGCCCGGCCGCGATCCCCGGCCGGCCTCCGGCGGGAGTATTTTTGACGAAGAGAAGCTAGGGGCGCGGCGCTTCTGGCTTCTTTGGTTCAAAAATACCTCGGGGGTGAATTGGCCGAAGGCGAAGAGGGGGCAGAGCCCCCTTTCTTCTTTCGAGGGCGCACCTCCCCTGCCCCGCGCCCGAGACGGCGCCGCGCCCCCGAGGGCGAGACAGGATCAGCCGCGCGCGCCTTTCGGCATCGGCGTGGTGCCGCGATTGTAGGGCGTCCAGTCCTCGATGTCGGGATACCAGGCGCGCCGCCAGGCCCGGACCCTGGGGTTCATGATGCGGCGCCAGAGCGGTGGCACCATCGCCGCCATGGTCATCACCGGATAGCCATAGGGCAGCTGCGGCGCCTCGCTCTCCTGGTAGGTCTGCAGCAGCGGGAAGCGGCGGTCGGGCTTGTAATGGTGATCCGAATGGCGCTGGAGGTTGATCAGCAGCCAGTTGGTCGCGGTATGGGCCGCGTTCCACGAGTGGTGCGGGCGCACATGCTCGTAGCGGCCGCCGCCCAGGTGCCGCCGCGTGAGGGCGTAATGCTCGACGTAGTTGGTGAGCTCCAGCTGCCAGATCGCCACGCCCGCCTGCACCACGAAGAACAAAAGCCCCGCCCAGCCGCCCACCAGCAGTGCCAGCGCCAGCATCGCGCCCTGCAGGGCGGCGTATTTCCAGAACGGGTTGCGACGGTGCCACCACGGCAGCCTGCGCCGCGCCAGCAGCGCCGCCTCGGCGCGGAAGGCCGAGACCGGGCTCTCGCGCAGCACCCGCGGGTAGAAGCGGTGGAAGCCCTCGTTGTAGCGCGCCGTCACGGTGTCACGCGGGGTGCCGACCCAGGTGTGATGCACCAGCAGGTGCTCGGAGCGGAAATGCGAATAGAGCACCATCGCCAGCAACCCGTCGCCCAGATTGCGCTCGAGGCGGTTGCGCTGGTGCAGAAGTTCGTGGGCGTAGACGATGCCCACCGAGCCGGTCATCACCCCGGTGCCGAACATCACGCCGAAGCGCTCCCAGCCGTTCAGGTGCGCGGCACCCGGCACGTACCAGACCAGCGAGAACAGCGTCACGAACTGCACCGGCGCCCAGAGCATCACCCCGGCGCGGTACCAGAACAGATGCCGCTCCTCGGTCTGCGGATCGGCATTCTCGGTGTTGAGCCCGAGCGCCGCGTCGAGCGCCGAGAACAGGTACCACGTCGCCAGAGGCGGCAAGAGCACCCAGAGCCCCCCCTGCGTCGCACCGAGCCAGACCAGCGGTGGCAGGATGTAGGTGAGCCAGAACGGCGCCGCGGCCCCGATGCGGGCGATCCTGTCCGACGAGATCATCTGGCCTCCTTCCGCAGCGTGCCGTTGTCCTGCGCCTGACGGGAGACTAGCCCCCCGCCCCGGCGGCGTCACCACTCGAAAGCGGGGGCGCGGCGACAAAACGCGGGCGGCTGCCGTTTTCGCCTCAGCCGCCGCGGGCGAGATCAAAGGCCTTGCGCATCACCGTGGGCAGCGCCTTGGGGTCGAACTCCTCCGCCGCGACGAAGTCTCCGCGCTCGGGCGGGCGGTCCATCGGCACCAGCGCGGTCTTGACCGTCAGGCGCAGGTGGAAATGGGTGAAGGTGTGGCGCGCCTCGGCATTGAGCGCCTTCCACTCGGCGGCGATCGGCGGTGCCTCCTCCGGTGCCTCGCCCCACTCGCTGCCGGGCCAGCCGAGCATGCCGCCCAGCAGGCCCTTGTCGGGGCGGCGCTCGAGCAGCCAGGCGCCATCGACGCGGCGCACCAGATAGGCGATGCCGAGACGCGTCGGCTTGCGCTTCTTCGGGGCCTTCTTCGGCAGCTCGGCCATGGTGCCCGCCTCCCAGGCGGCGCAGGCGCTGCGCCACGGGCACAGGCCGCAGGCCGGGTTGCGCGGGCTGCAGATCGTGGCGCCAAGATCCATCACCGCCTGCGCGTAGCAGCCCGGGCGCTCTTCGGGCGTCAGGGCCGCGGCCATCTCGGTGAGGATCGGCTTGGCCTGCGGCAGCGGCGTGTGTTCGTCATGCAGCCGCGCCATCACCCGCTCGACATTGCCGTCGACCACGGTGGCCGGGATGTCGAAGGCGATCGCCGCCACCGCCCCGGCGGTGTAGGGCCCAACGCCGGGCAGGCTCAGCAGCCCCTCGAGGCTCTGCGGAAACACGCCGCCATGCTCGGCGGCGACCACGCGGGCGCATTTCAGCAGGTTGCGGGCACGGGCGTAGTAGCCCAGCCCCGCCCAGGCGGCCATGACGTCGGCATCCTCGGCCGCCGCGAGGTCGGAGACCGTCGGCCAGCGCGTGGTGAAGGCCTCGAAATAGGGCTTCACCGCCGGCACCGTGGTCTGCTGCAGCATGATCTCCGAGAGCCAGACCCGGTAGGGATCGGGGCGGATGCCTGCGGCGCGGGCACGCGGCCCGACACGCCACGGCAGGTCGCGGGCGTGGCGGTCGTACCAGTCGAGAAGATCCGCGGCGCGGGCGGGGTCACGCAAAACTGACATTCCCTTGATTGGATGATTCCGGGCTGGCGCCCGGTGGCGCGGTCACTAGAATAGTGCCGCAGAGAGGGATTCAAGATGCAACGGCGCAAGAGCACCACCAAGGGTTTTGCCCTGACCGCGGGCCTGCTGAAGCAGAACATCCGCAGGGCCAGCGAAAGTCGCGGCTTCGCGCAATCCCGTGTCCTCACCCATTGGGAAGAGATCGCCGGCGCCGACATGGCCGCGATCTCGCGCCCGGTCGAGATCGGCTATGGCCGTGGCGGGCTCGGCGCCACACTCACCCTGCTCACCACCGGGGCCAACGCGCCGCTGCTGGAGATGCGCAAGGAAGAGCTGCGCGAACGGGTCAACGCGATCTACGGCTACAACGCCATCGCGCGCATCCGCGTCACCCAGACCGCCGCCACCGGCTTCTCCGAGGGCCGCGTCGCCTTCGAGCACCGCGCCAGGGAACAGGCCAGGCCCGAACCCTCGCCCGAGACCCGCGCCGAGGCGCATCGCGCCACTCAAGGCGTCGGAGATGACAGCCTGCGCGCCGCCCTTGAACGACTGGGGGCAAACGTCATAACCAAGTCACATCGCTGAGGCCCGCAGAGGGCTGTCGCAGAAAGAAGGAAGACCCATGAAGCGTATCCTGACCACCGTCGCGCTGGCCGCAACCATCGCCGCAGGCGGCAGCTGGGTTCTGAACCCCACCGCCCAGCCTCCGATCGGCGCCGCCGCCGCACAGGAGGCCACGGTGACCGACATGACCCTCGGCGAAGCCGACGCCCCGGTCGAGATCATCGAGTACGGCTCCTTCACCTGCCCGCACTGCGCCACCTTCGAGCAGGAGGTGTTTCCGCAGATCAAGGAAAACTACATCGACACCGGCAAGGTGAAGTTCACCTTCCGCGAGGCCTATTTCAACAAGTACGACATGTGGGCCTCTCTGATGGCGCGCTGCGGCGGCGAGATGAAGTATTTCGGCATCGTCGACATGATCTACGAAACGCAGGACGACTGGGCACGCCAAAGCACCGAGGCCGGCGTCGCCGACGCGATCCGCAAGATGGGCCTGCAGGCCGGCATCGGCCAGGAACAGCTCGACGCCTGCATGCAGGACGGCGAGACGCTGCAGGCGCTCGTCGGCTGGTACCAGCAGAACGTCGAGGAAGACGGCTTCAACTCGACCCCGTCCTTCATGATCGACGGCGAGCTGCACACCAACATGCCCTACGACGAGTTCGCGGACATCCTCGACGAGCGTATCGAAGCGGCGCAATGACCTCTGCACCGCGAGGCCCCCTCGAGGGGGTGAAGGTCATCGAACTGGCCCGAATTCTGGCCGGCCCCTGGGCCGGTCAGATTCTGAGCGACCTCGGCGCCGAGGTCATCAAGATCGAAGCCTCGCGCGGTGACGACACCCGCAAGTGGGGCCCGCCGTTCATCGACCGCGAGGACGAGCGTTCGGCGGCCTATTTCCACTGCTGCAACCGGGGCAAGCACTCGGTGGTGGTGGACATCTCCACGCCCGAGGGGCAGGCCCAGGTGCGCGAGCTGGTGGCCGAGGCCGACATCCTGATCGAGAACTTCAAGGTCGGCGGGCTGGCCAAGTACGGGCTCGATTTCGCTTCGCTGGCAGAGGTGAACCCCGAGCTGATCTATTGCTCGATCACCGGCTTCGGGCAGGATGGACCCTACGCGCATCGCGCGGGCTATGACTACATCATCCAGGGCATGTCGGGCTTCATGTCGATCACCGGCACGCCGGACGGCCAGCCGCAGCGCGCGGGCGTGGCGATCACCGACCTGTTCACCGGGCTTTACTCCGTCTCGGGCATCCTCGCGGCGCTGCACCAGAAGCAGCGCACCGGCAAGGGCCAGCATATCGACATGGCGCTGCTCGACTGCGCCGTGGCGGCGACCGCGAACCAGGCGATGAACTACCTCGCCACCGGCGAGGCGCCGGGGCGGACGGGGAACTATCACCCCAACCTCACGCCCTACCAGGTGTTCGACTGTTCCGACGGCTACATCATCATCGCCACCGGCAACGACCCGCAATACCAGCGGCTCTGCCGCCTGCTCGGGCTCGACGATCTGGCCGAGCATCCCGACTACCTGACCAATGCCGACCGCATCGCCAACCGCGCCTCGCTCGAGGCACACCTGATGGCCGAAACCGGCAAATGGACCAAGGCCGAGCTGCTCGCGGGCTGCGAGCGCGAGGGCATTCCGGCGGGGCCGATCAACGATCTGTCCGAGGTCATGGCCGATCCGCAGGTGCAGGCGCGCGGCATGCAGATCTCGCCCGAGGGCGTGCCCGGCGTGCGCTCTCCGTTCAAGTTCTCGGACGCGGATCTGAGTCTCGACAAGGCCTCGCCGAAGCTCGGCAAGGGCTGACCTTGCGCACCGGCCGCGCCTCGGGGCGGCCGGTGGCACATGGCGCAGAGCCCGCTTGCCTGCCACAGGCGGGCCACTGCCCCCCCGACGCGGCGCAGGCCGGAGCCGCCACTCGACCTCGGTCAGGCGATTGATCCGCGTGATGATCAGCGCCGCCCGAACGTGGCGCTTGTCGTCTAGGGGCAGCTTGCCCGCCGGCCAAGCGGGACGCCCTGCAATCCCCGGAGACAGGCCGCAGGCGGATCGCAAAGCGAGCGCAAACCCCCTCCGCGTTTCTCCGGAGCCGCAGCCCCGCCCCCGCGCCGCCGGATCAGCTTTGTGCTTCCGGTCCCGCCGGGGCGACCCGGCGCTTCAGCATCGCCTCACGCCAGGTGATGAACAGCACCGCGCCCATGATCACCACGCCGCCCAGCACCACCCACGGATCGACCGGCTCGGCGAAGAAGGCCGCCCCAACGATCACCGACCACACGAGCTGCAGGAAGGTCACCGGCTGCGTCACCGTCACGGGCGCCGCGGCAAAGGCCAGGGTCATGGCGTAGTGCCCGCCGGTGGCGAAGCACGCGACAAGGAACAAGATGCCCAGATCGCCCCAGGACGGTGTCACCCAGACGGCCAGCGCGAAGGGGAACAACCCGATGGTGACGGTGATCGACAGCAGCGTCACCACCGCCACGGCGCTCATCTCGCCCGAGATGATCTTGGCGATGAGGTAGGAGACCGAGAACAGCAGCGCCGTGCCCAGCATCGCGAAATGGCCGGGGTCGAGCTCGCGGAAGCCCGGCCGCAGGATCAGCAATGCGCCCCCCAGCGCCACCACGATGGCCATGATGCGGCGCATCGCCAGCCGCTCGCCCAGCACGAAGACCGCGAGAATGGTGACGTAGATCGGCGTGAGGTAGTTCATCGCCGTGACCTCGGCGAGCGGGATGCGGGTCATGGCAAAGAACCAGCAGATCACCCCCACGGTCTGTGCCGCCCCGCGCAATGTCACCAGCCCGAGCTGGCGTCTGGTCAGTCGCAGCGCGGCCAGGCTGCGCCAGGCCGGCAGCAGGAAGACCAGCCCGATGACGTAGCGCAGAAAGGCCGACTCCGCCGCCGGCACGCGCCCGGCCAGCAATTTCACCAGCGCGGTCACCCCGACAAAGCACAGGCCGGTGACGACCATCCAGAGAATGCCACGGATCGGTGCGGAAACTGGGTTCATGCAACGGTGTTAGACCACGAACAATCTCTCTAAAAGCGGAAAGCTCGCAATGAGGCTGTCCATGCCGCCAAGGATCAGCTTGGTGGCGAGCGTCCACATCACCACCGCCATGCCGAGATCGAGCAGCTGCCACGCCCGCGGGCGGGCAAAGACCGGTGCCAGCGCCCGCGCCCCGTATCCAAGCAGGAAGAAAAACACGAAGGAGGAGGTCACCGCGCCAAGCCCGAAGAGCGCCGGCTGCGCGTATTGCGACGAGATCGCCCCGAGCAGCATCACCGTGTCGAGATAGACATGCGGGTTGAGCCAGGTGAAGGCGAGACAGGTGAGCACCGCGCCGCGCAGGCTCAGCGCCGCCTTGCCCGCGCCCATCGCGGCCCCGCCGCGCCAGGCCGAGCGCAGGCTGCGGGCCCCGTACCACACAAGGAACGCCGCACCGAAGAGCCGCATGGCGGGCTCCAGCCCCGGCACCGCCTCGGTCAGCACCCCGAAGCCGGCAACCCCGGCCGCGATCAGCACCGCATCGGAGAGCGCGCAAATCAGGCAGACCGGTAGCACATGCGCCCGCATCAGCCCCTGCCGCAGCACGAAGGCATTCTGCGCCCCGATGGCAAGGATCATCGAAAACCCGAGCGCGAAGCCCGCCACTGCCGCCTGCATGTCTTTGTCTTTCCCTTTTGATCCGTCTCGCCTGCTAGCACGGGCTCGAAGCAACAGCCTAGTTAAAGAGATTCAATTCTGATAAGTGCTGCTAATGTCGTTCGACCCTTCGCAACTGGCCGCGCTCGATGCGGTGCTCCGGCTTGGCAGCTTCGACGCCGCCGCGGCCGAACTGCACGTGACGCCCTCGGCGATCTCGCAGCGCATCAAGGCGCTCGAGGACCGGGTCGGCGGCGCGCT
>Ga0114903_1000774_pt1 | contig 15762 bp, 19 predicted proteins | sample MalvirDeepMed_s2_FD_87289 | JGI IMG/M metagenome (GOLD analysis project Ga0114903, IMG submission 87289) | Marine viral communities from the Global Malaspina Expedition - Malaspina viral metaG DeepMed_s2 | ecosystem: Environmental > Aquatic > Marine > Oceanic | place: Mediterranean Sea... | reverse complement strand
GCGAAGAGCGCTCGGATTACGCACTCCTGCCCAAAATAACCTGACTCCATCCAAAATAATGCACAGCCTGGCCTGACTGGTGCTCAGGCGGGTATATTAAAAACGGAGTCACTGATTCAGGTAATCTACACTAGTAGTCGTCAAAATCGGCGTTTGTCTGGATAAAGATCTACAATGATAAGTGCGATGATGTGGACGTCTAATTTTATTTCGAGGGTAAACTTTATGATTTCATTTAAAGGACTTACAGCAACCGCTGCGTTGTTGGTTTTTCCTGCATTCGTGCTAGCGCATGGTGATCAAGGCTCATGGCAAGGGCATGGTCCTGGCATGATGATGGATCAGGAGCAAATGCAACAGATGCACCAGAACTGGTCTCACATGAACCAGCTGATGCAACGCATTCCTGATGAAGCTTCACCGCAAGAACGGCAACGATTGATGCGAGAACACAGGGAGGCGATGCAAGAGCAAATGGGTTTTATGCATCACGGTATGATGGGCCCCGGCATGATGCGTGGACAAAACGGCATGATGGGAGGTCAGCACATGATGAACGGCGGCGGTAAATCAAAGAATGGTGGTAGTCTGTCTAACGAGCAACAAATTCAGATGATGCAGGAGCGCATGGATCAAATGCAGCTGATGATGGAGCAAATGCTGCAATACCAGCAAAATCTAAAGGTAGAGTGATCGAGAAGCCTTCAAATACTTTTACTTAACAGACGCGTAGTAACTGGCGAGTTTGATAGGCTGAAGTTTGTGAAAACGGCGCAGTAGCTGGGTTTCGGTCTCAACGAAATCCCTGGCCTTTTACGGCTGGAAGATGGCGCTCTGGGCACCACTTCGAATGTTCGCTTTGCGACCATAGGGAAATTTATGGCGTCAATTTCCACCGCGCTAGAACGGCATAATCAGTTCGCTGATCCATTGTTTAACTGTTGTGACCTGCTCCCGTTTGGGATCAATTCTTTGACTCCAGTGACCGAGCTTCGGAGGATTTCATGGTGGACGGGGATTAGCCGTTGGGCAAAGGCTTAAACCTCCATGCCACTACGAATATCAGGCGGACTCATTCCAAATCACCAGTGAATCTTGCGTCTAAATGGTCACTTTTCTCTATTCGGCAGGTAAACGTCGCGACACTCCAACGGGTAGATTGACAATTATCTGAATTTGACACAATTACCCTTATTTTGGCGCAATCAACAATTCGTGGAACTCATCGAACAGGACGACCGAATAGTTCTCCAGGGCCGGGTCCTGCTGAATCAGGCGGGTGAGAATACCCTCAGTGACGACTTCAATGCGGGTGCGGACGGAGACCTTACTATCCAGCCGCGTGCGATAACCCACCGTCTCTCCGGGCGCCTCGCCAAGCTGCCGTGCCATGAATCGGGCCGCCGAGCGCGCAGCGATGCGGCGCGGCTCCAGCATCAGAATCTTGCCGTCTCCGCGCCAGTCGCAGTCGAGCAGGGCGAGCGGAACTCGGGTCGTTTTACCGGCACCGGGCGGTGCCTGTAGAAGCACGGTGGTCTCGCTGGCCAGGGTGGCGCGCAGCTGGGGCAGAATATCGTCGATGGGTAACATGGGGATGATCATGCCGGGAAATTGGGGAATCTCAAGCGTTCTCTTGTTGCTGGTCTCTCGTTTCTGGTCTCTCGATTCTGGTCTTTCCGGGGCCGTCCCGAAGATTTCCCGTATCAGACCCATCAAAGCCCGGCAAGCCGATCCCAGGCGGGGGGATCGCCGAAGTAGCCATCCGCGAAATTCAGAAAACTGCGGACCTTGCTGGCCAGCAACTGGCGATGAGCGTAGATCGCGTAAAGTCCGAGTGGCTCGGGTTCGTGATCAACGAGAATGCGTTTGAGTCGTCCGTCGGCCAGGGCCTCGGCACAGATAAAAGTGGGCTGCACCGCAATACCGGCCCCGGCAATGGCCGCCTGGGCGAGCACGTCGCCGTTGTTGTTGGTCAAACTGTTGCTGACCAGATCACTTTCACCGGCTTCGGAGTGTTCCAGTGCTTCGAATAATGCCGAACGACGATTGCGAACATAGCTGTAGCGCAGGTAGCGATGAGACGCCAGATCCTCGAGGGTTTGCGGTTCTCCCTGGCGGGTCAGATAGTCGGGCGACGCACAGACAACGATTCGGATGTTCGCCAGCCGTTTGGCAATCAGCGAGGAATCCGCCAGCTCGCCGATCCGCAGTGCAATATCAAAACCTTCGTTGAGGATATCCACCTGCCGGTCGTTGAGCTGCAGATCGACGGACACCTGCGGAAACCGGGCGCGGAATTCAGCCATCATGGGTCCCAACTGACGACCGGCGAAAGAGACGGGCGCGCTGATTCTGAGCAGTCCGCGCGGCTCTCCCTGAAGATCGCCCACCTGGCCTTCCAGATCTTCCAGCTCCTCAAGCAGACGCTGCGCCTGAGGCAGATACTGGCGCCCGGCTTCGGTAAGACGGACCTGTCGGGTCGTCCGGTTCAGCAGCCGCACCCCAAGATGAGATTCCAGCTGGCCCACATACTTACTTACCAACTGAGGCGACAGCGACAGCGCTTCGGCGGCCCGAGTAAAGCTGCCCAGAGAGGCGACGGATACGAAAGCGCCCATGGCGGCGAAACGATCCATAAAGACGTTTCCTTTTCGATGACTATCAACATGGCATTGATAATAACTCAATGAATAACCCATTAATCAATGAAATTACGAGGAGTAGAGTTTTCCCATAACCTGCTCACAACGAGCTGGTCAAAGCGACGAGGGAGATCATCGTGACCACATCCATTATTCAGAAAGCACTGCAATCCAACGGCGGAACCGCATCACTGGTACTGCGGGTGCCTGTCGGTATTATTCTGGCGGCCCATGGCAGCCAGAAACTGTTCGGCTGGTTCGGCGGCTATGGTCTTGAAGGCACCGGGCAGTGGATGGCCAGCATCGGCCTAGAACCGGGCTACCTGATGGCTCTGATGGCGGGGAGCGCTGAGTTTTTCGGTGGACTGGCGTTGTTGATTGGCCTGCTCACCCGGCCAGCAGCCATCGTAGCGGCGTTCACCATGCTGGTGGCGATGCTCACCGTCCACATTGGTAATGGCCTGTTTATGAGTAACAACGGCATCGAATTCGCGTTGTCCCTGCTGGCCATCACGGTAGCGCTCGCCATTCTGGGCGGTGGACGCCTGTCGGTGGACAATGTGCTGACCAACCGCACTGAGCGTTCGCCTCTAACGGCCCAGCAGGCCGCTTGATAACGAACCAAGGTCGAGGCCCCCGGATCGGGGCCGCTTTGGCAGGGAAATTTCCAATGCCGTCTAACGCCAATATTCTGTTCATCTCCCACGGCGGTGGCCCGCTGCCATTGCTGGGCGATCCTGGCCACAACGAGTTGGTGACGCAGCTGCGTAGCCTTGCCGCCCGGCTGCGCCGGCCTGAAGCGATACTGGTGATCAGCGCTCACTGGGAAGCAGCGTGCCCGACGGTGACCACATCGAGCGCGCCGAGTCTGATTTACGACTACTCAGGTTTTCCGCCGGAGAGCTACGAGATCCAGTACCCGTGCCCTGGCTCAGTGGAACTCGCGCAAGCCATCCAGAATGCTTTGACGGATGCGGGAATCCACGCAGAAGCCGATGCTACTCGTGGTATCGACCACGGCGTCTTCGTGCCGCTGAAACTCATGTACCCGGAGGCGGATATTCCGGTAGTTCAGCTGTCGCTGGTTAGCAGCCTTGATCCGGCCATCCATCTGGCCATCGGCAAGGCGCTCAGGCGGCTGGATGACAGAAACCTGCTGATCATCGGATCCGGTTTCTCATTCCACAATATGCCGGCCTTTTTCCGTTCAGCCGATGCGGCGACCCGTGATGCAAACCAGGCGTTCGATCAGTGGCTGATCGAAACCTGTGGGGACGGGGAATTATCCGAATCGCAGCGACACCAGCGCCTGCTCAACTGGAGCCGCGCTCCCCAGGCCCGCTTTTGTCACCCTCGTGAAGAACATCTGCTGCCTTTGCATGTGTGCTGCGCGGCCGCTGGGCGACCTGCCGATGAGATCATGCCTATCACGGTGCTGGGGAAGTCTGCAGTGAGTTTTGCGTGGCTGTATTGATTGGCTTGGTTGATTGCCAGTATTCATCTTGGCGGGGATAGTTTTCGTGAAACCCTGGACTAAGCATTAGCTGGTTGAGGACGTATCGCTGGGATATGTCTCCGGTCTAAATAGATCTCCGGTCTAGGGGTCGCTCAAATGCTCGTCACCGTATCAAGCCATAGTCTGCCGTACGAAGCTCATCTCGACCGGGGTCGGCTGGAGTCTGAAGGTATTCCTGCTTTTGTGGCAGACGAGCATACGATCAATATGCAGTGGCTTTACTCCAATGCGCTGGGCGGAGTGCGGGTACAGGTGCCGGAGCAGTTTGCCGAGCAGGCGCTTGAGATACTTCGGGGCCCCGCTGAGGGGGAATCCGTGGTTGAGGATCGGGGCGATTTTCCCGCCTGCCCGGTCTGTGGTTCCGACGATACGGAATACCGCCGACTGGGCAAGCGGCTCGCCTTTCTGGTGTTTCTGGGGCTAGACTTTCCGCTGTTCCCCACCCGAAACGGCGTTAAATGCAACGCCTGCGGTGAGGTCAGCGAATTACCCTAGGGTTTGGCATTCATAGGCTCTTTAGAGCTGGATTCTGGCGACCAGCGGGCGAACCCGGTTGAGAACGGGATCAGCGATACCGCCAAACTTGCCCTGATAGGCGTCCAGCTGGCGATTCAGCCCATAGCGGGTCATATCGACTTTTACGCGCAGACTGTCCCACTCGCCTTCCAGGTGATGCTGCTCCTGCATTACAAACGCCGCCAGGTTGTGGCGGTTAAGGCGATGGGTCACGCCCAGAGTATCGAGGCGGTCACCGGTCAGATCGATCAGTTTCAGTAGAGAATTAGTGATGTCCTTGGTGTTCATCGTCAACCTCCTGAAATAAATGGCGAATCAGAAATTGGTCCAGGCGCTTGAGGGCGCTCCCTCTGAGTATACGGAAATTTCAGGGCTACAATCGATTGCACATCGGTTAGCCTGTTACGTTCAGTGCTGTTTCCGGCCAGTCAGTCCCCTTGGGCTGGGCGGCGGCGCGATTTTTCACCGGCAACAGGATGTTTTACCGGCATGACCCTTCTGATTGCATTTTTTCTGCTTTCCATCGCGTTCTCGTTTCTGTGCTCAATCTGGGAAGCCGTGTTGCTTAGCGTAACACCCACCTACATTAACCGGCTGAAGTCGGAAAACCATTCCATGGCGCCGGTGCTGGAGCGCTTCAAAGCGGATATCGACCGGCCCCTGTCGGCAATTCTCACGCTCAACACCATTGCCCATACTGTCGGGGCGATAGGCGTTGGTGTCCAGGCGACGATGGTTTTTGGCAACACCCAGTTTGCCCTCGGGCCCGTGAGCCTGACCGTTGAATCATTGGTCGCGGCACTGATGACGCTGGCCATTCTGATCTTCTCGGAAATCATCCCCAAGACGATTGGCGCGAATAACTGGAAGGTTCTGGCGCCGCTCACGGCACGGTGTCTTAAGCTGCTGTTGTGGATTCTGGCGCCCTTTGTTTTTCTCAGTCAGTTGATTACCCGTGCGCTGAAAAAGAACAAAGACGAGAGCGTCCTCTCGCGGCTCGATCTTCAGGCGATGGTTGATTCAGTAGAGAAAAGCGGTGAGCTGCGGGGTTCTGAATCGCGGATCATTAATAATCTGCTCGGCTTCGAAAAGCTTGTGGCCGAAGACATCATGACCCCGCGCAACGTCACCGTGATGGCAGACGAAACCCAGACCACCCGAGCCTTCTACGACGCCCAGAAAGCCGCGCTGACCTTTTCCCGGATTCCGCTGTACGGCAAAACCCGTGACCAGATTTCCGGCGTTCTGCTCAAAGACGAGCTTTTACAGCGACTGGTTGAAGGCCAGGAGGACCTGCCGCTTTCGGAATTATCCCGACCGGTAGAGATGGTTTCCGATAAAGCGACGCTGCCGGTTCTGTTCCGCCAGATGGTGCAGGCCAACCGCCATATGAGCATCGTGGTCGACCAGTACGGTGTGGTGCGAGGCATCGTCACCATGGAGGACCTGATCGAGACACTGTTTGGCCAGGAAATCGTCGACGAGATGGACTCGATTTCGGATCTGCAGGCTTACGCCCGGCGCAAATGGCGGGAGCGGGCCGAGAAGCTTGGCATCGGCCTGTTGCCGGATGAGGAAGAGCTAACGCCCAAACACGGCACTACCTCTCCTGGCGCGGGAGGCGCAGACAACGAGACGTCCCCAGATCGCAACGACGAATCTGAAAACCAAAAGGACGAATCCAGCGACGAAGCTATCGACAAACCCAGCGACAAACCTGTCCATAAACCCTAGTCCCCCTGATCCGGATCAGGGCTTTTCTTTGAACCGCACCGGCTCCGGTTTGGTGCGAATGACCACGGTGCGGGCCAGTTTGTCGTGCCAGCCCTGTTTGCGGGCATCAATCCCGACCCAGATGATGCCGGCGAATAAGGGCAGCATGGCCAGGTAGTAGCCCAGGTAACGCACGACAAAGCGCGCTGGGGTGGGCTTGGCGCCGGTGTCGGCATCGACGATGGTCAGCTTTAGCGCCATTTTTCCGGGTGTGGCCGATTTATAGAACCAGAAGATCAGTACCACAACCGCCGGCAGAATGTAGTTCAGCAGCAGGTTCCAGAAGTTGAAATAGGGGATGTCGCCCTGCCACTGGTTCATATCCAACACCATGCCCGCCGCTGGCACCAGTAGAAGCATCAGCAGCAATGTGTCGATCAGCGCCGCGCCGACGCGAATCCAGAAACCCGCGTACTCAAGATCTTCAGCAACTTCTTCCGTGGCCGTGGCCGTTGAGTGTGTTGGCGCTGAATTGCCATTGTTCGGAAGTTCGTGCATCTATCCCAACTCCTTTTTCTGCATCGAGATGACCTTTTGCCCCTCCTGGCCACCCGCTTCAGTGCGCCGTCCAACCTCGGTGAAGCCCAGTCGCCGATGAAACTCTCGCGAGGGCAGGTTGGCGGGCAGGAGGTTGTATTCACACAGCACCCGCGCAAAACCCTCCGCTTTCGCGGTTTCGAACAGATCCCGATAAAGGTAGGTGCCCAGCTTCTGCCCGGTGAACACCTCATCGATCACGATCCGGTCGATGTAAATAAACTGATCATACCGCTCGCTGAACCAGTCAAAGTTAAGGTTTTCATAGGGCGCGGAGTCCGCCATTGCGAGCAGAAAACCCGCCACCTGATCGCCAATTTCGACCACCCGGTGATAGTGAGCCAATTGATCCAGCTCACGCACGCGAGCCTCGTCCATGGGGCTGGTTCTGTCCACTACGGAAGTGTTCATTCGTGTGATGATCTGAAAGTCCTTTTCTTCGGCATCGCGAATGATCACGCTGGAACCTCTTCTGAATTGCTGTGTTGCAGGAATTGGCAATGGTTGATACTGATTGGATGGCGATGACGCAGGAGAGTTCCGGCGTCACTCCTGTCTCTCAACCGGCTGGTTGCCAATCGAATTCCATTTGTCGGGCGGTTTTCATTGCCAGCGGCTCACCGGCGATTCGCCCAACCAGATGCAGGCTCATACCAATGCCTGCGGAAATACCTCCAGAGGTGATGATGCGGTCCTGCTCGACCCAGCGACGGTCCGCGACCACCTGCAGTAAAGGAAACTGGCGAGCCAGATCAGCCTGGTCCTCCCAGTGGGTGGTCACGGTCTGCGAAGTGAGGATGCCGCCTGCAGCAAGAATGAACGCACCGGTGCACACGGAGGCGACCAGGGTAGCCGCTGGGGCGACGGCCTGAAGCCAGCTCAGCACTTCCGGTTTGGTCATCTCAGCGGTGTGAATGCCGCCGACCACGATCAGTAGATCAATGCGCGGGCAGTTGCTGAAGTCGTAATGGGGATTGACGGAAAAGCCGCCACGGGCGAGCACTGGGTGGTGCTTCTCGGCGACCAGAAACGTATTGAAGCCTTCGTCCGTGCCGCTAAGGCGACTGGCAGTGGAAAACACCTCGAAGGGACCCGAAAAATCCAGCACCTCAGCATCCTGATAGATGTAGATACCGACGTTCATGTTCATGGCCCCCGGATGTTTTGCCTCTGCCCGTCAGAGGTTATCCCGAGTTAATCAGAAGCGTGATCACCGCTCAAGCTTGCGGACCGCATCCTTTACCGGCGTGCTGCCATTGGTCACTTCCACAATTTCATGATGGAAATCCGGCGTGTCGATCAGTTCAGCCAGCAGGGCGGCCACGTTGCCCCGCGCTACCGGGCCGTAAGGGATCGCTCTGTTGGCATTGATCTGGCCGTCACCGTCGTCGTCTTCGAGGGTTCCCGGGCGAACGATGACCCAATCCAGATCAGCGGCTACCAGCGCATTGTCGGCTTCGCGCTTGGTCGCCATGTACAGCTCAAAACCATCTTTGCGAGGCCGGTCACGGCCGGCATCCATGAACACGGAGATCAGATAGAACCGGCGGATGCCGTTAGCTTCAGCGGCGGCAATGGCTTTTTTCACGCCGTCTCCGTCAATTCCCCGGGTCCGCTCTGGACCGCTGCCGGCGGCGCCAGCGCTGAACACGATCACGTCGTGATCGCGGGTCGCCTTGGTAAAATCGTCGCTGCTCATGTCCATGATATCGCCGGCAACCGGGTCCACTCCCTGTTGCCGCAGCGTGTCTGCCTGTTCCGGTTTACGGTGCAGACCGCTGATCTGATGGCCTGCGTCGGTCAGCTTGGGAATAAGGCGGGAGGCAATTCCGCCGGTGGCTCCGATGATGAAAATCCTGCTCATATGCGATATTCCTCCTTGGGTTGTCCGGACGGCTTTTGTCGGATGTTTGAGACAAGACATACGCGGCGCTGGCGGCAAAGAAGCAAACAATCGTTGCTCTGGCCGTTACTACAAATTTACTCTGAGGCCAGATGCCGTTATTCCAACCCGGTGATTACCCTCATCACCTCGTTATTGCATAGAGAGAGCCCGAATCATGGTCGCACACACCCTACAGGACCCCGCCGCTCCGGCTGATGCTGAATTTATCCGAGTCCTGCCCAAAGCCGAGCTCCATCTGCACCTAGAGGGCTCTCTGGAGCCGGAGTTGATGTTTGAACTGGCCCGTCGCAATGGAGTCAGCCTGCCTTACGACTCGGTAGAGGACGTGCGAGCTGCCTATGATTTTCAGGATCTTCAGTCGTTTCTCGATATCTACTACCAATGTGCCGATGTGCTGCGCACCGAGCAGGACTTTTACGATCTGACCTGGGCCTATCTGCTGCACTGCAAAGCAGATGGCGTCATCCATACCGAGCCGTTTTTCGATCCGCAGACCCACACCGACCGGGGCATTGCCTTTGAGACGGTCATTCAGGGCATCAGCCGGGCTCTGGCCGACGGTGAAAAGGAGTTGGGCATCAGCAGTGGGCTGATCCTGTGCTTTCTGCGCCATCTCTCCGAAGAGGAAGCGTTTGAGACTCTGGAAGCGGCCAAGCCCTGGCTGGACCGGATCATCGGCGTGGGGTTGGATTCATCGGAAAAAGGCCATCCGCCCGAGAAGTTTTCGCGGGTCTTTGCCGCAGCGGCTGCGCTGGGTCTGAGGCGTGTTGCCCATGCCGGCGAAGAGGGGCCGGCTCAGTACATCCGCACGGCTATTGATGATCTCGATGTTGGTCGCATTGATCATGGCGTGCGATGTACCGATGATCCCGAACTGGTGGCCTCGCTGGCCAGGAGCCGGATGCCGCTGACGGTCTGCCCGCTGTCGAACACCCGGCTGAAAGTCTATGGTCAGATGCAGGAGCACCCGATTCTTGAACTGCTTGAACAGGGCGTCTGCGTTACCGTGAACGCGGACGATCCCGCGTTTTTCGGCGGATATCTTCTCGATAACTACAAAGCGCTGATCGATCACCTGGGCCTGACCCGCGCCCAGGCAGTTCAGCTGGCCGGCAACAGCCTGGAAGCGAGCTTTGTGAAAAGCCCTCAGATTGAGCAGGGCATACGCGAACTGCCCGTGCAGTGAACTCAGGCTGGAACCGGTATGAGCTTGGAGCTTCTCAGGACTGGCGGTAGCCGCCCTGTCGTTCCAGCATCCAGCCCGGATATTCTTCCGGCAACTGGCTGACCGCATCCAGCTTGGCGAGTTCTTCGTCACTGAGCTGGATGTCGACGGCAGCGATGTTGTCCTGCAACTGATCCACCCGCTTGGCACCAACGATCACGCTGGTGACCGCTTTCTGGTGCAGCAGCCAAGCCAGCGCAATGCGAGCCACCGAGCAGTCTCTGGATTTCGCCATGGGGCGCATCGCGGCAATGATCTCGCGTCCGCGCTCGCGATTCACCGGCGGGAAGTCGAATTCCTCGCGCCGACCGCCGTCGCTCTGCCCATCGCTCTCGTATTTGCCGGAGAGATAACCGCCGGCCAGAGGGCTCCAGACCATCAGGCCCAGATTCTCCGATTCGAGCATGGGCACCACTTCCCGCTCCAGATCGCGCCCGACCAGAGAGTAATACGCCTGCAGCGAAAGGATCGGAGCCAACTGCCGCGCCTGGGTAATACCGATGGCTTTGACGATCTGCCAGGCGGCCCAGTTGGACAGGCCGATGTAGCGCACATGGCCGTGCTGGACCAAGGTGGTCAGAGCTTCAAGGGTTTCGACAATGGGCGTTGCGCGGTCAAATCCGTGGATCTGGTACAGATCAATATGATCGAGCTCCAAGCGGGAAAGACTGGCTTTCACCTGGGAAAGGATGTGGCCACGGGAAGCGCCCTGGGCGTTTGGGCCTTCTCCCATGGGGCCGAACACTTTGGTTGCCACCACCACATCGTCCCGGTTCACGCCGAGGTTCTTCAGAGACTGGCCGAGAATCGTTTCACTGGCACCGAAACCGTAAACATTGGCGGTGTCGAAGAAATTGATCCCGGCGTCCAGGGCGGTTTTTACAATATCGTTGGCCTGGCGCTGATCGAGCCGGCCGATCTTGCCCCAGATCCCTTGGTCACCACCGCCAAAGGTCATGGTGCCGAGGCAGAGTTCGGAAACGAACAGGCCGCTTGGACCTAAAGGTCTTAATCGCATGGTGGTGTCCTTTCTGAGTTGGTTTCGCCGGCGCAGAGTCCAATCCGGATTCATTCACTCTTATGGGACCAGACATACGCCCGGCTGTTCCATTTGGTCGCTTGATCAAAGGCTCCGTGAAGAAGACGTCATACCACCTGCCGCAGGGGCGGCTGGCCCGGGGATTGTGGATCATGCGGATCGAGATCCTGACCCCACTGCGACACCGTTTCCAGAATGGCTTCTGACACCTTATGCTGCTGGCCGGCCAGCCCCTGGGTGCCAAACAGACGATTGAATTCGAAAACGTAGGGATAGTGGCCCACCATGGCGATATCGAAGCCGCCGTGATCAATCGACAGGCCCCGGGCCAGACGCTCGACCAGAGCGCAGGCTTCCGGTGGCAGAATGCCGGATTCGATTTCCCCGCCTTTCGCGATGTTGTTGTAAAAACCCTGCTGCGCCTGAATGCGCCAGTAGCCGCCAATGATGCGATCGCCCACCCAGACAATGCGCAAGTCGCGATCAATCGGCAGATATTCCTGCGCATAAATCACCGGGCTGATGGCCAGATAGGCCTGCCAGTCGGCCAGCGATTCAATCAGGAATACGCCATCACCCATGCTGCTTTTGGGAATTTTTGCCACGAACGGCGACGGCATCATCGCCCAGACCCGCGCAGCGCTTTCCGGTGTGTTGGGCTCAATCAGCGTGTAGGGCACGTGAGCCGGATCGATCATCTTGAACGCCCGAGTCATCTCGATTTTATCGTGACCCAGGTGATAGCTGGCCGGGCTCGGAAACACCGGCTTTTTCAGGGCGTAGAGCAGGGTATGAAGCTGCCAGTATTCCGGAAAAAGTACGCCACGCGCCTGGCGAATATCGTCGGCTCTTTGCAGGAAATGGTCTGGCTTTACGTATTCAACGCCGGGCATGCCCAGGGTGCGCAGGGCATCAAAAGAAATCAGTGACATTGGGGCTTCGGGGGGAAGTTGAGGATGACGGATTCTAGTGATGGCCCGGCATTTACGCCAGCGTCCCAGCTGTGTTTAAGCGACCATTTTTGTAAAAGATGAAAGACGGATTTGTGAAAGATGAAAGGCAGGTTTCTGCTAAAGACTGCGGGTAGGTTTCCTGGAGCGTTTTTGCGAAGGCTTCCGTCGGGTTGCCTTAATTTCAGTTGTTCGCAGAAATTATCTGCCCAACAATCAAATGACCTTCAATAGGAAGGCTCCTGAATCAGGGGAAAACGTTATGCCTTTAATCGGATGGATCTTCGTGATTGGGTCGCTCGCACTCATTGTCGGGGGCATCGTCATACTGCGCGATAACGCCAGTAACTTTCACATCCCCAAGGACAAGATGCAGCGCATTCAGCAACGCAAGAAAGAAATGGAAGCCCGGGACCGGGAAGAGGATCGTTAGCGCTCAGCCTGGCCGGTGAAGCCAACCGACCGAATGTCATGCTTCTGAAAGTTTCAGGCCGCCGGACCAGAATGAGCCGGTGGCCTGAAACAGCAACTGACAGCCTTCAGCGTAATTAGCCGATTAGCTAATTAAGCTAATAAATCTAATTAAAGAGTCAGCTGGTCGCGAACGCGCTCAAGCAGCTTGGCGCCAACGCCTTTCACCTTCACAACATCGTCAACGCTCTTGTAAGGGCGACCCTTCACAATGTTTGCCGCCAGACGGGCAGAAATGCCACCGATGCTAGACAGTTCGTCAGAGGTGCCGTTGTTGACGGATACAGCGACCTTGCGGGCAGGTGCCTTGGTGGCCTTTTTGGCCGGAGCCGCTTTCGCAGATTCTGCTTTTTTAGCGGCAGGCGCAGCCTTAGCCGCAGGCGCTTCTTTGGTTTCCTGCTTGGCTTCTTCTGCCTGCTTCTGCTCACGCACCTTCTTCAGTTCGACTACTTCGCCATCTGCGGCTGCGTCGTCGACGACCGTCAGCTGCGGCTTGGTGGCGGCCTGAACATAGGCGATCGGGAAGTTGGTGAACGCGCGGGTGTCGTGGCCGGCGCCGTTCCATTCACGCAGCATGACGCACAGCGTCCATTCGCCCGCAGGCGGCTGAATCAGCTCCAGATCATACTGGCAGGGGCCGATGAAATGCTGGCCAGAAATCTCGCCAATCATGGTCGCCGCCATGGCGTGACCGGTGAAGTCGCCACCGGTGAACTCAGACTGCAGGGCCCAGAGCTCAACGCTCAGGGTGCCGCTGATGTTGTCAAAGTTGCGGTTGTTGGCGATGCGGTCGATAGACAGAACCACGCGATTGCCGTGGATCTGGTAACCAACAGAACCTTCAAGCGTCAACTGAGTGTCGTTGAAGGCCGGTGAGTTTGAATCAGAGTTTGCTTGCAACACAGAGAATTCCTCAGTAATTAAATGCGGCGAGAATAATAGGAGTTTAAATAGACAAAACAACTACATGAACCTAAAAAACTACGTTCTTTTGGAGGAAATTTGGCTTAATTCCACATTTCCGAGTGGGCCTGCAATGATTGCTACAAAACAGGGCATAAAAAGGCTGCAAAATGCCCTCCGGTAGTGCGCCAGAAGCGCCTCAACAGCGGCGTTTCCAGGGGCGCTAGAGCGCGACCTCGCCCAAGTTCCCATAAGCAGGTGCACGCAATTTCGAGTACTGAGTCCGTCTAAGACATGAGATAAGACATCAGAAGAGTATTCTGATGTTCGTCCACCATCTCTATATTTTTGTATTAACAACTCAGCCATCTGGCGTTAATGTATTGCGGTGACGGCGACAGGAAGCGTCTGAAGGAAACCAGACGCGGCAGCCGGAAATGCAATGACTCAGGAACTAGGGAAAGTGAATATGTCTGATTTTCTTCGCAAAAAAACTTCAATGCAGCGCTGGCTCAGTGGCGCGGGCCTGGCGCTTATCGTCGCAGGCGTAGCCGGTTGCGGTGGTGGCGGTGACAGCGACAGTGACGGTGGTGGCTCGAACGGCTCACTGACCGACACCGAGTTCAATACAGCCGCGATGACGATTACCAGTGAGGCGGATGTGCGTGTGAGTTCCGAGGCCTCAGTCCAGGCTTCCAACCGTAGCATTGCCAACGAAAACGCGCTGAACAGCCTCCCCATTGGTGCCGAGATAGCCAGCCCCGAGCTACCTGAGTTAGTCGAAGACCTGGGCCTGGAAATCATAAGCCTCGTGATGTCTCCGGTGGCAGCCTCTGAAACCATATCCGGAAGCTGTGGCGGCAGCGTCGTCGTCGACCCGTCCGAAGATGGCAGAAAGCTCAAGCTTACTTTCCGCGACTACTGCGAGCAAAGTGGCGGAGATTCAATTGTTTACAACGGTTACATTGACTACGATTTTCAGGGTGAGGCGGGCGATTCCTTTACCGCAGATTACGACTTCACTACGACCTATCGGGGTGTTACCTCCCAAACAGTTGGCTCAATCGACTGCACCGCTTCAGGCTGTACTTACAGCGATGTGTTCGCGGGTACTAACGGCAAAAACTACAGGATTGAAGACGTCAGTGTGGTGGAGAGTGATGCGACTTACAGCGTAAGCGCAAAAGTGTTCGATGAGGACGCGGGTTATGTCACCTTTACTTCGTCCGGTCTGAGCCTGTGTTCCTCTGGCATCGGCTTCTCATCTGGCCAGATTCAAGTCACCGACAGCACAGGATCTGCGGTACTGCAGATTGATTTCAGCGGTTGCCTTTCCTACACCGCCACGTACGGTGGAGCGGGCTACATCATAGAGTACTGATTGAATTCTAGAACCGAACCCCGGCGGCAAGACCTGCAATACGGGTCTTGTTGTCCGGCTCAACAATATCGAGAAGCAAATTGCCGACGCGCCGTCGCACCGTGTCCCCTTTTTGAAAGGCCCACTGCTGATAGTAAATCTCGGCAAACAGTCGACCACGCACGGCGGTAATTGCCACCTCGCCCCCGCCTGAATCCTCCATCGTCAGCTCAGGATGGCCACCACCTCTGCGGGCAAGATTGATTGTCATTGTTCCCGAAAACGTTCGTGCCAACCCCGCTCTAAAGCAGCTCTCCAAGGCCCCGTATTGGCCGCAGGCCCTAAGGCCCGCGGTGGCGATCCACCAACGGTAGTTTTCAGTCAGCCCAAAGCGGGTATCGGTGGGCTCAATCACCCGATTCCAGAGGTGATAACTTACGCTGGCATAGGGGCCAACCTCAAACTCACTCACCCGCAAGGGCAGGCCATGCAGAGCAATTCCATAGCGGGTCATGCCCTGGTCGGTGGTGGTTTGCAGAGCAATGCCGGCCTGAGTCTGCCCGTCATAATTCACCCGCCCATCCGAGCGGGACACAAAAGCCCCCACCGTCAGCCACGGAAAGTCATAGCCAAGTCCCAGAGAGAATCCCCGCAGATAGCCAGACTCTCGGAGCAATCGATTTCCCTGATCATCGTGCTCACGGTAATCCATGTAATCGACATGCCCGCTGAGCGTGACGCCTGCATCGGGGAGTGGGGTATACGCCAGCGCGGGCCCTGCGAGCGTTAGTGTAAAAACCAGCATACGAGCGTGATGGTGGAGAGTTGGGCTTTTCACGGAGGGTGCTCCGGAGGGATTGGGCTGGTGTAAGGCGTCGTGGGTTTGATGTTAGCGGGAATTGGGGTGGGGGACGACTTTTGGGG
>Ga0114903_1000767_pt1 | contig 15847 bp, 16 predicted proteins | sample MalvirDeepMed_s2_FD_87289 | JGI IMG/M metagenome (GOLD analysis project Ga0114903, IMG submission 87289) | Marine viral communities from the Global Malaspina Expedition - Malaspina viral metaG DeepMed_s2 | ecosystem: Environmental > Aquatic > Marine > Oceanic | place: Mediterranean Sea... | reverse complement strand
CAGCAACTTCCCAAGTCCCGTCCGCCCCGTCCAGCGTCCCGCCAGCGCCTCAGCGCCGCCGGTGAAGCGCCTTCTACGGATCACACGCACACCCCGCAAGCGGTTTCTGCAGAAAAAGGCGGGTTTTTCAAAGCGCGCAAGAGAATGCCTCGCCTCGACCGCCAGTGAGCACTTTTCCAGCACTTTTGACCCCATGTCGACGCAAGGGATGGAAAGCCCGAGCGCGCCTCACCGCCGCTTGATCGCTTCGCCTCCGGGAATCACCCGATGAAAGCCGCATTTCGCCCCCTGCCCGCTCCCTGACGAAAGCATGATCCAGCCACGGTCGCGCCCAAAGGGCGTGCGCTCTATGGTTACAGCGACACCAAAGAAGAGAGGCCTGCCCCGTGATCCGTTGTATCGTGACCTGCATTGCGCTTGCCGCCGCCCCCCTGTCCGCCGTTGCCCAAGACCGCCCGTCGGTCGAACGACAGTTCCAATCCTGGCTACAGCAGACGATCTATCCGCGGGCCGCACGTGACGGAGTCTCTCGCGCCACGTTCGACGCCGCCACCGCAGGTATTTCTCTGAACTGGGATCTTCCCGATCTGGCCCCCCCCGGTGCGGCACCACCGGTCGAACGCCGGCAAAGACAGGCAGAGTTCGGTTCACCCGGGAAGTACTTCAATCAAAACTCCATCGACGGGGCCACGTCGGTGGGGCGGCAGATGGCGGCGCGACATGCTGAAACGTTGGCCGCCGTGGAACGCGCGACCGGTGTCCCCGGTCGGATAGTCCTTGCGATCTGGGGACGCGAAAGCGGCTATGGACGCGTTGCCATTCCGCATGACGCGTTCGAGGTTCTGGGCACGAAAGGCTTCATGAGCACGCGTGCGGACTACTTTACTGACGAACTGATCGCAGCGCTGAAGATCGCCGAAGCGGGCCACGCACCGGAAAGCGCAATGAAAAGCAGTTGGGCCGGCGCCCTGGGACAGCCCCAGTTCATGCCGTCGAGCTTTCTGACCTACGCCGCTGACGGCGATGGGGATGGGCGCGCCGACATCTGGCGCTCCGAGGCTGATACCATTGCCTCCATCGCAAATTACCTGGCCAAGCATGGCTGGGTGCCCGGGAGGGATTGGGGATTCGAGGTTAATGTTCCACCCTCGGTCTCATGCGCGCTGGAGGGCCCCGACCAGGGGCGACCAATATCCGAGTGGGAGCGTATGGGGATTTCGCGCGTATCCGGCCGCCCCTTCCCCGAAGACGAACGCGCGGAAGAAGGATACCTTCTGATGCCCGCCGGACGGAACGGGCCGGCTTTCGTCGTTACGCCCAACTTCTACGTCCTGAAAGAGTACAACATGAGCGATCTCTATGCGCTGTTCGTCGGCCATGTGGGGGACCGCATTCAGTACGGGATGGGCGACTTCGAAGGCCGATGGGGCAATGTCGGCGGCCTCTACCGGTCGGACGTGGCCGCGATGCAGCGCGCGCTTCAGGCAATGGGTCATGACGTCGGCGGGGCGGACGGCCTTCCCGGCTTCAAGACCCGGCGCTCGATCGGGCGGTGGCAGGAAGCTTCCGGACAAACGCCGACCTGCTTTCCCGAAGCGTCAATGAAGGCCGCTCTGGCGCGATAACGATCCAGGTCGCTCGGGCCGATCTTTCTATCGAAGCTTTTTCCCCTAAGCTCCGGTGCCGACACGATGATGGGAGAGCGCAATGAGCAAAAGCGAAGTCGGTTTGATCGGGCTGGGAACCATGGGGGCGGCACTCGCACTCAATATCGCCGAAAAGGGGCATGCCATCTCGGTCTGGAACCGGACTGGGTCGAAGACGACGGCGTTTGCCGACTCGGCGCCGGATTCGTTCGCCGATCGCATTACCCCGACCCAAACGCTTGAGGACCTCGTCGCTTCTCTCGCATCGCCACGGGCGATCATACTCATGGTGCCCGCCGGTGATGCCGTGGATCAGCAGATCGAGGCGCTTGTTCCACTTCTCGACCCCGAGGATGCCATCATAGACGCCGGAAATGCGAATTTTCGAGATACGAATCGGCGCATGCGCGACCTGACCCAGCCATTTCTGGGCATCGGCGTATCGGGCGGCGAGGACGGCGCGCGGCATGGCCCCTCGATCATGGGCGGCGGCCCGCGAAAGACATGGGACCGCGTGGCGACGATCCTGAAGGACATCGCGGCAAAGCACGACGGTGAACCCTGTGCCGAATGGCTGGGTGATGAGGGGGCCGGCCATTTCGTGAAGGCGGTGCATAACGGCATCGAATACGCGGACATGCAGCTGATTGCCGAGGCCTACGGCCTGATGCGCGACGGTCTGGGCATGGGACCGGGCGATATCGCCGATGCCTTTACGCGGTGGAACGAGGGGCCCCTTCAGTCCTATCTCATCGAGATTTCCGCGAAGGTGGCCCGTGCGACAGATGTCGAGACGGGCCGCCCGCTTCTGGAGATCATCGAAGATGCCGCCGGTCAAAAGGGCACGGGCCGCTGGACCGCCATCGAGGCGCAGCACCTCGCCGCCCCCGTTCCGGTGATCGAAGCCGCGGTCGCCGCGCGCAACATGTCCGCCCGCAAAGCACAGCGGATCGAGCTCGAACAAATCTTTGGCCGGGCACCAAACAGCATTCCGCAGGGTGCCCTATCCCTGGATACAATCGAACAGGCGCTGATCTGCGGAAAGATCCTGTGCTATTCTCAGGGCTTTGACATGCTTGCGGCGGCATCGCAGGAGTTCTCGTGGTCCCTGGACCTTCCGGCGATCGCACGGGTGTGGCGGGAAGGATGCATCATCCGGTCCGCCATGCTGGACGACATGGCCGAAGCGCTGTCGAAAGCTCCGAATCACAGCCTGATCGCATCTCCTTTCTTCGCGGATCACATGCGACGGACCCATGACAGTCTGCGCAACATGGTATCGACGGCCGTTCGATCGGGCGCACCGGTTCCCGCCCATGCCGCTGCATTGGCGGCGTTCGACACGCAACGCACGACGCGTGGCACGGCCAACATGATCCAGGGTCAGCGGGATTTCTTCGGCCTGCACGGCTTCGCGCGCACCGACGACGGTCGCAGCGATCAGCACGGCCCCTGGGGGAATACCTGAGCAGGCGCGAGCTGGGGGTGGACTTAGTCGCCCCCAGCCGAAGGGTGCGCCGCCCGGATCATGAACGGCTCAGGACTGCTCCTTCCCGATCGATTCGAGGATGGGGCAATTCGGGCGGTGATCCCCAGCACACCGATGAACCAGATCGTCCAGCGTCTCGCGTATTTCGTGCAATGCGGCGATCTTTGCATCTATCGCCTCCAGATGGTCCTCGGCGATCCGCTTCACATCGGCACTTTCGCGGCGATCGTCCTCCCACAGCGACACCAGAGTGCGGCAATCCTCGATAGTGAATCCCAGGGCGCGGGCCCGCCCGATGAACCCCAGCTTGTTCACGTCGCTGTCGGAAAATACCCTGTATCCGTTCGGCCCCCTTTGCGGGACGATCAAGCCGATATCCTCGTAGTAGCGGATCGTCTTCGCCGGCACATGCGTCAACTCGCTCGCGTCCTTGATGTTCATGCGGGCCTCGCGTGGGTCGGACTATGAGAGCTGGCGGGCCTATCGGGTCGAGCTGTTCCGGCTCGGCGCAATCGCAGCGCATTCGTCAGGACGAAGACGCTGGACAATGCCATTGCACCTGCGGCCAGCATCGGGGACAGCAAGACACCCGCGAAAGGCCACAGAACCCCGGCCGCTACCGGAATCAGCGCCGTGTTGTAGGCAAATGCCCAGAACAGGTTTTGCCGGATGTTGCGCATGGTCGCCCGGCTCAAGTCAATGGCCGTTAGAATGCCGGCCGGGTTACCAGACATCAGAACGACGTCAGCGGCCTCGATGGCGATATCCGTGCCGGATCCGATCGCGATCCCCACGTCGGCCGCGGCCAGGGCGGGCGCATCGTTGATGCCGTCCCCGACGAAAGCGACCCCGCTGCCAAGGTCTCGCAGGGCGGCCAGCTTGCCGTCGGGCAGGACGTCGGCCACGATGTCTTCAATCCCCAGGCGCCGTCCGATGGATTCGGCGGTCGCTCGGGCATCGCCCGTGACCATGACAGGGCGAATACCGCGCGATTTCAGGGCCGCCAGCATGGGTGCAGACCCTGGCTTGATCGGGTCGGCGACGCCGATCACGCCTGCCAACTGCCCACCGCTCGCGACGAAGAACGCCGTTTGCCCGCTTTCGGCCATTCGCTGCACCGCATCGGACAACGGGGCGGTGTCCACCCCATCGCCCTGCATCATCCGGGCCGAACCCACCAAGACATCGCAACCTTCAACACGCCCGCTGATTCCCAGGCCGGTCCGGCTCTCGAACTTCTCCACTGCGGATATCGCCAAGCCCCTGCCCTCGGCGGCGCGAACGACGGCGGCACCAACGGGATGTTCCGACGACCGTTCGAGTGCGGCCGCCAGCGCCAGGATTTCGCTCTCGGCCAGACCGCCATGGCCGACAACTTCGGTCACTTCAGGGCGCCCTTCGGTCAAGGTACCAGTCTTGTCAAACGCCACGGTCGCGACGTTTTCCAAGGCCTGCAACGCATCACCCTTGCGGAACAGAATACCCATCTCGGCCGCGCGACCGGTTCCAACCATTACACTGACCGGCGTCGCCAGCCCCATGGCGCACGGGCACGCCACGATCAGAACCGAAACTCCGGCCACCAGTGCAAAGCCAAGCGCGGGGTCGGGGCCAAACAGCAGCCATACGCCGACGGCAAGCCCCGCAACCCCGAGTACGGCAGGCACGAACCACCGCACAACCCGATCCACCAATCGCTGGATCGGCAGTTTGGCCCCTTGCGCATCACGCACCATGCGAACGATTTCGGCCAGAACAGTGCCTTCACCGACGGCGTTGGCCACGATGGTCAGGGAACCCGCGCCATTCACGGTCCCGCCCGTCACCGCACCGCCCGTGGTCTTATCAACGGGAGCGGCTTCCCCGGTCAGCATGGATTCGTCCACGAAGCTGCGACCCTCGATTACGTCGCCATCCACGGGAATACGTTCTCCCGGACGGATCAGAAGGCGATCACCCACCGCAACCTCGCTGATCGGCACATCCTCGTGCCGACCGTCCCGCATCACGCGGGCCGATTGCGGCTGCAGGTCGATCAGCTTTCGGATCGCCGCACCGGTCTGCCCCTTTGCGCGGGCCTCGATCCACCTTCCAAGCAGGATAAGGGTGACGATGACGGCAGCAGCTTCGAAATACACCGCGACCGACTGTGCGGGCAGTAACCCCGGCGCAAACGTCGCTACAGCCGAGAACGACCAAGCGGACAACGTCCCGATGGCGACAAGCGCATTCATCTCCGGCGCGCCGCGGAGCAATGCAGGAATCCCATTTTTGAGGAACCGCCGTCCCGGACCCAATAGTACCATTGTCGTCAGGAAGAACTGCAAGACCCAAGACGTTTGTCGCCCAATCGTATCGGCCACCAGCGACTGCATCCCGGGGATGAAATGCCCGCCCATCTCGATCAGGAAAATCGGAAGGGTCAGCACTGCCGCGATGATCGTATCACGTCGCAGCCACAATCTTTCATCCCGCCGCTTGTCGCCAACCGCGGACCCGCCGTCTTCGACCGGAGCGGTACCGTAGCCCGCGCGTGTTCCAGCCTCCGCGATACGCTGGGCTGACGTCATCCCTTCAAGCCAGTCGACCTGAACATTGGATGCCGCCAGATTGGCACGCGCTTCGATCACGCCCGGCACCCCTTCGATACCGCGTTCGACCCGGGACGCACAGGACGCGCACCGCATTCCGTCGACCTGAAAGGTCTGGGTCACGCTGACCGCGGGATAGCCTGCGTCCCGCAGCACCTTATCGATCTGGGCCGCCCGCAAATCAGGGGATCCAACAATACGCGCGGTCGACGCCGCAAGATTCACCTCTGCGCTCTGCACGTCGCCCATAGACAGCAGCGCGCGTTCGGCCCGCCCGACACACGACGCGCAGTTCAGGCCGGAAAGGGTCACGGTTATTTGTGTTTCGTCCATAAAAGGCACCAATCGTTCGGTATTGCCCCAGAGATAGGGCTTCCACCTACTGGAAGGTCAAGACCTACGAAGCGACTGCGTTCGAACCGCACCGGAAGCAGGATGCGCCCAAAAACACGGCACGAAACTCTTCGATCACTGCCGCACGTCATAAGAGTTGGGGGTATCAGTATGGGAAATGGTGCTGCCGGAGAGATTCGAACTCTCGACCTCTCCCTTACCAAGGGAGTGCTCTACCCCTGAGCTACGGCAGCCCGCGTCGGTGGCGGGTCCTTAGACGGAACCGGGAAAGCGCGCAAGTGGGGTCGCCGGATTTTTGGAAGCCTTTTGGAAGCCTAAAGTCCGCCTCCTACCAGCTAGACCCTGCCCGGTGGCTGGTCTATGTCCAAACCATGGCAAAGAGGCAGAACACCGATACGCCGAAAAGCCCGCGCGAACTGCGCGAGGATCGTCTGAAAGCTGCGCTGAAAGAGAATATTAAGCGGCGCAAGGACCAGGCGAAGGCGCGTGAGACGGACGGTTCGGATACGTCGGCATAATAAGGAAACAGGTCATGGATTCCATCGTCGTCACGGGTGGTGCGGAACTGCGGGGGGAAATCCCCATCGCCGGCGCCAAAAACGCGTGCCTCACCCTCATGCCCGCGACCCTTCTGAGTGAATCGCCGCTGACGCTTACGAATGCGCCGCGATTGTCGGATATTGCAACGATGACATCGCTTCTCCGCTCTTTGGGGGTCGAGGTCGCGTCCCTTCAGGATGGGCGCGTGCTGTCGCTGTCGTCCCACGCGCTAGACAGCCACGTCGCCGACTATAACATCGTACGCAAGATGCGGGCCTCCATTCTGGTCCTCGGTCCCCTGCTGGCGCGGACCGGCCACGCGGTCGTGTCACTGCCCGGGGGATGCGCAATCGGCGCGCGCCCCGTCGACCTTCATCTGCGCGGCCTGGAAGCCCTCGGGGCCGAGCTGGAGTTGCGAGACGGCTACGTTCACGCCTCTGCGGCAGGTGGTCTGAAGGGTGGCAAGGTCGAGTTTCCCGTGGCATCGGTCGGCGCGACGGAAAACGTGCTGATGGCCGCGACCTTGGCCAAGGGCACCACCGTGATCGAGAACGCGGCGAAAGAGCCCGAGATAGTCGATCTCGCCGATTGCTTGCGCCGCATGGGCGCCCGGATCGAAGGCGACGGAACCCGTTGCATCACCGTCGAGGGCGTCGATACCCTGAGCGGGGCCACCCATCCAGTCGTGACCGACCGGATCGAACTTGGCACCTATATGCTCGCCCCCGCCATCTGCGGCGGCGAAGTCGAGTGCCTCGGCGGCCGAATGGACCTTCTGGGGGCGTTTATCGAGAAACTGGACGAGGCGGGCGTCTCCGTCGAACAGACCGAGCGCGGCCTGAAAGTACGGCGCCGCGGCGACAGGGTCAGAGCGGTAGACGTCACGACCGAACCGTTCCCCGGCTTTCCCACCGACCTCCAGGCGCAGATGATGGCGCTATTGTGCACCGCTGATGGCACCTCGACCCTGCACGAAACCATTTTTGAGAATCGCTTCATGCACGCGCCCGAACTGACGCGGATGGGGGCCCGCATCGAGGTTCACGGCGGCACAGCGAAGGTTCACGGCGTCGAACGCCTCAAAGGTGCGCCCGTCATGGCAACCGATCTGCGCGCCAGCGTGTCGCTTATCCTTGCCGGTCTGGCCGCCGAGGGTGATACGGTGGTCAACCGGGTCTATCACCTGGATCGTGGATACGAGAACGTCGAAAGCAAGCTTGGCGCAGTAGGCGCCCGGATCGAACGGGTCAAAGAGGAATGAGCGACAATGACGCCCGATTCCAGGACGCGCGCAGCGGTCCCCTGCGGCTGAAGGCCCTTGACCCCGACGATCTGCAGGTCGTGTCGTCCCTGTGCCAGGACGCGGTCTTTCCGATGTCCGAAATGACGTGGGACCGGCCACAAAGGCGATTCGGCCTGCTTCTGAACCGGCTGCGTCGCGAGGATCCGCGCGTCCAAGGGGCGCGAGATGTCGAACGCGTCCGCTCTGTTCTGGTCGTCGAGGACGTGATGTCCATTCGGACCCAGGGCATCGACCGCGCGGACAAGGACACGATCTGCGCCCTGCTGTCGATATCGCTCGAGCCGGGGGAAGATGGCGGTGGACGTCTTCTGTTCACTTTGGCTGGCGACGGCGCCATCGAACTGACCGTCGAAGCGCTGGAAGCCACGTTGCGCGACGTGACCCGGCCCTATATCGCCCCCTCGGGCAAGCTTCCCGGCCACGACATCTGAGCGCGGGTTCTTGCCGGGCCGCCGCGCAGGCGATACCCCGGCGCAAAAGGACAACCGCCATGCCGCAATTCATCTCGACCACGGATCCTGACTTCGAAACGCGGTTTGCCCGTCTGCTGACCATGAAGCGCGAGGACTCGCCGGATGTGGACGACACGGTCGCCGCTATAATCGCGGATATCCGGGCGCGGGGCGACATCGCCCTGTGCGAGCTGACCGAACGCTATGACCGAATGACCATCTCGCCGGATCGTCTCGCCTTTTCGGAAGACGAAATCGAAGCCGAGATCGCCCGCGTCCCCGAGGACGAGCGCGCGGCGCTGGAACTGGCCGCCACACGCATACGGGCCTACCACAAACGTCAACTCCCGCAGGACGAAAGCTGGACCGACAAAAGCGGTGCGACGCTGGGGTGGCGATGGACGCCGGTGGGTGCCGCAGGACTCTACGTCCCCGGCGGGCGGGCCTCCTATCCTTCTTCCGTTCTTATGAACGCGATCCCGGCGAAAGTCGCGGGCGTCCCAAACCTAGTCGTTACGGCACCGACGCCGGACGGAACGGCCAATCCTCTGGTTCTTCTGGCGGCGCGGATTTCCGGGGTGGACACGATTTATCGCATCGGCGGGGCGCAGGCGATTGCAGCGTTGGCCTACGGCACGGAAACGATTCGTGCGGTGGACAAGATCACCGGGCCGGGCAACGCTTATGTCGCGGCCGCGAAACGCAGGGTATTCGGTCGGGTGGGCATCGACATGATCGCCGGCCCGTCCGAGATTCTCGTGATCGCCGACGAAGACAACGACCCAGACTGGATCGCGCTGGACCTGCTCAGCCAAGCCGAGCACGACGACAGCGCGCAGTCGATCCTGATCACGACGGATCAGGGCTTGGCAGATGACGTTGCCGTCGCCGTCGAACGTCGTCTGGAAACGCTGGAACGGCGTGAGATCGCGGGCGCGAGTTGGCGCGACTACGGGGCGGTCATCACGGTGCGCGATCTTGGCGAAGCGGCGCTTCTGGCCGATCAGATCGCGCCCGAACACTTGGAACTGTGCGTGCCCGAACCCGAGCCGCTGGCCGCCAATATCACCAATGCCGGCGCGATCTTCCTCGGAAAATGGACCCCCGAGGCAATCGGGGACTATGTTGGCGGCCCGAACCACGTGCTCCCGACCGCCCGCTCGGCGCGATTCTCGTCAGGACTTTCGGTCCTTGATTTCATGAAGCGGACCACGATGGCTAAAATGACCCCGGCGTCCCTCAGGGAAATCGGCCCGGCGGCCGAAACTCTGGCCACGTCCGAGAGCCTGGAAGCACACGGCCTGAGCGTGCGCGCACGTCTGGACCGACTGAACTGATCTCGACATGACGCGTTGCACCTGCCAAAACCGCCCAAGGGAGGCTCACCCAGACGAACGGATGGCGAGCCGGAACATGTATCTCGAACGCATAGAAATCGACGAGGGGGGATTGCCCGAGCCTTCCTCCGAAATGGAGCAGGAACGCCGGGTCGCGGTGTTCGACCTTCAGGAATCAAACCATTTTGCCGTGAAGGACCACGTCCAAGGTCCATATAGCCTGCGCCTGGGTATGGATCACGGTCGCGCTGCGTTCTTCTGGCGTGCCGCTGACGGAACCGAAGGCGACTTTCGCATATCACTGGGTTCCCTTGCCCATACCGCAAAGGACTACCGCACCCTGTGTGAAGCCTATGTGGATGCAGTGCGGACCCTGCCGCCTGCCCGCATCGAAGAGATCGACACCGCCCGGCGCGAGATCCATCAGGAAGCTGCACGACAGTTACAACTCCGCATGGCCGACAGGGCCGAGGTCGACGAACCCACCGCCCGGCGCCTGTTCACTTTGCTCTGCGCGATGACGCAGGACACGTGATCTGCCTTGATTCCCGGCGCGAATGCGCCCATCTAACGGCTGTTCGCAACAGGCGGACGACAAACATGGAGACGACATGGCCAAGGAAGAACTTCTCGAATTTCCCGGCGTCGTGAAGGAACTCCTGCCGAATGCGACGTTCAGGGTCGAGTTGGAAAACGGCCATGAGATCATCGCGCACACGGCAGGCAAGATGCGGAAGAACCGCATCAGAGTTCTGGCTGGCGACAAGGTGCAGGTCGAAATGACCCCCTATGATCTGACCAAAGGGCGGATCAACTACCGTTTCAAGTAAAGTCAGGCATCGTGCGTCGATGCTTGCCCGGCGGTTCGCGCAGGCGGGCCGTTTTTGCCTCTTGCCTCGTCTTCGGGTGAAAGGATCAAGATGGCCTCTGCCCCCCCACCTCGCCTTGTCCTAGGGTCCGGCTCTCCGCGCCGGCTAGAGCTTCTCGCTCAGATCGGTGTCAAACCGGACGAGATTCGGAGCCCTGATATCGATGAAACGCCGGCAAGCGGCGAACTTCCCCGCCCCTACTGCGAACGCATGGCGCGGGAAAAATCCTTGGCGCTTCCCCTTGCATCCGACGAAATTCTGCTGACGGCCGATACTACGGTTTCGGTAGGTCGGCGCATTTTGGGCAAGCCCGCCGATGCCGACGAGGCGAGGCGCTATCTTCGTCTGATGTCAGGGCGTCGGCACAAGGTCATTACTGCCGTTGCCGTCCGCAGCCAGGACTGCCTTCGCGAAAAGGTCGTTCAGACCCAGGTACGCCTGAAACAGCTGACGGAAACCGAGATCGACGGCTATATCGCGTCCGACGATTGGCGCGGGAAGGCGGGGGGCTACGCAATCCAGGGCCCAGCTGCTGCGTTTGTCCCTTGGATCGAAGGGTCGTTCTCGGCCGTGGTCGGATTGCCCCTGTCCGAAACCGCGGCGCTTCTCGGCTCGGCCGGGTTCCCGCTTTGGAGCCACCCATGAAGGGAAGCACGGTACATCTCGACACATGGCGCGGCCGGCTGGCCGCGGCACGGGTGGTGGACGGTCAACTGGACGACTTCCTCGTGGCCCCCGATGAAGCCACGCCGCTTCCAGGCACTGTCTATCGCGCCGTCGTAGATCGACCTTTGAAAGGCCAGGGTGGCGTGACGCTCCGCCTTCCAGAAGGGCGGGCCTATCTGCGCAACGCCAAGGGTCTTTCACCGGGCAGCGCAATCCTGGTCCAAGTCAGTTCCTACGCCGACGATGGCAAGGCCGTACCGGTTTCTGCTGAACCGTTGTTCAAGTCACGCTACGCGATCGTCACCCCCGGCAAGCCGGGCTACAACATATCCCGCCAGATCAAGGATGAAACGCGGCGCGATCTGCTTCTCGAACTCGTGCACGATATGGCTGGCCCACCCAAGGACCTGGGAATCATCGTTCGATCCTCGGCGGAAGCCGCCGACGATGAAGAGATTGCGGTCGATATCGCGGCGATGCTGGAACTGGCGCGCTCCGTCATAACGGATGACGGGGCAGAGCCCGAGCTTCTGGTCGACGGCCCCGACCCCCATACACTCGCCTGGCGCGAATGGCCCGTTCCTGATGCCCTGTTCACCGATCCGGGCAATTTCCGCGTTCACGGGATCCTCGACATGATCGACGCGCTTTCATCGCCACGCATCGATCTGCCCGGCGGATACTGGATGTCGGTCGAGCCGACGCGCGCCCTTGTCGCCGTCGACGTGAACACGGGCGCCGATACGTCGCTCGCAGCTGGTCTCAAGGCAAACATTGCCGCCGCGCGCCGTTTGCCTGCGGCCCTGCGATGCCGCGGTTTGGGCGGTCAGATAACCGTCGATATGGCACCTGCGCCCAAGAAGGAACGTCGCACCATTGAACAGGCCTTGCGCGCCGCATTCCGCCCGGATGCCATCGACACGACGTTGGCCGGCTGGACCCCGCTGGGCCATTTCGAGCTTCAGCGCAAACGCGAACGCCTGCCTCTCCATCTCATCGCGAAGGACTGACATGCCCTGCCCGATTTGCACCAAGGACCCGGATCCGAAATACAGGCCGTTCTGCTCGAAGCGCTGCGCCGATATCGATCTTGGAAAGTGGCTCTCTGGCTCATACGCGGTGCCCGCGGAAGACGAAGAGGGGTGGGACGAAGACACCGTACCACCCCCACCGCAAGAGCAGTGAATTTTCACCCCCTACCCTCTGGACGATACTTCAAAGGCCGCGTATGAGGTCGCCACCCGGACGAAAAGAGCGCATCTTTCGTCCCCGTGCCCGGGTAGCTCAGGGGTAGAGCAGTGGATTGAAAATCCTCGTGTCGGTGGTTCGATTCCGCCCCCGGGCACCAATTATAAAACATTGATTTGCGATGGATTTTAGAACCTAAGAGCTGGTCGAAATTGTGCGGACGCTGCTCCGGGACGACAGACTTCCCTCCCTTGATCGATTGGTTCAGACACGATTACTGGCATATCCGCGTTTCCGGCGAAACCTGATCGACATCATTTCTTCTCCAGTTCAGCAATCGGAGGAGAAGAATGAACCACTAAGACACCCCCCACGATGTTCTGCTGCCGATCACGGCGGTCTGTGAGATCGTGGCTCGCTCCAAGGCAAGCATCTACCGCGGCATAGCCCGCGGAACGTTTCCCAAAGCGCAGAAACAAGGGCGTTCGAGCCGCTGGCGCCGCTCTCTCATCATGAAGGTGGTCGAAGGAAAATTCCCGGAGTGATGCAGGCAGTCGGATGCAACCTGAAGCATGCAATGGGTTCGCTCTGCCCCAGGTGCCTCGACAATGTAGGGCTTTATCCTTGAGCCATAGATTCTGGAAGAAGCCCCGCGCATCTGCCCGGGCCTTCTTTGTCTTTTCCTTCCTCCGAGCTATCCGCGTGTCGGCAGGCCCTTACCATGAAAGAAGCCGACTGCCGGCAACGCCTCATGCGCAGAGAGACGCCGCGCGAATATGAAAGCGGTTGGGTATCGGCATACCATTTTACCGGGGCTTCGAGATAACCGCCCCATTCCTCGCCGCGCCTGCGATCTTGCGTGCAGCGCCGGGTGATCCGGGCGAGGCGATCAAGGTGCGCGACCTCTACACCCGCGAACGCGGGTTCTCCGATCTCGCCCGGTCGCTCGCGGGCCAACGCATCAGCGTGGAAGGTTACATGGCTCCGCCGCTCAAGGCGCAGTCGAGCTTCTTCGTCCTGACAGGCCGCCCCATGGCCGTTTGCCCGTTCTGCGAGTCCGAGACCGAGTGGATCGAGGATATCCTGCCCGTACAGACCAAGCGCGTGGTGGACCCGGTCTACTACACCGTGGGCATCGACACGCGCGGGGTGCTGAGCCTCGATGAGTTCACCGACCCCGAGACGGGCTTCGTGGGCCAGATGCGCCTGACCGACGCCACGTTCGGGCGCTGACATGGCGCGTGGTGCGACCCTTGGCCTGCGCGACCTCGTGGTCACCGGAGAGAGCCGCCGCCGTATTCTCGACGTGCCCGAACTCGACCTCGCGCCGGGAACGGCGCTTGGCATTTCAGGACCGTCCGGAGCGGGCAAGTCGACGCTGCTCTACGCGCTGGCGGGAATGGCCGCGCAGATGACGGGGCGCATCGACTGGGACGGGACCGAGATTGTCGCGCAGACGCCTGCGGGGCGGGCCCGGTTCCGGGCCGACCGGATCGGAATGATCTTCCAGGATCACCTGCTGTTCGAGGAATTGTCGGCACTTGGCAACGCAGGTCTGCCCGCGCTCTACGCGCCGAAGGCGCAGCGCCGCGCGATCCGCGACCGGGCGGCAGACCGGCTCACCCGTCTTGGCATCGATGCAGGCGCACGGCGCGTTGCAAGCTTTTCGGGGGGCGAGCGCCAGCGCGTCGTGGTCGCCCGCGCCATGGCCGCCGACGCGCCGATCCTGCTGGCGGATGAACCCACCGCCAGCCTGCATCGAGAAGCGGCGGACGCATTGGCCGACGATCTGATGGCAGCCGCACGGGATGAGGGACGCACGCTTGTCTGCGGGACCCATGACGAACGGCTGCTCGCGCGCATGGACCGCACCTTGCGCATTGCCGACGGGCGGGTCGCGGAATGAGGGATCTTTGGGCCGGCCTGCCGATCCTGGGGCAGGATCTTCTGATCCTCCTCGCCCTGCTTCTTCCCGTGGCCGTCATCGGCGGCGCGCTCCTTCGTGGTTTCGCGCCATGGCCGCTCGCGCTCGGTATGATCCGGCGGTTCGGCTGGATCAACGCGGTGTTCGTCGCCCTCATCGCGATCTCGGTGGGGATGGGGATCGGTCTCGTCGCGCAGGAACGGGGGCTGCGGCGGGGCACGGCCGACGCCGCATCGAAATTCGACATCGTCGTGTCTGCCCCCGGTAGCGAGATCACGATGCTGTTGGCCGCCGTGTACCTGAGGCCCGCCGATGTGCCGCTGATCGACGGGGCCACATATGCCGAGATCGAGGCTGACCCGCGTGTCCGGCTGGCCGCCCCCATCGCCTTCGGCGACAGTTTCGAGGGCGATCCGGTTGTCGGCACGGTCGCGGGTTTCGTCTCGCATCTGAGCGACGACACCGTCGAGGGGCGCATCTTCGAACATGAGGACGAGGCCGTGGTGGGTGCGCTGATCGACGTCCCGTTGGGCGGTGAGATCGAACCGGCACACGGCCACGGCTCTTTCGTCGAGATGGAGGCGCATGGCGACTTTCACTACGAAGTAGTCGGCCGCATGGCACCGACCGGCACCCCTTGGGACCGCGCCGTGCTCGTGCCGATCGAATCTGTTTGGAGCGTCCACGGGCTTGCGGCGGGCCACGCGCCTGAGGAAGAAGGCCACGCCGAGGATCACGATGAGCCGCTTGGCCCGCCCTTCGATCCCGACCTCTTTCCCGGCACACCCGCCGTCATCGTCGTGCCGGAAACCCTCGCGCAATCCTACGGTCTGATCTCCGGCTATACGCGCGACGCGCAGACGATGGCCTTTTTGCCCGGCGCGGTGCTGAGCCAACTCTACGCCATCCTTGGCGATATCCGGCAAGCCATGTCGCTCATGAGCCTCGTCGCGCAGTTCCTCGTCGCGGCGAGCGTGCTGACCGGTCTCGTCATGCTCCTGCGCCTGTTCGAGCGGCACATGGCGCTGCTCCGCGCGCTCGGTGCGCCGACCCGCTTCCTGATCGCGCTGGTCTGGTCCTACGGCGCCGCGCTGCTCGCCCTCGGCGGCCTTCTTGGGCTGGCTGTCGGATGGGCCGTCGCGGCGATCCTGTCGGGCATCATCGCGGCCCGCACCGGCGTGGCGATCCCGGTCGGCCTTAGCTGGTCGGAAGTGCACCTTGTGGCAGGGTTCATCGCCGCGACGACCTGCGTCGCCCTGATCCCGGCCTGGGCCCTGATCCGGGGCACCACCACCGCTAAGGTGCGGATGTAGGCGCGCCCGGTGTCGCGCGCCTGTCACACACCCGTGAGCATAACCGCGCCGTAGCGCGCCGCGGCGCGCTTGCTCGCAGATCGCCTCAGGAGACCACACAATGGCTTGTCGTGCGCTGACGATATCGTCGGCCTTCATCTGTCTCGCCGCGCCCGCCGTGGCGCAGGACATGAAT
>Ga0114903_1000763_pt1 | contig 15874 bp, 14 predicted proteins | sample MalvirDeepMed_s2_FD_87289 | JGI IMG/M metagenome (GOLD analysis project Ga0114903, IMG submission 87289) | Marine viral communities from the Global Malaspina Expedition - Malaspina viral metaG DeepMed_s2 | ecosystem: Environmental > Aquatic > Marine > Oceanic | place: Mediterranean Sea... | reverse complement strand
CGAAGAGCGCTCGGATTACGCACTCCTGCCCAAAATAACCTGACTCCATCCAAAATAATGCACAGCCTGGCCTGACTGGTGCTCAGGCGGGTATATTAAAAACGGAGTCACTGATTCAGGTAGTATCAATAGTGAAATTGCTATGAGGCGAGAGGGATTCATCATGGGATAACTCACGTATTATTTGCTTTGACAAGCCGAACGCTTAACAAACCCTGAGACTAAAACCTCGATCACAACAAAGATTCAATCAGGGCTAGCTTTAAATCAATTTTGGAAACGACTCAGTAGGACGCTGCCGCAGGAAAAAAAGTGACAAATTCCGGTTTCAGGGAAGTTACGATTCGATTGGGGTTCGAGGGAAGCATTCGCACGACCTCCATGTCGTTGATGAGAATTGGAGGGATATTACACATGAGCAATAATTGATTGCAACCCCGGTGGTTAGACGCAAATGCAGCTTGCCGTAAAAGTCGCTCCTAGCAGGAGAAAAAAACCAGCCGAACCGGAGCCTTATGCGGCAGCTCAGAAAACCCTCAAGCCTCTTATCCGCTATCACTTCGCCCTTGAATCGTCTTTATCAGGAAAGCTCCGTATTGACGAACACATCTCGGCTTTATCGAAGCTGACTGTCCTTACTGCCCCGCCGGTTAATACCACCCGAGACTTTTTCCTCTTTCTCCAGTTTGGCCTGACAAGTCACGCATAGTTTCACCCCGGAGATGGCTTTGCGCCGGGCTTCCGGGATTGGCTGATCACACTCTTCGCAGAAAGCGGCGCTTTCACCTTTGCTTAGTCGACTGCAAGGCTTGGACAACGGCGTCTTCGACACTCGTATCTATCTAATCCTAAAAGACTCCATCACGAGCCCAGCCACTACAGGCACCGCGCCCAGCAAGTCTGCAAGTCTGACAGACTTTACTTTACCCTAGTAAGCCTAAGACGATAGCCCTCAAGCCAACGACAGGCTCAGTTCAACTGAATCCACCCAAACGCCGCATTGGTAAAGAACACCATGACCAACCTAGAGAACGAATTCCCTCTCGACCCACAGATGGCTTATCTCAACCACGCAGCTGTCGCGCCTTGGCCCCGACGTGCCAGCGAGGCCGTGGCGCGGTTTGCGCAGGAAAATATCACCAATGGCGCCCGCTACTATCCGCGCTGGCTTGCGGTGGAAAATCAGCTTCGACGCAATCTCCAGCGGCTGATGGGTGCCGGCGACCCGGGCGACATTGCATTGGTTAAAAACACCTCTGAAGCCTTGTCGTTCGTGGCCTTTGGGCTTGAGTGGAAGGCGGGTGACGAGGTCATCATATCGGCTGAGGAATTTCCTTCTAACCGAGTGGTGTGGGAAGCCCTGCACCGCTATGGAGTGACCGTAAAAGAGGTTGTGATTTCCGGAGTTGAAGATCCGGAGGCACAGCTGATTGAAGCGATGACGGATAAAACCCGTCTGCTATCGATCAGTTCAGTCCAGTACGGTTCAGGGCTTCGGCTTGAACTGGCGCGGCTCGGTGCCCATTGTCGCAAAAACAACGTCCTCTTCTGCGTCGACGCCATTCAGAGCGTCGGGGCCTGCCAAATGAACGTAGAGGAGATGCAGATCGACTTCGCCATGGCAGATGGTCACAAATGGCTACTCGGTCCTGAAGGCCTGGGCGCACTCTACGTGCGGCCGGATCTGCGCTCACAGCTAACCCTGCACGAATACGGCTGGCACATGCTAAAGAACCGAGGCAACTACGACGTGCGGGATACGGAGCCGGCCGATGATGCGACCCGCTTCGAATGCGGTAGTCCCAATATATTGGCGGCCCACGCGCTGGAGGCCAGCACTTCTCTACTGCTGCTAGTCGGCATGGATGTCGTGGAACGTCGTCTGGGCGAAAACCTTAGCTTCCTTGAAGCAGGCCTGAGCAAACTACCGGGTGTAGAACTGATAACCGCCAGCGATCGCCAGCGGAGGCTCGGCATTCTGACGTTCAAAGTTAAAGGCGGCGATCCGAAGGCACTGCATAAAGCGCTGATGGATGAGGGCGTCGTATGCGCCAGTCGCGGCGGTGGCGTAAGGCTTTCCCCACATTTCTATACCCCCGAATCGACGCTGACCCTGGCGCTGGATAAAATCGGCGCACTTATAAAGCGCCTCAGCGCCACGCAGTAGGTCAACGAATTGACCAGATGGGACAACACTAGGCCAGCCAGCGTTTTTGCTGGCTGGCGCAACGAGACGCCCATACGCCGGACGTAAGCCACCGTAATTCGCTGGTTCCATAAGGAGAACCATAGGTGTGCCCCTCTGTCAGCAACGACGTCAGCCCGCCGATAAACGGCATGTGGCTTACCAGAAGCAGCGAACGGATGCCCGATTCCCTACTCAACTCCCCCAGCTTTTCCAACGCCTCTGTCGGGTCGTCATCCGGCGTGATGAATTCGCAATCTGTGACCGGCAAATACAGCTCTTCGGCAATAATCAGGGCCGTCTGCTTGGCCCGGCGAAACGGGCTCGACCAGATCACAGCGGGACGCGTGTCTGCCGCGGCAAGCAGGCGTCCCACCGCCCGGCTTTCCTCTCTGCCGCGCGGCGTGAGTTCTCTGAGATGATCTGGGTTGCCCGACGCCGCCTGACCGTGACGCATCAGGAAAATGTCGAGGCTGTCGTCTTGGGAGTCCACAGTGAATGCTCTCCTGGTTCATTCTCGACGCGGCGATGCGACATCGAACCTGTTCATTGACTTGGTTTTTGGCAAGCCGCAAGGCCGGGAGTGTTCGCAACAGTGATCCCGGAACAAGGCTTGAGGGATGTTTAGGATGCCGACCGGGGGAGAATGAATTCCACATCGGAATTCTGAGCCGCCATCATCAAACCCTGGGTGATTTCGGGAATAGAGGCGTCCTTGTAAAGGATGTTGTACAACCCTCGCACTAGCGGCATGGGAACATCCATCTCTTCCGCTTTTTCATAAACCAGTTGCAGGGTGTAGATCCCCTCGGCCACCTGCCCAAGTTCCGCAACCGCGTCGTCCAGAGCCGTGCCCTTGCCTACTGCATAGCCAACACGGAAATTCCGGCTGCGCGACGACGTACAGGTCACCACCAGGTCGCCTACTCCAGCCAGTCCCAGGAAGGTCATCGGGTTTGCGCCCATGCTGACGGCAAACCGACTCATCTCCGCCAGGCTGCGGGTGATCAGCATTGCCTTGGCGTTCTCACCAAGCTTCAGCGCTTCGCCCAGTCCCGCCACGATGGCGTAAATATTCTTGAGAGCACCTGAAAGTTCAACACCATACATGTCAACGTTGGCGTAGATTCTGAAGTATTTGCAGCTCAGAACCTCCTGAACGATCTTGCGGACCTCATGATCTTTGGCCGCGATAACGGTGGCCGTCAGATCCCTTGCGACGATTTCTGCTGCCAGGTTTGGTCCGCTAAGAACCCCAATTCTGCAGCGAGGGATCTCTTCCTGGAGGATTTCGCTCATCAGGCGGAAGCCATCGCGCTCAATGCCTTTGGTCAGGCTCACGACGATCTGGCGGTCAGCGAATGCCGAGGCATTTTCGTTGATGACCTGACGAAAAGCCTTGCTGGGGATAGCGACGAAAACGACTTCTGTGCCGGCGACAGCGGCTGCGAAATCAGTGGTGGGCCGAATATCACCTTCAAGGGTGACCTCCGGGAAGTAGCGAGCATTGGTCCTGGTAGAGCGAATGGCTTCGACCTGCTCTGGATTGCGCATCCAGAAATTGACGGAGTGGCCGTTTTCAGCCAGCACTTTAGCCATCGCGGTGCCAAAACTGCCGCCGCCGAGAACGGCGATCCGTCGTGAAGCATTCTGGTTTCCAGTGTCCGTGCTGGAATTGGTTTCCATATTGAAGCTATTTTCCGCGTGTAGCCGGATAAAGCCCGACCGTCCTTCTGCCTATCGGAGCCGTAAGGTGGAACAGATTAAGAAAAGGCTCCGGCCCGTTGCTTGGGATCAGGTTGATCCAAGCCTATTACGCATTGCCTTTAAATCCTGTACCGGCTCGAGAGCGTCCCTCAGCGGGGCTCCTCGCATTCGAGTGCACGTACAAGATCCTTGAATTCTTCCCGATTACGGCTGTTCAGTCCCATGAGTACCCGATGCGCGTCCAGTACTTTATCGCGTACCTGTTGTTCGCTGGCTTTCAAAACCGGAATTTCCTCCAACTCCTCGATTCTCGAGGCGGGTTCTTTCACCAGAATGAATATTTTGTCGAAACCCATGGAGACTGCGATGCGGGTGATATCAGGATTGGTAGAAATCAGCGTTGGCAGGAAATGACTCTGTTTTTCAGCGGCAATGGCAATTTTTGCAAGAAGGCCAAGCGCAGTGCTGTCGACTATATCGGTTTCGGTGAGATCCACTACGACGGTCTTGAACAGGGGGTTCTGGGTGATGCTTTCAACGAGACTGTCCAGCGTGGAGCAGAGGCTCAACCGGATCTCGCCGATAAACTTGAGGACGTAGATACCCTCTTTTTCTGCCTGCAGGATCTTGTAACCCGTCATTGCTCGCTACTGCCAGTGGTTGGGCCAAAGTCACTGATGGTAAGAATGGCGACGTCATCAGGAAACTCATCTATCTCATCGAGACCCAGGGTCGAACTGAGACTGTCGATAGTGTGACGATCCCCAGATACGAGTTCAAGTAATCGCTTTTCCTTATTTTCGAGCGTGCGCTCTTCTATGACCTCCAGCACCCCGTCAGAAAACAGAGTCAACTGAAAGCCCGGCTTCAGCTGCACCTCGAAAACGCTCCACTCGGGTGTAGCGAAAAGCCCGACGGGTAGGCCGTTACCTTCGAGGTATCGTGCGTCTTCTCCAGGGTTCTGCAGTACCGGCATTGGGAAATGCGCCCCCACAGCGTACGACAGTCGATGAGTCGACTGTGAGATGATGCCGCAGAAAATAGTGACGTGCTTGCCCAGGCCGGAATCCAGAATTTCAGCATTTACTCTTTGTAAAAACTTGTCCGGATAGAGAATCTCGCTGCTCGAGCCTCGTCGGAGATTGCGTTGCAGGCGGGTCGTGAGATTTTTCAGCAGAACAGTCACAAATGCAGAACTGGCGCCGTGACCTGAGACGTCGGCGATGTAAACCAGCAGCAGATCGTCGGACAGGCGAAAGTAGTCGAGAAAATCGCCGCTGAGATACAGCGATGGTTTTATCCGGTGATCAAGGGTCAGACCGTTGATCTCCTTTTCATGGAAAGGCAGCATTTTCATCTGGACCTGCCTTCCAGCACGCTGATCTGCGCGAAGCTCCGACAGACCGGATCGAAGGTCGCGGTTGGCTTCCTCCAGTTCTTTGCGGTAAAGCTGGTTGAGACGGCTGATTCGTACCCGGTCGAAAAGCTTCGTCAAAGCAACGTCGATGGCGGTTTTATCGGTGATCGGCTTCAGAATGAAGTCTTCTGCTCCAGCTCGCAGCGCAGCAACCACGTCGCCCGCTCCGCTCACCTCACGGTAGGCAATAAGGGGGATTGGCCGATCCTCCTGTTCGAGGTGGGCGACCAGATCGCGAATCTCGCCCGGACGCAGATCGGCAATGATGATGTCTGGCAGCCAGTCCTGAAAAAGCTCCAGAGCCGCACTGGCTTCGGCATAACCGCGGACGTAAAAGCCTTTACTTACCAGTATTTTATCCAGTTCGGCTCTCGCGTGCTCATCCCGGTCTATGATGAGAATGAGTTCCGAGCGTGCTGTCATGGATGAAACTCCAACCGGGTCCGGATTCTCGGCTTGCTTGCGGAAATTAGCCAGCGCTACTTCCACACGCAGAGCGACCGATAACTGACCGCTGCATGAAGTTTGGCATGCTGCGGTGATTTCACTAACCAGAGTGTGTACCTTTTACCCTCGCAAGGGAACCTCAGCAGAGGCCGGAACTCGCCCGTACGGAGGCAGGCAGATTAATGAGTTACGCAGTGAACGATCTGTTGGGTGCTTATGACAAGCTGATCATGGATCCGGTTCACGGCGCGATTCCGCTGTACCGGCATGAAGTCGCCATTCTCGATCATCCGCTTTTCCAGCGGCTGCGCACCATTTGCCAGAATGACATCCTCAGCCTTGTTTTCCCCGGCGCGACCCATTCCCGGTTCCTTCACAGTATCGGCGTAATGCACGTCGGCGAAAAGATGTTCCGGGCCATGATTAACGCCTACCTTCGCGAGCGCAAAAGTGATCGGGATCAGGCGCTGACCGGGTCTGAGCTGGAAGCGATCGACTACCTGTTGAAGATTGTCCGGCTTGGGGCTCTGCTCCACGATAGTGGTCATTCCAGCTTTTCACATCAGTTCAATCAGGCTAGGCGAATTCGGGAATTAATGGCGCGCCCCGGTCGTTTTCAAGAACTCTGGAGAGGCATCGACTTTAAGGGATTTCATGATGAGGTTCCGGATGAGCTCGAGCATGAACACTACTCTGTTCGAGTCGCCTACGAGGTATTGACGGCAACGGATATCCAGAATCATGGCCTGCAGCTTGAAGACGTGCTGGGCATCATGGAAACGACCCGAATAACGCCCAGTGATCGGTTCTGCGAACACGCCAACACCTTCTGGCGTTTTATCGCTGGGGATCATGCGCTTGGTGGAAAGATGGACGAAGCCAGCACGCCCTACCGGGTGATGAACCTGCTGGGATCGATCATCTCCGGGGAAATTGATGCTGACCGGGCGGATTACATGCTGCGGGATGGCTTCCACTCTTCGGTCACCATCGGCGGGTTCAATCTGGACCACCTGCTGAGTAACCTGCGGTTTGGCTGGAGTCTCGATGAGCCCTGGCTAGGGCTCGCCATCACTCAGAAAGGTCTTGGCGCGCTCGAAGACTTCGTTTATAGCCGCCATCAGATGTATCGCAAGGTCTACGCCCATAAAACTGCGCTGGGGTTCGACTGGCTGCTACGAGAAGCCATCAATGAAGTTCTGGAGGACGAGGAAGTCTTCGCCTGGGTAGATGAAAGCCTCAGTAATATGACCGCTTTCGCTCAACTGACGGACAGCTATTTCTGGGAGGCTTTCCGCCGTAAAGCACGGCACTGTCCGGACAGTTACTCACGCTGTATTGTCGACCGCATCAAGCTTCGCCATCTGGACAGTCGGGAAAACCTCGACAGCCACGCCATCCAGAGCCATTGCCATTATCTCGAAGATTCCCTGTCCCTTCCGGAAGGCGATGTAGTGACCTGCACAATGAAAGCACGGTTCTCCAATATTCAGAGCGACTTCAGCGGCATCAAGGTTCTGGTTCGAGACCCAGTCACACGTCAGCGAAGGATTCGGCGCATCACGGACGTCAGTGAATTTTTCACCAAATTCCGTGACGGCACCATCACGCACTTCTATCGGTTGCCGATCTGCATCGATGGCCGTGGCCCCTGCCAGGACGGTTGACTGATTAGGGTGAGCCACTTGGGATGCGGCCATCGCTGGGATGCCTTCAGAATCACTCGCTGAATGCTCGCATATGCGTATGGCAAACGGCCTCAGCCAGTGCGAATCCGCTCAGGAACGCGCCTTCGACTCTGCCCCCGGTCAGCCAATCGCCCGCAAGACCGATACCCGCTTCTTCTATCCAGTGACAGTGATCGACGGATGAATGCTTTGGTCGTGCGTACCGCCATAAGTGATAGAGCGATGCATCCACCGTCGCCCGGCAGCCCGTCAGCCGTCGAAACTGCTCGGTCAAGCTTGAGAGAACGAACTCACCAGAGCAGTCCAGATGTGATTCGGACCAGGCGGCAGAAGCCTGCAGAACCCACCACTCGTCCACAGGCGTTGACGTGCCTGCTGAATCTGCTGAGGACTGTTCCGGCCGACGTCCAGGCTTGGAAGAGTTGTTGACGCACCACTCGAAAACATCAGAGCGAGTCTGCACACCGTCGTAGTCCAGACCCGCACCTTCAGGAAAATGCAGCGCCACCGTCCAACCGGGTCGCATACCGATTTGCGCCAGGTACTGCGTGGTCGCTACCGGTAGCAGTGGCGATTCAGTCCCGCGTATTGAATCGATCAGGTCTTTGCATTGAGGCGCGGGGGCTGTGAGCAGAACTGCCCGGAAGGGACCGAAGGCGTGGTCCGTTCCCTGGGAATCAGAATCAGTCGAAAGCCACCAGGCGCCCTTATCGACGTGCATTTCGGTAATTCGGTGACCGAATCTGACGTCAATATCTTTGCGCAACTGCCGTGTCAGGGACGACATTCTCGGGACGCCCACGAAACGCTCACTGCCCTGGAATTCACTCCAGTGGCCGTCGGAATCGACGTATCGAAGATTAGCCTCCCACCCCGAGACGTGGCCAGCGTCTTTAAATCGGCTCAGAAACTGCTGGAATCGTTCATCTCGCGCGGTGAAGTACTGGGCGCCAATATCCAGGGGAATCTGCGTCGACTCGTTGGCAGCCGCGGTTTTTGCTCCAGGTGCTCGGGACGCCATGCGACCGCCTGTGCCGCGACTCTTTTCAAATACCTGAATGGAGAAGCCTCGCTCGAGCAGCAGATTAGCGAGTGTCAGCCCCGCCATTCCCGCCCCGACGATGGCGATTGGAAGCGCCGATTCGGGTGTTTCTTCACAGGATTTGTTTGTCATTTGTACATCCGAAAGATGGTTTATTGTCGTATCTACTCATGATCTGAAGACGATCGTTTCGACTCGCTGGCCTCGGTTTTGGGTGGCGACACACAGGACCTTCAAGCCTGGCTCTCGGTCCTATCATTGAGTTCTTCGAGTAGAATTCGTCTCTGATCAAACACTTCGTATTGCTAAAGCAGGTTTTTAACGAAATGTCTCAGAAAATTCGTTGGTCAACCGATGTCGTCCGGTGGTTCGATTCAGAGGCCGGATCAGAAACCAACAACGCCACCGACGGTCGCCGCATTCGGCTTGTGCGCATCATCCCCTTCGCGGCCCTGCACCTGGCCTGTCTGGGCGCATTCTTCACTGGCGTCAGCCCATTTGCTCTGGCTTTCGCTGCGGCGTTTTTCTTTATACGGATGTTTTCAATAACAGCTTTTTATCACCGCTATTTTTCGCACAAGACATTCAAGGCAGGACGCGCCTGGACATTCATGTTTGCAGCGCTTGGTGCAAGCGCCGCTCAGCGTGGGCCTCTGTGGTGGGCAGCACACCATAGACACCACCATCAGGCGTCGGACACGGAAGATGATCTGCATTCGCCGCACCACGGCGGCTTCTGGTGGTCACATGCCGGATGGTTTGCCTGCGATGATGGTTTCGGCATGGACAAGCGCCGTGTGCGGGACTGGATGAAATATCCAGAACTGGTGTTTCTCAATCGCTTCGACATCCTGGTGCCCATGCTTGCTGGGCTGATGATCTTCGGGCTAGGCGAATTACTCGCCGCTTTCGCGCCGGGATTGGGCACAGACGGACCGCAACTGTTTGTCTGGGGATTTGTTATCTCCACGGTAGCGCTGTTCCACGCCACCGTTTCTATCAATTCCCTGTCTCACGTGTGGGGATCCCGGCGTTTTGATACGCCCGACAGCAGCCGCAACAACCTGATTCTTGCGATCCTGACGCTCGGCGAAGGATGGCACAACAACCACCACCGCTGGCCTCAATCGGCGCGCCAGGGCTTTCGATGGTACGAAATTGATATCACTTACTACATTTTATGGATGATGGAAAAATTCGGCATCATCAGTGATCTGAAGCCGGTCCCCGAACATATCCAGAAAGAGACAAACGAACGTGATTTGCGGAGGAGGCAGCCATGAGCACCCCAGCAACTTCTAAAACCATCGACTTCGGGGCGCATCCTCAAGTACCTCTCATGGAGCGGTTCAAGACGCTTTATAACACCATGTCAGGCCAGAATCTGCCTGCGCTTGACGGTGTTTATCACTCCGATATTGAGTTCACTGATCCTCTTAATTCCGTGCAGGGACTGCCGTCGCTGAGAGAGTACATGCGCGAGTGTTACCACAACGTTGAAGCGTGCAGGTTCGAGTTCGAACCTCCCGTCAGCGCTGGGTCAGAGGTTTCGGTAAGATGGGTGATGCATCTGAAGCATAAAAAAATCAAGGGTGGTGAAGAGATCACCGTGGACGGATGCAGTCATCTGCGCGTCGAAGACGATCGCATCATCCTGCACAGAGACTACTTCGACCTCGGTCAGATGCTGTACGAACACCTGCCCATTCTGGGGTCAGCCATTCGCTGGATACGAAGACAGGCCGCATGACTCGCGCCCGGCTCGCTCGCAAAAGTGTGATTTGGCTGACAGGCGCCACCAGCGGTATTGGCAATGCTCTCGCGAAAAAACTGGTCGATGACGGCCACCGGCTGATCGCTACCGGCCGAGATGAATCTGCGCTCGACGAACTTCATTCCCTGTCTCCCAGCCAGATTAAGGTTGCCGCCGGCGACATCACCGATGACAACTCTCTCGACTCTGTTGCCCAGACTTTAAAAGCTGAGTCGCCACTGAACATGGCGATATTTTGCGCCGGTACCTGTGAGTACATCGATGTTCAGCAATACGACAGCGCAACGTTCGAGAAAAACATCGTCGTCAATGTCATTGGCACGTCCCGCTGCATAGAGCGAGCACTGCCCCACTTGCGCGAGGCGCGCCAGCGTGGGGAGTCCGCGACAATCGTGATCGTCGGTTCTTCAGCCTGGTGGTTCCCTTTTGGACGTGCCGAGGGTTACGGCGCTTCGAAGGCAGCCCTGGCTTACCTGGCCCATTCTCTGAGGGCGGATCTGGCGGCAGAGGGCATCGATGTGGTTCTGGTGTCGCCGGGATTTGTCGAAACTCCTCTAACGGATCGCAACGACTTTCCGATGCCGTTCAAGGTTTCCGCCAGTGACGCCGCTGACCGCGTTTTCAAAGGCCTCATTAAGGGCCGCGACCGCATTGATTTCCCTGGGCGATTTGTCTGGAGCCTCCGGCTTGTCAGTGCCCTGCCGTCAGGCTGCATTGATTGGCTGGCAGCCAAACTGACACGTAAAGCAGGCTGACTTGCTGCAACACCAGCGCCAGTCTATGGCTAACCAGCGCCCAACAGGTCTCTATTTAGGCCGAGGTCAGGCCCATAGCGCTCTACATCAGGCGCTCTACATCAGGATAGAAAAGCAGTATGTCCGAATCTAAACAACGTGTTGCCATCATCGGCGGTGGTGTATCCGGGCTGACTTCCGCCTGGTTGCTCGCAGAACAATACGACGTTCATCTGTTCGAAGCGAACGACTACGCGGGCGGTCACACGAATACGCGCGATGTGCCGCTGGGGGGCAAGAGCTGGCCAGTGAACACCGGTTTCATCGTTTTCAACGACTGGACCTATCCGAATTTCATCAAGATGATGGATCGGCTGGGCGTTGTCTCGGAAGTCAGCGATATGAGCTTTAGCGTGGCTAACGCCCGTACGGGGCTTGAGTACAACGGAACGTCGCTCAACACGCTTTTCGCTCAGCGCCGAAATCTGCTGAATATTCCGTTTCTCAATATGATTCGGGAAATTCTCCGGTTCAACCAGGTCAGCCGCGACGGCCTCAAATCCGGCAGCATTGATCCAGAGCAGACGCTCGGCGATTTTCTGGATGCTCACGGATTTTCCGACTACTTCCGGTACAACTACATTGTGCCGATGGGTGCAGCGATCTGGTCTGCGTCAGAGATCGTTCTGGAAACCTTTCCTGCCATATTCTTCCTGCGGTTTTTCAACAATCACGGAATGCTGTCGGTCGATGATCGTCCAACATGGCGAGTCATTTCCGGCGGCTCCCGTTCCTACGTCGAGGCGATGATGGATCGGCTGGGTGACAGGATCAGCCTTAACAGTCCTGTGACTCGCGTCATCAGGCATGCTGATCATGTCGAAGTGTGCTGCGCCGATAAGTCAGAAACCTTTGATCAGGTGATTCTGGCCTGTCACAGCGACCAGGCTCTGCAGATGCTGGCGGACCCTACCGCGGAAGAACGCTCGGTCCTCGACGCTATCGGATATCAGGATAATGATGTGGTGTTGCACACCGATTCCAGAATGCTGCCCGATAGCCACCGCGCCTGGGCCGCATGGAACTACCACATCCCTGCGGACCGTTCGGCTCCGGTTTCCGTTACCTACAACATGAATATTTTGCAGAACTTCCACGAGGCACCGGAAACCTTCTGCGTAACGCTCAACAGAACGGATGAGATTGATCCCTCCAAAATCATCGAGCGGTATCGGTATGCTCATCCCCAGTTCACTCCCGAAGCGGTTGCAGCCCAGGATCGTTATTCCGAGATTGGTGGCGTAAACCGAACGCACTTCTGCGGAGCCTACTGGTTCAACGGTTTCCACGAGGACGGCGTTGTCAGCGCATTGAGAGTTGCGAAGGCCTTCGGAGTAAGCCTCTGATGACGGAGCTGTCCAGCTTCTGGTGTCATGGCGCCATACGCCATCGCCGGCTTGCGCCGGTGAAACACGAGTTCACCTACAATCTCGGCATGATGGCGCTGGATCTTGATGACTGGGAGCGCCTGAACAATGTCAGCCGGTGGTTCTCGACTCGTCGATTCAACTGGATAACGCTGAGCCGCGACGATTACTTCGAACCAGAACGCCAGGATCTGAAAGCAGCGATCGCTGATCACGTATTTGATGCGCTCGGCTGGCGACCCGATGGGCGTATCGAGCTGCTGACAGTCCCCCGTTATCTGGGTTTGCTGTTCAACCCAGTCAGTTTTTATTTCTGCTACAGCACAGACGACCCGCAGTGCACTGTTCCCCGGGCGATTGTGGCGCAAATAACCAACACGCCCTGGCTGGGGCGGCACAGTTACTGTCTGAACCTTGGCAATCCGGATGAGACTGAAGTGAACAGCCAAGGTGAAGAGCAGATCAAGGGACAAAGCAATAAACAGAGCGCAGAGCCCGGCTGGCAGACGTACCGCTTCAACTTTGCAAAACGGTTCCACGTCTCTCCTTTCAATGCGTTGAAACAGAACTACGAGTGGCTTTTTGCTTTCAAGGGCAACGACTTGCGTATTCACATGAACGTCAGCCAGGACGACGGCAAAACCTTTGACGCCACGCTGACTCTAAAGAAGGAACCGCTGACCGCGCGGTCGTTCTCGACGTTTCTACGCCGTTTCCCGCTTGAGTCTTTCAAAGTTGTCAGCGGGATTTATTGGCAGGCGTTACGGCTGAAGCTCAAAGGCGCTCGTTTTCACAGTCATCCCGAAGCCGAGGACGATATCGGCGCACCGGATAGAAATGCCGATGTCACTTCATCGCAAAACGATCCGGATACTCAGATAAACACCACATCGACGCGTTCCGAGACAGGACAACGCAATTCTCCAGGTAGGGTCACATCATGGCGAAACTGAACGAAATGTCCGGGCGCAATGCTCATTCACTCACCGGCGCCGGGCGTCACGGTATCGCCCGGCGCCTGGTATTTGCCCAACTGAAAGCCCTGAGAAGCGGTCGATTGATCGTGCGGGAGGCGGGACACGATCCGGTGATATTCGGGGACGATGACTCACGTTTCCCGGATGCTGAGTTAGTGGTTCACAATCCAGCATGCTGGCGCGATATGATGACCGGCGGCAGTATTGGCGCTGCTGAAGCCTTCGTTGCGAAGACCTGGTCCAGTCCGGATCTCACGGCACTGCTGAGATTTTTCTGTCGCAATGTCGATCGACTGAATCAATTTGAGGACCGTTTTGCCTGGGTCACCAAGCCCGCCCTGCGAGGGCTGCATTGGCTGAACCGGAACACTCCCGAGGGTTCACGACGCAACATCGAAGCCCATTACGACTTGGGGAACGAACTCTTCAAGGCGTTTCTGGACGACACCATGATGTATTCCTCAGCCATTTTTGCGACGCCGGAAACATCGATTGAGGAAGCGGCGGTTCATAAGCTTGATGTGATCTGTCAGCGCCTGCAATTGCAGCCAGGCGATCGAGTCATCGAAATCGGCACCGGCTGGGGCGGTTTTGCGATTCACGCTGCAAAGCACTATGGCGTCCACGTCACCACGACCACAATCTCTGCTGAGCAATTGGAGCTGGCGGAAGCGCGGGTCCGGGAAGCGGGACTGGAAGACTCCATCACCCTGCTCTTCAACGACTACCGGGATCTCGAGGGCCAATTCGACAAACTGGTTTCCATTGAGATGATTGAGGCGGTCGGACCTCAGTTTCTGGGCAGTTACCTCAGCCAGATCGGCAGGCTTATCAAGCCCGGCGGACGTGCACTCATCCAGGCCATCAACATGCCGGAGCAACGCTACGACCGCGCCCTCAAAAATGTCGATTTCATCCAGCGCTACATCTTCCCTGGCAGCTTTATCCCCTCGTTCGGGGCGATTCTGGCCGCCATGCGCGCGAACAGCCGACTGGTTCTGACCAGCATCGACGACTTCGGTCGTGACTACGCCAGAACGCTAAAACTCTGGTGTGAACGGTTCCAGCAAGCCAGTCCACATTTGCACCAGCTTGGCTACGATGAGTCGTTCCAGCGCCTCTGGCATTTTTACTTCGCCTATTGCGAAGCGGGCTTCCAGGAGCAGGCCATTGGTGTTGCTCACTTGGTTATGGAAAAACCGCTTTGGGTCGACGATTGAGTCGCGGCTGGGCGATGCCGCTAATGGCAAGGGTCGGGGTGCTTCAGAGCTGTGTTACCATCGCCTGCGACTCAGCTCAGGAAACAGGGAATAAACTGCCGCCATGATGTTCGTCTCCTTCAATGTCAACAGTATTCGTACCCGCCTGCATCAGCTGCAAGCGGTCATCGATCAGTATTCGCCCGATGTCATAGGTCTTCAGGAAACCAAAGTCACTGACGATCAATTCCCAGAAGACGACATTCGCGCCATGGGGTATCACGTCTGTTTCCACGGTCAGAAAACCCACTATGGTGTTGCGCTGTTGTCCAAGGCTGAACCCCTCGAAACCCGCAAAGGTTTTGCCACGGATGACGACGATGCTCAACGGCGTCTGGTCATCGGTCGCTTCGACGGGCCGGAACGCCCCCTCACAGTCATCAACGGCTATTTCCCGCAAGGTGAGAGTCGCGACCATCCCGTTAAATTCCCAGCCAAGGCCAAGTTCTACGAGGATCTGAATCGATTGCTCAGTGACTTCGATTTTGAGTCCGAAGATCTGGTACTTATGGGCGACATGAATATTTCTCCTACCGATCTCGACATTGGAATCGGTGCTGATAACGCCAAACGCTGGCTCCGCGATGGCAAATGCAGTTTTCTGCCGGAGGAGCGCGAGTGGCTGGGTCAGGTCGAGTCAAAGGGACTGACAGACGTTTTTCGGCACCTCCACCCGCAGGAGTCGGACACCTTTAGCTGGTTTGACTACCGCAGCCGTGGTTTTGAGCGTGATCCGAAAAGAGGTCTGCGCATCGACCTGATCATGGTCAATGACCGTCTGCTCAACAAAGCGAGGGAGTCAGGCGTCAGCTACGAAATCCGCGCGATGGAGCGACCCTCCGATCACTGCCCCATCTGGGCCCGGTTTGACCTCTAGGGAGCTGCATTCTACGGCTGTCCGTTGTCTGCCCTGAGGCAACGGACAAAAATTGCACTCATCACAAAAGCTCTCTGGTTTTACATCATAAATTTCAAGATTTATAAATAGTCATATATTGCTTTGCTAACCTATAGCAATTCCACTTAACCGATCATATTTTATTTTTAATCTATAAAATAACCTGTCTTTTCAGTGGTTTGCCAGCACAAAACAATTAAGGAAGGTCTGAATAACTGCTAATTTTTGCCGATGTTGTTTCAAAGCAGCAGAAATCTCGAATTTCAGACGTTATTTCCCCGTTATTTGTATATTTTTTGCCTGTTTCCCGCCATTTTGG
>Ga0114903_1000751_pt1 | contig 16019 bp, 17 predicted proteins | sample MalvirDeepMed_s2_FD_87289 | JGI IMG/M metagenome (GOLD analysis project Ga0114903, IMG submission 87289) | Marine viral communities from the Global Malaspina Expedition - Malaspina viral metaG DeepMed_s2 | ecosystem: Environmental > Aquatic > Marine > Oceanic | place: Mediterranean Sea... | reverse complement strand
TCGGCGGCCGAATCCGAGGATGTGCCGTTGTCGGATATCGTCGGGGTGAAATAATTGGCCAAGCCGCGCAATTTCTCTTCGTCCGACGCGGCAAGAATCCACAAAAGCAGGAAAAATGCCATCATCGCCGTCATAAAGTCGGCATAGGCGACTTTCCAGCCGCCGCCGTGGTGGCCATGCCCGCCACCCTCATCCGAGCGCTTGATGATGATCAAAGCGTTTTTCTTGTTCGGCACTCGACTATCTCCGGGCGTGGCTCGGACAGGATGACCGTCGGATCAGGAGATTTCCTCGTTCTTCTCCGACTTGTCGCGGGTGTACTTTCCCAACCCGGATCGCTTGGCATATTCGGCCTTGCGCTTGCTGTAGCTCGGCGCGACGAGGGGCGTATCGTCCGGCAGGTTGAACATCGCGCGGTACTCCGCCTCTGTCAGCCCGTGTTCCGCTCCGAGGTGCCGCTTGAGCATCTTGAAACCCTTGCCGCAGCAAAGACAGTAAATGGTGTCGGCCGTCATCTTCTGTTCGAAAACGGCAGCCGGAAGGGCCTGAGACCGCGGCTTTGCGTCGCCGCCCTTGTCAAACTCCGCCGACTGCAAACGCGACAAGAGTGCCATGATGTTGTCGATGGAGACGTCGTTGCGCCCTGCGAATGCTGACACGATGGTGGCAATCGAGGTTTCGCTCAACTGCTGTTTTGTCGTCAGGTGTGGCATGAGGTAGCTTTCGTTTGATGAGTAAACCTTGCCTTCTGCAAGTAAATTTTCAACCCAAGAGAGTGTTCTGCTTCCAGCGAACCAAACACAATCCAGTTACAGTGATCTATTCTTAGCACGATTCTATTTGTTTTTGCATCCCGCCGCGGTTCCGAAAGCGAATTCTTGCTGAGCGCGGCGATCCTGCATCATGGCGACCCGGCGGATACAGCATCGCCAAGCACCGCCACACCGGCCCCCGGCCCGCCCGTGGTCTGGGCGATGATCGTGGTGAACAGACCGGTCACGCCAAGTCCGAGGACCGCGATGAGAGGAATGTAGAACGTCCTCAGAAACGGTCTCTTGCGGCTTTTCACCGGCGATGCCAACTCGCGCTCCAGCGTGGCCTGCGGCTGTACCATCGGCAGAGCGGTGGAGACCAGCGCACCGAATTCGACGAAAAGGCCGCGCGGCGTGACGGCGACCTGGACCTTACGGCGCACGCAATTGTCCGCATAGCCGATCGGGAACAGTTCGACCGGGATGTCTATCGCCAGTTCGTCCTGCGGCTTCCAGTGTTTGGGCAGGACATCGCGCGGCAGGTAGACCGAGGAAAAATCGTCGCGGAACGCGACTTCCCGCGCCCGCGCCAGCATCGGAACCGACGACAAGGGCCGTTCGGCGCTGGCCGCAATCCGGACCCGCCGTCCCGTGACCCACATTTCGAGCCCGAGGTAATAGCAATCCTCGAGTGCTACGTCATCGACAACGGCATAGCCCTCGGGCACTCCCGGCTGGACCTTGCGCTGCTTGTGCCGGGATCTCGAGGCCAGCGGCAGGATCTTTCCGGTGGTGACCCGAAACCCCCGCGCCTCCTCCGCCGTTGGCTTGGGCCGCATGAGCTTGTCGAAATCCAGCCCTTCTTCGCGCGCGAAATTGTAGTTGATCAGGTAATCCGTGGCGAACTCCAGCAGACTGCGGCTCTCCTGGATGGATTTGAGAAGCGCATTTTCCTCGGAGAACAGGAGCCGTCGCTGCGGATGCCCCTCGACATACGGGCTGACCGCGAATTCGCCCACCGGACGATCGAGAATGTCCGCAACCCGCGCGAAGATGGTTTCGGCCTCGTCTTCATGGAAGACCACGAATTCACACAGGCCGGCGGCATCCATGCAGATCAGAAGGCGCAGCTCTTCGGGCCACCCCGGCACCAGAGGGGCAAGCTCCCTGGGATCGACGAAATAGACAAAGCTGTCCGTCTCGCGACCCTCTGCGTCGGCGGAAGGCGTTTCAGTCTCCATGTCCGGGATGCCACTATCCATCGTTTTCCCCGATTTATACTTGACCTGATACTTGTAAAAATCATCGCTTTCAAGAATAAACTAAGAACAGTTTCAACTTGGAGGCTTTTGAGCCAATGACACTCTTGCTCGGACTCGTGATGGTCTTTGGACTGGTCTTCGGCGGCTTCATGTTGTCGGGGGGGAACATGGACATCGTTCTGCACGCCCTTCCCTACGAAGGCATGATGATCGGCGGCGCGTCTCTCGGGGCCTTCGTGATCGCGAATTCCTTTACCGTCATCAAATCGTCGGCCAAGGGCGTCGTGCGCGTCATGAAGGGCCCCCGCTGGAAGTCGGCGGATTACAACGACCTGCTCAGCCTGATGTTCGAGCTTGCCCGGCTCTACAAGAACAAGGGCATCGTCGCGATGGACGAGCATATCGAGAACCCGGAAAACAGCGCGATCTTCCAACGCTATCCGAAGCTGATGAAGGACCACTTCATCACCGACCTGATCGGCGACAGCTTCCGCATCATGGCGATGCAATTCGACGACCGTTTCCAGATGGAAGACGTGATCAACCGCAAGATCAAGAAGCACCACCATGAAACGCTCGTGTCCGCCCGCGCCATCCAGAGCATGGCCGACGGCCTTCCGGCCATCGGCATCGTCGCGGCCGTGCTCGGGGTGATCAAGACGATGTCGTCGATCGACAAGCCGCCAGAGATCCTCGGCGCCATGATCGGCGGCGCCCTCGTCGGGACGTTCCTCGGCGTTTTCCTGGCTTATTGCATGGTCCAGCCAATTGCCGGACGCCTGGAGCAGATCGAGGAAGAGGACGGCGCGATGTACACGGTGATCCGCGATATCATCGTCGCCATCGTCGCCGGTCACCCGCCGGGCGTCTGCATCGAACTCGGCCGAGGCAATATTCCCACGACCAAGCAGCCCGGATTCTCAGCCGTCGAATCCGCGCAGCGCGAACTGCCCGTCACGTGATGCGGCCCGTCCTTCTTGCCGCCTTGGCGCTGACCCTCATGGCTCCGTCCGGCCATGCGCGCGCGCCGGACGCGCCGGAGGCCGGGAAGGTCGATGCAGAGGCCTCGGTGGAACCGGCCGCGCCCGCCTCCATGCGACGCCACGGCGTCATCGGTCACGTGGTGCCGCCCGCAGGCATTTCCATTCTCGACGCCGACACGTTTTCGGGCATGCGTGACAGGCTGATCCTCTTCATACGGACGCAAGGCGAGTGACCCGGCGCCGCACCGACGGGCTGGCGGTGCTGGCGCGGCTCAAACGGCACGACATGGAGGATGTCGCGTCTGACATCGCCCGCATCGACCGCGCCCTCGCCCGGATCGAAGCTGACCGCCGCGCCCTGCTGACCCAGTTGGACGAACGCGGCGATCCCGAAGCGGTCGAAAGCACGCGCGTTCTTTCCGCCTTCATCCGCAACGTGTCGGAAACCATCCACCGCAAGGATGCCGAGGCAGAGCGCCAGAAACGCGACAGCGCAGAGGTTCGCGACCGGTTGCAGGCGCTTTTTGCCGACGCCAAGCGGATCGACCTCTTGCGCCGGCGCCGGTCCGACGCCCGGCGGCGCCTGGCCGACGAAAAGGAAGCCGCCGCGCAGAACGAAGGCTTCCTGTCCATCTGGCTTGAGGACCAGGACAGCGCCTGACGGCACGCGTTTCAGACCGTTGCCAGCCCCCATGATATCCGCCCACCAATGACAGCGGGCGAAGGCTTGGCGCGGCCGCACGGACCCCACTGGCTTGCCGCAGTCGACGCCGCCTGCTAGGCCAAACGCCATCCGCCGACTTCCAGAGAGGCCCCATGCGCGCAGCCATCGGCACGTCCGACTACCACGTCAGCGGCGAAACCTTCATCAACCGTCATATCAACCTGCTCTTCGGCGGCGATACCGCGGTGATCTGCGGGCGGTTCAACGGCGACGATCCCTATGGCAAACCGCTCTTCGTGCGGCGCGAACGGCTGTCCGGGCTCGACCTTCTGAGCTTTCCGTTTTGGACTTTGTGGAACCGCGCACGGCACAGCACCTCGCGCCTGCCCTTCGGCCGCGGCAAGCGCGATCTTGCCGCCTTCCTGCGCGACCAGCGGATCGAGGTCATTCTGGCAGAGTTCGGCACCCAGGCGTTGGCGCTGGCGCCGCTGGCCAACGAGGTGGGCGTGCCGATCTTCACCTACTACCGTGGCACCGACGCGTCCAAGGCACTGCAATCGCCGCGCATCCAGGCGGCCTACTCCAAGTTGATGCCGCGGCTCGCGGGGGTGTTCTCGGTCTCGCAATTCCTGCTCGACAACCTGGCACGGCACGGCGTGCGGCACCGGAATGCGCATGTGATCCCATCGGGGGTGGATGTCCGGCGCTTCGCGCCGACGGAGAAAGTCCCGCTCAGCTGCCTTGCCGTCGGCCGGTTCGTCGAGAAGAAGGCACCGCTGACCACCCTGCGCAGCTTTGCCGAGGCGACGGCCCAGCGGCCCGAGGCGCGGCTCGACTTCATCGGCGACGGGCCGCTGCTGGGCCCGACGCAGGCGCTGGCGGCAGAGCTGGGCGTGGCCAACCGCGTGACCTTCCACGGTTCGCAGCCGCACGACCGGGTGCGCGAGATCCTGCAACGCACGCAGTTCTTCCTGCAGCATTCCATCACCGCCGCGGATGGCAATACCGAGGGCCTGCCCACGGCGATCCAAGAGGCGATGGCCTGCGGCTGCATCACCGTCTCGACCCGCCACGCCGGCATCCCGGAAGCCATCGACGAGGCCGAGACGGGCTTTCTGGTGGACGAACACGACGCCGCGGGCTTTACCCGCGCGATCGCTGCCGCCTTCGCGGTGCCCGACACCTCCGCGATGGGCTCAAAAGCCCGGCAGGTGGCGGAAGAGCGGTTCGACAATGACGTGCTGCTTGCGAAACTGGAGCGCGAAATCCGGCGAACCCTGGGACAGTAGCGCCTTTATCCGGAAGCGGCCGAAAATGTTGGAAAAGGTCAATTTTCTTGGGATAATAAGAGTGTTTCTGGACAGAAAAATCGGAATTTTGCTGACAAAACAGCCAGAATATTTCCCCAGACACCGAAGTCGCCCCCTCCTTCAATGCTCATGCGGAACATGAAGCCCCTGAAGGAAGAACCTGATTCCAAGAGCGTTTCTGCCCTCGTCTCGCTGATCGTCGAAAAGCGCCCGGCCGACCGCCGCGCGGCACGACAGAGCCCTGTCATCTGCTTGCAGAATCCGGGTTCTGATCCGTAATCAGATGCAAACTCCGTTCCGAAAGCCTGTTGCCGATGTGGCTCTATCGCCCGCTCCTGCTGATCTTCTTGCTTGGGCAAGGCCTGCGCCTTGTCCTGCGGCGCGACTGGGCGGGTCTCCGGGCGCGGCTGGGCTACGGAGCGTCGGAGCGCAGCGGTCCACACCTCTGGCTGCACGCGGCATCGAACGGCGAACTGGCCTCGGCGCGCCCGGTGATCGCGGCCCTGGCAAAAGCCCGGCCCGATCTCCCGATCATCGTCACCTGCAACAGCGCCAGCGGGGTCGACCTGGCGCGGCAGCTGGGACTGCCGGCGCAGCTGGCCCCCTTCGATCTTCGCGGGCCGGTACGGCGCTTTCTCAAGCGCTGGCAGGTGGCCGCGCATCTCACGATGGAATCCGAGATCTGGCCCAACCGCGTGCTGCTCTGCCCGGGGCCGGTGGTCGTTCTGGGCGGGCGCATGACGGCCCGGTCGGCGCGCGGCTGGGCGCGGCTTCCCTCGCTGGCCCGCAGGGTGCTGGACCGCGTCACCTTCCTTTCCGCGCAGGACCCGGGATCGCGGGACCGGTTTCGCGATCTCGGCGTTTCGCCAAGCGCGCTTGGCCCGGTGCTGGACCTCAAGTCGCTCTATACCCCGCCGCCCGATCAGACACCGGACGCAACGCTGCGCGCCGCCTTCCCGCGCGATACCACCTGGCTCGCCGCCTCGACCCATCCCGGCGACGAAGAGACCGTGATCGAGGCGCACCGCATCGCCCAACGGTCCTGGCCGGAACTGCGCCTGATCCTGGCGCCGCGGCACCCCGCGCGAGGCCCGGAGATCGAACGCCTTCTGGAGGTTGCTGGTCTGCCGGTCGCCCGCCGGTCCGCCCGGGAAGCCGGCCCTGTGCTGCTGGCCGATACGCTGGGCGAAATGCCGCTCTGGTACGTGCTGGCGGGCATCGTCTTTATCGGCGGCACGCTGTCGGATCGGGGCGGACACACGCCCTACGAACCCGCGGCTTTCGGCGGGGCGCTGATCCACGGGCCCGATGTGTCGAATTTCCGGGCAGCCTTTGCGCGACTGACCGAGGCCGGGGCCACGCTCGAAATCGCCGATGCGCAGCACCTTGCCGAGGCGCTGCTGGCGCTGCGCAGCCCGGAGGCTCAGCGGGCGGCAGGACAGGCCGCGCAAAGGGCGCTGCGGCAGGATGCCGACCTCTCTGGCGTGATGTCCCGCGTGCTGGCGCTTTTGCCCTAGCACGGGACTGGTCAGCCCTTCGACCCTGGCGTAGCGTGGACCTGTCCCTGTCGCGAATCCGGTGCTTCGATGCGTCCCGATCTGGCCAGCCAAACCGCCTTTGCGCTGCGCCCCGCGCCGCGCCCCGAGGTACAGGTGCAATATGCGGCGCTCTGCTACCGCCTGCGCCGGGGCAAGCCGCAGATCCTGCTGGTCACCAGCCTGCGCGCCCGGCGCTGGATCGTTCCCAAGGGCTGGCCCGAGCCGGGGATGAACCCGGCGGACTGCGCCGCCCGCGAAGCCTGGGAAGAGGCCGGCGTCTGCGGCACGGTCGGTCACGAACCGATCGGCGCCTTTTCCTATACCAAGCAGGGCATCCGCCGCCGCCTGCCCTGCCTGGCACTGGTCTTTGCGCTGCAGGTCGACCGGCTCGACGACGACTACCCCGAGGTGCGCCGCCGCAAGCGGCGCTGGTTCCGTCGAAAGACCGCCGCCGCCGCGGTGCGCAGCCCCGACCTGGCGCAGATGTTGCGGGACTTCGACCCGCGCGGGCAGCGCCGCTAGGCCTTGCGCTTGAACCGGGTCGGGTGCCGCTTATGTCAAAGAGTGAAAGTTTCGGACCGAACGCATGATCACCTATTCCCTCCGCTGCCATCAGGATCACCGCTTTGACAGCTGGTTTCAATCCGCGGAAGCCTTTGAAAAGCTGCATAAAAGCGGAATGATCACCTGCGCAGTGTGCGGTTCGGACGAGGTCGAGAAGGCGGTGATGGCGCCACGTCTTTCCAGCGCCGAGGCGACGCAAAGCCCCTTGAGCCAGCCCAGGACTCCGGCGGAACAGGCGCTGCGCGCCTTGCGCAAGCAGGTCGAGGACAACGCCGATTACGTCGGCCGCGATTTCGTGCAGGAAGCGCGGCGCATGCATGCGGGCGACAGCCCCGACCGTCCGATCTGGGGCGAGGCGCGGGCCGACGATGCGAAAAAGCTGCTGGACGACGGCGTGCCGGTCATGCCCCTGCCTTTCCGCCCCGGACGCAAGAGCAACTGAGCAAAGGACATGTCATGCGCGTGATGATCACCGGCGCGAACCGCGGCATCGGCGCCGCCCTGCACGACAGCTATGCCGCGCGCGGCGAGACGGTGCTGGGCACCGCCCGGCACGGGGCCGATTACCTGCCGCTCGACGTGACCGACCCGCAATCGCACGCGGCCCTGGCCGGGCAGCTCGAGGGCGAGGTGCTGGACACGCTCATCTGCAATGCCGGCGTCTACGCCGACAAGGGCCAGTCGCTGGCCGATGGCTACCCGCCCCAGATGTGGGCCGACGCCTTTGCCGTGAACGTCACCGGCGTGTTCCTGACGGTGCAGTACATGCTGGCCGGGTTGCAGCGCGCCGAGACGCCGAAGATCGCGATCATTTCTTCGCAGATGGCGTCGTCCGAACGCGCGCCGGGCGGCAGCTATATCTACCGCGCCTCGAAGGCGGCGGCGCTGAACCTGGGCCGCAACCTTGCCGCCGATCTCAAGGGGCTGGGCATCGCGGTGGGCATCTACCATCCCGGCTGGGTCCGCACCGACATGGGCGGCGGGTCGGCCGATCTGTCCGCCGAAGAGGCGGCACGCGGTCTTGTTCAGCGGATCGACACGCTGAGCCTCGACAGCACCGGCTGTTTCGAGACCTGGGACGGCCGGGCGCACCCCTATTGAGCCTGCCGGCGACACCGGACGCGTTTCCGCAGGCCTTTGCCGCGGCCTGGCACAGCCGCGACGGCGCGGCCATCGGCGCGCTCTTTGCCGAGGAGGCGGAGTTCGTCAACGTCGTGGGCCTCTGGTGGCACGACCGCGACCGGATCGCGGCGGCGCATGATTATGCGCTGAAAAGCTTCTTTGCCGAGACGACGCTGAAAATCGGAACGATCCGGCAGCGCGCGCTGGGGCCGGACCATGCGCTGGTGCAGTGCCGTTTCACCCTGTCCGGGCAGACCGCGCCCGATGGTACTCTCTCCGGCGACCGGCAGACGGTGATGAGCTTCGTTCTGGCGCGGCATGACGGCGGCTGGATCGCCGTGGCGGCGCAGAACACCGACGTGGTGCCGGGCGCCGAGACGCATGTGAACGCGGAGACGTTCCGGGCGGCGGATTACCGGAACGGCTGAGCGATGCGGGGCGCGGATTGCGGGTTTCGGGCGTTCGGCCTGCGAGGGGCGCTGCCCCTCGCGCTCCCCGAGGGTATTTGAAAACCGGAGAAACATGGGGCTGCGCAGGGGCTCTTGCGTCGCATCGGGCTGCCGCGTAAAGCACGGGGCGCAATCGTACCACCCGGAGAGCCAGATGCCCGTTCTCGTGATGAAATTCGGCGGCACGTCCGTGGCCACGCTGGACCGGATCCGGCGGGCGGCGAAACGCGTCGGCGTCGAGGTGGCCAAGGGTTACGACGTCATCGTCATCGTCTCGGCCATGTCCGGCAAGACCAACGAGCTTGTGGGCTGGGTGAACGAGACCTCGCCGCTTTACGATGCGCGCGAATACGACGCCGTGGTGTCGAGCGGCGAGAACGTGACCGCGGGGTTGATGGCGCTCACCCTGCAGGAAATGGACATCCCCGCGCGCAGCTGGCAGGGCTGGCAGGTGCCGGTCAAGACCACGAGCGCCCACAGCGCCGCGCGCATCGAGGATATCCCGCCGCAGAACATCACCAACAAGTTCCGCGAAGGCATGCAGGTCGCCGTGGTCGCCGGGTTCCAGGGCGTCAGCCCCGAGGGCCGCATCACCACGCTGGGGCGCGGCGGGTCCGACACCACCGCCGTCGCCTTTGCCGCCGCTTTCGATGCCGAGCGCTGCGACATCTACACCGACGTGGACGGCGTCTATACCACCGACCCGCGGATCTGCGACAAGGCGCGCAAGATGGACCGCATCTCTTTCGAGGAGATGCTGGAGCTGGCATCGCTGGGCGCCAAGGTCCTGCAAACCCGGTCGGTGGAACTGGCCATGCGCTACAAGGTGCGGCTGCGGGTGCTGTCGAGTTTCGAGGAACAGTCGGACGAGGCGGGCACGCTCGTTTGCGACGAGGAGGACATCATGGAAAGCAATGTTGTGGCCGGTGTGGCCTATTCCCGCGACGAGGCCAAGATGACGCTGGTGTCGGTCGCCGACCGTCCGGGCATCGCCGCGGCGATCTTCACGCCGCTCAGCGAAGCGGGCGTGAACGTCGACATGATCGTGCAGAACATCTCGGAAGAGGGCCGTACGGACATGACCTTTTCCTGCCCCACCGACCAGGTGAAGCGCGCCGAAAAGGCGCTGGCAGCGGCCAAGGAAAAGGGCGACATCAACTTTCACGACCTGGTGGCAGACACGGGTGTGGCCAAGGTGTCGGTGGTGGGCATCGGCATGCGCAGCCACACCGGCGTCGCGGCCAAGATGTTCAAGGTATTGAGCCAGGAAGGCATCAACATCAAGGTCATCACCACCTCCGAGATCAAGATCTCGGTGTTGATCGACCGCAAGTACATGGAACTCGCGGTGCAGTCGCTGCACGACGCCTTCGAGCTGGACAAGGCCGGCTGAGGCAGTCTTGGCCCGGAAGCGGTTGGCGCCTGATCGGCGGAACCGCCGACGCGTGACACGGACAAGTTGTGCGATGCGCTCTCCCCTTCGCGGGAAAACTCACCTATAGCTGGACCGAACAGGCGGGGGCCCGACATGCCGGAACGCATCGAAAGCGAGAGCCGCAAGCTGCTGGGACGGCTGCGCGACACCATGGCCGAACAGGCCGCGGGTCAGGCGCGCCTGGACAAGATCACCCATCTCACCGCCGACTCGATGGGCACCGAAGTGTGCTCGATCTACCTCTTCCGCGACGAGGAAACGCTGGAGCTTTGCGCCACCGAGGGGCTGAAATCCGAATCCGTGCACCAGACCCGGATGAAGCTGGGCGAAGGTCTCGTCGGCCGCGTCGCGCGCACCGGCAAGGTGATGAACACCGCCGACGCGCCGCAGGCCCGCGGTTTCCGGTACATGCCCGAGACTGGCGAGGAGATCTATTCGAGCTTCCTTGGCGTGCCGATCCAGCGGCTGGGCGAAAAGCTGGGCGTGCTGGTGGTGCAGTCAAAGGTGGCGCGTGAATTCACCCCCGACGAGGTCTATGCGCTGGAAGTCGTGGCCATGGTGCTGGCGGAAATGGCCGAACTGGGTGCCTTCGTCGGCGAAGGGGCTGCGCTCACCGCGCGGCATACCCAGCCGGTGCTGTTCCGCGGCACCACCGGGCAGGAAGGCACTGCCGAAGGCCAGGTCTGGCTGCACGAACCACGGGTGGTGGTGACCAACATGGTCGGTGACGATCCGGCGCGCGAATCGCAGCGGCTGCGCGACGCGGTCGAGGCGCTGCGCGTCAGCGTCGACGAGTTGATGGCCGATGCCGGCGGCGATGCCGAACAGGCGCAGGTTCTCGAAGCCTACCGCATGTTCGCCAATTCCAAGGGCTGGCTGCGCCGCATGGAAGAGGACATCGGCCGCGGCCTCTCCGCCGAGGCGGCGGTGGAGAAAGAGCAATCGCAGGCCCGGGCGCGGATGAGCCAGGTCACCGATGCCTACCTGCGCGAACGGCTGCAGGACCTCGACGATCTCAGCAACCGTCTGCTGCGCAACCTCACCGGCCAGGGCCGCGAAACCGGCGCCGACATGCCCGAGAACCCGATCCTGGTGGCGCGCAACATCGGCCCCGGCGAATTGTTGGAATACGGGCGCAAGCTGCAGGGCATCGTGCTCGAGGAAGGCTCTGTCGGCAGCCACGCCGCCATCGTCGCGCGGGCGCTGGCGATCCCGCTGGTGATCCACGTGGGCCGGATCACCAACGAGGCGCTGAATGGCGATCACATCATGGTCGACGGCGATCAGGGCGTCGTGCACCTGCGCCCCGACGACACGGTGCGCAACGCCTTTCGCGAAAAAATCGCGATGCAGGCAAAGGCGCTGGAGCGATACGCCTCGATCCGCGACGTGCCCTGCGTGGCCGCCTGCGGCACGCGCGTGGCGCTGAACATGAACGCCGGTCTGATGGCCGACCTGCCCAGCCTGCAAGGCTCGGGCGCCGAGGGCGTGGGGCTCTTCCGCACCGAGCTGCAGTTCCTCGTGCGCAACCAGATGCCGCGCCGGACCGAGCTTGCGGCGCTCTATGCGCGGGTGCTGGATGCCGCCGACGGCAAGCGCGTGGTGTTCCGCACGCTGGACATCGGGTCGGACAAGGTGCTGCCCTACATGAAGCCCAACGACGAGCCGAACCCGGCGCTTGGCTGGCGGGCGATCCGCGTCGGTCTCGACAAGCCGGGCGTGTTGCGGATGCAGTTGCAGGCACTGCTGCGCGCGGCCAACGGGCGCCCGCTCTCGGTGATGTTTCCCTTCGTGGCACAATTCGACGAATACCGCGCCGCGCGGGCCGAGATGGACAAGGCCATAGAGCGCGAGCGCATCCTCGGCCATACCCTGCCCGAAAGGCTCGAAGTCGGCGCGATGCTGGAAACGCCGAGCCTTGCCTTCGCACCCAACAAATTCTTCGAAGAGGTGCAGTTCCTGTCCATCGGCGGCAACGACCTCAAGCAGTTCTTCTTTGCCGCCGACCGCGAAAACGAACGGGTGCGGCGGCGCTACGACACGCTCAACGTCAGCTTTCTGACATTTATCGAAGGCATCGCGGACCGCTGCGCCAGCACCGGAACGCACCTGTCCTTCTGCGGCGAAGACGCCGGCCGCCCGATCGAGGCGGTCTGTCTCGCAGCCATCGGCATACGCTGCCTGTCGATGCGTCCGGCCTCGATCGGGCCGGTCAAGCACTTGCTGATGCGGGTCAGGCTGGACGCGGTCAAGGCGGTCATCGACGCCGCGCGCGAGCGCGGCGAGCAGTCGGTGCGGTCCGCTGTCATGCAGTATCTGAGCGAAACGCTCTGAGCGCAGCGCTGGTACCCGGTCTGAAACCGAGAGGCTGCGCCCGGCATTTCGTCACCAGGTTCCGCGTCGAATGCAGGTCCCCGGCACGACACTCGGCCTCGCAATCGGACAGGCCGACGGCAACGATGCCAGAGCGCGCGCCCGATGCGGATTTTCCGGGCATCGGGCGCGGTCACACCCAGGCGCCGTTCTGGCGCAGATCGTCTTGCGCCGTTCGCGCAAGAGGGCTATGGACCGGCCCCTGACTGGGGGGGTGCCCTTGGGGTCGGAGATGGCGCTGCTGATCGCCAGGTCTTGGGCGCAAGGGCCGGTACGGCCATCGGTGCCCCCACCTGTACCGCGCCCTCACCCTGACCGATTAACCTTAACAAAGTATTGAAACGCGCAGCGGGTCAGGCTTTTTTCAACCGTTGCCGCAACTCCGCCACCAGCGCCTCGCGCGGGCGGCCCGTGCGCTCGGACAGCCGCTTGAGCCCGAAATGGACCTGCGCCATGTCCTGATAATAGCTGGTGTAGGCATAGTTCGTCGCGGCCCCGGCGGCCGCCCCCAGGATCGGCACCGTCTGCGCCGCCAGCTTCTGGCCCAGCGCCGTGGCCAGCCGCGGTGCCACACGGGCCATGATCCCGTGCACCGTCGCCCCCGTCAGGGTGATCCGCGCCGACAGAAACGCCATGTCGGCGCCGTCATCCGCCTCCAGCGGGCCTGCGGTGCCGAAGACCAGCAGGCATTCCTTCTGGATCTCGGGATCGGAGGGATCGTAGCCATGCTCTGCCGCGACGCCCTGGATGCTGCGCAACAGCACCGTGGTCGTGACCGGCAGCTCCGCCAGCGCCGTCGGCACCCCGCCCGCGCCGCCGGCTGCCCCCATGGCGGTTGTGACAGCGGTATTGAGCCAGCCCTTCTGGTCCGGCACCACCCCGCGCGATTGCGTCGCGGCCCGCATCGCCACTTCGAGCGCCCGGCGCGTCGTCTCTTCCAGCCGGTCCTTGATCCGGTCGGGCAGCCGTTCCAGCACGTTCTCGGTGAAGCCGCCGACGAGGTTGAGCACCTGCAGCCCGACGCCGCTGGCGTTGCGGTGCCGCTTGGCCAACTGGGTCAGCGCAGCCTCGACATCCACGGAAACAAGTTCTGTGCCGGTCATCGGCGTCCTTCCTTTTGTGAACGTGTTTAACATCGGAGCGCCGGCGGCGCATTTCAACCCGTGTGGCTCCGCACCGACTCGACCTCTCCGAAAACGCCGTCCCAGGCGCCATCGCGCAGGGCAAGGCCGAGGATCCGGTCCGAGTTCGTCGGCGGCGGCATCTCCACGCCCTCCAGACGGTCGAAGCCGAAGCGCCGGTAATAGGGCAGATCGCCCACCAGCAACACTCGGTCCCAATCCTTCGCGGCGCTGTGCAGCGTGTCACGGATGAGCGCGCCGCCCAGCCCCTCGCCCTGCGCGGTGGGATGCACGGCCACCGGCCCCAGCAGCAGCACCGGCGCCGTGCCGATCCGCACCGGCCAGTAGCGGATCGCCCCGCCCAGGAATCCGCCCTCGTCGCGCGCGACCCGGCCAAGGTCCGCCACCGGCGGCACCTCGTCGCGCAGCCGGTAGGACGACAGCGCAGTCCGCCCGGGCGCAAAGCACAGGTCATAAAGCGCCTCCACCTCCCAGGCATCGTCGGGCGCTTCTTTTTTCAGCGTGTACAAGGGGCTGGCCTCGTGCAATCGGGTGCGATCCGGCCTATCACGGGGCAACTGCCACGGCAAACAGGAGTCCCGCGATGTTCTACCGCCCCGAAGACGGCCACGGTCTGCCGCACAACCCGTTCAACGCCATCGTCACGCCGCGCCCCATCGGCTGGATCTCGACCCGCGGCGCGGACGGGTCCGAGAACCTCGCCCCCTATTCCTTCTTCAACGCCGTGGCCTACGTGCCGCCGCAGGTGATGTTCGCCTCGACCAGCACCAAGCCCGACCGCGTCGACACCAAGGACAGCGTCACCAACATTCGCGACACCGGCGTCTTCTGCGTCAACATCGTCTCCTATGCCCTGCGCGACGCGATGAACCAGAGCTCCGGCCCCTGGGAGAAAGAGACCGACGAATTCGAACTGACGGGCCTCGAAAAGGCCCCCTGCGAGACCATCGCCTGTTCGCGCGTCGCAGCCGCACCCGCCAATCTCGAATGCAAGCTGACGCAGATCGTGCAGCTGCCCGGCGAGGCGAATTTCGCCGTCTTCGGCGAGGTCGTGGGCGTGCACATGCAGGACGATTGCTTGGTCGACGGCATCTTCGACGTGCTGACCTACAACCCGCTCAGCCGCATGGGCTACCGCGACTACACCGTGGTGCGCGAGAAATTTGCCCTGAACAGGCCCGACGAAAGCTGACGCAACCCTTTCGGGATCGGCGTGGATGTGCTATCCGACAGGTCCAATCGATGGAGAGCGTGATGGACCAGACCCTTTGACACCCTGACTGAAACGTCCTGTCAAAGGAGGCACCATGCCTGCACGTCTGCCCGATGCCACGCGCATCCACCCCATCACCCTGCCCGACGGATCGTCTCACGCCGGCACGGTATTCCTGAAACACGCCATCGACCATCCGCGCATCGAGGTGGGCGACTTCACCTATGCCTCGGATTTCGACCCGCCCTCCGCCGGCGGCTGGGCCGACAGGCTGGTGCCCTATCTCTTCGATTTCGCGCAGGAAAAGCTGGTGATCGGCAAGTTCTGCCAGATCGCCCACGGCGTCCGCTTCATTTCGGCCGCGGCGAACCACGCGCATCGCGGGATCACCACCTTTCCCTTCCAGGTCTTCGATCCCGACACGATGCTGGGCTACCAGCCCGACACCCGCGACACGCTGGTCGGCCATGACGTCTGGCTGGGCTACGGCGCGCAGGTGATGCCCGGAGCGCGCATCGGCAGCGGCGTGATCGTCGGCGCGGGCGCGGTGGTGCGCGGCACGATCCCCGATTACGCCGTTGTCACCGGCAATCCGGCGCGGGTGGTGCGCATGCGCTTTTCCGACACCGAAATCGCAGAGCTGCTCGCACTCGCCTGGTGGAACTGGCCACTGGGGCACATCGCCGCCGCGCAGGACGCTCTGCAATCGGGCAACGTCGCGGCCCTCGCGCGCCACGCCCCTGCTTCATCTTGCCAATAAACCTCCGGGGGGTTTGGGGGGCTGGCCCCCCAATCGAGCTGCGGCTTGAGGGCGGCCAACCGGATTGGAGCGCAAGGGTTCGAAGCGTTTTACGGAAATACTGAACCTTGCGGGACTCCGCAGAAATTCGTTGAATTTCCGCTCTGTCCCGCCCGGTGCACAGGCAAGCTTGTGCACCATTGTCCCGCCCGTTGCACAGTCACGCCTGTGCAACGTCAATGCCCGCCGAGGATCCCGGTGCGCACGCCGTAATTCGCCGCCAGCGCGTAATCCGGGTCGTCGTCGCTGTCGACCATCAGGTGCCCGGCCTTCTTGAGCAACCGGTGGCAATCGCGGCTCAGGTGGCGCAGCTGCACGCGCTTGCCCGTCGCCTCGTACTTGCCCGCCACCGCCTCGATCGCCTGCAGCGCGGATTGGTCCACCACCCGGCTGTCGGCGAAATCGACGATCAC